>ENA-UEQW01003190-UEQW01003190.1-human-gut-metagenome-genome-assembly--contig:-NODE-3190-length-11531-cov-2.903614_pt1 | contig 11531 bp, 11 predicted proteins | sample MGYA00242947_ERZ507947 | MGnify/ENA primary metagenome ERZ507947 (study PRJEB26167, sample SAMN06115421) | human gut metagenome | host: Homo sapiens | place: China:Guizhou | collected 2015-03-17... | reverse complement strand
GAGAAAAAATCGGCTCAAACATGAAGAAATGAAATGACTGAGTCAGCCGAGAAGAATTTCCCCGCTTATTCGCACCTGCCCTAACATCGCAGCAGCAAGCCTTTATAGAACTGTTTGCTGAAGATGATCAGCCGAAACAATAATTATCATCATTCTTATTACCCATTTTTAATGAATTAAAGGGCTTTTAATACACCGCAGCAATAACAGCTTGAGTTATCTCAACACAAAATAATAACCGTTAAGGGTGTAGCCTATGATCAACACAAATATGAAATATTGGTCCTGGATGGGCGCGTTTTCTCTGTCGATGCTCTTCTGGGCCGAACTCCTCTGGATCATTACTCACTGATCCTTGACCCCGCTGCGGCGGGGTTGTCATTTGCTTTGCCACAAGGTTTCTCCTCTTTTATCAATTTGGGTTGTTATCAAATCGTTACGCGATGTTTGTGTTATCTTTAATATTCACCCTGAAGAGAATCAGGGCTTCGCAACCCTGTCATTAAGGAGGAGCTATGTCGTCAACCCTACGAGAAGCCAGTAAGGACACGTTGCAGGCCAAAGATAAAACTTACCACTACTACAGCCTGCCGCTTGCTGCTAAATCACTGGGCGATATCACCCGTCTACCCAAGTCACTCAAAGTTTTGCTCGAAAACCTGCTGCGCTGGCAGGATGGTAACTCGGTTACCGAAGAGGATATCCACGCGCTGGCAGGATGGCTGAAAAATGCCCATGCTGACCGTGAAATTGCCTACCGCCCGGCAAGGGTGCTGATGCAGGACTTTACCGGCGTACCTGCCGTTGTTGATCTGGCGGCAATGCGCGAAGCGGTTAAACGCCTCGGCGGCGATACTGCAAAGGTTAACCCGCTCTCACCGGTCGACCTGGTCATTGACCACTCGGTGACCGTCGATCGTTTTGGTGATGATGAGGCATTTGAAGAAAACGTACGCCTGGAAATGGAGCGCAACCACGAACGTTATGTGTTCCTGAAATGGGGAAAGCAAGCGTTCAGTCGGTTTAGCGTCGTGCCGCCAGGCACAGGCATTTGCCATCAGGTTAACCTCGAATATCTCGGCAAAGCAGTGTGGAGTGAATTGCAGGACGGTGAATGGATTGCTTATCCGGATACACTCGTTGGTACTGACTCGCACACCACCATGATCAACGGCCTTGGCGTGCTGGGGTGGGGCGTTGGTGGGATCGAAGCAGAAGCCGCAATGTTAGGCCAGCCGGTTTCCATGCTTATCCCGGATGTAGTGGGCTTCAAACTTACCGGAAAATTACGTGAAGGTATTACCGCCACAGACCTGGTTCTCACTGTTACCCAAATGCTGCGCAAACATGGCGTGGTGGGGAAATTCGTCGAATTTTATGGTGATGGTCTGGATTCACTACCGTTGGCGGATCGCGCCACCATTGCCAATATGTCGCCAGAATATGGTGCCACCTGTGGCTTCTTCCCAATCGATGCTGTAACCCTCGATTACATGCGTTTAAGCGGGCGCAGCGAAGATCAGGTCGAGTTGGTCGAAAAATATGCCAAAGCGCAGGGCATGTGGCGTAACCCGGGCGATGAACCAATTTTTACCAGTACGTTAGAACTGGATATGAATGACGTTGAAGCGAGCCTGGCAGGGCCTAAACGCCCACAGGATCGCGTTGCACTGCCCGATGTACCAAAAGCATTTGCCGCCAGTAACGAACTGGAAGTGAATGCCACGCATAAAGATCGCCAGCCGGTCGATTATGTTATGAACGGACATCAGTATCAGTTACCTGATGGCGCTGTGGTCATTGCTGCGATAACCTCGTGCACCAACACCTCTAACCCAAGTGTGCTGATGGCCGCAGGCTTGCTGGCGAAAAAAGCCGTAACTCTGGGCCTCAAGCGGCAACCATGGGTCAAAGCGTCGCTGGCACCGGGTTCGAAAGTCGTTTCTGATTATCTGGCAAAAGCGAAACTGACACCGTATCTCGACGAACTGGGGTTTAACCTTGTGGGATACGGTTGTACCACCTGTATTGGTAACTCTGGGCCGCTGCCCGATCCTATCGAAACGGCAATCAAAAAAGGCGATTTAACCGTCGGTGCGGTGCTGTCCGGCAACCGTAACTTTGAAGGCCGTATCCATCCGCTGGTTAAAACTAACTGGCTGGCCTCGCCGCCGCTGGTGGTTGCCTATGCGCTGGCGGGAAATATGAATATCAACCTGGCTTCTGAGCCTATCGGCCATGATCGCAAAGGCGATCCGGTTTATCTGAAAGATATCTGGCCATCGGCACAAGAAATTGCCCGTGCGGTAGAACAAGTCTCCACAGAAATGTTCCGCAAAGAGTACGCAGAAGTTTTTGAAGGCACAGCAGAGTGGAAGGGAATTAACGTCACACGATCCGATACCTACGGTTGGCAGGAGGACTCAACCTATATTCGCTTATCGCCTTTCTTTGATGAAATGCAGGCAACACCAGCACCAGTGGAAGATAGTCACGGTGCGCGGATCCTCGCAATGCTGGGGGATTCAGTCACCACTGACCATATCTCTCCGGCGGGCAGTATTAAGCCCGACAGCCCAGCGGGTCGATATCTACAAGGTCGGGGTGTTGAGCGAAAAGACTTTAACTCCTACGGTTCGCGGCGTGGTAACCATGAAGTGATGATGCGCGGCACCTTCGCCAATATTCGCATCCGTAATGAAATGGTGCCTGGCGTTGAAGGGGGGATGACGCGGCATTTACCTGACAGCGACGTAGTCTCTATTTATGATGCTGCGATGCGCTATAAGCAGGAGCAAACGCCGCTGGCGGTGATTGCCGGGAAAGAGTATGGATCAGGCTCCAGTCGTGACTGGGCGGCAAAAGGTCCGCGTCTGCTTGGAATTCGTGTGGTGATTGCTGAATCGTTTGAACGAATTCACCGTTCGAATTTAATTGGCATGGGCATCCTGCCGCTGGAATTTCCGCAAGGCGTAACGCGTAAAACGTTAGGACTAACCGGGGAAGAGAAGATTGATATTGGCGATCTGCAAAACCTACAACCCGGCGCGACGGTTCCGGTGACGCTTACGCGCGCGGATGGTAGCCAGGAAGTCGTACCCTGCCGTTGTCGTATCGACACCGCGACGGAGTTGACCTACTACCAGAACGACGGCATTTTGCATTATGTCATTCGTAATATGTTGAAGTAACAAGTATTTGCTTGCCGGTTATTTTGCTTCCGGCAAGCAAATGAATTACACAATGCAAGAGGGTTATTTGTTCAGCAAATGGCCCATTTTCTCGGCTTTGGTAGCGAGATAATGTTCGTTATTGGGGTTACGACCTACAATCAATGGTACGCGTTCAACAATATTAATCCCTGCTTCGGTCAGAATTTCGACTTTTTTCGGGTTATTGGTTAACAAGCGGACTTCATTGACGCCAAGGAGTTTGAACATATCAGCGCAAAGAGTGAAGTCGCGCTCATCAGCGGCGAAGCCTAACTGGTGGTTAGCCTCTACGGTATCGTAACCTTGATCCTGCAGTGCGTAAGCGCGGATTTTATTCAGCAGACCAATGTTACGACCTTCCTGACGGTGATACAGCAAAATACCACGGCCTTCCTCGGCAATTTGCGTCAATGCCGCTTCGAGCTGGAAGCCACAATCGCAGCGCAAGCTGAACAGGGCGTCACCGGTCAGACATTCGGAATGGACGCGCGCAAGTACCGGGGTATGCCCGGAAATATCGCCATAGACTAGCGCGACATGATCGTGTCCGGTTGCCAGTTCTTCAAATCCCACCATCAGGAAATCGCCCCATGGGGTTGGCAGTTTGGCTTCTGCCACACGTTTAAGCTGCATGAAATTCTCCAGATAATGCTGGTTCTGTATTGGCTTATTTTGCCATAACGAGAAGGGGTTCACCTAATCACGACGCGTCGATCGTTCACGGAATGGCACAAATCTGTCAATTTTTCCTGGAACTGGCGTTTTCAGTTATGATTGTGGGACTTATCAAAAAGGAGAGGCCATGCGTTCGATTGCCAGACGTACCGCAGTGGGAGCTGCACTATTGCTTGTCATGCCAGTAGCCGTATGGATTTCTGGCTGGCGTTGGCAACCTGGAGAACAAAGTTGGCTACTAAAAGCGGCTTTTTGGGTTACTGAAACTGTCACCCAGCCCTGGGGCGTCATTACACATTTGATTTTATTCGGCTGGTTTCTCTGGTGTCTGCGTTTTCGCATTAAGGCTGCCTTTGTATTATTTGCCATTCTGGCGGCCGCAATCCTTGTGGGACAAGGCGTTAAATCCTGGATCAAAGACAAAGTCCAGGAACCACGACCTTTTGTTATCTGGCTGGAAAAAACACATCATATTCCGGTTGATGAGTTCTACACTTTAAAGCGAGCAGAACGCGGAAATCTAGTGAAAGAACAGTTGGCTGAAGAGAAAAATATCCCACAATATTTGCGTTCACACTGGCAGAAAGAGACGGGGTTTGCCTTTCCTTCCGGACACACGATGTTTGCTGCCAGTTGGGCACTGCTGGCCGTTGGTTTGCTGTGGCCGCGTCGGCGAACGTTAACCATTGCTATCTTGCTGGTCTGGGCAACGGGAGTCATGGGAAGCCGCCTGCTGCTCGGGATGCATTGGCCACGCGATCTGGTAGTAGCTACGTTGATTTCGTGGGCGCTGGTGGCGGTGGCAACGTGGCTTGCGCAACGAATTTGTGGGCCATTAACACCACCTGCGGAAGAAAATCGCGAAATAGCGCAACGAGAACAAGAAAGTTAACGCTGGTTGATTTTCCGAATTTAGCCCTTAAATCATCAACAATGCGCGTGGATGCCATTTCGCAGACGGCGCGAAAATGGTACTTTAAAGGGCTATTGCGGTAAGTTGACCATAATTTATTCGCTCTAACCACATAACGGGAAGTAATGTGAAATATTTACTCATTTTCTTACTGGTGTTAGCGATCTTCGTGATTTCGGTCACGTTGGGTGCGCAGAACGATCAACAGGTGACGTTTAATTATCTGTTAGCGCAAGGGGAGTACCGTATTTCCACATTGCTGGCGGTATTGTTTGCTGCGGGGTTTGCTATCGGTTGGTTGATTTGTGGCCTGTTCTGGCTGCGAGTTCGTGTTTCCCTGGCGCGCGCTGAACGTAAAATAAAGCGACTGGAAAACCAGCTTTCACCCGCGACTGACGTGGCTGTAGTGCCGCACTCGTCAGCGGCGAAGGAATAACTTTCTATGCTGGAGTTGTTGTTTCTGCTTTTGCCTGTAGCCGCTGCCTATGGCTGGTATATGGGCCGCAGAAGTGCGCAACAAAACAAGCAAGATGAAGCCAACCGCTTGTCGCGTGATTACGTAGCGGGGGTTAACTTCCTGCTTAGTAATCAACAGGATAAAGCGGTAGACCTGTTTCTCGATATGCTTAAAGAGGATACAGGCACCGTTGAAGCCCACCTTACGCTCGGAAACCTGTTCCGTTCGCGTGGCGAAGTTGATCGCGCTATTCGCATCCATCAGACCCTAATGGAAAGCGCCTCGCTGACCTATGAACAGCGTCTGTTGGCGATTCAACAACTGGGGCGTGATTACATGGCCGCCGGGTTATATGACCGCGCGGAAGACATGTTCAATCAGCTGACCGATGAAACTGACTTCCGCATTGGCGCGCTGCAACAGTTGCTACAAATCTACCAGGCTACCAGTGAGTGGCAGAAAGCAATTGATGTTGCCGAACGCCTGGTGAAGCTGGGTAAAGATAAACAGCGCGTCGAAATTGCCCATTTCTACTGTGAGTTAGCCCTGCAGCATATGGCCAGCGACGATCTCGATCGTGCCATGACCTTGCTAAAAAAAGGGGCGGCGGCAGATAAAAACAGCGCCCGCGTATCCATAATGATGGGACGCGTGTTTATGGCGAAAGGAGAATACGCCAAAGCCGTCGAAAGTCTGCAACGCGTGATATCCCAGGACAGAGAACTGGTCAGCGAAACGCTGGAAATGTTGCAAACCTGCTATCAGCAGTTGGGTAAAACTGCCGAATGGGCAGAATTCCTGCAGCGTGCGGTGGAAGAGAACACCGGTGCCGATGCTGAATTGATGCTTGCTGATATCATCGAAGCGCGCGACGGTAGTGAGGCCGCACAGGTCTATATTACGCGCCAGCTTCAGCGTCATCCGACCATGCGTGTGTTCCATAAGTTAATGGATTACCACTTAAATGAAGCGGAAGAAGGGCGTGCCAAAGAGAGCCTGATGGTGCTGCGTGACATGGTTGGCGAGAAGGTACGTAGTAAGCCTCGTTATCGTTGCCAGAAATGTGGTTTTACCGCATACACCCTCTACTGGCATTGTCCGTCTTGTCGGGCCTGGTCAACCATTAAACCGATTCGCGGTCTTGATGGCCTGTAATTTTTAAAAAAAATCCGACTTTAGTTACAACATACTAATTATTAATGTTCCATTGTGCTCCGGCAACGACGGCGCAGAAAAAGCCTGCCAGGGGAGAAATCGCAACTGTTAATTTTTTATTTCCACGGGTAGAATGCTCGCCGTTTACCTGTTTCGCGCCACTTCCGGTGCCCATCATCAAGAAGGTCTGGTCATGACGTTAACTGCTTCATCTTCTTCCCGCGCTGTTACGAATTCTCCTGTGGTTGTTGCCCTTGATTATCATAATCGTGATGACGCGCTGGCCTTTGTCGACAAGATCGACCCACGCGATTGTCGTCTGAAGGTCGGCAAAGAGATGTTTACATTGTTTGGGCCACAGTTTGTGCGCGAACTTCAACAGCGTGGTTTTGATATCTTTCTTGACCTGAAATTCCACGATCCCCAACACTGCAGCGCACGCTGTCGCTGCTGCAGCTGACTTAGGCGTGTGGATGGTGAATGTTCATGCCTCTGGTGGGGCGCGTATGATGACCGCAGCGCGTGAGGCACTGGTTCCGTTTGGCAAAGATGCACCGCTTTTGATTGCTGTGACAGTGTTGACCAGCATGGAAGCCAGCGACCTGGTCGATCTTGGCATGACACTGTCACCTGCAGATTATGCAGAACGTCTGGCGGCACTGACGCAAAAATGTGGCCTTGATGGTGTGGTGTGTTCTGCTCAGGAAGCTGTGCGCTTTAAACAGGTATTCGGTCAGGAGTTCAAACTGGTTACGCCGGGCATTCGTCCGCAGGGGAGTGAAGCTGGTGACCAGCGCCGCATTATGACGCCAGAACAGGCGTTGTCGGCTGGTGTTGATTATATGGTGATTGGTCGCCCGGTAACGCAATCGGTAGATCCAGCGCAGACGCTGAAAGCGATCAACGCCTCTTTACAGCGGAGTGCATGATGAGTGATTCCAACAGCCGTCTGGTCTACTCAACGGAAACCGGACGTATTGATGAGCCCAAAGCGGCCCCTGTACGCCCTAAAGGCGACGGTGTGGTGCGTATTCAGCGTCAGACCAGTGGACGTAAAGGTAAGGGCGTTTGCCTGATTACCGGTGTCGATCTCGATGATGCCGAACTGACAAAACTTGCAGCGGAACTGAAGAAAAAATGCGGCTGCGGCGGAGCAGTTAAAGATGGAGTTATTGAAATCCAGGGCGATAAGCGTGATTTATTAAAATCACTACTTGAAGCGAAAGGGATGAAGGTAAAACTCGCAGGCGGTTAACATAAAAAGCCACGGATATATCCGTGGCTTTCGAATATTTTACTGTGCGTATTATTCAGTTATTTCGTACTGAACAGAATCAAGCGTATTATAATTGCGAGTCGATAATCGACATTTATTTACGATTATTTACCGACCTGGTGACCAATAACACCACCGACAGCTCCACCACCTCACCGACCCAACCTACTGCCACCCGTCAGTACCGCACCGCCAAATGCCCCTGCACCCGCGCCGATTGCGGTGTTGCGGTCCCGTTTAGACCAGTTAGAACAGGCACTCAGAGACATTGCCAAAGTAATTGCCAGAACAGCCGCGGTCATTTTTTTGCTCGTTACAAACATAATACTCTCTCCTGAATTTATGATTCACGGAAGTAAGCTCTCTATAACTATAATAGCTAAGAATAAGCCTGGTGAAATTATTCCGTGAAATCTGCTCGCGCGCAGGGTTATATCACGCAGGTGATAATGACTTCCTGTTATATCGCTGATAATAATTTTATATCTTGAGAGTGTTAATAACAGGTAAATAGTCTTAATTATCAACCAGGAATCATCTTAGAGCGGATGATTTGCCAAACTGCAAATCATCCGTAGAGAAGGGAAATGGTTAAATGTCAACGACGTGAACGGTGAGTGTACTGTGCTCAAGATGCATCAGATCGCTGGCGCGTATTTTCGAATCGGTAATCACGCGATTGAATCGCTCAACGGGACCGATGGAGTATGAATGTACAGCACCAAATTTCGAGCTGTCAGTCAGGACTATCGCTTCGCACTCTTTTTCCAGCACGGCATTGACCACATCGGTACGCATCATATCGCGACCGGTAAATCCAGTTTCAGGTTGCCAGCCATCAATACCAATAAATGCTTTGCTGAAATGCACCTGTTGGATGCACTGGCGTGTCAAAGGGCCAACCATACTTTCGCTTTTTTTCTGGTACACGCCACCGAGCAAAATAACTTCACAAGGCGCGTCTTTCAGCAAATGCGCGATGTAGCTGCTGACCGTGATGATAGTGACATTTTTCTTCTGCTCGCCCAGAGTCCGGGCGAGCAGGGCATTGCTGCTGCCATTTTCGATAAAGATGGTTTCGCCCGGTTGAACCAGCGACGCGGCAAACTCGGCGAGTTCACGCTTCAGCGTATAGTTGCTCATCATACGGGTTTCGACGTCATCACTATCAAGCGAAACAGCAAAGCCATGTGCACGGCGGAGGTAACTCAGTTTTTCGAGTGTGTTGAGATCCTGGCGAATGGTAACTTCAGAAACTCCAGTGGCTTTTGCCAGATCGGTTACGCTAACCTGACCCTGGTCAATGACCATCTGTAGAATAGTTTGTTGTCGGGAATTCATCGCTGTAATTCTTATAACGTTATAATACTAAATAAAAAAATACTGACGCGCCGGGCATCCTCAAATAGGAAAACCTGAAGGCACGATTGTTAAATCTCCCACGGTGCCTTCGGGATGTCTGGCGTAGATTCAGCAACCTGGCGCAAGAGTTCTGCTTTAAGTATCTCGAGATTATGGATCGCAGAGTGGTAATCGCCTGCCACAAGGATATCTAACACAATATCAATACGTTCGGCAACGCGCTGGGCATCAAATTCAGACATCAAGGACATCCTTATAGCAAAAGTGGAAAATGAATAATGCAAAAATTGCCGCTAAAAGAGAAGTGTTTAACAGCAACGGCTAATTATCATCCAGGAATACGATATATAATGACGGGATATAGCGCTAAGTATATATATTCATCTACTTATGCGCGCTTCAGATAGCGTTTATACCAGCGTTCGAAGGCGACGGCGGGCATCGGTTTGGCAAACAAAAATCCTTGCCGCTCATTGATCCCGTTCTTGGTTAAAAAAGCATCTTCCTTTGCACTCTCTACACCTTCGGCGATCACCTGAAGATTCAATGCCTGGGCCACAGCGACGATCGCCCGGACCAGTGACTGCGAGACAGGTTGTTTGTGAATATCTCGAACAAAAACCTGGTCAAGTTTGATGGCATCGATCGGAAAGCGCGCCAGTTGCGAAAGTGAAGAGTAGCCGGTACCAAAATCATCCAGATGCACTTGCGCACCTAGTTGGCTAAATTGTTGAATAACAGACAGTGCCAGTTCATCATTCTCAATCAGACAACTCTCTGTCAGTTCAACATCTATAGGGCAGTATTCAAAATTGAGTTCCTGGAGAACCTGTTTCAGGGCGGTGAAAATGGTTTGATCGGCGAGCTGACGTGCAGAAATATTTACCGCCACTCGCAGGTTTATGCCTTTATCCCGCCACTTTGCCACCTGGCGTACGACATCGAGAATCACCCAACGGCCTAAAGGCACAATTAGCCCTGACTCTTCGGCGTAGGAAATGAAGTCCAACGGTGGAATCAACCCACGTTCAGGTGACTGCCAACGTACTAGTGCTTCCAGACTGCGCACTTCGCCACGCCAGGTGATTTTCGGTTGATAGTGAATAACCAACTGATCGTTTTCCAGTGCTTTACGCAAGTTGGTATCCAGCCAGAGATATTCAAATACCCGTTGATTCATTTCTGGGGTAAAAACGCAAAATTGTCCTCGTCCGCCTTCCTTCGCTGTGTACATTGCTGTGTCGGCGTGACGAATAATAGCCGCGCTGTCCGAACCATGTTCGGGAGAGAGTGCAATACCTACTGAACAGCTGGTATAAACTTCAATTAAACCAATGCGAAAGGGGAGCCGTAAGCGGGTCAAAATTCGTGATGCCATTGCTTCCAGCGCGCTTTGTGAGGTGTTGGATGCCAGTACCAGAAACTCATCCCCACCTGGACGCGCCAACACCTGGTCATGTTCGAGACAGCTTAAAATAGCCAATGACACGTCGCGTAATAACTGGTCACCAAACAAATGCCCATAGGCGTCGTTGACCTTTTTAAAATTATCCAAATCAAGATACACAACCCCAACTTTATTGTTATCTGCATGATTAATAGCGTGATCGATTAAATCCTGCATTGCGTTACGATTCGGCAGTCCGGTGATACTGTCGGTATTTGCCAGAATACGCAGTCGCTCCTGAGCGCGGCGCTCTTCGGTAATGTCGGTGCCGGAACAGATTAAAAAAATCTCGTTTTTGCCACTGCCGCTGTGGACAAATTTATTGCGAAACAGAAACAGCCGCTGGCCTTTACATGTTGGTATCCACAGTTCGACTTCATATGCATTGCCGCTTCGAAAAAATACACGGTTATTGCGCCTGGATGCCGCAGCTTCACGACGGCTCATAAACAGTTTAAACACGCTTTGCCCAATGACGTCGTGTTCTTTCAACCCTGTGTAATCTTCACATAACCGATTGAAGCGTTGGATATTCCCCCGGCTGTCGAGAATCACTATTGCGGAATGTGCTTCAGAAACTACCTGCTCAGCAAAGGAAAGCCCGTGTGATAAATCACGAGCAACCGCCGGTGTGTCATGCCATGCAGACGCGTTGCCAGCCCATTCCCGTTTATTGATTTTTCGTCCTACCAGATGCACAGAAAGATCGCTTTCATCGACGGTCAGACTCATCATCAGGCTGGAGGTGATGACCGTCATTTCCCTGATGCGAGCAGCCTGTTCGGCAGATAACTGCAACATACGTTCAGGTTCTGTGGTTTCGGTGGTAGAAAAGCGCAAAACATCGCTGCTTTCCGTCAACCGCCAGTATGGATTGTGCGATCCGAGAAAGTTGTACAACGTTGTGGACTCCCTAACGGTTTTCATGATGCATATCCTCCGGTTAACAGCGGAGTCCGCGGTTAAATAAAAGGAACAACATGACTTACATGAAATTAACGGCGGCTAAACGCATTGTTTTTTTATATATTTAT
>ENA-UEQW01003186-UEQW01003186.1-human-gut-metagenome-genome-assembly--contig:-NODE-3186-length-11539-cov-2.872099_pt1 | contig 11539 bp, 9 predicted proteins | sample MGYA00242947_ERZ507947 | MGnify/ENA primary metagenome ERZ507947 (study PRJEB26167, sample SAMN06115421) | human gut metagenome | host: Homo sapiens | place: China:Guizhou | collected 2015-03-17... | reverse complement strand
GGAGAGAAAAGATGTGTGTAGAATCGCTAAGAATTGTTCATTTTAAGCGGGAGGGGGATGGTTGTGGGAGGGAAGTTGAGGGTATATGATTGAGGATGAGAGATACGATGTTAAAATAAAGGAGCTGTACAAAAAGTCAATTTTAAACAACTACCCCCACTGACTCCCCCTTACACAGGGGGAGCTGGAGGGGGTAGTTGGCAAATACAAGCCGGACTTTTTGTACAGCCCCTTTATTAGTTACGGTAACCGCATCATTCTTTTCAAGTTCCTTATACAAATTTTTCAAGTAATCGTCTCCTTTGAGTTCCAGAACGATATAATTAATAAATTGTCCGGTCTTTTCGTCTTTGTCCCAGCGGTCGAATACGATCGTGGCTCCCGCCAAGGTTTGATTCACGGTTATTTTCGTTTTATCCGTAAGTAAAGACTTGGATTCGGAAGACATACCTTCTGACAGGATCGTCGAGTACTCTTCGGTTGTAGATTCCACCGTTTTAGCCAAAATAGCGGCTAATTCTGCTGAAGCGGCCATTTGGGCTTTTTTCCGGGCAGAGGCTTCGCTGTCGGACCTGCCTGAACCCCAGCCCCGAAGTACACCGTTGCCGCTGACAAGGTCTGCTCCCGGCATGATAAACGTGGCGACGGGGCTTTTTTCTTGGATTTTCTTTGACGAACCGCAACTGCTTAATAAAAAGAATGCAGCTACAATCAATCCCCATAAGACATAGTGTTTCATAATACTACCTTTTAATTGATTTTTAATTTTTTAATCTGGGCCGGCAATTCCCGGTTCACTCGTTTTATCACTTCCCGGATACACATCGAGAGTGATGCGGTTGCCGATTTGTTTACGGGTACTAGAACTTTAACTTGGTTTACCGAATAGTTTAAGAGCATTTGCTGTGTTTTGTTATTGTAAATCTTTAGAACTAGGGAACAGTAACATGTATTTAAGTCATACGTTCCCCCGGTAACGACTTCTCCCATTTCCAATTTAGTGGATAAATCCACGAAGCACGTGGCGGCATCGGGGTCTTCCGATAATGTGAAATAATTGTTGGTCAGTAGGCTACTGATCTGGCGTTCGATACCTTCCAGCTCGTTATCCTCGTTTACGTAGAGGTAGGCCGTGATCGGTGCGCTCTTCAATGAAATCGTGACTTTAGCCGAGGGCCAAGTTTGATTTTGCAACAATTGACGATATGCCTCGGGTAGACTATTCATGAACGAGTCGTCAATGGTGATGCGCAATTCCTGCACCTCTTCTTTCGAGGTAATATTCGTTACGTAAAATTCCGCTGTACCCGTGTAGTCTGTCTGTATGGCGGGGGATACTGTGCCATTACCGGATGCGAATGAAGCCTTTAATTTAACATTCGGAACGACAACCCCGTTTTTGGAAAGACATCCGGCGATAGGTTCGGCAATTGCTTTAAAGGCCTCGCCTTCTACCATCATGACGTTGGTCGTGATGGCCATTCCGCTGAACACATTCACGTAAGCGTTATAGAGTTCTATGGGAACATTCACGGATGAACCTCCGGCATTTGTAGTCAAATCCATAAATGCCCAAGGCTCCACGGCTTCCAGTCCTTTGCCGTAGAGCTGGGCAGCTTGCGAAAGATTCATGGCGCTTTCCTCTCCACGTCCTTTTTGCAGGTAATCCATGCCTGTCCTGATCGCTTGTTGTCTGCGTTCTTCGGCTTTTCGGGCATATACTTTTTTATCCAAGGCGTAATACACGTAATATTTTTGTTCCGACTGGTAACTGCCTTTCAGTTCTTGTCCTTCCAGCCAAGCTACCATTGAACTGTGAATTTTGTCTTCCAGCATTTCACGTGTTTTGCCATCCACGTCTACCCGGTGCAAAAAAGAATTGTTTTCAAGTTTTACAGCGATCTGTGAAACGATGTCCAACAAGGCGTTCTGGGTCGCTTTTTTCATGTAATCGGTTTCCGATAACGATGCGACGCCAATACCGATGTAAGCGTCAGACGAAGTCGGGCGTTGGGTTACCCAGTCGGGTGCTTGTGCCTCGGCATGGAAAACACTGCATATCGAGAGTAACAGGCCTAGAATAATCTTTCGCATAATTTTATTATTAATAGTTACAAGTTTAGTGTCAAGTAGATTGTGTTTCCTCCAACGCTATTGGAGCATTCGATTCCTTGAGCGTATAAAGCCGCCTCTAATTTTTCTGCAAACTTTGCTGCGTTCATTTTGGCTCCCTTCTTGTCTTCTCTAGGGATCATCACGTAGTCAAATTTGGCGGATACATCCACGATACCTTGTAGGTGATAGTCCCCTTCATAAGCATTGTCATCCAGCCAACTTTGAATGAAACTTGTGATCTTTTCTCCATTCTTGCAACGTGCATTTTTTAAAGAAATTCCCGTCATGTCGTTTTCGTCAACAATGATAGATACGTGTAAAGCGACACGAGACGGGAGGGAATACTGTTTAACGATCTTTTCCATGAAAGACGGGAGGAGGTCTTTGACTGCGTAAGAGCATAAACGTTTGGTATCCGTTGAACGGAAACGGTTTGTGCTACCATCTGCCGTGGCCCAGATAGCGCCACTAGTTACTTCGTAAGCTTGCAGGATTAATGATAAGCTAATTTCTTGTCCTGTATTGTCTCTCATTAAATCCACCGTGACATAAACGTCTGCGCCTGATCTTAACAAAAGTTGTTTATCATTAGATTCTGTAGCTCCTGCGTTTTCTTCGTACTCTCCGCTCAATTTCATAGCTTCAATTTGTTTCAATACATTCTGAGTTGTTATGTCACAAGCCTCAAAGCCTTGTTGTACGGCACTCACGGCGATACGGTAATCATTGTCGTTTTCCAGAATTGATTCATAACTTTCCCCCTTTTTCTTGATTGGAACAACGATAATGGTTGGTTTGGGTAATTTCGGTTTGGGAGTTTCAGCCAACATTTCGTCATAATGTGTATTTTTCCGTACATCATTAATCAATTGACGAAGACGCAAGGTAATTCGCATCGTACCTTGGAAACGTCCGCCTACTTTCGTGGCTTTTACGGCTTCTTCTGCGCTAACCACGTAAGGAGTGTAACGAGCCAAGTTATTAAAGAAGGTATTCGTGTAAGCCTCATTGGGTTTGCTGACTAAAGGTTTCCCGTCATTAACACCTTCTACACCCTGAAAAAACAGGGTGTAGATAAGTGATTTGATGGCATCTGTTTCGATCCCTTTCTTGTTATCTGCGATTCCAGCCGAGGAGAAAACGGCGTTTGCTCCTTTGTCGGCTTCTAGAGAAACGATCTGAAGGTACTCTTGGGCTTTGACAGAAGTTGAAAAGAGGAGTAACAGCATGCCAAATATGTTCACTACTTTCTTCATAAATAACCGATTACAATGAGAATAAAGGTGCTATCGTTGCTTTCACTTTTAGAGGTTGTTGCTTTTGGGCAGCCTCGTCAAGAGCTTGGAAAGCTTCCATGGCAGTGAATATTTTCTTGTCGCCTTGTACTACTTTACATTGTGACATGGTTCCATCTACTACTTCTTCCACTTTCATTTTACCGATCTCGCTGTATGTCGTACGACCCGCTCTTACGCTAGGAGCTAATACGGAGAAATAATCTCCTTTTTTCACTCCATGATCAGAGCCTAGGTTGATATAACATTTCACCAATTTGTCTTTTTTCACTTCATAATCCATAGGAACAATCGTGCTTTCCAATGGAAATTCTTTGATCAGGAAGTTTTCAATGTCACTTGCGATCATGTTGACTGCACTTGCGATGGCTTTGTCTTTTGAATCCGATAAATCCAAAAGTTTACCTACCGTACCACCAATCCCGGAGGGGGAGTGATCAAATGTGGCACTTGCAACCGTTGTTGAAGTGGCTACTTCTGTCACGGTTACTGAATAATTCAATACGCAGGAATACATCGTTTTCCCGTCTTTCTGTTCGGATTTTACGGAGCAGGCCAGTACGTTTCCTCCTAAAATGTAATCATGTCCGGCAGCGGTGATGGTTTGTGTGCGTGATTTCTCGTCACTCATTGCTTTTTCATCCGTGCGCCGTTCTTCTTCTTTTTTCATGGAATACTCGGCATCTTGATCTACCAGTTCAAATCGTTTCGTTTTGTTGAGGGCAGCCATGACCGCTTGGCGAACTTTGTCGCTATTTGCTTCCTCAACTCCATCTGCTTCCGTGAAGTATTCAACATACATCCTCGGTTTCTTCACCTCTTGTGCTTTAACTGCGATAACAGCAACACAGAGTAACGCCATAATTGTAATAATTCTCTTTAGCATAATAATGAATTTAAATTAAAGGTTAATAGAAATATGATATTATAATTTCGATTTTGCTTCTTCGTGTCCCATCTCTGCGGCTTTTTTGAAATTCTTCCGGGCCATCATCCCGTTACTTCCCACTGTGCCGCAGCCGTTTTCATAAATCAATCCCAGCATGTAATATGATTTTGCACTTCCGGATTTTTTGAAAAGACGAATGGCATCCAGTCCTTTCCCTTTCTCGTAAGCTTCCATTCCTGCGTCATAATCGGCATCTTTCTTTTCCACGGCGGGTTGCGTCTGCACCTTTCCCGTTTGTATCTCTTTTTTATCGGGAGTGATTGCAGGGGGAGTGGTTTTGGTTTGAACCGGGGGAACAGCCTTTTGTTTCGTAGCTGTCTGCTTCTGTTCTGTCGGGGATGGCACGGGAGTTTCCTTGATCAGATGTTCTTTCTTCGATAAGATAAAATAACCGGCAAGTACAACGAGTATGATGACACTCAGGGAAATCCATTTGTTTCTTCCCGATCCCGGCCGTGAAATGGGATGTTGGTGAGTCCCGGTTAAGGCTCCTATACCTTTCTGGTTGGCTTCCTGTGATTGAGCTGGGCGATCCGAGGAAGGGGGAGAAACCACGGCCGGTTGAGTGGCTTTACTTGCCGGTTTATACAATTCTATCATCTCTTTTTCAATGTCGGCTTTCACGTCTTCCACGTCCAATTCTCTGGCTTTTTGATCCATCATCTGTCGGCCGGCGATACCGATATTGCTGTTGGTCGTCAGAAGTAGCTGTTGGAAAGCAAGGCGATACTCGTTAATAGATTTTTTTTCGCATTCCACGCAACGATTTTTTCCTTTTACTTTGCAGTCAAAGCAAATCTCTTTCCCGCATTTGGGGCATCTGGCATGCCTTTCGTCAAAAGGATTTCCACATACCTCACAATACTCGGCTTCTTCTTTCTCCATGACAATCGTCGTGTTGTTATGGACCGTGGAAGAGTTATCGACACTGGATGTATTAATATTAGCATGGGTGGTGGAGGTTTTATTAATTCCTCCGGTAATATTTGCACGTGCTCCTGCGCCTATAATCGGTTCGCTTGTCTCTGAAGGTTTCACTTTATTTAGTGGGCCTTCCGGGATGCCCGTGTTGTTGGTGGGTTCAAACGGGACTTCAGCCCCGCAATCCGGGCAGAAACGTTCGTCTGCATTCACGGGCTGACCACATTCCGGACAAAATCTCTCTTTGCTCATAATCTTGTAAGTTTATTTATTTTTCTTTTTCAGTGATTTTTTTGATTTATGTGGTAAGGGAAGTTCGATGGGATCCCCGACAGGTATTTCTGTCGGCTGAGGAAAGACTTCCGTGCCATCATCCAATAAAATGGATGTAACTAGAAAACTCCCTGTTTCTTCCTCTGCGTTCCCGGAAACTCCGATATGCATTCCATCGTAAGGGATAAAAAACGGGTCACCGGCGGGTAATATCCCGGCCCGGTAAAGTTTATATTTTTTACCCTCATCATCTGTCAAGATAGCTCTCCGGCCTTCGGATTTAGACCCGAGGTTCAATAAGGGACATTCCAGAATTCCATGAATGATAGTCATATCTTTATACATTGAATTGAAAAATCGTTTTTACATGATTCCGGCACCGCAATCAGCACAGAATTTTGTTCCGGGTTCCAATGGCGCTCCACATTCCGGGCAGGTTGCCGGTGTGGCTGTTTTGGCCGCGGGTGATTGTGGCTCTTGCGTTTGCTGTGGTCGTGGGGCTTGTGGTTCGGGTTGCGCGGGAACCGCTTGTTGTGGCATTTGCGGTGGCATATTATTATGGGTCGTGTAATCCAATGCCCGGTCATAAGCCGTGTCCATCCGTCCCTCCTGACGGAGAATACGTTCATCACGTTCGCGCAATTGACGTTCTTTTTCATCTACCTTTTGGGCTTGGATGCCCCCGGTCATGGTCATCATATCCCGCATCATCTGGAACATTTGGGATTGATTTTCCCGGTGTTCGCTATCACGGGAGGCCCGTTCTGCTTCCAACCGGGCTTCCATTTCCCGTCGTTGTGCTTCCAACCGTTCGCTTGCCTCGCGTTCGGCCTCCGAGCTGTACTTGTTTTCCGCGTACGCCACGGCGGCATCCCCGCCGTTTAGAGCCCACACTTTTTCATCGGAAAGTTCTTTCGCGTTTTCCCATTTTAAACGTTCCATCTCCTCGGCCGTCTTTAAACGGTTTTGTTCTACTTCCGCCTCATGCTTGCGTTGATTTTCTCTTGCTTGTTCTTCCGCGTTTTGGATCGCCATGAATTGTTGGAACTGCGTGTCATCATCTTCCCGTTCCATGTCGTGCATCCGTTTGGCATCATTGTAATCCATATCCCGCTGGCGTTGATCCAGATCGAGATTGGTTTCGGCAACCGTGCGTTGTTTTTCGACTTCTTTATAGAAACGGCCATCCGCGTAATCATCTTGTAGTTCTTGTAATTCAAGCTCTTTTCTGACAATCAGGGTCGCTTTTTCAGCTTCGCCCTCCATGCGGGTACGTTCGAACTCGATACCGTCACGGAGTTGCATCATTTGGAACATCATCCCCCGTTGGTAATCGTTCGTTTTCAATTGATCTTGAAGGGCCCGTGCTTCATCTTCCCGGATGAATCCTGTTTTGGCAATTTCCAGAAGAGCGGCATTTCGTTCATCGTCGTTTTGAGCCTCCCGTACGATGCGCTCGTTCCTCAAGAAATATTTAAACTTCTCCACCTCGTCTTCATGCAACAGCCGATCGTGATTTATAGTCTCCAGTTGTTTGTCCAATTCAAGATCCGTCGCGGCCTCATGCAGTCGTTGCGAATTTACGGTATCCGCCATCCGGTTTTTGAAATCATTGGTGCGTCGGAGATAATCCAGTTCTTTGTCCGAGAGGTAGAGTTCGCGGCTCAATACCCTGAAGCGCTCTAAATCCTCGCTGGTCGCTGAAATTTCGACAATACGCACGATGGAAATGCCGAAAAAGGCTTCTGCGGCGATGGCATTAATCTTTTCTTTCAGTAAGGCGTGGAGTTCTTGGGGTATGCGATTGGACGAGAGTTCCGTGTCGTATAACGTTTCCTGCAAAATGTTCCGGATGGTATCCGTGAGTTCATCCACGATGACCGTTGTGTTCAACATCTGGCGTTCGGTCAGGTAATGAATGATAAATCGTTCCGGATCCGAGATTTTGAAATACGCGTTTACGCCTAACGCCATATCCAGATACCGGGTTTGTATGTTCATCGGGACGAAATCCTTGTAAGCATCAAGCGTTCCTTGCTTGGAACCGAAAAGAAGCGGGAAAGACTTATCCAGTAAGATAACAACAGAGAAAGCGGCTCCTTTCTTGGCGTTTTCCAGAATCAGATTTTGCTGTTGTAGGTAGAGAGTTTCCGTTGTCGGTTTCTCTTCCTTTTTCTTGTTTTTGAATAAGTTGACGATAAATTCCCATCCTTTCCGCAGTGAACCTGTCAAATGGTTGGAAGAATCACTCGAAGAGCCTGTGAAATTATAGGTTCCCCCGCTGATAGAAGCAATCGTGCGTCCGTTGGCACGAATATAGGCGGTTGTTCCTTCCGGGATAATAATACCTTGAATATTGTTATAAGAGTCAAATTCCGTTTCGTTAATGATGCGAGCCACTTGCCCCGGTTGTATGTTCCAGTAGATGCGTCCCTTGACAGAATTAATGTCCGATGTCGTTTCTTGTGACGGGGCGGATGTCTTTTCTGCAAGAGTGACCCGCTGTCCGCATTTGATGCAAAATTTGGCTCCTGATTTTAACGGGGCTCCGCATTGAGTACACGTGGCCGATGTCTCTATTTTTTGTCCGCAAGAAGTACAAAACTTTACTCCCGGACGAAGAATGGCGTTACATTTAGGGCAATTCATACTTGTATCGTTTATTGTTTCACTTTAAGCTGTTTATTTGGTAGAGTAAACTCTCTTGATTTTCCCGTCCGTGCTTGTCGTGACAACCCAACGGGTCGGTATTTTCCTTTCGGAAGTCAGGTCATAATTGAATTTCAACTCTTCCTGTCCGTTATTATATTTAATCTTTAAAATCTCTTCTACTGGCCGCGGTTTTATCCCGTAATTTGTGTACAGGTACTGGCCAATCGTGGCATGAATCTGTTGAATATTAGCGTCCACGGCTCCTCGTACCTGTTCTAGGATAGAACCTTTTCCCGTTCCATGTCCCACCTTCTCGATTGTACATCCTATTTGGGTATCTTGTTCAGCTAGAGCCGTTTTTCGGGTCATTTTATTTCCGGACTTCAAGCTTGTAAGAGCGTTCATCGTGATCATCGGGTCGCCGAAAAGATTGAATTCCACGACTGTCAACGCGGTATGCGGGTCTCCCGGGACGGTTTCTTGTAACACGGCACCGCGGGCAATAAATAATGCTTCGGCTACCGTGTATCCTTGTAAGATCGCGTTGATGAAATAACCGGCTATGATGTCCGCGTAGCTAACCGATACCCGGGATTGGGACGAGGATAGATCATCAACGGCTCCCCAAGCCACGCGTGATGATCCGACGAATGCTAACGTGTTGGTAAAGAGTGAAGCCAGCATCATGCTGTGGCGTTTATCCAGACCGATAAAACGTCCTCCATAACAAGCCTCGCTGATCACGATATTAGGTTCCTCGCAGGTCATCATGTGTTCCGGTTCTATGGCCGGTAAAGCCCCGTATTCTTCCTTGTTAAGCATAACTCCTGCGTAACCGCGAGATTCCCGTCCTTCCCCGCCGTGGAGATTGAAATAATATAGCGAGGCATTCGTGTGAAAAACCTGATGAAGATTTCCTTCCACGATCATGGGGGAGAGAATCAATCGGTTATAATAGTAGTCGGCTGACAGGTAATTACCTAAGTCGCGCAAATAATTTCCTTGCAAAAGGTCATTTGCCACGCGACTGGACACCTTTTTCCAGTGGGGGTCACATTGGCCGTAAGCCTCGTTCATCGGGAAACCAAGGGAATAATTAACGTCACGTTCCAAGTAATCGCGTAAATCTTCAAATGAAGCATCTTCTCCGAGTGGCAACCTCCCCACGAAAAAGAGTTGATCGTACGTAAACGCTTCTTGGTTTTCGAGCAATGCAAGCATCTCTTTGCCATAGGGATAAGCGTAGAGAATGTCCGTGTCGATACTGTCATCGTTGGCATCGTCGGAGATGTAGTGCCGGATGCACGGCATGGGAATAATGTCATTGCTACCTATAATAAATAGGTATTGCGATATTTCATCTCCTCCCGCTTGTTCCCCGTTGTGGACATCCATCAGTATGTCCATGTAATCCCACAACGGGCTGTTGGCTTTTAAATGTGCTTTCTTCGTGTTTCCCCAAAAACCACTTTTCTGGTACGAATAATTACCGGCATCGATAAGTTTGTACGAGATCCCGTATTCCCGTTTCTGTTGGATAAATTCATCAAAAATGGTGATCAAGATTTGCTCGTCCACTTCCAGCTTTCCGGCCAGTAGGTGCAAGTTCGTGAAAATCAACCCGTGCATGCCCATGTTTTGGGGGTGGGGCGTATTCGGTGCTTTCTTCTCGGTATGACAAAGCCATTCTATTTTTGTTCCGCATTCCGGACAAAAATGTATATTCTGATCTTCTATACGATGGCCACATTCTGGACAAAACATTGTTATTCCTTTTTATGGTTTAAGATATTTTTCCCGTCGCTTGCTCACTCCTGAAACATAGTTTCGGGCTTCGCTCGTGCTTAAACGATTCGTGAGATGGTGGTACAATTGTTCATAATTGTATTTATTAATTAGCGGGATTGCCTTATTTAGATTGGTGGCTCCGGTGAAAGCCCTGCTCACGTTTCCGGCCCCGGTGTTATATCCGGCAATGACGCAAAGCCTGCGGCAATGCGGGTCGGTAACCGATGAGAATTGATTCATGAGGACACGGAGATAGGCTGTGCCCAGTTCTATATTATTACGTGGTATGAAAAGATAGCTCCGTGTCGGGACCCAACAGTTCTTGTACACGTAATTATAGGCATCCAACCCTCCGGAGGTGGGAACCAATTGCATCAGCCCGTAAGCGGGAACCCAACTCGTGGCCTCCGGATTGAAACGGGATTCTTGTTCCATCACGGCAAAGATAAGCGGTTGTTCGATCTGGAAAATTTGTGAGAATTCTGCCACGAGGTCTTTGTAAAGAGCCGCGTTTTTCGAGAGATTGTCGGAAACGAGGTTCATCTCTATTTGTACTACTTGACGTACTTTCCCGTCATTCCCTTTTATTTTCGTGATCTTTTTCTTGCTTTGTGCGGCGATCGTTTTTATCATAATGGCCTTTTCCGATTCATTCTGCCATGCCTGTGCTTTTTGTTCTGCTCGTCTGTGGGCATCTTCCCGTTTGTTCGCGAGAGGATTATTGGAACCTCTGTTTCCTTCTTCCTGTACGCGGCGGGCCATGGTAATCCCGGTTGTGGTGGAATCCCCGGATGAATCTTCCTTTTGATTGTTATTGAGAGTTAGTTTTTTCCCTTTGACCGTTGGCGTGGGAGGTGCTGTACGGGTAAGTGTCGGATTTTGTCCCGTCAATTCTAGTGATTTATCAGGTTTGTACATGGAAAAATCAACCAATCCATCCAGTACGGGGTTGTTGGTCAGCGGCTTTGATACATCAACAGAGGATGGATAGGGACAGGTTGATCCCTGACTATTCAACATGCGTTCAATGGCAACAGCCAGACAGGCATTTATCGTGGCGGAATCCATCGTGTTGCCATCCTCAAGTGCGACTTCCACGAGAATTTTTCCTTTATCAAAATTAACGATCGAACGATTTTGATAATCATTACTGTATTCTACCCATTGTGTCGGTGTATTATCCACGATACTGTCACCGCCCCATGTTTGTTTGATCGAGCGAGTGTAACGAGAATAGTCCGCACGGGCTTGTGCCTCGTATTTTTCGTATTCTTCCCGTGCTTTCTTGCTGTATGCTTCGAAATCAGCGATTGTTTGTGTCGCTTCTTTTTCGAATTGCCTGCGAATAGAATCCATTGCCGTTGTGCTTGTTGATCTCACGGATTGAGCATAACTGACAGCCGGCAACAGAATGATACACAGAATGAAAATAAATCTTTTTGTGTTCAAGTAATATTTAAATTTTAGTTCCACGCTTAAATAAAATTGTTCCTATCTAGTGTGTTTTTTATTCGATCAAAAAAGGATCGTTTAAAAACATCGCAAT
>ENA-UEQW01003184-UEQW01003184.1-human-gut-metagenome-genome-assembly--contig:-NODE-3184-length-11541-cov-3.955949_pt1 | contig 11541 bp, 15 predicted proteins | sample MGYA00242947_ERZ507947 | MGnify/ENA primary metagenome ERZ507947 (study PRJEB26167, sample SAMN06115421) | human gut metagenome | host: Homo sapiens | place: China:Guizhou | collected 2015-03-17... | reverse complement strand
GTGGCGGAAGAACGCGGACTACTTCCCGCCAACTCTGTCTCTCTTCCAAACCACGTCCCAGTCCTGCAAATACGAACACTCCTCCCGATCCCTCTTGAAAGGGGTTCCAACGAAAGAGAGATGGGTGGTGAAGTAGTATGCGTAGTTGGAAACGGGGTCGCTCATCGACAGATTCTTGGGCGATTGCAGTGTGCAAATACCTCTACTCTCCATAAAGCAGATTATGGAGTCACTGTGGCACCGTACTATGCAACCAATCCCACCCTCTCCCTTAACCACCTGTTTGATTTGCAATGAGATGTGCTCATTCCAACATACACAACCCCACCTTCCAATCGAAGAATACGCACTCATCACTTCCCTCCCTCTTTCTTCCTTTCATGCCTCCTACCAACCACAGCCCACATCCAGTCCGCACCTCGTATCGAAAAGACCCCTTCTCGAACGGGAGTTTCTTCCATGTTCTAAAGAACTCCATTCTCATAAAGGATTATTCATCATGGCTAAGCATCATCCCGATTTGGTTATGTGCCGAAAGCTTCCTGGTACTGGTAGGAACGAGCGAAGATGACTGACTTGTAGCGATTGGCCGTTTGTGTGAGAAATGTGAGTCTTCGAGACTACAAAGTGACATCGTAGGCGATGGCAAGTGCGTGATTTGCGATACGTATGTCCGACCCTGCACGCTGGTTCATATCTGCGATGAGTGCAACTACGGATCTTACCAGGGTCGTTGCGTGATTTGTGGAGGTCCCGGCGTTTCGGATGCGTATTACTGCAAGGAGTGCACGGTAATGCAGAAGGACGTAAGGGTTGGTTAGATTGTGTGTAATGTGTAGAGAGATGGTACTTCGTTCTGGAATAGAGCTCATGTTTAGGTTGTCCCAAGATTGTGAATATAGGTACAGCGAAAACGGATATGTTCTACGAACAAAAGAAATACGGCTTTAAGAAGAGATAGTTTGTACCATGTAGTGTTGTTTGTTCTACTCCCTGTTGGCTGGCATCATCCTATTTACGACCGCAAATCTGCTTCATAGAAGAAGCGGTTGCGCGACGGGTCGTGCAGTTCACTATTTCAATAGACAAGAGAGTTATAGCCATGAATTCGAGGGGAATCGCTATAGCTTTTTTCTTCGTTCTATTGGGCGCCTTCGTAGCGCTCTGCTTGGGAGGAATGGGGGTCATCCGTTTTCCGGCTAGCAAATCGGTGGCCGCGTTCAGCTCCGTGAAAGAGTCCGTAATCAATCCAAATGTGGGGCAGTGGAGCCACTCTCATTCCTAGGAGAAGTTCGACTTCACCGTCATTTCCCAGTCGAGGTAAGGGAGGAGGGGAATCATGACGCCTAGCTTTGAGCGAGTGTACTTCCTTCCCTTCTGGTTGGAGCGCTGGCAAGGGTTATCCTCTTTCTCTTGACTTGAGCGCGTAGTCCTCTCTCGATCGCGTTCTTTCTGTACGGCGACGGAGCGGCCGTGTATCAGAGCGTCATACGGGATATGGTGGTTCCGTCTCGCCTGAATATCATTGCCCACTTCAGCGAGAGTGCAGAGCCCTACCCCATCAACATGCTCCGCAACATCGCCATCGACGGCGTGCAGACGTCGCACTTCTGGCTCGCGGATATGGACATGTGGCCGGCCGGTTTCGTCTTCCGCTGTTTCTCACGCGTAGTGGATCTCTACGAGACGCTCATCTCCCTGCCGCGAGAGTTTTTGCAGCGAGATGACACGGCGACCATCGTCCCCTCGTTCGAGTACGTGCTGCCCAAGGATGTGGAGTGCACCACGTTCACGGGCTGCATCAACAAGTGTGCGTCAGTGTGTTGTATAATTTGTCTAGCGTGAAGGACAAGCTACCGAATCGAAAGCCGGACGTGCTCCGTTGCATCGCGGACCATTCGTGCAATCGCTTCAGAGTGAAGTCCCGCACCCACGTTCCTGTGTGTCCTTCTGCTGATTCCTAGTCCTACCACTTCGACGAGTGGTACACGCTTCCCGAAACCACCTACGTGACTCCGTTGGGCTGCATGGAGAACGACATCCAGGAGCCGTACATTTTCGTGAAGCGCTCCGCGAAGCTGCCCCGATTCGACGAGCGTTTCGTGAATTACGGAAAGAACAAGGTCCAGTGGATCATCCACCTGCGCCTGCTCGGCTACAAGTACTACGTTCTTTCCCAGAGCTTCGCCGTCGACGTGCCGCACCCCAAGTAGGCGGTGAAGCATCGCGTCAAGTGTAGGTCGAAGATCGCGAACGACTGGTTTGCCGAGGGCTCCTCCACTAAGTGGCGAACCCGAATGCACATTTTGGTGGATGCTTTTCAGGAGGATGTGGAGAGGAACTCGTTTGGAGTGAACATCCAAACCCCCTTGTGTTACCGTATGTAGTGTCTTGAATGTGCTGCTCCTTGTTGAAAACGCCTCGGGTTGGTCGATGAAACTCCCTCACCACTCGTTCCCTGCTCCATTATTCCCAAGCGAACACAAGAATGGTCTTCAAGCCCAACTACGGAAAGAAATCCGGATTCGTAGACGCGTTGGCGAGGGTGTAATCGCTAGGGAAATGCAAACACAGAGGTGAAGGACGGAGAGGAAAAGAAGGTGAAGGCTTTCGCTCCTCGCAGACACACCTTCCGCAAGAACGAGCTCACCGAAGAGCAGAAGAACACCATCAGCATGGTGGACGTGCCCTCCATGGAGAACGCTCCCGGCATCATCCGCTACGACGTCGACAGCCTGCTGAAGATGCGCGACGCCAACACGGAGATGCCCGTGATGGAGGAGACGGACTGCGTGATTGGCTACGACAAGCTGAAGGAGTACATGGACGAGCACGAGGAGCTCATCGCCGAAAAGGAGCAGGTGATTCCTCCCCTCACCGAGTTCCAGACCGAGGTGCCCAACAACGTGCGCGTGGACTCCCGCGTGCGCGCCCTCCGCAACATCATGAACCAGTTCACATTGGATAACCCCGAGCTCATCACGGACATGCTCTACGCCAACATGGAGGACTTCGTCGAGGAGCCGGCCGTGCTGAAGAGCGCCATCGAGTCGATGATCTGCAAGGCGTCGACGGACAACTTGTACTGCGACGCGTTCATCACCATTCTGAAGCTCGTCGTCGACCGCATGACGGAGAAGCACTCCCAGCTGTTCCGCGCGTGCCTGCTGGACTGCTGCCAGCAGCACTACGAGGAGAAGATGCCGGACTTCGCGGAGGAGAACGAGGCGAAGGCGATCTACCTGCACTCCAGAGAGGGCTTCTTCCACCTGCTGGGCGCGCTGTTCGTGAACGAGCTGATGTGCGAGGACCTGGTGCTGTACATCATCATCCAGCTGTCGCAGGGCTACCCGCAGGACGTGTTCGCCATCAAGTGCCTGCTGCAGGTGGTGCGCACCATCGGCTCCTTCATGGAGCGCGACACGAGCAACAAGCTCACCATCGACGAGATCTTCCGCAGCCTCCACCTGTGGCAGGAGGAGAAGCTGCTGCCCGAGGACGTCATCAACGCCATCCGCGCGCTGCGCGACCTCAAGGACGCCAAGTGGGTGGTGACGGTGGAGGTGGACAAGAACATGGAGTCCACCATCTCGTCCGAGTGGGAGAAGAGCGTGGCGGGTCGTCGCAACCGCTCGAAGAAGGACGACGCGGAGGAGGCGGAGGCGATCCGCGCCGCCAACGAGCTCAGCCTGTACTGCAAGAACCTGTGGCTGGACTACGTGCGCAACTTCGTGGTGGACGACGTGGCGGAGGAGGTGGCGAAGTTCGACGAGGAGCAGCAGAAGGTGTTCATCCACTGCGCCATCAAGAGCCTGCTGAACCACACGGAGGTGGAGCAGCGTCGCGTGGGCGTGCTGCTGCTCAACTTCCTGGAGAAGAAGGAGATCACGGACGCCACCTTCCTGGGCGGTCTGGAGCTGATCCTGGCGGACTACGCGAAGCTGCGCAAGAGCAACAAGCGCGCGCTGCTCGCCTTCCGCAACATGCTCTTCCCTCTCCTCCTCTCCGGAGACATGAAGGTGGAGCAGATCGTGGAGCTGTGGAAGAACAAGGACCACTACGACGGTCTCCTTGCCGAGCTGGTCTTCGACCTGATGAACTCGTGGAAGAACATCGACGGCGCTGCGGCGGAGAAGGCGATGAAGGACGCCAAGCTCACCATGGAGAACGTGTTCATCGGCGGTTGCCCTGCGCTGGTGGCGGAGAGAGTGCTGAAGAACAACCACATGGTTGTGAAGGAGGGTGAGGTGTACTTCGCTTAATTGAGGTTGTTGTGTTTGTTTGTGAGTTTTGTGTGGTGGTGGTTGCCTGTTCGGTAATGGTGGTTGCCTAATCGGTAACGGTGGCTGTCCTGAAAGAAAGCTTTAACAAAGAGTCCGTAAAAGAACACTTATCGCTTAACCCACTGCTGAGGCTTTCTAGCCTTGGTATGACCCGGCTTCTTTCTCTCCACCTGTCTGGGATCGGCTGTGAGCAGTCCAGCTATCCCTCACCTCACCCACGCACTCCTACCCTTTGACAGCGCCACGGAGTACACGGGATCGTAGTGAGCCAGCGCCTTGGAAATCGCCATGCGCACCGCCTCGGACTGACCCGTCGTGCCTCCTCCATTCACCGTCGCGTCGATATCGAACTTCTGGAAGGTGAGCGTGATGGCGAGCGGCGCCAGCACCTGGTCGCGGTTGTTGCCCATGGGGAAGATCTCTCTCTCAGCCGCTCCCACCGCACTTACATCGATCAGCGACTTCCCGTTCACGCGAATCACGCCCGTGCCCTGGCGAATGAACGCGCGCGCCACCGCGTCCTTGCGCCTAACCGTCACTCGCAGTGAACAACCCCACTTGCCGCCGCCGTAGGCGATGCGCACGCCCTTCTTGTTCACGATGATGTTCTTCGTGATCTTGACGCCCTCGCGCTCCTTCTTCTCCTTCGGCGCGTCCTTCACGCTCTTGAACGGCCACACGCCGAACGTGTCCAGCTGCTCCTCGATCTCGTTGTTGCGCTGCTCGTCGTACACCACGCGCTTCTTCTCCTTCTTCTCAGTTGACTTCTCAGTCGAGTTCTCAGTCGAGTTCTCAGCTTTCTCTTCAGCGGGCTTTTCAGTTGCCTTTTCAGTCGAGTTCTCTTCAACCGGCTTCTCAGCAGCCTTCTCCGCCTCCTTCTCGTCCAGCTCGTTCAACTAGCCATCAGGGGGCACCCCAACGATTACGATCCACGTCGGAATCGGGTACTGCAACACGTCTTCTTCGTTCTCCGCGGATTTGATGATCGTGTTGTTCTTCGTCATGTCCTCGCGCTTCTCCCTCAGACCCAGCAGCGACGTGTCGGTCGGAATGGGGCGGAACGTGCCCTTGATCATCTCTTCCTGCAGGCGAGCGATGAACTCCTTCTTGACGATGGGGAGAAGACCGTTCTTCGAGACTACCGATGAGGCGGTATATATGTGAACTACAGTAGTTCGCCGGAAGGGCGTCGTTCATCGACATAAAGAGCTGCTTGAAGTCGGGATCCATCATGATGGTCGCAAACTAGGGGTGAACGCGCGATTCAGTATGGACGTCGTAGACCAACTGCTTCTGGTCCTTTTCTGACTTCACCTCCTCGGAAATGGAGGACAGCAGGTTTTGCAACAATTCTTTATCCTGGATGTGATAAGGACGCTACAACACCCACAACAACTTCATCCTTCTTATCTGCAGGGGCTTCTGGGGTGGAATCGGCGTTCACCTCTACGACTCACACAAGAAAAGCGCACGTTACGCGAAACCGCTTCGTTTGAAACAGGCGCTGAACCATCAGTCGTGGGAGTTGCCGGAGACTGTGATACGGGCATCTCTGTTTCACCTACACGTGAGACCGACGCGGAGAATGAAGTACCGATGCTCGAGTGAACGGCATCGTCAGCTCCAGATTCTATCTATCAGTTGGAGAGAACACGCGCAAACCCGTCGCTTCGGAAAACAATCGAATCGGGCGGAACAACGACCTCGGTGCTCCACTGTGGATCATGCTACTACTTAGAAGAGGCAAGGAAACTCGATACCGTGTCGAGGACGCCAGACAGCTTATTCCTCTTGCCACCAGAACTCTTGATAACATTGAAGCAAGAATACCCAATTAGAGGAGCCACAATGCAGTGGAATGGAGTGCTGGAGAGGAAGGAATGCTAGCCCCCAGTGCGATGAAATAACCGTTCTCCCCGGCTAGCGACAGAACAGGATTTCTGCCCTTTCCAAACAGAGATAGGACTTCCTACTCTTGTCACACACTGGACACTCACCGGAGTTGCTCGTGGAGAGCGAGAACAGACAATCGGCATTCCAACAAACAAGAGTTACATATCTATATTCACCTTATCGCAGATCTAGGGGCATCAGCTCGTTCAGCCACATCCTACCTCACCGTAATGCTCCAAGAACTCCTTGACGAAGTCGATTCCGTACTTCACGTCCTTGGATCCCATCGTCTCGCGAATGCTGTGCATCGCCAGCTGCGGCAGTCCGACGTCCACGGTATAGATGCCCTCCTTCGTGCTCATAATGGGACCGATCGTGCTGCCTCCGTTCTTGTCCTGTCGGAGCACGAACTGCTGGAACGGAACGCCATGCTCCTTGCAGATCTTCTGCACAATGGAGGAGGAGAGAGCAGAGGTGGCGTAGCGCTGACGACAGTGGTTCTTGATGGCCATTCCCTTATTCAGCAGCGGCTTGTGATTCACCTCGTGCACATCGGGGTAATTCGGATGCACCGCGTGCGCCATGTCCTACGCATCAGCGATAACACGACACAACTACGCAAGAGAGGATCAGACTCTTGCGACGCGCAATCTGCTCCATGTCGGGATTGGGCTCCAGACCGCGCAGCACGTCGCCGAGAAGCGTTGATTCCGCTCCCATCAACGAGCAAGAGCCGATTTCCTCATTGTCGAAGAGGATCATCACGCGAATGGTCGATTCCCGATCTAGCTCTGCTGCCTGCAGGAAGCCCTCGAGACAGCAGTAGGCGCACGCCATGTTGTCCAGCCCACGCCCGGTGATGAACTCCTTCTTCAGGCCCGCGATACGGGGTTCCTACGATTCAGCAACAATCAGCAGATTCACATTCAAATCGTACAGGAAGAGCTCGAAATCGAGAATGGACTCGGGCTGGATGTGGATGCGGTCGCAGATGTACTGGATGAGCTCCTTGTCGTGGAACGAAGCGTCGTCGTCCTTTCCCTCTTTCCCTCACTCCTCCTCCACATCTGTACCTTGCATGTGCGTGATTGGGCGCAGCGACGTCTCCTTGTTCACCGCGTTGTCCTTCTTCGCATCGCTGTCGCGAAGATGAATCGCCAGCGACGGAAGGAGCGCGATGCACTCGTCGATCTGAACCAGCTTGGAGCGGATGCACCCGTCCTCTTCCACCTACACCTCACTGCGCCAAAACAGGACCACCATGACACGTCCCGCAATTCCAAGATCCCGATCCAGCCACGAACTCCAGATGCCGCCGCCGTACGTTTCAACACCGAGCTGGCAATAGCCGTTCGACTCAATCTTCGAGACGGGCTTCAGCTTCAAGTAGGGCGAATCCGTGTGCGCAGCCACAATGGAGAATCCGTTTCCCGACTTGTACTGCCCTCCGATCGCGAAGGCAACAACGGCCGACTCATTTCGCGTAATGAAGTACTTCCCGCAGGGCTTGATAGCCGACGACCAGTTCGTCTTCTCGCTCAAGCGCTGGAACCCGGCAGAAGTCAGATCTTCGCAGCAGTTCTTCACCACGTGGAAGCAGCTGCAACTCCGTTTCAGAAAGCTCACAAACGACGTAGCGGATCTTAGGAACTCGGCCTCCATCTTATCGGAACAAAGAAGTGTCATTGTTCCCCTGTCTTCCCGCTCATAATGGAGAATCGCAGACTGTCCGTTTTTGCAGACTACGAGGCCGTCAACGAGTCTATCGTTTCCGTCGAACTGCGCTTCCGCGCTGATTTCGTAGATGGTCGTCTATAGCCCGATATCAGACAGGAGTCTGCTGGAAAAGATCAAATCGGCACTTCACGCCGACATGCTGACGGCGTTTTGGGCGAGAGATATCCTATTTCAAAACGGGTGAAGCGTTCCCTTGATTTTCCATATTCAGCAAATACGGAACTGCGAAAGAACGTCATCCTCGTGTTCTTGAACGGATGGTGTCAGAGCATTTCAAAACACCTCGCCATCAACGTCGATTCCAATACAGGGAGTGAGCTCTAGGATCAGCTCGAGTTGCAGGGAAGCGCCATCGTTTCGCGGTTTCTGACACTGTTCTCCTCCCGTTCTTTCCTCACGTTGTAGGAGTGGCTCGCGCATCACCTATGCGTTTGTGGTGGACGTAACCCAGCAGAGCGAGTCTTCCGATTCCGACTTCCCCACCGTCGTAACCATCAAGAACGACAAGCACAGTCGTTTCTCCACTCCATTCTCATGCGTAGCCGTTGTGCTGAACTCTCCCGCCTCCGCGCCCAACACAATTCAGGAATCCGTGTTCAACTCCTCCCTCCCCACTCCTTCCACACACACCTCCATCCACTCGCAGACCGTCCTCGTGCTCAAGAACAAGGTCTACTACGAGCAGCCGTTGCGCACGATCGGCAGTCTCCAGTCCTTCGACAAGGCGGTGAACCTCTGCGGCGTGCTGGTGAAGGTGATGGACGTGCGCCGGTGCTCCACGGGCGACTTCTCTCGCATCATCTACCTCATCGACGAGACCTCCTCCACTCCGTTCCAAATCACCGTCTTCTTCAAAGAGGAGGAGCAGGGCTCCATCTTCACCGTACACGCGCGTTCTCCCCGTCTCATCGCTAGTGCATGGGGTCCCCCGTTTTCGTGTCCTCGCTCCGCATCACCATGTACAACAACACCATGAACGGATTCGTGGCGTCGGACTACTCCAGCGTGCTGCTCTACAACCCGCTCACCAAAGAGGTACGTGCGCGTCGTCGCGTCGACTCTAGTTCAACTCCATCAAGAACTACATCAGCGAGAAGAGCGTGCAGGAGCGCTGCATCCAGCTCTACGAGTGGTTCTCTTCGCTCAACGTCGAAGCCGTCGCGCGTCTCACGCGACAGCTGTACGCGAAGCCGTTGTCCGCGCTGGCGGAGGGCGAGTCGTTCGATTCGGTCTGCAAGGTGGTGGCCATGACGCCCATTCGACAGGACTTTGTGGCCCCCCGTTTTCCGGCTGACGCGTAGGTGCAGTCCTTCGCCTGCTTCGACCAGTCCCTCGTGTACGGCGCGCAGCGTCCCTCGGAGGCGATTCGCACCATCGTGGTGCAGTCGGACCTGAAGTGTCGTCCCGTGGGCGTGCGCTGAGGGCTTCATGCGTAGTTCCAGACGGTGGACCGCGACGCGCTGTGCGTGGAGTTCTTCCATCTCTCCTATGCGTGGGTGCCGTTCGGGTTGCTGAGTCGTAGAAACGGGGAAATCCTGTACACGTCGAAGAGTTCGTATCTCATCGTGATTCCGAACAGCTCCCTGTCGCAGCGTCTGCAGGAGGCGTGGCGTGTGGGGATGAAACGTCCCGCTGGAGTTGAGTCCATAACCACGCTTCCCGAGTGCTCCTTGCCGAAGATGTCGCTGTATGAGGTGACGAGCGAAGGTCAGGCCGTGATTCGCGGCAGTGTGACGGACGTGCTGGGAGTGAAGGACGGAGTGCTTCATATCGTGATTACGGACGGCACGGCGGAATGCGAAGTGGAGGTCGAGGAGAGTTGTTTGAAACTGTTTGGCGAGATGGAGTCGCTTTGTGCATTAGTGTGTAATGGAAATGGAGCGTGATGCGTAGGAGACGAAGCTGAGAGAGAGTGCTTGGACACTTGTGCTGCCCCTCTCTTTTGAGTTGAGGGACGGAAAGCCCATTGCCCGCGTGATTGTACCTTGACGCTCTTTGTTCCACACCAGCTTGTCCTCGAGCTTTGTTCCACACCGGCTTGTCCTCGAACTTTGTTCCACACCGGCTTGTCCTCGAACAAACAGCCCTAAACACACTTCTGGTGGATGATGCTGACACCATTCTCGTCGTACTCCGCCTTCGTCACCCACATCTGGCTGAAGGAAGAGAGCGTGGTGAGGAGCGCGCCACCGATCCAAACCATGTACTTGCGCTCGGGCGACGCGAACACCTTCACCTTCACGTCCGACGGAACCAGCGCCACCATCTCCTTCTGCAGACGCTCGCCAATGCCCGGGTACATGGTGGAGCCGCCGGAGAGAATGATGTTCTCGTAGAGACTGCGACGGATGTCCACGTCGCACTTCTGCACCGTGGCGAAGGCGGTTTCGTGCACGCCGCCGTTGCGCATCTCGCGACCCGCCATCGCGGGGTTGAACAGCACCTCGGGCACGCGGAAGCGCTCGTTGCTGATGGTGATGATGTTGCCGTCGGGCATCTCGTAGTTCTTCTCCAGCGTGTTGCCCTCAGACGCCAGCTTCATCTCCTTGTCGAAGTCGTACGCCACGTAGCACAGCTTTTCCTTGATGTCGCGCACGATCTCGCGCTCGGCGGTGGAGGTGAAGCTGTAGCCGCGCTCGGTGAGGATGGTCTGCATGTACTCGGTCAGATCGCGACCGGCCAGGTCCATACGCAGAATGGCGTGAGGAAGCGAGTAGCCCTCGAAGATGGGCACGGTGTGCGTCACGCCATCACCCGAATCAATCACCATTCCCGTGGTACGACCAGCGGCGTACAGCGACAGCACGGCCTGGATCTGAATGTACATGGCGGGGATGTTGAAGGTCTCAAACATGATCTGGGTCATGCGCTCTCTGTTGGCCTTGGGGTTCAGCGGAGCCTCGGTGAGGAGCACGGGGTGCTCTTCGGGAGCCACACGCAGCTCGTTGTAGAAGGTGTGGTGCCAGATCTTCTCCATGTCATCCCAATCCGTGACGATGCCGTGCTCGATGGGGTACTTCAGCGTCAGCACACCTCTCTTGGACTGGGCTTCCTCGCCCACGAAGCAATCCTTGTTCTCCATACCCACCATGTACATGGGCATTTTGGGACGACCTACGATGGAGGGGAAGACGGCACGGGGAGCGTCATCTCCGGAAAAACCGGCCTTGCACATTCCAGATCCATTATCAATAATCAGAGCTGAAGTGTGATACAAGGAAGCGGGCATCTCCTACCTTGTTCAGCCATTGCGTGTGTTGTTTCTGAGGCAGCGATCTAATAGATCAATCTACAATTGGACACTTGAGCGAAAGAGAAGCCTCAAAACCCCGATCAAACTGAACCAAAACGGTTCTTCACACGGGAGAGTCGATTCGTCGATCACGTTTCCACACAGCGTTTCCGAAACGAGTCGGATCGATGGGAAGGAGTTCGGGAGTTCTCTTCCAGATTGCGCGTTGTCGGAAGCAACTGATGGCATTCAAGAGTACTAGGTGAGCATGTTCCAGTGGAACACGGATTTCATATCACTGGTGATGATACCCAATGTGGTCAAAACAGCACGCTATTCACAAGTAACATAATCCACTCTACCCAGCAACGAAACAGGAGGCTAACCTGAGTACAC
>ENA-UEQW01003181-UEQW01003181.1-human-gut-metagenome-genome-assembly--contig:-NODE-3181-length-11551-cov-15.057783_pt1 | contig 11551 bp, 10 predicted proteins | sample MGYA00242947_ERZ507947 | MGnify/ENA primary metagenome ERZ507947 (study PRJEB26167, sample SAMN06115421) | human gut metagenome | host: Homo sapiens | place: China:Guizhou | collected 2015-03-17... | reverse complement strand
CCTCCATTGTTTTTGCGTGAAGATAATATAGCACAAGGAGCTATTAAAATCAATTTATTAGTTGATAAGCTCTTAATAAAATATACCGGGAGCAAGAAATTATATGAAGAAATAGAAAGTTTCTTTTATTATTTAACAAATGAGTACTTTAACCTGCAAGATAACCTGCGAAAAAAACAGCACATTCCGACAACACAGAATTTTTTTAATGAGACTATCTCCATCTTTCTTCATGCCATGAAACCCCATGATAAACAGATAATACCATCGATTGCTGGTAAATATTTTCTGATAGTACCAAGCCAACAGGAGGTTTGTGCTCTGAAAAATTTAGCAAAATCCTACCAGTTGAAATGGGGAGATCCTCGTAGAGCAAGGTTTAAGATCACACAAGCCAATGGTCGAGAAAGCTATTACCATTGTCAGGGCTCTTATGAAATGAGACAGGTTGACCAGAAATGGCTTCCTTCGTGTTTGAAATATTGACAAAAAATGGTACATTACCTTCAGCAGATGTGGTGTTTACTGAACAGGAGGTATTGCGATGAAATTCAGAATGGTGCATAATAATTTCAATGTGCTCGACCTTGAAAAGAGCCTGAAATTCTACCGTGACGCCTTTGACATGCACGAAGTACGGCGAATCGAGGCGAAGGACGGGAGCTTCATCATTGTCTATCTGGAGGACGGGAACAGTTCTCATCAGCTGGAACTGACTTGGCTCCGCGACCGCAAGGAGCCGTACAATCTTGGCGACAACGAATTTCACTTGGCGTTCAAGGTCGATGATTACGAAGCGGCTCATGCCCGCCATGAAAAGATGGGGTGCATCTGCTACGAAAATCCCGAGATGGGAATTTATTTTTGCGAAGATCCTGATTCATACTGGGTCGAGGTTCTTCCTGAAAAACGGTAAGCTTGCCGGAATTCTGGAGTTTTTACAAATGCAAACACTGTCCATAAAACTTCCTGAATTGAAGGTTAATGAGCAAGACCCATGGAGTGATGATCAGCTTAATCGCAAAGAGTGTGCCGACAAGCTTACAAGGATTCTTGCCAATGAGTCGACTGCGTTAACCATTGCCTTAAACGGAGAATGGGGCAGTGGTAAAACTTTTATGTTGAAGCGTTGGCAACAGCAACTTAAAAATGAGGGCTATACTGCGATATATTTCAATGCATGGGAAGATGACTTCCTTGATTTCCCATTGGTGGCAATCATTGGTCAACTTTGGAAAGAGCTAAAAGGTAGTCCTCTTGAAGAAATATGTCAAGCAGCTAAAGTCTCGGCGGTTCCACTTCTGAGAAAAGTTGGAATTGGGTTATTGAACAATGGCATTAAAAAAGTTACTGGAACTGATATTGCGGAACTGGCGGAAAGTGAATTGAAAACCGCTTCGGAATCCGCTTTTGATAATTATACCACATTAACGGAATGTCGGGAAGACCTAAAAAAACGATTGCAACAGCTTTCAAATGAAGTGTATAATAATGCGATGCTCAATGAAGACAAAAATGAGCAAGAAACAACAAAGCGACCACTTATTTTTATTATTGATGAACTAGATCGTTGCCGCCCGATTTTTGCGATTGAGGTATTGGAGCAAGTAAAGCATTTGTTCAATATTGACCATATGATTTTTGTTCTTGGAATAGATCGGAAGCAGTTAGGGTTGTCGATACAGGCAGTATATGGAAATATTGATGTGGAGAATTACTTGCATCGTTTTGTGGACTTAGATTTCAAACTTCCTATGTTTTCACAGGCTGCTTTTATTAAAACTTTATGGAAACAATACAAGCTTGACGAATATTTGAATGAAAAATCACAAGAAGAACAAAGTGACATTAAGAAGGAAGAAGGGGCAGGATTTAAACAACGATTTATAGGACTTGCTCAATATCACAAGCTGACTCTTCGGGAAATTGAACAATGTTTCAAGATGTATTCTTTGCTTCAAAATGAAGCACCGCTGAGGAGTTTTACATGGCCAGATCTTGTAGTTACACTTTTAATATTGAAACTACGTTATAATCAATTATATCAAGATTACATCGAAGGGAAATGTTTTCCGGCTGACATCATCGATGCCATTTTGCCACGCCAAAGTTATTCCAAGCAATTTGATTATGATATTATTGAGGCCGCAATATATGCTTCATATATGAGCGACTATCCTAAAACAGATTTGGAGGAAGGACTTTCGACTCTTCTCCAAAATTTATCTGCTGGAAAACCGATAAAAGACATTCCGTGTGTATCGATACGCTTAAAGGAGCAGACTGACGAGAGGAAATTACTGCGAGTCGCGCAGCTAATAAGCTCTTGTAGAGACGATTTTGGACGCTCAAGTCGGTATGGTCAGAATACAAAATTGTATCTGGGGAAAATGCTTGACATGTTGTCATTTGGACTTCCTGAGGACAGAAGGGAATGATGATTTCAAACAACGCTCCCAGAAATCTTGGTAGAATATTATCAGGGTAACAATTGCTTATGACCCTGTTGCCCGACAACTACTGGCTCGAGGTCATCCCGGAGAAACGGTGAGCCTACGAAGTGTGATCCCAAGTATGTTGAAAGCCGTAATTTTTCCAAAAACATCGGCGCCAAAGAATAAAAAGTAAATTTTTATGTTTAAAAACGATGTTATACGTCATCAGGATATATATCGTTCTATAACAACTACCACAATATATTGTTGCAATCATCTTTTTTAATACTACATATCGTAATATAAAGAATCTTCATTTGAATTTTTTTTATGTTTTTTTCGCAAAATTTATTTTTGCGACTTGCATTGTGGAAAAAGAGTGATATGTTAGCTCCCAAGAAAAAAGAATTGTGAGTTGTGAATATGTTATTCTATCCAGAAACATTAAAAACAGTACGGGAGTTTCGTTCCTTAACCCAAAAGGAACTTGCTGCTCGTGCGGGTTTATCACAGCAACAAGGTTTAATTTCTAAGATTGAAAGCGGAAAAATAGTTCCTTCTTCAGAGCAACTAGATGCAATTGCATTTGCTTTGGGATATCCTTCTAGGTTCTTTACTGAAGTATCTGTTCCTGCTAGTGGTTTGGCATTTCACCGAAAAAAAACAGCATTATCTGCAAAACTCCGTATCCAGCTTGAAGCTGAAGCTAAATTGAAGAAAGCAATCCTCTCAAAAGTTCTTCAATATGATTGTCAACCTAACCTTCTTAGTTCTGATGAAATTAAAGAAAAATCTCCTCAAGAAATCGCTATTATGCTTCGGCGAAAATGGAAGTTAAGTCCGGGGCGTATTGATAACTTGGTTAAGGTTGTAGAAAGTCAGGGCATTTTAGTTCTTAAATATGATTTTGGAACGCCATTATTGGATGGTTTCTTTATGCCCGGAGCTCCGTGTTGCCTATTCTTAAATTCAAAGGTCCCCAATGACCGATTAAGATTTTCGATTGCCCATGAATTGGGGCATTTAATTTTGCAACATACAATTCCTGGAAAAGGTGCAGAAGCAGAAGCAAACTCTTTTGCTGCCGAATTTTTACTTCCGCAAGCAGATATTGTTGACGACTTAAAGAATCGGCTTTCCGTGGAACGTTTGGCCGAGTTAAAGAAAAAATGGTATGCATCAATGGCTTCTCTTCTTTACCGTGCACAAACTCTTGAACTGATTGTCCCGTCTTATGCAAGACGCTTATGGACGGAGTTCAGTAGTTTGGGGTTTAAATTGCAAGAACCAGCTTTGGATATTCCAGAGGAACATCCTACTGTTATTAGAAAAATATTACAATTGACCTACGGGAATGCCCCTAAAATTGAAGAGATAGCTTCTAAATATTACTTAAATGAGGGAGACTTGAGAAATTGTTTTAACAGCATTTAAAATATAAAAAAGAGAGCGGCAAAGTCAACAATCACTTGCCAGCTTTACCGCTATCCTATTGTGTAGTTACAATTAGTATAGCGTTGTTTGGCGAAAAATCAAGTGCCCATGCTTGATATTTTGTTGATATTTTGTCGTCCCTCCTATAGAAAATGGTCTCTAAATAAGAGATCAAAATCACTAACCTAAACAGAAAGGAGGTTGACGATGGCAAAAAATTCGTCTTCCGAGTCGGCGCGCAGTGCTATTACTGGGCGGTATGTTACAAAGTCATATGCAACAAAACATCCTAATACCACGATTATTCATCGTGGTAAAAAGGGCAAATAGGAGATTCTGCTATGCAAATGGATCTGTACTGCCCTTTTTGTAGTCACAAATTGAACAAGTATAACCTTTCTTCTCTTTACAAAGGGAGAAAACTCCATTGCAGTCATTGCCAAAATGATATTGTTATTGGAGACCATGGTTTTACTTCACTACAACGGGAGTTCGATAAATTCTCTCGAGAGCTGAAGCGAATTTTTCGCTAAAGAAAATTAATCATGGGCAGGCACTCTCCTTAAAACAAGGAAGAGTGCTTTTTTTATTTTCTAAATGAAGTTTTTCTTCGGGCTTGCAATCGGCAAGCAATGGGATATAGTAATTGAAGAGTTTTTATACCAATCTTTTGTACAAACCAAACCGTCTAGTTGGAGACGAAAGACACATACAATATTATGCCCGGCAACAATTCTTTATGACCCGGTTGCCCGACAACTATTGGCTCGAGGTTATTCCTGAAAAGCACTGAAGGAGCTACCGCATGGAATTTTTGACATGCGGTTTTTTGTGATTATTCTCCAGTTGATTTGCCGAGCAACCTCGATTGCTATTGCGTTCTTCCAGAAAACAGACGATTAAAAAAAGAAGGACCGGCGAACCGGCCCCATAGGTGTAATCACCTTCGGCATATAGCCTTGTTGTGATAAGACAATCTTAACTTATCACAAAGAAAAAATTTTGCAAATCCATTTCCGAGAAAAGGAGTAAAATCATGAGCCGAGTCTTAGGTCTTGATGTTGGAACGAATTCGCTTGGTTGGGCAATTCTGGATCCTTTTCAGAAGAGGTTTACCGGTGCCGGAGTCGTGGTTTTTCAACAGGGTATTCCAGATGAAAAGGGGAGGGAGGCGGAACGTTCTCCCGCCGCAGAGCGACGGGCATTCCGGGCTGCACGCCGCCTGAAATTCCGCCGTCGTCTGAGAAAGTATCACACATTGAAGGTTTTGATTGCAAATCAGATGTGTCCATTGACCATGGCTGAATTGCAAGACTGGATCCGGAATGGAAAGTTCCCCATTGAAAACCGGAATTTCATCTCCTGGCTCGGCAGCACGAAGGAAGACAATCCCTATTATTTCCGCGCCAAAGCCGCCGAACGGAAATTGCCGCCGCTCGAATTGGGCCGGGCGTTCTACCATCTGGCGATTCGGCGAGGCTTCAGGAGTTCCCGCAAGGAGTCTTCCTCTTCGAATGAAAAAGAATTGACCAATTTTAAGAAGGAAATCAATCAGCTGACGGAAATTCTACAAAAGAAACAGTGCACTCTGGGGCAGTATTTTTATGAATTGTTCCAGAGATCTGAAAAAATCCGTAAAGTTAACCGTTGCGGCAGAAAAGAGCATTATGAGCCGGAATTTGAAAAAATATGTGAAGTGCAGAAGCTTCCGGAACCATTTGTCGCCGAAATGAGAAAAGCGATCTTTCTGCAGCGTCCTCTGCGTTCGCAGAAACATCTTGCAGGTCATTGTTCTCTGGAGAAAAAACGTGTCCGTTGTTTGATCGGCCACCCGCTGTTTGAACGCTATCGGATGCTTTCGTTCATCAACAGTATCCGAAAGAACGGCGTTCCCCTGAATGAAGAAGAACGGCAGAAAGCACAGGCCGCTTTTCTGGTCGGCAAGCCAAGCTTCGAATTTGAAAAGCTGGTTCGGAAATTATACCCTAAATATCCGAAGAATGCATGGTCGGCGTGGAATTATCCCCCGGATAAATCGATTGCGTCATCTCCCGTCACGAACCAGTTGCAGAAAATACTGGGAACGGAAGATCTTTTTGCCTGGCATCACGAATACATCGGGCGTGACAATAAACCGAAAAGCATGGATTACCAGACCCTGTTTGACGCTCTTACCTTTTTCGATGACGACGATATGCTGAAAAATTTTGCCATCGAACGAGCCGGCTTGACTGTAGATCAGGCGGAAAAATTTGTCAGAATTCGAATTCCGGCAGGGTATGCGAATTTCAGCCTTTATGCGATCCGGAAGATTCTGCCTTTCCTTGAAGCGGGACATATTCAAACCCGAGCAGTATTTCTGGCAAAACTGCCGGATGTACTTGGAAAAGACGTTTTTCAGAAAAACGGGGAGAAAATTATTGCGGATCTGGAACAGTTGGAGGCCGACTGGCGTATGGAGCGGGAAGCTGCGTCGGAATCCAGCCAACGTGCCGAATTTCTTTCCTTGACGGAACGGATCAAACACTATCTGGAGGACGAATTCCACGTGACACCGGATCGTTTTGAATTGCTGTACCGTTACAACAGCCGTTCCGATTATCAGGATCATTCCCGAAGTGGGATTCTTCCGGAAGTGAATCTGGGAATGATCTACAATCCGATGGTATACCGGTCGCTGAACGTCCTCCGACGTCTGGTCAATCATCTTCGCAAAACGGGAAAAATCGATGCCGATACCGAGATCCACGTGGAACTTGCCCGTTCTGTAAATGACAAAAATACGCGCATGGCGGTTGCAAATTACCAGAAAAAACAGGAGAATCTGCGCAAACAGTATCGTGAATCGATCGAAGCACTGGGATATGAAGCAACGGAAGAACAGATTTTGCGTTATGCCCTCTGGATGGAACAGAATAAGCGCTGCCTTTATACCGGCAACCCGATCGGGCTGGCGGAATTGATGAGTGGTGACAATGTTGTTGAGATCGAGCATACAGTTCCCCGTTCCCGCGGCGGAGACAGCAACATGGAGAATCTGACGCTCTGTTTTACGGATTACAATCGTTACATCAAGAAAAACGGTCTGCCGACGGCGTGTCCGAATTATGATGTAAAATGGAAAGAGTACAACTCCATCCGGGAGAATATCAGAATTGTCGGCTGGGAGGAAAAACGGGAAAATCTGCGTTCGCGTCTGGAAAAACTCCGTTCTGCTGCCAGAGGCAATCCGCAGAAGCGGGTGGAGTTCCTGGAATGTAAAAGGGAGTTTAATTACTGGTGCGCCAAACTGGCCGCGTTTGAAATTACGGATGAGGAGTTGCGCCGGAAAGGATTTTCCCGGCGGCAGCTGGTGGATACCGGAATCATCGCCCGCCATGCGGTTTTCCTGCTGAAGTCCGTTTACAAAAACACCTACTCCAGAAACGGGCGTGTAACGGAATGGGCGAGAAAAGCGTGGGGTGTACAGGGGATCTATGAAAAGAAAGAACGCCGAGATCACAGACACCATGCCATCGACGCCATGTGCATTGCGGCCTTGACGGAGGATTTCTTCCAGAAGATCAGCGCGGCATATCGGGCTGACGAGGAAAAGGCGATGGTATACGCCCGATACAGCAGTACTCTGCCGGACGCCTATCCCTGGCGCTCGTTCCCGGAAGATGTATTTGAAAAATCAGAAGAGATTCTGGTTGCTCATTTTACCCGGCACAATGAAACGAGACAGACCAGAAAACGGGTTCATCTTGTCACACCGTATAAAATGGCGGATGGCGAACTCAGGCGGGTGGTGACTGCCGGCGGCGACACGGTCCGCGGACAACTGCACAAAGACAGTTATTTTGGACGCATCAAAGACCCGGAATCCGGTGAAGAGAAATGTGTATTCCGCAGAGAATTGATCTTTGAAAACTTCAAGACGGAATCCGCTCTCTCCGCCATTGTCGATCCCGCGATTCGGGAGGCCGTATCTGCACAGCTCCGACTCCGCATGGATTCGGGAAAATCTTTTAAGGACGCCATCGCGGAAGGCGGTTTTCATATGAAATCAAAAGACGGCACTTTTCAGGGGCCGCCGATTCGCAAGGTCCGGTGTTTCGTCCGAATTACGGAACCGCTGAAGATTCGGAAACACGCCTATGCTTCCGAGGTGGAATACAAAAACTACATTTATGCCGATACTGCCAAAGGGGGGAATTTCAAGGCGGCGCTCTTCCGATCGCCTCAGGGAGAACTCTGCTATTGTCTGCAATCGCTCTGGGATTGGGCGAATAAGCATAAGCGGTCGGATTACGTTCCTCCGGAAGAACAGCCGGGGATGGGCGAATTCCTCGGATTCATTGCTCCGGGAACGATGGCTCTTGCCTATGAGACCACACCTGATGAATTGAAAAAACTTTCTCCCCGGGAACTCTGCAGGCGGTTATATAAAATTATCATAATAGAGAAAGGCATGCAGCGTTTAAGCCTTCGCTATCATTGCGAGGCCAGAGCCAAATCCGAGGTGCAGGCGGAAATGAAGAAAACGATGGGGGTCGAAGAGGCGTCGAGCATCTCTTTTCAGGAGCCGGCCAGACTGTTGAAAATCAGCAGTGAAAAATTTTCCAGTCATCTGATCTTTGAAGGGATTGATTTTGTCATTTCCATAGACGGCGAGATACGTTTCCTGAAATAAAACTCTCGGGAAGGAGGTTTTCATGCTGAAGCGGACGCTGTTTTTCGGATCGCCCGGCAGATTGTTCCTCGAACGCTCCCTGCTGGCCTATGAACCGCGAGGTATCGATGGTATTTCGGAGAAACGGACGTTTCCGCTGGAAGATCTTGGTTTTATCGTTCTGGAGTCGCTGCAGCTCTCGGTAACGACGGCATGCCTCAATGCGCTGGCGAAAGAGAATATTGCCGTGGTCGTCTGCGATGCGGCGCACATGCCTTCGGCAATGCTTCAGCCGTTTGCCGGAAATACGCTGGCGCAACGGCATACGGAAGCGCAGTTGCGTGCCACTGATGCGTTGAAGGCCCGTCTCTGGCGGCAAACGGTCAAAGCCAAGATCACCAATCAGGCAGAATGCCTGAAACGTCTGGGCTTGCCGGATCAGCGGTTGCGTGTGCTGGCCAAATCAGTCAAGACGGGAGATGCCGCCAACGCGGAAGCGGTGGCGGCGCGATATTATTTTCAGCAACTCGCCGGAAACAAAGAGTTTTTACGCAGTCAGGAAGGGGGACCACCAAATCCCGCGCTGAATTATGGATATGCAATTTTGCGGGCAGTCGTGGCGCGTGCATTGACTGGATCCGGATTGCTTTGCGTGACGGGGATTCATCACTCGAATCAATATAATCCTTTCGGTCTTGCGGACGACATCATGGAGCCGTTTCGTCCGTTCGTGGATGAAATGGTCTTTTCCGCTTATGATTTTTTCTCGGTGCCTGAATTGGGAAAAGCCCAGAAATCACAGTTACTTCAGCTTTTGACGGCGGATGTCATATCGGGAGCGGAGAGACGTCCTCTTCTGAACAGCATCAGTTGTACTTCTGCATCGCTGGTCCGCTGTTTTCTGCGGGAAGAAACGGTTATCAAATATCCGGAATTTGTGAAAAAATGAGTGCGGAATATCAGGCAATCAGCAGGTATGCGGCGATGTGGATCTATGTGATGTTCGACTTACCGACCAATACGAAGATACAACGGAAAGCTGCGGCCGGGTTTCGTCGGGATTTAATCAAGGATGGATTCCAGATGATGCAGTTCTCCGTCTACATCCGGCACTGTGCTACCGGCGAGAATGCTCTGGTGCATATCAAACGAGTAGAGGCGATGGTTCCTGCGGAAGGAATTGTCACGGTTTTGAAAGTGACCGATCGTCAATTCAGTGATACACGGACTTTTGTCGGGAGAAAAACCACTCCGCCTCCTCCCGCGCCTCTTCAATTGGAGCTTTTCTAAGAAAAAAGCTCTGAAAAAACTTGAAGATGTTTTTCATATTAAAGGAGTTGCAAGCCCAATAATATAACCCACCTTCAAATTACGTCAAATCACAACGCGCGCCCGGGGCGGAGTCGGGCTGGCAAAATATAACCCACCTTCAAATTACGTCAAATCACAACGAACAGCAATACGACAGCGCCGGAAATACGAATATAACCCACCTTCAAATTACGTCAAATCACAACCATCATCAGTATCGAAATGGCTAAAGAGCTAATATAACCCACCTTCAAATTACGTCAAATCACAACTACCCGGAAATCGTTTTCGCATACGCATTTAATATAACCCACCTTCAAATTACGTCAAATCACAACGAAGTCGCGTGCACAGTCGCGATGCTCAAAAATATAACCCACCTTCAAATTACGTCAAATCACAACGATCCGCATCATCGCCCGGGAAACCGAAAGAATATAACCCACCTTCAAATTACGTCAAATCACAACGGGCGGGTGAACAACCCGAACGCTGACCACAATATAACCCACCTTCAAATTACGTCAAATCACAACACCAATGGTAACGTTACGAATGATAACCGGAATATAACCCACCTTCAAATTACGTCAAATCACAACCCGGTATTCGTGAAGTTCTTCGTTGAAAGTAATATAACCCACCTTCAAATTACGCCAAATCACAACACGTTCATCAGCGGGTCGGCGACGATAGTCAATATAACCCACCTTCAAATTACGTCAAATCACAACACTAAAAAAAGAGAAAAAAAAAGAAACAGAAATATAACCCACCTTCAAATTACGTCAAATCACAACATAAACAGCTCAATCCTGGTAGAACAATCCAATATAACCCACCTTCAAATTACGTCAAATCACAACTCGGTTTTGATAGCTACGCCTAGCATTTTCGAATATAACCCACCTTCAAATTACGTCAAATCACAACTCCGCGTGCGGAGGAGAGGTAACACCATAAAATATAACCCACCTTCAAATTACGTCAAATCACAACAAGCTATGAGTGACAAAATTGTTTTCGGCCAATATAACCCACCTTCAAATTACGTCAAATCACAACAAAAATTGCGGCTTGCTGGCTGACCGAGAAAATATAACCCACCTTCAAATTACGTCAAATCACAACCACAAGCGTTGGAAATTATCACAGGTTCCTAATATAACCCCCCTTCAAATTACGTCAAATCACAACAGTAAGGGCGTATTTTGGAGTTACGCAACAAATATAACCCACCTTCAAATTACGTCAAATCACAACCATAACACCGAGAAACCCGGCATAATGGATAAATATAACCCACCTTCAAATTACGTCAAATCACAACATCCGGGGCTTTTTCTTGAGGTGACAAATGAAATATAACCCACCTTCAAATTACGTCAAATCACAACAGGGCGAGAGTTCAAATAGCTTCGACAAACAATATAACCCCCCTTCAAATTACGTCAAATCACAACCAACCATTACCGTACCCACGCGGCGATGAAATATAACCCACCTTCAAATTACGTCAAATCACAACTATTGATACTCTCAGAGTTGTACCCGATGAAATATAACCCCCCTTCAAATTACGTCAAATCACAACTTGTACTGGGAAAATAACGCTGAAACTTGGTATATGCCCAGTGAGTCCCATGGTGAGGGGGATATCGCGGTGGAGCTTTGGAAAAAATTAGAGCCAGGAGAAAAATGATGCCGTCTGGCGTTT
>ENA-UEQW01003179-UEQW01003179.1-human-gut-metagenome-genome-assembly--contig:-NODE-3179-length-11563-cov-5.027425_pt1 | contig 11563 bp, 9 predicted proteins | sample MGYA00242947_ERZ507947 | MGnify/ENA primary metagenome ERZ507947 (study PRJEB26167, sample SAMN06115421) | human gut metagenome | host: Homo sapiens | place: China:Guizhou | collected 2015-03-17... | reverse complement strand
TCTTATCACTAGATTCTTCTGTTTGTCAGTCATATCGGTTTGTTTTATTCGTTCTTGTTTTCTTCCGAACCTTCATCATTCTTGGAAGTCTCTTCAGAATCTGCATTCTTCTTCCACCAAAACCGCATATCCTTCCATCTGCCATTCGATATGGGAAAATATATGTTTTGCATTCTCTAGCTTCTGCACCCGGATTGGAGAAAGATGCATATCTTTTACCAGATGAACAATCTCATCCTGCGAGTATCTCCCCTCAACATTCGGCAGTTCATAGAGTCCTGCCAGAAGTCCTTTTTCCGGTCGTTTCCGGATTGCCACTTTGTCATTGTCACGGATGACAAGCACAGTTCGCTTTTCGATACGTCTCGCTTTCGCCTTTGTCTTGACCGGAAGTTCCGCAATCCTTTCCTCTTTCCTTGCCAGGCAGAGACTGTTCCACGGACACTGTTTACATAACGGTGCTCCATTCGGCACACATACGGTTGCCCCAAGTTCCATCAGTGCCTGATTAAATGCCCCCGGTGTCTCCATTTCATGCATAACTTCCCGCAGCTCTTTTTCCAGTAAAGTCCGAAAGGACGGTTTCATAATATCAGTATCGTCCGCCGCCACTCTCGTCAGAACTCGGAATACATTTCCATCCACAGCCGGCACCGGAATCTGGTATGCAATGGAGGCGATCGCCCCGGCAGTGTAACTTCCGATTCCCTTCAGTTTCAACAATTTCTCATAATCTGCCGGAAGTTTTCCACCATATGCTTCCATCACCTGAATGGCTGCCTTTTGCATATTCCGCACGCGGTTGTAATAGCCTAATCCCTCCCAGAGTTTTAACAACTCATCCTCCGGGCATTCCGCCAAAGCCTTCACATCCGGCAGACGCTTCGTAAACCGCTCAAAATAAGGTTTTACTGCTTCCACTCGCGTCTGCTGCAACATAATCTCCGACACCCACACCCGGTACGGTGTCGGTTCTTCCCTCCACGGAAGCACACGGGCATGCCCCGCAAACCAATTTAATAACGGCTCTATTAAAATCTGTAAATTGTAATCTGTGATCATGTTTTATTCCTCTTTATTATTCATATTCCCATTATAATAAGGAATCCCCCAGATGTAAACGGCGCGATTTTCCATTTTTTACAGATTTTAGAAAAAGTTTATCGACGTTCATATTGACAAATCCTCTCAAAAGAAGTACTCTAGATATAACATGTATTGTTAATTTTTTATCAATCTATTCAGGAGGGTATTATCGTGAGCGAATTCAACAATTTAAAATTAGATGTGGAGAACGAGATCGCCGTTCTTACCATCTCAAGACCAGCAGCATTAAATGCATTAAACAGTGAGACATTAGACGAGTTAAACACAGCTTTAACAGAGATCGAGGGAAGAGACGATATCAAAGTTGTGATCTTAACCGGTGGTCCTGACAAGAAAGACAACGCATTCAAATCTTTTGTTGCAGGTGCTGATATTGCCGAGATGGTGAACTTTACAGCTCCAGAAGCAAGAGCATTCGGTATCAGAGCTTCTGTTCCATTCTTCAAATTAATGAATATGCGTCAGGTAACGATCGCAGCTGTTAACGGCTTCGCACTTGGCGGTGGATGTGAGATTGCCATGGCATGTGACATCCGTATTGCATCTGACAATGCAATCTTCGGTCAGCCGGAATGTGGACTTGGAATCATTCCAGGATTCGGTGGCACACAGAGACTTGCCCGCTTAGTTGGTATGGGACGTGCCAAAGAAATGATCTTCACATGCGATAACATCGATGCAGCTGAAGCTTACCGCATCGGTTTAGTGAACAAAGTTGTTGCAAAAGAAGAATTAATGGAAACTGCAAAAGCTATGGCAGCAAAGATCATCTCCAAAGGAAGCTACGCTGTATCAGTTGCAAAAGCAGCAATCAACAATGGTTACGATATGGATATCAAGAATGCTGTTGAGATGGAAGCAAACCTCTTCGGTGTTGTAAATGATACTCATGATAAAAAAGAAGGAATGGGTGCCTTCTTAGAGAAGAGAAAAGCTGATCTTACAGATTTCTAATCTGCATTTTTTCATAGTTCCGGTTTTATTACATAGGAGTTTCTTCCTATTATATAAACATTAACAAACATTTTATTTCATGTAGTGCGTAGTACTTGTACGAACGCGATTTATTAGGGAAAGGAAAAAGAACGTAACTTTGATGGTGTACCGGCCATCTTCGTTACGTTCTTTTTCATGTACCTGTCTACTGTACGATTTCTCTTATCCTTCTCATTTTCCTGCAAATGCTTTCTCTGCTTCCATCCTTTTCATCTGTCTTTCGTGACTTGCAAACATTCCAAATGCCACAATGTTTAAAATAAACTGCGTCACAACCGCTGTGATCCAGATGCCATCCAGTCCTAAAATTCTTGGAAGGATCACGATCGTAAGCGGCGTCATAATAAGTGGATCAAAGTAAATCATAAACAGCGAGTATTTATCTTTTCCAACCGAATAGAAAAAGGAATTGGTCACGCGGACAAGTCCTGTAAAAATAAGCTGTGCTGCCGTCACCATGACCGCATGATAACCAAGTTCTGCCGCTTCCCCCTCATATCCATAAATGGCTGGGTAAAACCGGGCTGTTGCGATGGTAAATATAAATAGGAAGAAACTCACCCCCATCGCCGTCATGACCGCCTTGTTTCTTATCTTCCGGATCGCATGAAAATCATGTGCACCATAGGCATAACTTGCCAGTGGCTGAATCCCCTCTGCGACACCGATCAGAAGCACACGGTACGAGCCAACGGTGGAACTGATGAGTGCATATGCATTTACCGCAAGATCGCCGCCAAATTTTAAACACGCAACGTTGTGATATAAAATCAATAAAGAAGGGGTCAGCGATATTCCAAACGGTGAAACTGCTGTCTTAACAATTGTTCTCCAGTATTCCTTCCTTATCATAAACTGTGAAAGACGGATTGGATCTGTTTTCTTTGTGCAAAGAATCATCAGGCAGCACACAGTCGTAAACAACTGCGCACACAGCGAAGCGCCCGCTGCACCGCCAATCCCCATATGAAAAACATACATAAACACAAAATCAAGACCAAGGTTAGCAAATAAACCACCCACCATGATCATCATGGCACTGACCGCCCGGTTGTCATTCCGGAGAAGAGGTGTCAGTCCACAGGATAAGATCTGAAGCACGCCGCCTGTGAGCATTACCCTTCCATAAATCTGTGACAGCCTTAAAAGTTCTCCTTCTGCGCCCATTAATTTCAATAGAGGAGTCAGTAAAATAAGAAAAAGAATCGTAACCACAATACTCGATGCCAATAATGCAAGAATGACATTTGCCCGTACAATGTTCGACTCTTCGTTCTTTCCTTCTCCCTGTTTGGTTGACATCATTACGGCTCCGCCGCATCCAACGCCGGTGCCGATTGCAGTTACCACTGCAATGATCAGCCACGCAACATTGACTGCGGATAATGCCGTGTCACCTATCAGATTGCTGACAAATAAACCGTCAATCATAGAGTAGGCACTTTGGAGAAACATGGTGATCATGGAAGCCATGACATATTTTCCAAATTTTTTTTCAACTGCTGTCTGTTCCATATTAGTTGCTTACCGGCTGGGATGCTACTGCCTGATCCATCATAGCATCTCTGTCCTCCTTTGAGAGTCCGGCGAGCACTTCATTGATCTTATCTACTAATTCTGTGTTTCCTTTCTGGCAAGGGATACCAAGGTCTGTCTCTTCATTGCTGACCTCAAATCCGGTACCGCCCTCAAAATCGATGATCTTTAAATCCGGATTGCTTACTAAAATAGATTTTGCAGAAGGCATATCACAGGTAAATCCATCAATTTTTCCTGCATGGACTGCTGCAACCATAGATGCAAATGTATCAAGCGCTGCATCCTTTGTCGCATAATCCGTGATCTGGTCTAATACATCATACCATACTGTGTTCAGTGTAGAGGTAAGTGTTGCACCCTCAAAATCTGTAACATTTACTGCATCTGCATAAGGTCCGTCAGCCGCAACAACCGCAACAATATTTGCATTGTAATACGGATCCGAGAAATCTACCGACTGGGATCTCTCGCTTGTGATGGACATTCCGGCGATCGCACAGTCAACTTTTCCGGACTGGATGGAAAGGATCAGACCATCCCAGTCAATCTGTGTGATTTCGAGATCCATATCCAGTTTTTCTGCTATGTATTTTGCGACAAGGACATCATAACCATTCATATAGGAACCATTCGATGTCATCACTGCTCCATTGGAATCATCCTCCTGCAGCCAGTCAAACGGTGCATAATCTGCTGACATTGCAACCCGGAGAACTTCTTTTCCGGAAGCGGTTGTTGTTGCGCCCGCCTCTGTCACACTTGCTGTCTCTCCTGTGGATGCCCCTGCCGAAGCTGTGTCACCTGATCCGCCACAGGCTGTTAATGAAATTGCCATTGCTGCTGCCAAAAGTGCTGCTGTTAATTTTCTTCTCATAATATTGTCCTCCTCATTCTATGATTAAAAAACAAATACAATTTGCCTTTTACGAACCTTAACCCTGCATAAACCTGCTTAAAAACTCTCTGGTTCTCGCTTCCTTCGGGTTATTAAATAACTCCTGTGGCGGTGCATCCTCCACAATATATCCTTTATCCATGAAAATGGTTCTTGTGGATACATCTCTTGCAAACGACATCTCATGCGTTACGATCACCATTGTAAGTCCTTCATTTGCGAGCTGTTTCATAACCGATAAAACTTCTCCGACCATTTCCGGATCCAAGGCGGAAGTCGGTTCATCAAAAAGCAATACTTCCGGTTCCATTGCAAGTGCCCTCGCGATTGCAACTCTCTGTTTCATACCACCGGATAACTGGTGCGGCTTTGCTTTTACATAAGGTGCCATTCCTACTTTTTCCAGATATTTCATACAGATTTCTGTAGAATATTCCCTGCTTCTTTTTTTCACCTTGTGGACGCCAGCCATGCAGTTGTCAAAAACCGTCATATTGTTAAAAAGGTTAAACTGCTGGAACACCATTCCTACCTGCGAACGGAAACGGTTGATTGTCGAAGCATCCTTCGTCAGTGGATATCCGTGATATAAAATCTGACCGCTCGTTGGTGTTTCCAGATGATTGATACATCTTAATAAGGTAGATTTTCCTGATCCGGAAGATCCGATGATACAGACCACATCCCCCTCAAACAGTTCAAAACTGATGTCTTTTAAAACTTCGTGTTCCCCGAATTTCTTTTCCAGATTCTTGACACTGATGACCGGACCACGAAATTCATACGTTGCATCCTTTGCCTCAGTCGTCACTCTCTCATTAAACTTAAATATTGATTGTCTTGCCATAACACGTTCCTCTTTTCTTTTCATCTGATCCCCTGATTTATTTTGCGGCTGCCGGATTTAAAACCTCGTAGCTTTCTTTTCCTGCCATATACTTTTCGATCAGCTTCAGCAAACCGTTAAATAGTAATGTAAGTGTCAGGTAGATCAATGCTGTGATCGTATATGCCTCAAACATTCTGAAATAAGTTCCGGCTGCAACTTTTGTGATATAGAAAAGCTCTGTGACAGCGATTACATTTAATACGGAAGTATCTTTGATATTTGCAACAAAAGTATTTCCGATCTGCGGTGCGATAATTTTAAAAGTCTGTGGAAGGATAATATAGATCATCATCGGAACATATCCCATTCCAAGTGCCTTTGCTCCTTCAATCTGTCCGACATCAATGGAATTGATACCGCCGCGGACTGTCTCTGACATATAAGCTCCTGTATTTAACAGGATAATAAAAATCGCTGCATTGAATGGTTTCAGATCAATTCCGAATACTGTAGATGATCCATAATAAATTACCATTGCCTGAACGATCATTGGTGTTCCACGGAAAATCGTGACATAAATTTTTGCGATCACCCATGGAATACCAAGTAAAATCTTTTTGATCACGTTATCCTGCGCCCGGATGTCCGTTGCCTGGATGATTCCAACCAGAAATCCTAAAAAGCATCCACAGATCGTACCTGCGAGGGATGTTTCCAATGTGGTAAGCAGCCCTTGTAAATAGTATCCGTGATACTGCTGTATCAGAAAAATGATCCAGCCAAAAAATGTGGTAGGTGTATTCGTCATAACTAATCCTCCTTATTGTTCCGAAGAAACATCCATTTCCTATGAACCAATGAAATAGATTGTTCTTCTGTTTTCTGTAAACAACAGCATCTGTACTCTGCATATATTCTATGTACAGCAAAGGCGCTAAGGATGATTCCCTAGCGCCTTTGCTATATTCAGGTCTGCTGCCTGATTGCCTGCTGTTTTAAATTAAACCTGTTTTATCACACTTTTTGTTTTCCTGTCAACAAAATCCAGCCAATTTTTATAGATTTGTATACTTTTTTCAAAATATACATAATTTCTATCATTTTATTGTGTAAAACGTAAAAAATGTGATTTTTATATCTGTCCGTGCATATTACACGCTTATATATTAACTATAGAAGAAATTGTCTCTCAATTGTGTTTTATCGTTTAATTTGCAAGAAATTTATACTTGACAAATCAACATTTTTGAACTTATATTAGCAATCATAAACAAATGGAGGTGACAGACAAATGAAAATTGTTGTGATCCAGGAGGAAATTATTCAGACAGATATCACTCCAAAGGAACTTACAAAACGCTGGAAAAAACTGGAGCAGCTCCCCGGTATTGACGAGGTTGTCATTGAAGTTCCTGCACATTATCCCAATATAGAACAACTTCATACTTATATCGGAGATGCGGACGCGGTATTCGGGCTGTGGATCGGTCCGGACAATATGAATGAAGCATTTTTAAGCCAGCATCCGAATTTAAAATATGTTGCCACCTTAGGACACGGATGGGAAAAATTCGATACAGAAATGACCAGAAAACGCGGTATTTCCATTTCCAATACCATCTACGGTTCACAGACGATCGCAGAATACGCTTTCGCTTTATTAATGGATGTCTGCCATCATATCGGCACGCATGACACCCGGATCAAAACGATTGACTGGTCTGTACCGGAAAACCACAATGAATTCTGTAAATCGGTCACCAGACAGATTGAATTATATGACAAAACAATCGGTGTGATCGGTCTGGGTGCAATCGGCTTTGCGTTTGCAAAAATGGCACAGGGATTTGGCATGCATGTGCTCGCATACAGCCGCCACAAAAAAGAAGGTGCTGCATATGATTTCATTGAACAGGTATCGTTAGATGAGCTGCTTGCCAGAAGCGACTTTATTTCCCTGCATACGCCGCATACTCCGGCAACCGAGCACATGATCAATCAGGACACCATCGCCAGAATGAAAGACGGTGTCATTTTAATCAATACAGCGCGCGGTGCCCTCATCGATGAACAGGCACTTGCGGATGCGCTTGCATCCGGAAAGGTACTAGCCGCAGGACTTGATGTTCTGACGGATGAACCACCGGTTCACGGCAGTCCACTGTTAACTGCACCAAATACCGTTATCACCGGACATATCGCATGGCTCACAAGAGAATCCAGAATCCGCGCGATCGATATGGCAATTGATAATTTCCGGTGCTACTTAGAAGGGCATCCGGTTTCCATTATCAACTGAATTTATATAGATAAAAGACAAGGAGATTATGAAGATGAATGTAGAATGTTTATTAAGAGACAGCATGAAAACAAAACCAAAGAGCAACCGTGGTGCACGTCAGAAAACTTCCACCCCGAAGAATGTGACACGAATGAATTATAATGAAAATCCATACGGTATGTCTGATGCGGTAAAAAAAGCTGTTACGGATGCTTCCCTCAACAGCTATATGTATCAGGATTTCTATGCAGTCGATCTCAAAAAACAGCTGGCTGATCTCTATGGTCTTACCGTAGATCATGTCTGTATCGGTGCCGGTTCCTCTGCGATTATTGATATGCTTGGTGAAGTATTTATCAATTATGGGGACGAAGTGGTGTACTGTGCTCCAACTTATGAAGCTTTTCCGGATATGGTCAGCGATAACGGCGGTGTCCGTGTCGTTCTCCCACTGACTGATGATTACTGTTATGACCTCGACGCAATGCTTGCAGCCATTACAGACAAAACGAAAATGGTGATCGTCTGCAATCCAAACAACCCGACCGGAACTTATGTAAACTCCGCAAAAGTCGAAGAATTCATCCATAAACTCCCGGATCATGTCATTCCGGTGGTAGATGAAGCTTATTTCGAATACGTGGAAGATCCTACTCATTACAGCCTCATCAAAATGATTCAGGAAGGCTACGACAGACCGCTCTTTGTACTGCGTACTTTCTCCAAAATTTATGGCATGGCTGGTCTCCGCATCGGTTACACCTTCGCTGATCCATTGCTGATCGACGAACTTATGAAAGCCTGTCAGGCATGGAATGTCAGCTACAACGCACTTGCTGCTGCCCAGACTGCCTTGAAAGATCAGGAATATATCAAAAAAATCAAAGCACTCACCACAGCAGGACGCAAATATCTTGTGGAGGAACTGACAAAATTAGGCTGCACTCTTGCAAAACCATGCGCAAACTTCATCTACTTCGACACACACCATGATCCAAAAGAAATCCGTGCTGCCCTTGCAGAACAAAAAATTATGATCAGTGCATTTGGTTTTAACCGTGTCAGTGTCGGTACAGAAGAACAGAATCAGGCATTTATCGCCGCCTTAAAAGAAATTCTGGCAGCCTACTAAATTTTTAAATAAAAACAAAGTATATTTCAACTATAGTTTGTTATTTTTTCCTCCCCTTTACGGGCTGGAATACTGTGTGAAAATCAACACTTCATTTTTTTTGCAGTATTCCAGCCCTAATTATGTCTAAAAGGTTGACCTTTCAGAACAAATGAACTAGGATGAAAGAAAATACAGGACACAAACAAGGAGGCAACATCCTCTGCTCCTGCATGAGCAGTCGCATTTGCTTCGCAAACAAGGAGGATATATGATAGATAAGATTATCGGTTTCATTGGAGCTGGAAATATGGGAAGTGCCATGATCGGCGGTATTGTACACTCAGAGTTAGTGACAACCAGTCAGATCATTGCAAGTGCCCATTCCGCAGCTACCTTAGAAAAACTGCAGAGTGCATATTCCATTGAGACAACCCTGTCCAATGAAACGGTTGCAGAACGCAGTGATATTTTATTTCTTGCTGTAAAACCAAATAAATTTGATGAAGTAATCCCACAGATTTCCTCTCATATAAAATCAGGATGTGTGATCATATCCATTGCCGCCGGAAAAACAATTGCCGCCATCGAGGACTCCTTTGGCAAACCAGTCAAGCTTGTACGTGCCATGCCAAATACCCCAGCCTTAGTCTGTGAGGCAATGAGCGCATTGTGCGTCAACCAAAATGTGACCCCGGAAGAATTAAAAGAAGTTCAGGCACTCTTCAACTCCTTCGGCAAATCGGAAGTGATCAGTGAATCTCTTATGGACGCTGTCATCGGGGTCTCCGGTTCTTCTCCGGCTTATGTATACATGTTTATCGAAGCTATGGCGGATGCCGCTGTCGCAGATGGGATGCCGCGGGCACAGGCCTATAAATTTGCCGCCCAGTCTGTCTATGGCTCCGCGAAAATGGTTTTGGAAACCGGAAAGCACCCGGGCGAATTAAAGGACGCCGTCTGCTCCCCTGCCGGAACCACTATAGAGGCTGTCGCTGCTCTGGAAGCCGGTGGTTTCCGCAACACTGTGATCTCTGCCCAGCGTGCCTGCTCGCAGAAATCCCGCGATATGAGTGCTGAATAGATGAAGCATGTTTTATATCTGTGTAAAAAATGTGCAGATTGACTGAATATTACTTCTGCACCGCTAATATTTTGAAATAATTAGGAGGCTTGAATATGTGGGCTTATGAAAGCGTATTTTATCAAATTTATCCACTTGGATTCTGTGGAGCACCTTTTGAAAATGATGGTATATCAGAACATCGCATTTTAAAAGTAGATGACTGGATTCCTCATATTGAAAAACTTGGGGCAAATGCCATTTATTTTTCACCGGTATTCGAATCTGACACTCATGGCTATAACACCAGGGATTACACCAAAATCGATACCCGTCTCGGTACAAATGATGATTTTCGATCCGTATGTGAAAACCTTCACAAAGCAGGGATCAAGGTTGTTTTAGATGGTGTATTTAACCACGTTGGAAGAGGGTTCTGGGCATTTCAGGATGTTTTGGAGAAACGATGGGATTCCCCATACAAAGACTGGTTTCATATCAGCTTTGACGGTAATTCAAACTACAATGACGGGCTCTGGTATGAAGGCTGGGAAGGCAATTATGATCTTGTAAAACTGAATTTACGAAACGAAGATGTCATCCAGCATATTTTTTCCTGCATCAAAGGATGGGTAGAGGAATTTGACATTGATGGTCTGAGACTTGATGTCGCATACTGTCTGGATCACGATTTTCTCAGACGGCTCCGCTCTTTCTGTGATGGATTAAAACCGGATTTCTTCCTTGTCGGAGAGACACTTCACGGTGATTATAACCAGTGGATGAATGATTCCATGTTACATTCTGTCACAAACTACGAGTGTTACAAGGGATTGTATTCCAGTTTTAACAGCATGAATATGTTTGAGATCAACCACTCCCTGCTCCGTCAGTTTGGCCCGGATAACTGGACTTTATACAAAGGAAAACATCTGCTTTCTTTCGTCGATAACCATGATGTCACCAGAGTTGCAAGCATTTTGTCAAATGAAAATCATCTGCCTTTGATCTATGCCCTCGCCTTCGGCATGCCGGGCATCCCATGCGTCTATTATGGCAGTGAATGGGGTGCAAAAGCAAAAAAAGAAGATGGTGATCCTGCGCTGCGTGCCTGCTTCGAAAAACCGGAATGGAATGATCTCACAACTTTTATTTCCAGACTGGCTGAGGCAAAAAAACATTCTGACGCATTGAATTACGGTGATTTCCGTTCGGTTCTTCTGACCAACCGTCAGTGTATTTTTGAGCGGAAAACAGATTCAGAGCGTGTTCTTGTAGCGATCAATGCGGATGATCAGTCTTTTATGGCACATTTTGACGCCGGATGCGGCACTGCGGTAGATCTGATCACAGGAGAAACACACGATTTTGGCGGTGGCAGTGAACTTGCACCTTACAGTGCGGCTTACTGGAAAATGGAACGTTAGAATGTGATTTTGCAGATTTTGTGGCGCCTTTATAGGGTGTGAGGGGCAGATATAAGTGTCCTCTCACAAGTCGTGATCTTATAGGTTTATGAAAAAGAAAAACGGTATAAACGAAATATTATGTTTCTGTTCGCTGGACATTTCGATAGGCTTCTAAACAACAATCTTGAGAAGCAGTGGCTTCCCAAGATTGTTAGAATCCTATCTCCATAGCTCACAAAGAAAATAATATTTGTTCATACCGTTTTTCTTTCATTTACGTTGTGTGTCCAGCGAAGCTGGACCACACTAGCCGGTGTAAGTCCGGTCACGGTA
>ENA-UEQW01003173-UEQW01003173.1-human-gut-metagenome-genome-assembly--contig:-NODE-3173-length-11577-cov-3.790435_pt1 | contig 11577 bp, 8 predicted proteins | sample MGYA00242947_ERZ507947 | MGnify/ENA primary metagenome ERZ507947 (study PRJEB26167, sample SAMN06115421) | human gut metagenome | host: Homo sapiens | place: China:Guizhou | collected 2015-03-17... | reverse complement strand
ATCAGGCTTCAGCAGCAGGCGAAGTTTGTGATATTCTCCAGATTCCAGCCTTCCTCTGCCGACAGACCGACCTTCTGTTTTACTGAACTCGATGCAACCTGCGCTGGAGCTGTTACAACTTCAATCGCCTTCGACCACGTCACATCGGCCGGCACAGTCGAACCAGAATGTGTTGCTGATGTTCCAATCTGGACGTAATAACTCTTTCCCGCAGAAAGACCTGAAATATAGCTTTCTGATTCATCATAGTTCCGCTCGCTTTTACTGCTGTTAAAACTTGAATCATTGCTGATACGATAATAATAATAAATATCATTCTGCATAACAGCATCCCACTGTACTGTTACAGAGCTGCTGCCCGCTTTTACCTGTTTCACGCCTGCCGGTGCAGCAGTCTGTGCATTCGCATCAACTCTTCCGGCAAGAACTAATGTCAGCGCAAACAGCATAACAAATAAAATTTTTTTTGTCTGTTTTCTTAACATTTTTATTCTCCTCTTTTTTATATTATTAATCTTATTTTACATCTTATATCACAGAAATACAATCCTACTTTCTTCCCAGCCTGATTTTTTCTAAAAAACTTCTTTTAAATCCGGCACGAATCATACAATCCCTGAATATATTCTTTAGACTGTACTGCATTCTCCGGCGTTGTATTTTCAAGCGTCACATGTATATACGGCTTTCTCTCCTTAATGAAACGAATAATCTTCTCATAGTTCATCTCACCTGTTCCTGCAGCGACTGACACCAGTTTCCCATCCTGCACCACAAAATCTTTCATATGGACCATTGCAATATCATCTCCAAGCAGCTCTATCGTTTCTTCTATGATCGCATCCCTGTTCTGATAATTGCTGATATCCAAAAGATTGACCGGATCAAAAATGATCTGAAGATTTGGAGACGCGATCTCATCAAGCACTTTCCGCGCTCTCTTCGGATTGCATACGATATGTTTCCACACCGGCTCGATTGCAAAAATAACGCCCATTTTTTCTGCATAGGAAATCACCGGTTTCACATTCTGTATAAAAATATCCAGCGCCTCATCTGAGTGATTTTTTTCCTCAAACTTATATGCCTCGTTGACAGCACCTGTCTCTGTTCCGACTACCCCGACGCCAAGCAGTGATGCAAACCGAATATGCGCCAGATAACGGTGTGTGATCTTTGCAAGCTGTCCTTCATCTGGATTTGCAAGGTTTAAATAACATCCCAGTACGGCAATATCAAGATCGTTTTTTGCAAATATTTTTTTCAAGTACATTGCATACCCCGGAGTCAGTGCCCCATCATCCACCGGATATTCCGTGATTACTTTTGAGAGTGCCAGATGTCCGCACAAAAACCCCTGCTCCTTTGCGATTGCAAGGCGCTCCTCAAGTGGTGCTTTTTTGATATCATGTAAACGTATTCCTAACTGCATATGTTTTCCTCTTTCTGTTCTACTGCACGAAATGGTCAATTCCCTCTGTAACAAGAAGTTCTCCATCCTGTCCCTCTATTTCCACGTTTTCTAATACCAGTTCTTTGATGTTGCGCGCAAAGATTCCCTTCTTTGTACACTCTTCCACACCGGAAGACATGGCAGGAACGCCGGATTTCGAATTCTTAGCATATGTCACTGTAATATTTTTCATAATGATCTGCTCAATTTTCTGTTCCGGCAGTCCATCAAAATATGCAGCTGCCACATGACAATTTTGGGCTTTAATATCCTCAAAATCAAGTCTTAAGATCGCAGGTGTACCATCATCTACCGGCATTTTTTCACGGCTCTGGACAAACTCGGTCTTGCCGTCCGGATCACAGAAATAAAAACAGTTTATCACAAACGGCGTCATAACCTGATCCATATCGATTTTCCGGAAAATAATCTGATCTAAAACGGCATCTTTTCCCCGTCCTCTGCGTGTCTTGATACGTAGTCCCCGGTCTGTATCGTAAAACCGGCATTCTTCCACGACCAGATTTTTGACACCGCCAGCCATCTCACTTCCGACTGTTACTGCACCATGACCATTTTCCATCAGGCATTGTCTGATATGGATATTTTCAGAAGGTGTCTTATATTTCTTTCCCATATAGATCTTACCAGACTTAACTGCTATGCAGTCATCTCCAAGTGAGAATTTCACACCGACAATATCTACATTTTTGCATGATTCAGGATCCAGGCCATCCGTATTTGGCGAATCGCTTGGATTGTTGATCGTAAGTCCGTAGAATTTCAGGTTATCTGAAAAATACGGATGCAGTGTCCAGGACGGACTGTTCTTGAAAGTTACACCACAAAGTGTCACATTCTGACAATGGCTTAAGAAAAACAGACGCGGGCGGAATGCTCCTACCATGACTTTCGGATTTTTCCACCAGTTTTCTTTTGAAGCATTGCCATTTATCGTTCCTCTTCCGTAGATCAATACATTTTCTACATCCAGTCCGGTGATGATGCCGGCAAACATCGGTAATGGATTTCCTTCCCATGTTCCTAAATTATATTCACCCTGTTCATCATAACTTTCAATCATACCAGGAAATTTCGGATAGGCCGCCCTGTCTGTATCTGCGATAAGTTCCGCTCCCTTTGCAAGCTCAAGGCGCAGATTACTTTTTAAAAACAGACTGGTAATGCGATAGCTTCCCTTTGGAATAAGCACACGGCTTTCCTTCGGACAGGCTAGGATCGCTGCCTGTATAAACTTCGTATCATCCTGTTTTCCATCGCCTGTGGCACCAAAATCACGGACATTTAATGTGACAAATTCATATGCTGTAACAAACGATACCGTTCCTAGTTCGGTACCATCTGCTGTTCTTACAGAAACCTCATAGGAAGTCTGCGGTTTTAAATCAAACAATGAATTTATAACCGTGTCCGTTGAAAATACGGCTTCACCGTTTAGCAGAACATGATATGTTTCTTTTGTATTGTAAATTCCACCATCTGCAATTTCAATGACCGCATTGCGGGCAGATTTCATAATCAGTTTTACTTCCATGACTCTTTTCCTCCCTATTCCGACTGTTCCATCGCAAGCAGATCATATTGTTCCATTGTTCTTGCTGTAATGTCTGACAGATATTCCGTCTGATCTGCCATGCCCGTATTTTTCAGATGCCCTGCCATTAAAACACCTGTTTCTGCATATTTTTCTTTCAGCAAAATTCCAATATTGCAGCCTTTTAATATGGCATAGGTGAGTTCCGGTGTTTCTTCTCCCTCAGCTAACGCATCCTTTAATACGCATTTATAAACTGCGGTCAAAGTCCGGTATTTTTCATAAATCTCAAAACTGATCCCATCAATCACATCCACCAGGGCTGCTAAATATGCATTTCTTGCTTTTGCATCGGCAAATCCGGTTGACGCCTCATCTTCCATCCGGTCAACGATCTTATTGTACCGCTCTTTTTTCCCACATACCGTTTCATATTCCATAAAAAAAGGCATGGCATAGATATCCTCCGGCAATTCGCCCTGCGCTGCACGGATCTGTTCTGCTTTCTCCTTATATACTCCATCTCCTGTTTCTTTATAAAACATGACTGCTAGTCTTCCGAGCCGGTCTGCCTCTGATTCATTCAGAGAAGCAATCGCCTCTTCCGGCATCTGCATAAGTTTTCTGATATCTTCCTGTCTTTTTGTTTCCATTTGTCTCCCTCGTTTTTCTGATACTGACTTTTTTATGCTTCGATATCCTGATAAATAAAATTTAAAAAATCTGCATACAATTTGTGTTCTCCGGCAACCGCATAAATACCTGTCATTGCCCCGGTAAAGCGCTTACCCATATGAATTCCTTCATCGCATAGATAATAAACATTCGCAATCTCTGCTGCTATATGTTTTTCTTCCCCCTGCAGCCGGTAAGTAAAACGCCGCTTTAAATACTCTGTTTCCACTTTCAGGCTGATCTTTTTCCCTGAACAATCACATGGAAGCATCTGTCTCTCATGCAGAACATCTTTATCCCCAATATGTTCTTTTACCTGGATATAATAAGAATTTTCCCTGCAGACTGCAAGACACACCCATGTATTTTCGTCATAATAACAGACTAAACCTGCTTCCTGACCACCTATAAGTTCCGGTATCACAAGTTCCGTTTCCGCAGTAAAACAAAACGAAGTCTGTCTCTGCAATAAAATATTTTTAGCAGCCACATCTCTGAGTGGAAAACAGCTCCCTTTGATACGGATTCCTGATGAGAGAAAACGGATTCCTTCCGGCTCCGGTGCACGTGGTGTCATCCATTTTGGGTTCCAGCCAATATCCGGCTCTTCTTCCGGCATCCACACCGGAAGGTCCGGTCTTTTCTGCAAAACAGAAGGACCTTTTAATCCATTTACGACCGGCCAGCCATCCGCTGTCCAGCTTACCGGATCAAGTGCCGTCTCCCTGCCAAGCATACTGTAACCATCTCCGATCATCCTGCCGCAGAGATATACCATATACCACTCCCCGTTCTGTGTGCAGACCGGCTTTCCATGACCACATCTCTGGATCGCTGCCCCCTCATCCATCTGCCGCATGATCGGGTTGTATGGACACGGTTCATAATTTCCCATAAGCGTCTTACTTCTCGCAACCGAAATCCTGTGCCCCATTCCGGTTCCTCCTTCTGCCAAAAACAGATAATAATAACCGTCTTTTTTCAACAGATGTGGTCCTTCCGGCGCACGTTTCTGATCTCCGTAATACAACAATTTTGCCTCAGAGATCTGCTTTGTGCAGTCATCATTCAGTTCTAAAATCCTCGCCCCACGGTTTAGCAGCATATAGTGTCTGCCATTCTCGTGAAAGATAGACGGATCAATTCCATCCTCATCAATGACCGCCGGTTTACTGTACGGTCCCTCCGGTCTATCTGAGCTTACCACGATCTGTTTACGGTACACAGTGCCTGTGTCATTCAGGCGGTAGGTTGCCGTGACATAAAATTTTCCATTATCATAAGAAATATCCGGTGCCCAGTAGCCTCTGCCGCCTTCCAGTTCATCCAGTGCCGCCCACTGTGGATCTGTGATCGCATGACCGATGATCTCCCAGTGTATCAGATCCCTCGAGTGCGAAACCGGGATACAGGGGAAAAATATGAATGATGAATTCACCATATAATAATCTTCCCCGACACGCACAATAGACGGGTCCGGGAACATTCCACAGCGTATCGGATTATGATACATCCCCTCATAAGATGCACCTGTTCGTTCTTTATAGTAAGAAAGAAGTTTCTCATCTTTTCTTTCATATGCAATCTGATACGGTGTCACACATTTACCATCTCCTGCCGTAATATCCATTCCAACTTTTTCCACAAGGTAACGGTTCATTTCCAGATTACCGGACGCCGCTGCATAATGCAGAATATTTCTATGATTTTCATCCACCGTATTCATACTTGCTCTGGAATATTCGACAATATACTTTACAATAGAAAAATCTCCAAGTTCCGCTGCATACAAAGCAAGCGGTACACCTTTTTCCGTCACATCATCAATGCAGGATGGATTTTCTGTCAGTTCACGGATCACACCATCTAAATTTTTTGCTTCTAATTCTTTTTGAAGTCCCATAATCTAATCTTCCAGTGCCTCTACATGCAGATACTCGAAATCTCCATAGCCTCCCAGTTCCTTTTCCCCGATGACATTCGCAAACAGCCCTATCTTCGCACCTACCCAGGTATGATCAGACGGTGTAAACTCTGCTCTCACTTCCGTCCATGATGCACTATCTGTATCATCAGTCAATGAATAATAACAATGGAATACACTGCCGTTATCTCCCTCGCGCATCGCAAAGATCAGATAAACTTGTTCCTGTCCCTCCGGCAGTACCAAAAGCTGCTCTGCCTTCTCGCGCATTCCATCCTCACTGTCATAGGATTTTCCAAGGATCAGACGTTTCTGACCTCTGATTACGCGGACTGCGAGGTATGCATAGTGACCGCCCATCATAACCATTCCTGCCTGCTCCTGTTCAGACAGGGCAGAAATGTCAACACAGGCAGATGCCTCAAAATATGGGCAGACCAGTTTTTCCGTCAGCACATTCGAACACTCCCAGAGGATCGGCTCTACTTTCCCTGATGGATTTTTACAGTATAATCTCAAAAATCCCTTTCTCTCTTTCAAAGAATAGAAATCATCCTTCGGATTGCCAAGCCACTGCCACTGCAAGCCGATTTTTTCCGATGAAAAATCATCTCCCGCCGCAAGATAACAAGGTTTCTCCGTGATTCCGGTATTTGGTTTTTTATGGATGATACATGGCTCCCCACAGCCATCCACTGCGTTGATCCCCATAACCGGCCAGTCATTTTCCCATGTAACCGGCTGCATATGGACGATTCGTCCGTAAAGTCCTCTGTCCTGAAAATGAATGAACCATTCATCTCCATTTACTGTATCCACCAGAGCCCCTTGATGTGGTCCATTTATGATACTGTTGCCCTGATGAAGCACATTTTTTTCTTCATAAGGTCCGTAAATATTTTTCGAACGCAAAATAACCTGCCAGCCGGTTTTTACACCGCCTGCCGGGGCAAAAATATAATAATATCCATTTTGTTTATATACTTTAGGTCCCTCAATCGTCGGCTGTGTCTTAAGTCCACAGTAGAGAATATGATCCTCCCCTGTTGCCTTTGTTCCATCCCATGACATCGGGAATATGCCAAGATGACTCTTAAATCCAATACGGCTCTTCGCATAACCATGGATGATATATGCATTTCCATCCTCATCCCAGAACGGGCAGGAATCGATCAGACCTTTCCCAGCTAAAACAAGCACCGGTTTTTCCCACGTTCCAAGTGCATCCTTTGCGCGCACCATATAAATACCTTCATCCGGCATTCCATAATAAATATAAAAATATCCCTCATGATAACGGATCGCAGGTGCCCAGACACCCTTTGCATGCTGCGGCAGATCATAGCCCGGCTCATCGATCTTTTCGATCGCATAATTTTTCAGTTCCCAGTTTACCAGATCTTTGGATGTTAAGATCGGCAGTCCCGGCACATAGTTAAAACTGGATGCCGTCATATAATAAGTATCCCCTACGCGTATCACATCCGGATCGGAATAATCTGCAAAAAGTATCGGATTTTTATAAGTCCCATCTTCCTGATCCGATTTCCATAACAACGACATAACTTTAAAATCCTCCTATATACTGGTTATTTTTCCTGATACAAAAATGGCAAGGGATCACTCCCAAGCCACTAATAAATCACTATAGATACCGCCAAGTTCTTTTAAACCTCTCGCTATACATCCCGCGTAGACAACTGCACCCATATATTTCAGATGCGTATTGTCGGTCAGCCCGTCCATATGGGACGGATAGACACCTGCCGGCAGATGCATGTACCATTCTTTGGTTTTTTCAGCTCCAGCCTTTCGCATTTCTGCGCGGCTCATACTGTAAAGATCGATCAGCGGAACATTTAAATTTTCAGCCGTCTGTTTCATTGCCGCCACATAATCGGTATGTTCCCCGATATCTAAATGTTCCTCATCAATAAAACATCTGCGCTCAAGCGGCGTAATAAAAACCGGCCATGCTCCTTTGTTTCTTGCTGCATTTACAAATTTTTCCAGATTCACCATGTAATCGGAATATGGATCTGTATACCGCTGTGGATCATTCTTTTTCTCATCATTATGTCCAAACTGGATAAAAAGAAAATCTCCTGCGGTTATCCTGTCATAAATCGGTGTCAATCTCGACTCATCAATAAAGCTTTTTGTACTTCTGCCGTTTTTGGCATGGTTCTCCACCCGCACCTCCGGCTTTAGGAACAGGTTCATTACCTGTCCTATGCCGGTCTGCGGAAATGTAAGAATGTCATTGTATTGTACGGTAGAATCTCCAGCCCAGAAAATAGTCGCCATACAAACCTTCCTCCTTATTCTTTTACAGCTCCGATATTTACACCTTTTACAAAGTATTTCTGTAAGAACGGATATACGATCATGAATGGAATGATGATAACAATGATTGCTGCATTCTTTACTGTGTTCTCAGTTGCACCGCCGTTTGCCTGCGGAAGATCACTACCCATGATGATACTTCTTAACTTCATCTGGAAGTTATAAAGGTTTGAATCTGTAATATAAAGTTTGTAATGTGTATAGTCGTTCCAGTATGTAACGGCAAACATAAGACCGATGGATGCTAATGCTGCTTTTGACATCGGAAGTACGATACGGATAAATGTCTGCATCGGAGTACATCCGTCAAGTGTTGCCGACTCAAACAGGCTGGCAGGAATACCTTCGAAGAAGTTCCTCATCAATACCAGGTTATACACGTTCAGTGCCGGGAATAAGATAACGACCCAGATGGTATTTGTTAAATGCAATGATTTTAATACGAGGTAGGTAGGGATCATACCACCCTGGAAAATCATAGTGAATAGTAATAAGTTTGCAAATAAGTTACGTCCCGGCATATCCCACTGGATCAGTACATATGCACCAAATGTAGATAAGATCAATGCGATGATCGTACCTGCAATCGTTGTGATTACAGAAATCATTAACGGATGGGACAGCGTTGGGTTTTTGAATACGGAAATGTATCCTGCAAGGCCAAATTCCTCCGGCCATAATTTCATACCATATGCGGTTTTTAAATCGAATGAGTCAACTAATACTTTCCACATCGGGATGATAATCAGTAAACTTAAGATGATAAATATTAACCCGTTTACGATCGGGAAAACTTCTATTTTTTTCTTGCTTTTCATATCTGCTGCTCCTTCCTAGACGATTCCGCGTCCATCACGTACTTTCTTGCTTAAGTGATTGCAGAACAGTACCAGTACACAACCAACCAGAGATTTGAACAGACCAACGGCTGTCGTATAACCGTAATTTGGAATCGCACCACTGTTGAAGGTCTGATAGTAAATATAGGTTTCAAGTACGTTTGCAGTACCTAAAACAGCATCGTTCTGCATTACGAATGCGGACTCGAACAGGTTCATAACCTTTGCAAGGTTTAAGATCAAAACAGTAAGGATCGTATTCTGTAAAGCCGGGAAAGTAATATATCTCATCTTGCCCCAGCGTCCTGCACCATCCATTGCTGCAGCTTCATAAAGCTCTGTATTTATTCCGGCAAGCGTAGCCATAAAGATAACGGTCTGCCAACCGGTTTCTTTCCAAATATTAATGATATAGTACGCAAGTCTCCACCATTTTGAATCACCCAGGAAATAAATTCCGGAGTCAATCACACCAGCATTGATAAGAAATGTATTTACAAGACCTTCTGCTGTCGGTGCTAAGATCAAAGTAAAGACAGATGCGGTAACTACCCATGACATAAAGTGTGGCAGATAAATAATTGTCTGCACGATCTTTTTAAAATGAATATTTGCGATCTCATTCAAAAAAATAGAAACAATAACAGCAGCTGCTGTTGTCAAAAACAATTTGATAATACTAATCTGTAAGGTATTCCAGAATGCCGTCCAGAAATTTGGCATGGAAAACATTTTCTGAAAATTTTTGAGACCAACAAAACTTGCCTCTTTGATTCCGTTATAATCGGTAAATGCAAAACGGATTCCAAGCATTGGCAAATAAAAGAATATTAATGCAAAAATTAATACAGGAAGAAACATCAGATAGAATCCTCTGTATTTATAGATTTTTGCTGCCAGGTGGTTCTTCTTTCCACCGGTTGTAGCCGTTACGGCTGATTTTTCATTACTTTTTCTCATATCTGTTCTTCCTTTTCAATCAAACATGAATTTGTGATCCATGATCGGTGCCGGCTGCAGATATCCGCAGCCAATACACCAATCATAGTTCTTAGTTCCGTTTACCGGAAAGTTTTATTATTTGTTTAAAGAATCAACGATTGCCTGTGACCACTCTGCACCGTGATTTGACTCAAACTGTGCATATGCATCATCAACAGTGATCTCACCCATAACAACTTTTGCGATCAGCTCGTTCTTTAATGTTGTTAAATCACCGTTGTACTCGCTCATCTCATCTGTTGTAGGAACAAGATCAGCAGCTTTGCAGTTATCATTGAATAACTGCGCAGACTCTTTTGCTTCTGCTGCTACAGATTCTTCCTGAGGATCGTTAGCAAGCTCAACTAAAGCAAGCATTGGATCGATGTGAGCTTTGGTGTACTGTGTACCCTCTTTCTCACGGTTCTCTAACATATGGAATTCACCATCAGCATAAGTTTTCTCGTTCTCTGTTCCAGCAAATAATGTCTCTGCTGCTGTTGACCAGTGAACACCTTCTACACCGTATGTCCATAAGAACTGAACATCTCCGCCATCCTGCATCGGCTCGATGAAATATTTGAATACGCCTTCCGGATTCTCGCATGCAGATGTGATGCACCATACTGGTGGAACACGGTCAAGATACTGACCTACTTCAGCGATCGGAGGTAATGCTACTAACTCACCATCTTTGCCGTTTGCTTCAAGGTTTGTCTTTAAGTTGGTTGCCCAGGTACCTGCCCAGTAAGTAAATACACCAAAGCTGTCATCATAGAATTTGTTACGGCAGTCAGATGTACCATTTGTTAATGTGGTAGGATCAATCACGCCCTCTTTGTAGGCAGCTGCCATTCTCTCAAGTGCGCTCTTCATAGAGTCATCTGTGAATCCGTCTTTCCATGTTCCGTCTTCTGCTTTATAGAAGCTTGGATTTGCATCCTGATAGAACTCCGGTAAGTAGTTTGTATATGGAGCCTCTGTTCCGATGAAACCGGCAGCAGATACACCGTAGGTATCTCCGTTTACACCATTTCCATCCGGGTCACCGGTTGTAAATGCTTCGAGCATTGCAAGATACTCATCATAGTTTGTCGGAACATCAAGTCCGCAGTTGTCTAACCATGCTTTCTTAACATATGTAACACATCCGTTACCACGAGCTGCAGGCATACCGTATAACTTACCATCAAGTCTTACACCATCGATAACTCCTGTGCTGCCGTATGCATCCTGTCTTGTTTTTAAATCAGAAGATGCATAAGCGTCTGTCATATCCCACAGAACTCCCTGCTCTGCATAACCTGCATAATAGGTTGAAGATAAGATCATAACATCTGGCCAGTCACCACTTGCAACTGTCTGTCCTACTACATCATAGTAAGCATCATGATCCGGCTGGATCACATTGATCTTCATTCCAAGAAGATCCTCTAATTTGGCAATGAACTCTGCCTGTCCGTTTTCCTGTGTGAAAACAGTTCCATCTACCATAATGGTGATTTCTTCTGGTTTCTCAACATCAGAATCGGTTGCTGCTGCATCTGCGGAAGCATCACCGCTTTCTGTGGTTGCTTCATTATTAGTAGAAGCATTTGAATTTGTTGTTCCTGCGTTACCAGTATTGCTGGAACCGCATCCTGCCATACCAGCTACCATAGCGGCAGCCATAAGGACTGATACTACCTTCTTTTTCATAAGAACCTCCTTATTAGGAAAAATTTGTTTCGACACTGCTCTGATGTAAGTGCTTTCATGTCTTGCTCATACATTACCATCTTATGGGATTTTCAGCACGAAACAA
>ENA-UEQW01003164-UEQW01003164.1-human-gut-metagenome-genome-assembly--contig:-NODE-3164-length-11600-cov-3.574330_pt1 | contig 11600 bp, 8 predicted proteins | sample MGYA00242947_ERZ507947 | MGnify/ENA primary metagenome ERZ507947 (study PRJEB26167, sample SAMN06115421) | human gut metagenome | host: Homo sapiens | place: China:Guizhou | collected 2015-03-17... | reverse complement strand
GGACGCGCAGACCAAGATGTCCAAGCGCCACGGAGACCCCAGCTACGAGGATCTGAAGGCGGAGGGCTATCTCACCGACGCCATTCTCAACTATGTGGCGCTGCTGGGCTGGTCGCCCAAGGGCGAGCTGGCGGAACAGGAGATCTTTTCTCTCGATGAGCTTGTAAAGGCGTTTGACCTGACAGGCATTTCCAAGTCCCCGGCTATTTTCGACCGGGCAAAGCTGGATCATTTCAACGCCGTGTACCTGCGCGCCATGTCCCCGGAGGACTTTGCCAAGGCCGCGGAGCCGTACATCCGCCAGAGCGTCAAGGGCGACTTCGACGTGGCGGCCATCGCCGCGCTGCTGCAGGCGCGCTGCGAGCATCTCACCGATATCCCGGAGAAGGTGGACTTCTTCGACGTCTGCCCGGAGTACGACGTGGAATTCTTCACCAACAAGAAGTCCAAGACGAACCCGGAGGTCTGCAAGGCCATGCTGGAGGCCGCCATCCCCATGCTGGAGAATCTGCCCGCATGGACGGACGAGGCCATCCACGACGGTCTGATCGCGCTGGCCGAGCAGCTGGGCGTGAAGAACGCCACACTGATGTGGCCGGTGCGCATTGCCGCCGCCGGCAAGCTGGTGACGCCCGGCGGCGCTGTGGAGATCTGCCGCATCCTCGGCCGGGATGAGACGCTGCGCCGTCTCCGCGCCGGTCTGGAGAAGCTGGCATGAAAAATCAACTCCGCGCCATCGGCGACTTCTGGCGGCAGGAGTACGGCCGCTTCGTGGGCATGACCGCCATCGCCTTTCTGGTGCTGACCGTGCTGGCCTATATCGCAGGCCGCCTGTTCCCGGATATCCCCGTGACCGTTATGTCCTACTTCAACGACATGATCGACAGCTCCGGCATCGTACAGGAGGACGGCAGCTTCAGCGTGCTGGCGCTGCTGGGCAACAACGTCCGCGCCATGGTGCTCTCCGCGCTGTACGGCTTCATCCCGTTTCTGTACCTCCCCGCCCTGTCGCTGGGGCTGAACGCCGCCATTATCGGCATGCTGGCCGCCATGATGCAGGAGCGGTGGCTCCTGTTCGCCGCCGGTATCCTGCCCCACGGCATTTTCGAGCTGCCCGCGCTGGTGCTGAGTCTGGCCGCCGGTCTGTGCCTGTGCCAGAACATCAACCATTACATCCGCAAAAATGAAAAGGGCGTCATGAAGCCCCTGATGCTGAACCTCCTGCGTGTGATATGCCTGCTGGTGCTGCCGCTGCTGGTGGTCGCCGCCGTGATGGAATGCTATGTGACACCGCAGGTCATGCAGCTGTTTATGTAAGACCCGTTATCCCCGCGGCTATGCCGCGTATCTGAATCTGAAAGGAATGATCCCGCATGTGTGAAAAGATCACGAATGTTCCCGCGCTGTTCGGCCAGATGGTATTTGGTGAGCAGCAGATGCAGCAGCGCCTGCCCACCGACATCTATCAGAAGTGGCAGCAGTGCCTGGCACAGGGAACACCGCTGGATCGTTCCACCGCCGGGGAGATCGCCAACGCCATGAAGGACTGGGCGCTGGAAAAGGGCGCCACCCACTACACCCACTGGTTCCAGCCCATGACTGGCTTCACCGCCGAAAAGCACGACAGCTTCATCACCCGCGACGGCAAGGACGGCGTGGTCATGGAGCTGAGCGCCAAGGAGCTGAGCAAGGGCGAGGCGGATGCTTCCTCCTTCCCCTCCGGCGGCCTGCGCGCCACGTTCGAGGCTCGCGGCTACACCGCGTGGGATCCCACGTCCTACGCCTTCGTCAAGGATGAGACGCTGTATATCCCCACCATCTTCTGCTCCTACAGCGGGCAGACGCTGGACAAGAAAACGCCGCTGCTGCGCTCCATGCGCGTGCTGGATAAGGAGTGCATCCGCATCCTGCGGCTGTTCGGCAACACCGAGGCGCAGCACGTCACGCCGCAGGTAGGCCCCGAGCAGGAGTATTTCCTGATCGATGAGAAGGTGTACCGCCAGCGGGAGGATCTGAAGCTGTGCGGCCGCACGCTGTTCGGCGCCCGTCCCTCCAAGGGCCAGGAGCTGGACGACCACTACTATGGTGCCATCAAGCCCCGTGTGGCCGCGTTCATGCGGGAGCTGGATCAGGAGCTGTGGAAGCTGGGCGTGCTTGCTAAGACGGAGCACAACGAGGTGGCTCCCGCCCAGCATGAGATCGCACCCATCTACTCCGATGCCAACTCCGCCTGCGACAAGAACCAGCTGACCATGGAGCTGCTGAAAAAGGTGGCTGCCCGCCACGGACTTGTGTGCCTGCTGCATGAAAAGCCCTTTGCGGGCGTCAACGGCAGCGGCAAGCACGACAACTGGTCGCTGGCTACCGACACCGGCGAGAATCTGCTGAAGCCCGGCAGCACCCCCAGCCAGAACGCCCAGTTCCTGCTGTTTCTGGCGGCGTTTATCAAGGGCGTGGACGAGTATCAGGAGATGCTGCGCTGCTGCGTGTCCTATCCCGGCAACGATCACCGTCTGGGCGGCAACGAAGCGCCCCCGGCTATCATCTCCATCTTCCTGGGCGATGAGCTGACCGCCATTCTGGACTCCATCATTCAGGGTACGGCGTACGTGGACATCACCAAGAAAAAGCTCACCATCGGTGTGGACACCCTGCCGGAGATCCCCCAGGACACCACCGACCGCAACCGCACCTCCCCCTTTGCCTTCACCGGCAACAAGTTTGAATTCCGCATGCTGGGCTCCAGCCAGTCCATCGCCAGCCCCAACGTGGTGCTGAACACCATCATGGCAGAGGAGCTGAGCCAGTTCGCCGACATTCTGGAGAAGGCCGACAACTTCCAGTCCGCGCTGCAAACCCTGCTGCACGACACTTTCACCGCCCACCAGCGCATTATCTTCAACGGCAACGGCTACGATGAGTCGTGGGTGCAGGAGGCCAAGCGCCGGGGACTTGCCAATCTGCGGGACACGGTGGACTGCATGCCCGCCTACATTGACAAAAAGAACATCGATCTTTTCACCAGGCACGCCATCCTCACCGAGACGGAGATGCGCGCCCGGTACGAGATCCATCTGGAGAACTACTGCAAGGTATCCGCCATCGAAGCCAACACCCTGCTTGAGATGGCCATGCGGGGCGTTCTGCCCGCCGTAGCGCGCTATTCCGGCGACCTGGCCAAGGGCATGGCGCACAAGCAGGAAGCTCAGTTTTCCGACCTGTGCCGGATAGAGAAATACCTGATACAGGAGCTGGGCATTCAGGGCGGTCAGCTTCTGGATGTCTGCCAGAGTCTCTCTCAGGCGCTGGAGAACGCCCCCGCCGCGGACAGCGGCATCGACGCTGCCCGGTATTACCGCAGCGAGATCGTCACCCGCACCCAAAAGGCCGGTGAGCTGATCGGCCAGCTGGAATCGCTGGTGGATGCCAAGGCGTGGCCGTATCCCACCTATGCGGATATCCTGTTCAGCGTGTAAGACACCGTAAAAAACACTCCTCTGCCGTATTGCTGGGTGTACGTAAGACAGTATTGCGCTAAGATTGACGAAGCGGCACGAAACCGCATGGAGCTGATCGTGCCGGAGTTGGCGAAGCGAAACGGCGTGACCGAGAAACTGAAAGCCGACACCAAATGGAATGGGTACGGCAGATGAACGCTTGCAAGGCACAGGCAGAGGAAATTGTGAAAATCGAATTGATTTATGATTGAGCGAGGAAGTCCGGGCAGAAAACTGTTCGGACTTTTCTCATATAGTCCAAAATGACGGTAGAATTGTTCACAAGTTTTATGGTATAATTTGAATATGAAAATTGAACAACAAATCGGAAGTTGCAGAGGAAAATGTACTATGAAATGTCCATATTGCCAAGAAGAAATGCAGCTGGGCTATATCCCTAACGGGGGACAGCCTGTGCAATGGATTCCGAACGGAGAAAGACCATCGGTTCTCTCTTTTTCAATTGCAGAACAGGGAGTTCCCCTAATCAATCAGTTCAAACCGTTAAAAGCGAATGGATATAAAGCGGAAGCGTATTATTGTTCAAATTGTAAGGTAATCATTGCACCGACAAAAAACTGATTACGGAATGTCAACTTCCAGTTTGGCGAACTGATAAAAACCCTTTAGGAACTAAAGGGCGCACTTCTATACTCTCCTAACGGGAGTATCGTGCGTCCTGCGGAGCTTCATTCTCCGTCAGCAGGAGGATACTGCATGACCGAGAATGCTGCGTCACGACCTTCCGTCAAGGTGGCTACACCCCCTTGCGCTGCTAAAGCGGCTACCCCCTGTGGGCTTGCCGTCCGCAAACGGTTTTGACAAACCGTTTGCCGCCAGCAAGTTTGAAGATTAGACATAAACAAATCCTCCGCATGGTCTAAGCCATACGGAGGATTTACTGTTTTATGACCACCCGGATATACGTGGGAACTTTTTTTATACTTTTTACTCAATGCCCGCCGCCGGCGATCATCTTGAGGGCGTGGTCAAGCGCGCCGAGCACGGCGCTCAGGTTTTCGCGCGCAGCCTTTTCCGAGCCGGGGAGGTTCAGGATGAGGCTGTTTCTTCTCGTGCCGGCCACGGCGCGGGAAAGCATCGCGCGCGGCGTGATCTGCAAGCTGTAATAGATCATCGCCTGCGGGATCGCGGGAATTTCGCGCTCGAGCACGGCGCACGTCGCCTCGGGCGTCACGTCACGGGGAGATAAGCCCGTGCCGCCGCTCGTGATGACAAGGTCGCAGTGCTTTTCATCCACGCAGGAGATGAGCTCTTCGCTGATCTTCTCCTGTTCGTCCGGCACGATGGACGTGTACACGACCTCGTAGCCAGCCTCCTTCAGCATCGCGGCCACAGCGGGGCCGCTCTTGTCCTCGTACACGCCCGCGGACGCGCGGTCGCTCACGGTGATGACTGCCGCCTGATAGCTCATAGCATTGCCGCCTTTCTCAAAAGTCGATCGTGCCCTCGCGCACGCGCAGATCATAGGGCTCGTAGACCACCTTGCGGTACGCGTCCACGTCGAGCTTCACACCCGTCCAGTCGGAATGGATCTCGCCGGTCTGCTTGATGAGGATATCATAGAGGATATCGTAGGTCACGCCGTCGTCACCCGTCTCCACGATGGTGGAATAGGGCAGCGTCTTATGGTAGGTCATGTGCAGGCCCTTGTAGTCGAAGTGGTAGCCGTTGCGCATGCGGCAGCCGTCGAGGCCCTTGTAGGTGAAGCGCTTTTTAAGGTCTGCCAAAATCTTGTCGCCCTCCTCCTGATAGAGGTTCTCGGGCGTCGTCTCGGTGTAGTCGTAGCGGAACTGCACGGGGATGTTGTACTTGCGCCAGCGCTCTGCGTAGTCCACAAGCTCGTCGGCGGGATAGTCCATGTACAGCACGCAGTTCACACGCTTGGGCGTTGCGATACGGGCGACGACCTCGTCGGGTGACTCTTCGACATACTTCGTCAGGTGGCGCGAGATGTTGATGCAGGTGATCTTGTCGCGATTGCGCTCGGTGAAAGCGATCATCTCCTCCGCGCTGCATCCAGGCTGCACGGGGAAGGTCGTGTTGATATAGACCTTGTGGGTCGTGGGGATGGCGTCGAGCATGCGCTGGAGCGCTTTTAAGTTGGCAAACGGCTCGCCGCCAGTGAAAACAAAGTCGCAGCGCGGCGTGATCTCGTCCATCACGGCGATGCTCTTGAGGATTGCCTCCACGCTGAAGCCCTCAGCATGGGCGTATTCCTGCTTGTTCACGCAAAACGGGCAGTGGTTCCGGCAATCGTAGGGTACAAAGATCGTTACCGTCGCGCCGCCCTCGCGCGTCTTGTAGGGATGAGTCATTGGTTCTTGTCCGTCCTCTGTTAAAATTCTATAATGAAAATAGTTTACTCTGAAATATGCAGGATTGCAAGCGATCTTCTGACAGTTTTCTCATTTTGTCGGACATTGCTTTTCCTCGCGCAGAAGAGCGCGCACATAGTCGAACGCCGCGTCCTCGCCCTGCTCCTTGAGTACGAGCAGCATCTTGCCGATGAGCTCGCCGGTCTCGGGATGGATGAGGATATGGCCGCGCGACTTTTCGTAGTAGTCGTAGGCCGAGGCGTCGGTATATTTGTCGCCCTGATAGACCTTGCAGGCGGCAATGCGGTCGCAGAACATTTCGGCTACATATTTGAGCGGCATTTTGCACCCGCCCATGTAGACCTTGCCGTCGTCGCCGATACAGTAGTCGATCCAGTATTCAAAGTGGTGGCGGTTGCGCCCCTTGTGGTGGAGCCACGCAAGGCTCACGCCGTTTTCGCGCCGCTCAGCGTCGTTCGGGCTGCGGTAGCCCTGATAATACTTGACGCCGCGCCAGAATTCCGAGGGGCTGTATTTGCTCAGGTCATGCGTTAACCCCTGATAGTACAGGCCGAGGCGAAAACAGTATTGCCGCACCAGATGGCGATGATGCGTGATGGTTTTAAAGTGCTCGATGGCGCGCATCCGGACACCTCCCTGCGTATTCCGGCAGGCCGCCCGCCGCGGTTCGCCGCTTTCCCGCGCGCGTATGTTTCCGTTTGAAGTAATACACGCACAGTTATTGAAATTTTATATCAAATCAACAGAAAATGCAATAAGGTATTTTTGCAAATAAATTGCGCAAAATGAGCACCAAGGGCGGCAAGTCCCCTGCCCTTTTGTCTCCTGCGCGCGGCGGAGCCTGTCAAGCTGCGCCGCGCGCAGCGAGCGTGCCTGTTCTCTTCCGCAGGAAAGCAGTCCGCCGCACGGCAGACTGCTTTTTGTCGGCCGCAGCCTTATGCGACAAAACGGGGCCGGATATCCGGTCCCCGTTTCTCATCTTGCCGATCTACAAAGCGACGGCGTCCGGCTCGTCCGGCCCATCTATCCCGGCCATGGCAGCCTCGTAGCCCGCGTCCACCTGGCGAACGGTCTCGTCGATGATATCCTGTGCGGTCTTCGTCAGGTCAATGCGCACGATCTGCTCGACAACAGGCTCATAGCGCTCGCGCGGCACGTCGAAGAGCTTATAGCAGCAGGAGAGGTAATTGCGCAGCTTGGCCGCCATGGGTCGCTCCTGCGTACAGGGGCGAAGCATAAAGCTGCGCATGATGCCGGAGCTCGCCAGCTCGAGCTCAAACCAGTCCTGTTCCGTCGCCTGCGGCAGATATTCGCCAAAGATAGCGGCAAGCTTCTTCTCCATGCCCTCATTGATGAAGGCCGAGGTGCTTGGCAGCGTGTACGCCGTGACATACAGCTCGCGCAGCGGCTCGGAGAGCTCGACGATGTGCATTTGCAGCGCCGTTTCCAGCCCATAGAGCATCAGTGGATCGGTCACCGTGCCGGCAAGCCGCTCCGCAATGCGGAACTGGCCGGAGAACATCCGCTTGACAAATTCGAGCAGCACGCCCTCCTTGTTGCCGTAATGGAAGAACGGCGAGCCGTTCGACACGCCCACAAGGTCCGCGACCATCTTGCTCGACGTGCCCGCGTAACCGCGCTCCAGAAAGACCTTGGCCGAGGCGCTCAAAATCTTCCGCTTCATCAAAATTCCTTTGGAATAAGGTCCTCTTTTCACGATATCCCTCCAAAAACTTTGTTGGAATAAAATTGTAACAGGGAATTACCTATGTTGCAAGTATTAAATCATCTCAAAGTATGATTTTTGCTCTTTTTTCGCATTCTCCCCTGCCCATCCTGACGCAAAACGCCGTTTTGGAGGCCCCTTTTCTCATTCCTTTCCAACCCACAGGGCGCAAAAAAGGACCGCTGAAAACTCAGCGGTCCTTTTGAAATAACGTTCCGGTCAACACTCGAGGGACACAGGGCGGCTTACGCCTTCTTGTGATCCTCCGTCATAAACTTGGTGTAGTTCGGGTCAATGCCGTACTTCTTCATGGAGAACTTGTGCAGAACGATCTGCAGGACATACAGCGTGACGACACCGATGAGCAGCAGGATGAACGGGGAGAGCTCCGTGAAGCCGAAGATCACGTACAGCACTGCGATCACGGAGATCACGGTAATGGCATAGGGCACCTGCGTACCGACGTGATCGATGTGGTCGGCGCCGGAGAAGATGGAGGCCATGACCGTGGTATCGGACACGGGGGAGCAGTGGTCGCCGAAGATCGCGCCGGAAAGGACGGCGCCGGTCATACCGGTGGAGAAGAGCACGTCGCCGGTGACGGCATAGCCGAGCTGGATGGCGAGCGGGGTCATGATGGCCATGGTGCCCCAGGAGGTGCCGGTCGCAAACGCAACGATCGCGGAGCAGACCAGGACCAGCAGCGGGAGGAGGCCGGTGGGGATGTTGCCGCCGACATAGGTCGCAACGAAGTTGCCGAGGCCCATGCTCTTGGTGACGGAGCCGAGGGACCACGCGAGAACAAGGATCGCGCCGGTCATGCTCATGAGCTTGAAGCCGTCCACGATGGTCGTCATGGTCTCTTCAAAGGACATGATCTTGGAAACGAGAGCGACAACAACGCCGGTCATTGCCATGCTGAACGCGCCCCAATACAGCGCGAGCTGCGCGTCGCAGGCGTCGAGAATGGCCATCAGGCCGGAGCCGCTGCGATCGGGGTTGGTGATACCGGTGTAAAGGATACCGCCGATGATGATAATGAAGGCAACGGCGATGGGGAGAACGAAGCTGCGGATCATGGGCTTGGTCTTCTTGGCCTCGCCGAGCTCGGAGCCGACATCCAGCATGGGCTTGGCGGTGGGAGCGACGAACTCGCCCTTGGTGAGCGCACGGACCTCAGCCTTGAGCATCGGGCCGTAGTCGCGGCCGGTGTACATCATCATGCCGACGAAGATGAGCGTCAGGATGGAGTACATATTGAAGGGAAGGCCGTTGACATATGCGCTGACGGCGGAGACGCCCTCAATGCCGGCGGCGTCAAGGCCCTGGCCGATCATGCTGATCTGGTAGGCGATCCAGTCGGAGATGAACAGCGCAGCCGCGGGAGCCGCGGTGGAGTCGAGCACGTAGGAGAACTTCTCGGAAGAGATGCGGTAATCCTTGCAGATATCACGGAACACGTTGCCGTCGACCGCGGCGACCAGGCAGTCGTTCACGGAGCACAGCATACCGAGGCCCCAGGTACCCAGGCACACGGAGCGTCTCTTCTTGAATCTTCTCTTGGCCGCCTCTGCCAGCGCAAAGCTGCCGCCGAGCTTCCAGATAAAGGAGATGCCGACGCCCATGAACAGAGTGAACATCAGCAAGATTACGTTATCCGCCATATTATCGGCGAGCGTCTGCAGCGAGTACGCAACAGCACTGAGCGGATTCCAACCGCAGATGACCAGCGCACCGGCGAAAAGACCGGCGAACATGGAGACAAGTACCTGCTTGGTCACGAAGCACAGCGTGATCGCGACAACAGGCGGGATCAGAGCCAGTAGGCCATAGTTAACGTCCATTTTTTATCCTCCTAATTTGTCCTTTTCCCCGCCGCACGTCAAAGGGTCTAACCGGCATTTCCCAAAAATCATGGCAACGGGTCATCAAGGCTTTCTGCACTACAGTAAAGCAAATTATGTGCCAAAAATCGGAAGCGATTTCAAACTTTTTTGTCTATATTGAAAAAGTGTGCCTTTTCTTGCCGCTTCATAGGGAAAAAGCATCCTTTTTGCGTTTAATTTTTTTCATTTGTCTGTTTTTTCGCGCCGATTGGTTGGCAGCAAAACTCGCATTTGGTTGCCATCCAAATGGCAAAAATGGCACGGCTGCATAAAGCCGTGCCATTTCATGACAAATAACGACAAATTATTCGTGCCCCGCGCCGTCCTGCAAATGACTGATGCGCCGGTAGAGCGTGCGCAGGCTGATGCCGAGCTCCTCGGCGATCTTCTTTTTTCCTTCGAGCGTGTAGCCGTATTTTTCGAGCATTGCCAGAATATCCGCGTCACGCGAGTCGCCCGCGCTCAGCTTTGCTTCCGGACGTCCCGGCAGCACCTCCCGTTCGCGGACGGATGCAGGCAGGTCGGAGGGCATCAGCGTGTCGGACTCACAGAGATTCGCCGCGTATTCGATGACATTTTGGAGCTGACGGATGTTGCCGGGCCAGTCGTAATCCAGCAGCACCTCGTTCGCCTCCTGCGAGATGGACGTCAGCGGCGTATTCATCTTCGCCTTGATCTTTTTAAGGTAATTCTCCGCCAGCGGAATGATATCGTCCCTGCGGGCGCGCAGCGGCGGCAGCTCAAGATTGATGACGTTGATACGGTAGTAGAGGTCGCTGCGGAACTTGCCCTCGTCGACCATGTCGGCAAGGTCGCGGTTCGTCGCGGCGATGATGCGGATGTCAAGGTGGATCTTCTTGCTCGAGCCGATGCGCTCAAGCTCGTATTCCTGCAGGATGCGCAGGAGCTTGGGCTGGGCAAAGAGCGGCATTTCGCCGATCTCATCCAAAAAGAGCGTGCCGCCCTGCGCCATTTCGATCTTGCCGATCTTGCCGCCCTTCTTCGCGCCCGTGAAGGAGCCCTCCTCATAGCCGAAGAGCTCGCTCTCGAAGAGATTATCGGGGATGCTGGAGCAGTTGATGGCGACAAAGGGATACTTGTTGCGGCCGCTCTGCTCGTGGATGGCACGCGCGATGAGCTCCTTACCGGTGCCGGTCTCGCCTGTGATGAGCACGGGCGTAGGGCTGTCGGCGATGCGCTTGATGACCTTCTGCACACGGGTGATGGCCGGGCTGGAGCCGATGATGCCCTCGAAATAGCTTGTGTCCTTCGAGGGCTTGTAGAGGTTATCGGACAGACGGATGAAAAAGCCCGTCACCTGATCGTCGACCACGATGGCGCGGGTGGATATCTTCGTGGTCGAGTCGCCGATGCTGACGCTCTTCTCATATAAGTTGTTGCCCTCCATGATGCGCTTGACGACCGAGTGCGGGAAGAGCTGCCAGAGAGAGGTCGTCGAAATATCGCACACGCGGAAGAGATTCGCCGCGAGCTGGTTGTACTGCAAAATGACGCCGTGCGCGTCGGTGAGCAGCATCGGCTGGTTGCACAGCTCCATCGACGCCAGCAGGTTTGCATCCAGATTGACCGGGCTCGCCCCGCCGTCGCGCGAAAGCAGCAGGCTGCCGATCATGTTCGCAAGCTCGGTAATGGCGTTCAGGTAGACAGAGGTGTTCTCCGTGATGCGCTTCTGCCCCTCCTTGGTGAAGGACGTAAAGGCGAGCACGCCCGCGATCCGCGTGTCCGCGCGGATGCAGCAGAGGATCTCGATGGTCGAGGGGCAGTGCGTCTTGAAGCGGCAGCCGATGCACGAGCGCATTCAGCAGGCGCTGGGCTCTATTGGCGCGCTGGTCCTTTCGGACTATGCCAAAGGGGCGCTGACCAGTGTCCAGACCATGATCCGACTCGCACGCGAAGCGGGCGTGCCGGTGCTGATCGATCCGAAAGGAACCGATTTCGAACGCTATCGCGGCGCGACGTTGCTCACCCCGAACCTCTCTGAGTTTGAAGCGGTGGTGGGCAAGTGCCAGGATGAAGCGCAGATCGTTGAGCGCGGCATGAAGCTCATCGCCGAATTCGAACTGTCGGCGCTGCTGGTGACGCGCTCTGAGCAGGGGATGACGCTGCTGCAGCC
>ENA-UEQW01003147-UEQW01003147.1-human-gut-metagenome-genome-assembly--contig:-NODE-3147-length-11630-cov-53.006319_pt1 | contig 11630 bp, 7 predicted proteins | sample MGYA00242947_ERZ507947 | MGnify/ENA primary metagenome ERZ507947 (study PRJEB26167, sample SAMN06115421) | human gut metagenome | host: Homo sapiens | place: China:Guizhou | collected 2015-03-17... | reverse complement strand
AGGAAGAATTTTTAAGAAAAAGTCAGAAATACCACAAAACGACTTGACAAAACCTAACATAGAAGGACAGGTGTGTGTCAAAGTAGGAAATCTTTGGAGGTTTATTATGGCAAAAACTGCTGACATGCAAAAAAAGACAATCGCAGCCAAAGGAACTTCCATATCCGCGCGGGAAGTAAGGGCATGTTTTGCTCAGCTTTCCCGCTCTCCGAAATCTTCACGGGCCTTTCTGCAAAAAATAGGTGTAGCATTCCGAAAAAGAGAGGCCGTTTCCAAATGAGAAACTCCCTGCCGCAGTTTGTTCTGGGGTATCATGGGTGTGATTTATCTTTGGTTCGGCAACTGCTGAATGCAGAAACTCAATTAAAATTCAGCAGAAACTCCTATGACTGGCTGGGCAGCGGTATTTATTTTGGGGAAAACGCCCCTTGCCGGGCCATGGACTGGGCGCTTGAATGTCAAAAAAATTCCCGGATAACAAAGGGAAAAGTAATTGAACCGGCTGTGATCGGGGTTATTCTTGACTTGGGGAATTGCCTCAATCTGACGGACTCCCGCCATCAGAATGTAATACGGGAAGCCTACCGCGGCATATGTGACCTTTGTGCGGCACAGTCGGAACAGTTACCGAAAAATACGGAAAAAAGCAGGAAATTGGACTGTGCCGTCATTAATGCGGCGGTAGAACTGAACAAGGAAAAGGGATATCCTGACTTCGATTCAATCAGGAGTCCCTATTTCGAAGGGGAACCTATTTATCCCAACGCATATTCATGGAGAAGACTCACATTCAAATTTGTATTCGCAATCCGGAATGTATTAAAGGATACTTTTTACCAAGTGATTTTCTGGAAAAGTAAATCCGCATTGGGTCATGCACTCTCCTCCTCGGCTGTATCTTCCTCGCCGCCGTCGAGGATTTCGACGTTGCCGAGTTTTTTGACTTTACCTAGCATGGGGAAGTAGTCTGAGAGTAACGGCTCTTCCTCGGATTCATATCGTTTGCGCATCCCTTCGCTGGTTTTGTTGAGTTCGTAGATGATCTGTTCGAGCTCCAGCGACAGGGCGCTACGCTCGCCGGCCGCGTCGAATTTTTCGGGCGGAGTTGACTGGAGCTTGAAGAGCCGGGCGATCTTCGCCGCCAACTCCTGGCGGCTTTTTTCCAGTTTACAACAATAAATATGAAAACACAAGCAAAAAGACGCAATGTGTGCTGAATCGGACTCTTGTTTTGCAGGAAGGAACTTACAGCATCACCCTTGATGGAAAAAGCGAAAAAGACGTGATTGCCAAGACGGAGAGTATTCTGGTGATCTGCTGGGATTGCGCCGGTGACGATGCCACCATTCTTCAGCAAGAATTGATCGGCCAGTTGGACAATCTCCGTCAGGAATTGAACGGTAAAATCGACACCGAGACCAGAAAACTGCAGGATCAGATATCGAATCTGCAGAAGGCTTTGAACGACGCGATCGGCGATCATGACCGGGATCAGGCCGAACTGCTGAAGAAGATCGAGGAGTATAAGAAAGAACTCGCGGATTCGGTTTCCGGCCTGCGGCAGAAGTTGTCCTGGATGAATCGTTATGTACCCGCCGCCGTAACAATTGCCCGCTTCGCCAAGAGGCATCAGCAGAGGATATTGCGCAGGCAGTTGCATTTCTGGCATCTGACGCGTCTGCGAATATCTGCGGAGAACGGCTTGTGGTTGACGGCGGGTGTTCCGCCCAGCATATGCCGGAGGATGCCGATTGTTGAAATGAGTTCCCGGCTCGCGTACTATGCCGGAATGGTTCCGGTAATCAAGGCGCGCCGGGGAGCTGATGCGGTTTTATTTTCCGGGAGGGGGAGCGGTGCTTTCGCGGATGATCAGCTTGGCCGGAATCAGGATGTCTTCCGATACGGTTCTTCTTCTCATCAGTTCCCAGAGCATTTCCACGGATTTTTGGGCGAGGAGTTCAAAATCCTGCATGACTGCGGTCTGGGGAGGAGCCAGAAACTCGGTCATGTATTCCATTCCCTGAGTTACCAGAGAGATGTCGTCCGGAATCCGGCAGCCATGCTGTTTCAGCAGGTGTCCCGCCTGAATGGCATACCCTTCTCCCATCACGATCAGGGCTGTAATTTGCTGTTTGAGCAACCAGTCCATTGCGTCCGGGAATTCCGCGGGTTCTGCAAAAGTACGGTAAAAGGCGGTTGATTCCAGGCCTTTCGCCGCCATGGCTTCCAGAAAACCTTCCTGCGTCAAATGGGAACTTCGCAGCGAAAAATGCCGATCCCGGCGCATCATGCCGATCCGCGTATGTCCAAGGCCGGCCAAGTGTTCCACGATCAGGCGCTGGCCTTGTTTCGGGTCGCTCCGCACGGTATAGATCTGGTCGATGTGACGGCTGAAATCGTTGATGCAAACCAGCGGGCACGATTTCTGGCGGGACCAGACTCCGGCAATACGGTCTTCGCTGCAAATGGAAATCGCTCCGCTGAAAATAATTTCCGAAACCAGTTCCAAGCCTTTTTCTGAAACGACAAAAGGGCATCCGCTTGCGACTTCAATTGCCTGACAGACCGCATATTCAAGACGTGTCCGATACTGCCCGTACTGCGCCCAGTTGGAAATTACTGCGATAGCCGGGGATTTGCGGAGGGCCGTATTGCAGTATTTCAGCTCGGCGGCTAGCGACAGGATATGTTTGCGTACCTCCGGCGCAACCTCCTGCTGGTTATTCAGAGCACGGCTGACCGTGGATTTGGATACGCCTGCATGGCGCGCCAGTTCCCGGATTGTGATTTTTTTCATACGATCGGAGTCAGTCAGGCCCAAGCCGGATCCCTGCAGACGGAGCTTTGTTCCCGATGATTCCTTCTGTTCCTTCTTTTGCTTTCAGTCTGTTCGCGTCACATTTTCAAGCCGGCTTCCCCGAAAAGTCGAACAAACCGGCCGGAAAACGGATGCCGTTTTCTCAAAAAATCATGAACTCCCATCTAATATAAACTTGGATTGCGGAATATCAAGTTTTGTCCCGGAATGTCCCGGAGGAATGAGGTTGCAGACCATTGTTATTTTTCTTTCTTCACTTATATTGACTAAAGATGAAGCACTTTCGGCAGAATGAATTTGCATCGTATTGAGAAAGGAGGACAAAGTAATTTTGAATATAAAAGTTTCGTTCCTGAAAAAAACTTGGTGCTTCTTCCGCTTTCGGTCAAGGATGATTTCCCAGAGTCCAGTCGATGAAACAAAACACAGGTAACTATGGCAGGAAAAATGAATGATCACATCTCACTTGAATCGCCCAAAAATACGAAGGAAAATGTAAGATGGAAATTTACTTTGATTGAATTGCTCATTGTAATAGCGATCATCACTATTCTTGCCGCAATGCTTCTGCCGGCGTTGAATCAGGCCAGAGCCCGCGCTCAGGCAATCTCCTGCTCAAACAACCTCCGACAGATCGGGATTGCCGCTCTCACTTACTCCGGGGATAACCGGGATTATTATCCGCTGGCCAATTGGAGGTGGAATAACAAATTCGCATTCAACAATTCCTTCCCGCCGTTGCTTTATACCTATATTTCCGGTTCGGAATTTCCGGTAGAGGGAGCGGTCAGCAAGGTGTATCTCTGCCCGGCGGCAAGGGAAGAAACCTGTGTCAGGGGAAGTGACCGGGATGGCATGGCAATTACCAGTTATGCGTGGAACGCATTGCTCGGACTTTATCAGGGGACCGCTTCGGAGCAGTTCAAATATATGCCGCGCCGGATCGGCAAATGCCGGCAAGCCTCGCTGGCGGTCGTCATCCAAGATCATGATTTCAGTAAGATCTATGGCGGAAATAATTGCGGCATAGAGAGCAACGCCGCCTATTTCAATTATCACACGCAGGATATCGCTTCCAAATGCGCGGCTTTGCCCCATGGCGGGAGAGATAATGTTGCAATGGCGGATGGACATGTTGCCTCGCAAAACCCGAATCATCTTACCGCAAACGATTTTAATTTGCGTTACCTGTACGGTAATAATTATGGTTCGGATGCTTCGACACGTTCGTATTCCGTCTGGCCTTATTGACTGAGCGGACGGGAACCCGGTTGGATGGCGGTGAGTTCCTGATGGTTCGGGACGCCCGCATTATTAATGAATCAGAGGATTCACTGAATATTTTACATCGCGATATTAACTGCAGGAAAGGAGATCACGATGAGATTTGCTGTCATTCTTTTTCTTTTGGCCGGAGCGCTTCAGGCGGAGGAGATCAAACGGCCGGCATGGAACTGGTATGGTGGATGGAAAATCAAGACTGAATCGGCCAGTATTGTCCATACTCCCAAAACCTGGCCTAAACTTGTGCGCACCGTTCCGTTGAAGGCGGATACACTGTATCAATGCAGTTTTTTGTATCTTGCGCCGGAAGGGGGACTGCATTGCCGCGGCGGTAAAAATTCAGTCGCGCTTCCGGCGCAAAAGACGTTTGCTCCGGCAAAGATTTACTTCAAAACCGATGGCGACGGCAAGGCGGAATTAAGCTGGTATACCGAAGGAAGTTTGCCGTATTCCGCCGAGGTCAAAGATATCTCCGTTGAGGCATTTGACGGTGAAAAACATGCGGTGAAACTGGATTTTGACAATGATCCGGGTCCGTTCCCGGTCGCGTTTTCCCGCCATGTCCGCTGGATGCGCGATGGCGGCGACGAACTTGGAACGCTGACAGTCGTGTCTGCCGCTGACCATATTGACGGCGGCAAGGCCATGCGCCTGAAGTGGGATTCCGAGAATCCGCCGGAACGGATCAATGCGGTATCCATGCCGGTTCCGGTCATTCCCGGAAAAGTTTACCGCGTTGGCGGCTGGTTCAAGGCCGACCACGACGGAAAAGCCCAGATCATCGTCGACGGCGGCTGGCAGAAAGGGCTGGAGCACTGGGTGAAATTCAATAACTTCACGGTTTCGCCGGAGTGGCAGCACCGGTCGTTTGAAATTGAAGTTCCGACGGCTGAAAAGATCGTTCAGCTGCAGTCCGGAGTCCTGACATTGTCGATCGGCCTGTTCTGCGGCGGAAGCCGTGAGCTTGATGTCAAGGGAATCACCTGGGAGTTTGTCCGATGAAATGTGTCCTGAGCATTCTGCTGGGAGTGTTTCTGGCCGGGACGGCTGCGGCAAACCCGATCCGCAACTCCAGTTTTGAACTGGATTCCGCCAACTTCGGCGTGGTCCGCTTCGCCCGCAGCGGCGGGGGCTATCTCAAACCGGAGTTTGATTCGGCTTCTGCCGTTCACGGCCGGCAGAGCATCCGTTTTGCCAATCCCAAAGCGGATATGATTGAATTCCTCTCGGCTGAGTTCAAGTTGGAACCGGGAAAAAACTATACGCTTTCCTGGTATATGAAAAGCGACAAACCGGTCCGTATCCGTTGCGGAGTTCTCTCCGGCGACATCACGCCGGAATCCGACGCCTGGATCACGGAACTGCGCTGGATGAAGCCGGAACGGGAGTGGAAACGGTACTCTTTCAGCTTCCGCGCCAAAGGGGATGGAAATTATTTCACTGAGTTCCGGTGGGGGAACTGGGACCGGATTGCGAATGATGCGACAGTCTGGTTCGATGCGTTTCAGGTCGAAGAAGGAACCGAAACGACGGACTACGCGCCGCATGCCGGAGTGGAAGCGGCACTGATCGCCCCGGAACGGGTCTGCCTCGGAGAAGCGCAGATGCCGTTGGAAATCGCGGCAGTCAACTACGGTAATTCCGATCAGAAAATTGCGGTGAAACTGACGCAGAAAGAGAGTTTGAGCGGAACTGTGACGCCGCTGGGCGAGTACCAGCTCGAACTGAAACCGGGGAGCGTCGTCCGCCGTAATCTCCAACTTGCCGCCGGTCGTTACGGACACTTCCGGCTTGCGGGAGAATTCACCGGGGCCGGGAGTTCCGGCAGCATATTCCCGATACACTATGCCCGCGTTTTTCCGCCCCGGCCCGGCAAGCCGGATTTGCGCCGGGAGAGCGTGCTTGGAGTGGAGTTTTCTTATGGGGAAACGGCGGAAAACCAGAGCTTTATCCCCGGAGGCTACCGGGGGCTGGAGAGCGATCAGGAAAGTTATATGCGTTTTTTCCGGAATGCCGGCATAAAGCTGCTGCGCAGCGGCAACAACGGCGATGCCTTTTCCTGGAATCTGATAGAAACGGCTCCCGGAGTATTCGATTGGAACAATACGGATCGGCTCGTAGAGCTTGCCGACCGGAACGACATGCAGATCATGCCGGTATTGGGCAATATGTTTTTTCTGCGGGACAATTACCGGACCGGAAAACGCGATTTTACGCGCCTGCCGAAGTTCGTGGTTGAAAAATCGGATAAGGTTGCAACCAAGCTGTCATGGGACGGCCTGCTGCCGCCGCATGAGATGTGGGAACGTTATGCCGGAGCCGTGGCTTCCCGTTACCGCGGCCGGATTGCCGCCTATGAACTGACGAATGAGCCGAACATCTGCATCCCCGGCGAGAAGTATGCGGAGTATGTCAAAATTGCAGGACGCGCGATCCGGGATGCCGCTCCCGGCACAATTGTAGTCGGAGGCGGAATTACATCCGACTTCGGCGGTTCGGCAGGGGCATTCCTGCGAGCGCTCGGGGAGTCGAAGGCGTTGGATTTTTGTGACGCCCTGAGTTTTCACCCTTATTCGTCCCGCCAGGAGAATAGCGCGAACCCGGCGCGTGAGAGTTTGCAGCAACTGCGGCGGATGGTTGACAAATACGCAGCCGGAATGCCGCTTTGGAATACGGAGCTTTATTATCTCTGGGGGGATAAGAATGACACCAGAAGGATTGAAGCCGGTACGCAGCCGTGGCATTTGACGCAGCGTTTTTTGCTGGATCTGGGAGAAGGAGTCAGGCAGAATATGTACTTGCCGGACACTTCACTGCTGATGCACGAGCTTTCGCCAAGCTGGCGACAGGTGGGCGACTTTGTGCAGACCGGGCTTGTTCCGTCCATGCTTTATCCGGCACATAGCGCATTGGTTCACTTTTTCGCGGGAGCCGTTCCGGTGGAGCGTATTGAACGGATTCGCGGGATTACCTGCTATCTCTACCGTGACCGCGACGGGAAGGAGATCGCAGCTTTCTGGAATAACACGGCAGACCGGAAATTCAGACTGACTTTGAAAGGTGAAGGTATTTCCCTTTATGATCTTTATGGCAATGAGCTGGCGGTTCGCGAGGAGTTGCCGGTCGGCCGGAACCCCTGTTTTCTGCGCGGTTCCGATTTGCGCAAGGTTTTGTCGGAAACGCAGATCATGCCGGAGCAGGCTTATTCCGTAACCGGTGCCCGCCAAAGCAAAGTTGGCGGGAAGACGATGCTTGGAATCGGGATCTTCAATCACGGCACTGCGGCGACGACGCTGAAAGTGCGCCCGGATTTTGCCGGAACCGCCAAGACGGTAACTTTGCCGCCCCAGGCGGAGAGCGTGGTGTATTTCCCTTTTGACGGCACGAGTTGTCAGGCGCAGGTGATTATTTCAAACGGGAAAGAGCTCCGGCGCTGGCCGGTCGCCTTCAGGCCGGTGAGCTTTTGCCGCAGCGGAGAGAGAAGCGTTGTCGGAGAGCTCTTCAGCTTTCAACCTGACGTGACCGCAGCGGCGTTGAAGTTATCGATCCGGGTGAATGACGCCGAGCGCGGAGTGAGGGAGAAAGGGGCGCCGTGGAATGGCGACACGATTGAACTTTTCTTTGACACGCGCCCGGAAAGCATGCTCGATTTTCCCGGATATACCCCGAACGTCCATCGGCTTTTTCTGTCGCCGGCATCGTTGAACGGCCTGCCGGCGGCGCTGCAGGCAAGCAGCGGCGTCAATACCGCGAAGATCCGGTGGAACATCACGGAAGATGCCGCCGGTTATACGGCGGAACTTACGATTCCGTGGAGCTGCCTCGGCCTCGCTGGACCTGCACTGCTCGGATTCGACATTGCCGTGGACAACACCGACCGTTCCGGGAAACGGAATCAGACCGTCTGGGCCGGAGGTGAATTCAACCACAAGGACAGAACACACTTCGGTACTCTTTTGAAGGAATAGTGAAGGAACAGGTTATGGAACAGTTTTTCAGATTACCGGATTCAGATGACCTGAATCGGTATGACAACAATCCGGCTCCGCTGGATCAACAGTTCGGCATCCGTCCGCTCGGAACGCTGAAAACCCTCTCCAGTCATGACATCGCCAGTTCCATCGCGGGTATCGGCATGGAAACGCTCGATCGCGACACCTATGACCCGGCGCCCCTTTACGATCCCCTCTGCGCCGCCGGCTGTAAATGGGTGCGGCTGCAGACCGGCTGGATCAAATGTGAAAAGACTGCGGGGGTTTATGATTTCGCCTGGCTTGATGCCATTGTGGACAACCTGCTTCGGCGCGGCATTCAACCTTGGTTCAGCACCGGATTCGGCCACCCGATTCATACGCCTGTGCCCGCCTATGAAGAGCTGTTCCGGCAAAGCGGAAATTCTCCGGCCAATGGGATGGTGCGCGGCTACGTCGGCGAGGTCCCGCTTTATCACGGTCCCCGGGCGATGGCAGCCTGGAAAAATTATCTGGCCGCAATGGCAGAGCATTTCGCCGGCCGTGTGAGGCATTATGAAATCTGGAATGAGCCGGATGTTCACCGCGTATTCTGGCGTCATCTCGGTCGGCCGGTTCATGCAGATCTGAAGGAGGAACTCCGGCGGATACGAATTGCAGAAGACTATGTGGATTTCGTAAAGGAAAGCGCGGAGGCGCTGCGTAAAACATTGCCGCAGGTCAAGGTTATCGCCACGATTTCGCACCCCGTTTCCGATCACGTCAGAGTTGCCGGTATCAGGCGGCTTGCGGATTGGGTGGATGTCATCAGTTATCACAATTATGCCAACACCCCGGAGGCCGAAAACTGCGACAAGGTTGCTTTCTTCCGCAGTCACCTTACTGTTCCGGGGAAAACAACGGAGTTCTGGCAGGGCGAAGCCGGGCGGGCAACCCGTCCGCATCACGGCGGCTGTTATATTACGTCAGAATATGTTCAGGCCAAATATATTCTGCGGCGCCTGCTGTGCGATTTTCAAACCGGGATGAAAGTTTCTTCGATCTTTACTGCGTCGGATTTGCGTTCCTATTATCCCGATGGGGCCGATCAGGAATTCGGGATTTTTAAAGCGGATCCTATGCGGCCCAAACTGGGATTCTTCGCATTTCAGGCGATGGCAACACTGCTGGCGGAGGCGGAACCGACTTCCCGGATGATGATTTCCGGAAATCTGATCAACGGCAACATGGCAGGGAGCAGACTGAATTATCAGTTCAATTCGGTGGCTTTTCTGCGACATGAAGTTCCGGTGTTTGCGCTGTACCTGCCGGAAAGCATTGAAATCTCGGTGCCTCCAATCCGGTGCGAGGTAAAAGTTTCCGGAGAGCTGGGCTGCCGTTTTCGGGAACCGGTTCTGATTGATCCGCTGCGGCACAAGGTCTATGCGATCGACCGGGAAATTGTGAAATATCCCGACTGGGCGTATGGTTCCGCAATTATTGCGCCGTATCCGGTTACTGATTATCCGATATTTATGACAGAACGTTCTGCAATTGAACTGGAGAGAGCATGATGAAGAATTTTTTTGAGGATAGCCGTTTCCTTTACGGAGCTTCCGTCGCTCCATACGCGAAGTCCGCCGATTGGCCCGCCGAAGAGTACGAACAGGATATGAAGGAACTTGAAAAGCTCAATTTCAATGTAATTCGCATATTTGTCCCGCAGGATCGCATTGAGTACGCGGAACACCGCTACGATTTCTCCCGGCAGGATGCCGTCATGGATCTGGCCGCCCGGCATGGAATCGGCGTATTGCTGACTGTTGGCGGCGTATTCGACAATCTTCAGGGCATCTATCCGCCGCAATGGCTTGCCCGCGATTATCCGGTACTGCCGCCGCAGACAAGCCCCGGAGTCGGCGGAAATAACTCCGGACCGCGGGTACGGATCTGCCTTGATGATCCGCTGTGGCGGAACAGGGCGTTTGAATTCATCGCCCTGGCTGTGCGCCGCTATGCCGAGCACCCGGCGGTATTGGGCTGGATGAACTGGAATGAGCCGTGGCTTGGGTGCTGCTATTGCGGGCACACCCGCAACCGCTTCCGCCATTGGCTGAAAGAGCGTTATCGGAATAATCTGGAAACGATGCTGAAGGCGTGGAGCACGGAGTTCCCCGTCCTTTTCCGCGACTGGGACGAGGTCGAACCTCCGCAGGGGTGCGGCTTTTTGTATGGCGGTTTTGTCGCATGGCGCGACTGGCATGAGTTCAACCAGTTCCGGCTTTCCGAGGCGATGGGGGAAATCCGGCGCATTATTCACGAAAATGATCCGTATGACCGGCCGGTAACCGGCAACATCTGCCTGACACACGGATTCCGCGGTGTCTTTCCAGAAGTTAATGTCCGGCCGTCGGAAGTCGCGAAGAGCTTTGACATTCCCGGCTTCTCCTATTACACTGTTGCGCATGGCGAAGGAAGGTGGTTGACGCCTTTTACAAAATCTCTTTATGTCGACAGTTTCCGCTGGATGTCCCGCGATCCCCTGCGCCGTACTCTTGTGCTGGAAACGGAAGTCGGTCCCAATGTCGCCATGCTGACCCCACAGGAGCGGATTTTCAACAACTGGCTGGCGATCGGGCACAATGTAAAATCATTCGTCTGCTGGAACTACCGTACCCGAATCTCGGACAATCAGGTCGCCAACTTCAATTTGATGCGCTGGAACGGTACGCCGTCGGCCCGTGCCCGGCTCCATGCGGAACAGGCGGAACTGTTGAGCCGGCATGCGGCATTGCTTAACACGGCCTGTCCGCGGCCCGCTGCTGCGGTCCTCGTTTCGGACCGCCTCATGACGCTGCTGATGTCATCCTATATCCAGACGGGCGACGGCAAGATCATCTCCAACCACTATGAAGACGGCATCGAAAACAGCATCCGCGGCGCATTCAAAGCATTGTGGGATATGAATATTCCGTATGACGGAATCTCCGAGTTCAATTTAGGCGAACTGAAACGCTACCGGCTGTTGCTGTTGCCGGCAGTCGAAAATATGACGCAGGAAATAGCGGATGCCATCCGGGATTTTACGGCAAACGGCGGTACCGTGATCGCCGAGTCGCCGTTTGCATTCAAAGACGGCAACAATATGTTCGAGGGATATGCTCCGATCTGTGGCCTTGAGCAGGTATTCGGCGTAACCATGTATGACCGGGAAGGCAGGGAAACCGCGCCGGCGATGGAATATCCGGCAGGCAAGGCTCCCTGCTTCTTTTACTGGCATGTGCTCGAACCGGCCGGCGAACTTGAAGCGACGGTGCCTTATGAGGATGGGCGATGCGCCATCTCCTGTTGCCGTTTCGGCAAGGGGACGGCGATTCTGGCCGGCACGGAGATTTTCCGGCAGTATTACGAATCTCCTGCCGCGCCTGCTGTGGAGTGGCTCCGGGAGGCGATTCTTGCCTCCGGCGTGGCGCGCAATGCCGAACTGCTTCAGGATGGGCGCTGTTGCGATGGAACCGGCATTGAAGTCTGCCGGCTCTTCTCTGATTCCGCGGAACTCTGCATTCTGCTGAACCACA
>ENA-UEQW01003135-UEQW01003135.1-human-gut-metagenome-genome-assembly--contig:-NODE-3135-length-11663-cov-4.940359_pt1 | contig 11663 bp, 11 predicted proteins | sample MGYA00242947_ERZ507947 | MGnify/ENA primary metagenome ERZ507947 (study PRJEB26167, sample SAMN06115421) | human gut metagenome | host: Homo sapiens | place: China:Guizhou | collected 2015-03-17... | reverse complement strand
GTATCTTGCTCTTTTCAAAGAGGTACTCCGGAATAAGCTCCACATGGTCCGCCCCGGGCATCCACCGGTACTGAAACCCGGTGACATAGAACAGCAGCGGCGTGTCCAGCTTCAGCCGCAGATAGATGTCCGACAGCTCCGGGCCGTCCAGCCGGGGCACCCGGATCCCCGGGGCCAGGGCCTCCATACCCGCCAGCATGGCGTCGTATACCCCGCGCTTTTCCCGGTCCAGCTGGCGGTAATAATAGCCCGCCATCAGCGGAAGGCGTGGGGCAGCAGCTCCCGCACCTGCCCGGCCAGCCGGTCAAACTGGTCGCAGGACAGGGCCTGTGCCCCGTCGGACAGGGCGCAGGCCGGGCGGTCGTGCACCTCCACCATCAGGCCGTCGGCTCCGGCGGCCACGGCGGCCAGGACGGAACGGTTGTTCATACGGTCATCGGTGTAGACGGGCTCCACGCCGGCACGGGTGAACACGCGGGTGGTGTCGGTGTTGGTGCCGTAGTCGGGGATGATAACAGCACGGCCGGCAAACCAGGTCACGGGCACGGGGTCCGGTACATCGCTGTCCGGCGGCAGAACGGCCAGGAAGGGATCGTCACAGAGCCTGATCCAGTCCATATCCGTGCCGGTGAAGCGCTTGTCGGTAACGCCCAGCTCCACACTGCCGTCGCGGAGCCAGTTGTCCACCTGCATGGGGCTGCCGGAGATGACGCTGACGGTGATCTGGGGATACTCGGCCTTCAGCGCCGCCACGGCACGGGGCACCCAGCGGGTAGAGACGGTGTCCAGCGCCGCCAGGCGCAGCGTGGCCTGCTGGGCACACTTGCAGGCGTTGATCTCGCCGTTCAGGGCATCGTAGACCTGCAGCAGCCGGTGGATCTTGGGCATGAGGGTCTTGCCCGTCTCGCTGAGGCGGACGCCGCTGTAGCTGCGGTCCAGCAGGCGCAGGCCGATCTCGTTTTCCAGGCTGTTCATCATGTAGGTCAATCCCGCCTGGGAATAGCCCAGCGTCTCTGCGGCGCGGGAGAAGCTGCCGGCCTCCTGAATGACGGCCAGGGCCTGTAATTTTTGGATATCCATGGCGGCACCACCTATAAAGAAAACTGATAGGTATACTATGGCGCAGGGCAGGTGGTTTGTCAAGAGGGACCGCACGGTTTGGGTGGACAAATTCTGTGGAAAATATGAGATATCGGCATGATCGGAACCCCCTACCCGGGTTGCGCCGTGGAGAAAATTGAGGTATGATACACCATATATAATCGCGGGAGGCAGGACATGGGCGCTGACGGGGCACGGAAAAGAAAAATAGCGGTGATCGCGGCGCTGGCTGCGGCGGTGTTGCTGCTGGCCCTGCTGGAGCTGCTGGTGGGGTCCTCCGGGATGTCGGTGCGGCAGTGCGTTTTGGCGCTGTTCGGCAGCGGGGACAGCGCGGCGGTGCGGATCATGCAGCACATCCGTCTGCCGCGGCTGCTGGCCGCCGTTATTGCCGGGGCGGGATTATCCGTATCCGGACTTATCATGCAGACGGTGCTGGGTAATCCCATGGCCTCCCCCGCCACGCTGGGCGTGTCCAACGCGGCGGTGTTCGGCGCGAACCTGTCCATCATCGCGCTCTCGGGCGGGTTTCTGTCCACCGGCAACAACCTGACCAGCTATACGGCGGGAGCAGATCCCTTTGCCACGTCGGCGCTGGCCTTTGTGTTTGCGGCGGGCTCTGTGCTGGTGGTGCTGGCGCTGTGCCGGCTGCGGGACTTCTCCCCCAACGTGGTGGTGCTGGCGGGTATCGCACTTGGCTCTGTGTGGACGGCGGCCACCACGATCTTGCAGTTCTACGCCACGGATGTGGGACTTTCCGCCGCGGTGATCTGGAGCTTCGGCGACCTGGGCCGCGCTACATACCGGGCCGACTGGATCATGCTGGCGGTGACGGCGGCGGGGATCGCTGTCTTTGCGGCACTGGCCTGGCGGTACAATGCGCTGCTCAGCGGTGGGGACGCCGCGGGCAGCATGGGCGTGAACGTGGCGCTGCTGCGGTGGGTATCCCTGCTGCTGGCATCGCTCATCACAGCGGTGTGCGTGTCATTCCTGGGGATGATCGGCTTTGTGGGTATCATCTGTCCCCACGCGGTCAAGCGACTGGTGGGCCACGACCACCGGTGGGCGCTGCCGGCGGCGACCCTGTGCGGCGGCGCGCTGCTGCTGGCGGCGGACGCGGTGAGCCGCAGTATCGGCAGCGGCTCCGCCCTGCCGGTGGGGGCCATCACCTCCCTGTTGGGCGCGCCGTTTTTCCTGACGCTGATCTTTGGAAAAAAGGAGGGCGGTGTATGCTGAAGGTGGAACACGTGACCTTCCGCTATGAACGGCGGGGCGCACCGGTACTGCGGGACGCCAGTCTGTCACTGGAAACAGGACAGGTAGGTGTGCTGCTGGGCCGCAACGGCTGCGGCAAAACCACATTGCTGAAAACAACGCTGGGGCTGTGTACACCGGAGCAGGGGCAGATCCTCTTTGACGGACAGGCGCTGGGCGCCATGAAACGGCAGCAGCGGGCCCAGGTGGCGGCCTACGTGCCCCAGGAGCTGCAATTCGGCGCGCTGCGGGTATACGACGCGGTGCTGGCCGGGCGGGTGAGCCGCTTCGGCATACAGCCCGGTACGGCGGACCGTACGGCGGCGGAGGCCGCGCTGGCGGACATGGACCTGACGGCGCTGGCGGAACGGAATGTGCAGACGCTGTCCGGCGGCGAGAGGCAGAAGGTGGCCATTGCCCGGGCGCTGGCCCAGGAGCCGAAGCTGCTGGTATTCGACGAGCCCACAGGCAACCTGGATGTGGCCAACGAGCAGCGGATCCTGCGGCAGGCGCGGCGGCTGGCCCGGACACGGGGCATGACGGTGCTGTGCACCCTGCACGACCTGAACCAGGCCATGGCCTATGGTGACAGGCTGTTCCTCATGCGGGACGGACAGGTACGATACGCCGGAAACGGGGACATACTGACCCCGGAGACGGTGTGGGATATATTCGGTGCGCGGGTGCGCGCGGCGGAGATCGACGGACAGAAAATACTGATAGGAGTAAACGAAGATGAATACTAAGAGAGTTTTGGCCCTGGTGCTGGCGCTGATGATGACCCTGACGCTGTTCGGCTGCGGCGAGAAGCCCGCGGAGGATGGCACAGATGACGCACCGAAAACCGTGACGATAACGGATATGATCGGCCGCCAGGTGGAGATCGTGCCGGGCAGCTACCAGCGGGTGGTGTGCATCGGCGCAGGCGCGCTGCGGCTATACAGCTATGTGGGTGACGTGAGCCTGCTGTGCGGTGTGGAGGACATCGAAAACACCACGCTGGAGGAGCGTCCCAAGATGTTCGACGGTGTGGCGCGTCCCTATGTGATGGTGTACGGCGATACCTTCGCCGCCCTGCCCTCCTGCGGCGTGGGCGGCCCCAACGCCCAGGCGGCGGAGGCGGAGAAGATCCTGTCCTGTACGCCGGATATCATTGTCTCCGAGTATGAGGACACAGATAAGGCCGAAGCCCTGCAGCAGCAGGTGGGTGTGCCGGTCATCACCCTGCGGACCGGCGTGGACGGCGTGTTCAGCGAGGATTTCAGCGGCTCCATCACCCTGCTGGGTCAGGTGTTCGGCAAGGAGACCCGCGCTTCGGAGCTGCTGTCCTTTGTCAGCGCAGAGACCGCGGACATTCAGGCCCGGACGGCGGGTATCGCCGAGGACAGCAAGCCGGCGGTGTACATCTGCGGGCTGGGCAACTGGGGCACCACCAACCACCTGATGACCATAGAGAGCTACAGCACGTTTACCGTGGCGAACATCAAGAACACCGTCAGCGGACTGAGCGCCAAGGGCGTACAGCCCATCGAGGCCGAGAAGTTCACGGCACTGGGACCGGACATGGACATCATGCTCATCGATGCGGCGGCGGTGAAAAACATCAAGCCCCTGTACGCGGAGGACAACGGCTTGTTTGACAGCTGCAAGGCGTGGCAGGAGGGCAAGGTGTATCTGCAGATGGCGTACAACGCCTACTACACCAACTATGAGATTGCGCTGGCCAACGCCTGGTTCTCCGCCAAGTGCGTCTATCCGGAGCAGTTCACAGACATTGACATGACCGAGAAGCTCAACGAGATCACCGGCGCTTTCCTGGGCAAGGGCATTGCGGAGGAGATCTATCGGATGCCCAACAGCTTCGGCGGCTATCAGCAGATCGACACGGCCACGTTCTTCGCGTGAGGGCGGCGGCATGATCGACAAACGGGATGTACAGGCGTTCTTTGACCGTCTGGCACCGGACTGGGACGCGGGCATGGTGCGGAATGAGGCGGTCATCGCCCGGATACTGGATAACGCCGGGGTATGCGAGGGCTGCACGGTGCTGGACGTGGCCTGCGGCACCGGTGTGCTGTTCGGCGACTATGTAAAGCGCGGCACGGCGCGGGTAACGGCTGTCGACCTGTCGCCGGAGATGGCGGCGCGGGCGGTGGAAAAGGCCGCCGGGACGCAGATCACGGTGGTATGCGGCGATGTGGAGGACAGCACCGCCGTGCGGGACAGCGGGCCCTATGACGTGGTGATGGTCTATAACGCCTTCCCGCACTTTCCCGATCCGGCGGGGCTGATCCGGACGCTGGCGGGGCTGGTCCGGCCCGGCGGGCGGCTGTCCATCGCCCACGGCATGAGCCGCGCCGCGCTGGACGCCCACCACAGTGGCAGCGCCCACGCCGTGTCCATGGGACTCCTCCCGGAGGCGGAGGTCAGGGTGCTGATGGCGCCGTATCTGGACGTAGACGTGGTGATCTCCGACGACCGGATGTATCAGGTCTGCGGCGTAAAACGGGCATAAAAAAAGTCCCCCGGTCGGGGGACTTTTTCTATGCCCGTTTTTATGCTTTCGGGATATCCGCGAAGCGGCGGGGCTGCTCCTCGCCGTTGAGCACACGGCAAGCGCCGGCCGCCAGCGCCTCCAGCTCGAACTCGCCGGCCATGACCTCCACCGGCGCGATGAAGGACAGCTTCCGCGTCAGGTACTCCACCACATACCGGGAGTGCGCCAGTCCGCCGGTGAGGATCACCCGATCCACCCTTCCGTCTGCGGCAGCCGCCAGACCGCCCAACGCGCGGGCGCAGCTGTACAGCATCCCGTCGTACACCAGCTTGGCGTGCTGGTCGCCCTCCCGGATGCGCCGCTCCACCTCGATGGCGTCGGCGGTGCCCAAATGCGCCCCCAGCCCGCCCTTGCCGCGGATGAAGCTCATGATGTCCTGCTTCGTATATTCCCCGGAAAAGCACATAGCCACCAGCGGCTGCAAACTCACGCCACCCATGCGCTCCGGCGCGAACATCCACTCGTCGTCCCGGACGCCGTCCACCATCTTGCCGCCGATAAACAGCCGGGCAGAGCCGCCGCCGCCCAGATGCAGCACGATGAGCCGGCAGTCAGCCAGCGGCTTGTGCAGCACCTCGCTGGCGCAGCGCATGGCCATGGCGCGGCAGTTCAGCGCATGTCCCGTCATCATCCGGGGCAGCTCCGGCAAACCGGACATCCGCGCCTCATCGGTCATCTCGTCCACCGTGACCGGGTCGCAGATGAAGGCGGGGATGCCGAGAGGCCGGGCGATCCGCAGCGCCAGCACGCAGCCCAGATTGGACGCGTGCGCCGCGTCCCGCACGGTGTACATAAAGTCCACCATGTCCTGATCCACCTGATAGGTGCCCGCCGCACAGTAGGGCAGCTGCCCGCCCCGGGCGCAGACCGCGTCCAGCGCAGTCATATCCACCTGCTGCTCCGCCAGCGCCTGTTCGATGGCCTTCTGGCGGAAGTCCGCCTGCTCCATGACCCACGCGAAGGGCTGCAAGTCCTCCCTGCTGTGGCGCAGCGTCTTGTCGAATACCTTCTCCGTGCCGCAGAACAGCGCGAGCTTCGTGGAGGTAGATCCGGGATTGATGACCAGTACACGCTTATCCATAGTGATTTCCGCCCCAGACAGGGCTCTCCTTCTTTTGTTATTTAAAGCAATTATACCCGCAGTCTGTTCCCGCCGCAAGCGGGAATTTATCATAGGCTATCAGCTTTTCCGTTAGCGCACGCCTCCGTCCGCGTCAGCATCCGCACGGCGTATTTCAAAAACATTTTCGCCGCGGGAGACGCATCGGTTCGGGAGTGGAACGCTGCGCCCAGCGTGATACTGGCCGGCGGGTCAATGGGGATCATGGCCACGTCGCAGACCCGCTTTTCCGTGATGAGCTTATTCATTACGCTGACGCCCAGCCCCTGCTCCACCATGGACATGACGGAGAAGCTCTCCATGGTGGTATACCGGATATTGGGCCGCACACGGTTGCGGGCGAACAGCGCCTCCACATCGTCGTCGCAGCCCAGCGCCGGCATGATAAAGCTGTCCCGCCCGCAGTTCTCCAGCGGATAGCACGATGCCTCTGCCAGCGGATGGCTGCGGGGCAGCAGCGCCACCATGGGATCCTCCGCCAGCGGGATCCACTCAAAGGGCATATTGTCCTGATAGCTTAAAAAGCCGATATCCGCCGTACGCTCCTCCAGCCACTGGGACACCTCCTGCCATATTCCCTCCATCAGCTTGATCTCCACGTGGGGATAGTCCTGCTGGAACGCCCGGATGACCGCCGGCAGCCAATGGGTGGCGATGCTGGAATAGGCCGCGATGGTCACGGTGCCGATCAGCAGCCCGTTCATCTGGGCAGACAGCTCAAACAGGCGATCCTCCTGATGGAGTATCTCCCGGATCACCGGCAGCAGCAGCTGCCCGTTGGCGGTCAGCGCCACGCCCTTGGTGCTGCGGCTGAACAGGGAGAATCCCACCTCCTTCTCCAGCGCGGAGACCAGCTGGTTCACGCCGGAGGGCGTGTAGCGCAGCACCTCGGCGGCGCGGGAGAAGCTGCCTGTTTCGGCGGCGGCGAGAAAGGCGCGGCAGCGGGCTGTTTCCATGATATTTCCTCCTTTTCCAGCTGTTAGTATAACTTACATCCATTATAATGAAGTGCAGCTTTACTTTTCCTGTGAAATATTCTACTATAGCATCAACAGGAAGGCAAGGGCCTGAAACCAAAAAATAACATCAACAAGAATGCAAAATTTTTTCAAGGAGGATGTTACCATGAAAAACATTTCTATTCACGTTGCTATCGCCGTCGTTTCCCTGATTCTGGTCGTAGCTTCCGCCTTTTTGATGACGGCTGCCGACTGGGAGATCCGCGTACTGGCCAACTACCTGACTCTGGGCTGGGCACTGGTGTTCACCGTCTCCGCCACCCGCGCGCTGATTCTGGAAGGCCGCCGCGAGGAGAAGGCCACGCACAAGACCGCTCACGCCGCCGCGTAACAGGAGTATCATACGAAAAGAAGCACCTCCGGGTGCTTCTTTTTTTGTTCGCTTGACGGGCGGGGCAAAATACGGTACAGTATAGGCAGTACCGCATGCGGTACTGCCTATAGAAAAATCCGAACGGAGGAGCCCTCTATGAAAAAGATCGCAGTCATCACCGGCGCGTCCAGCGGCATGGGCAGGCGCTTCGCGGAAACGGTGGATCGATATGGCCGCTTCGACGAGGTGTGGGTCATCGCCCGGCATCAGGCACAGCTGGAAGCGCTGAAGGCGACCGTCCCCTTCCCTATCCGCGTGCTGGCGCTGGATCTGACCGACCGCACCAGCTTCGGCACATACGCGGCGGCACTGGCGGAGGAGCCGGTGCAGGTGGGGCTGCTGATGAATTGCAGCGGCTACGGCAAGTTCAGCGCCGTGCTGGACACCCCGCTGGCGGTGAACCTGAACATGACCGACCTGAACTGTCAGGCGGTGGTGGCCATGTGCCAACTGACGGCGCCCTACATGCCCTCCGGCAGCCAGATCATCAACATCGCATCGGTGGCGGCGTTCCAGCCTATCCCCTATATCGACATCTACGGCGCCACGAAAGCCTTTGTCCTCAGCTTCAGCCGCGCCCTGAACCGGGAGCTGCGCAGCCGCGGCATCGGCGTGATGGCGGTGTGCCCCTTCTGGACAAAGACCGCCTTCTTCGACCGCGCCATCCGGGAGGGCGAACAGCCCATCGTGAAAAAGTACGTGGCCATGTATGACGTGGAGGATATCGTCACCCGGACGTGGCGGGACGCCAAGCGGGGCAAGGACGTGTGCAAATACGGCTTTATCGCCCGCGCACAGGCGGGGCTGGCCAAAATACTGCCTCACAGCCTGGTCATGGACGTGTGGATGAAGCAGCAGGAGCTTCGCTGACAGCACGCGCCGCAAGGCTGTAGAAAACGCAAAGCAGCACCACCGTTTGGTGGTGCTGCTTTGCGTGCTGTTCCAAAGAGGGAACGCGGAACAACATATATGGCCATGTCTCTGAAAAAATGAAACAAGACAGCGCAAACCGCATGGAAGCCTATATGCGGGGCACTGTCTATGAGAAAACCCAAAACGGTTAAAGGGTCAAATAAAGGGTCAGACACAAGAAAAGAGATCTGAAACCCATTGGTTTCAGACCTCTTGCTGGCAGCGGGAGAAGGATTCGAACCCTCACATACGGAGTCAGAGTCCGCTGTGCTACCTTTACACAATCCCGCTGTGTTCCGACGAACAAAAACTATTATACAGGTTTTCTCTTGTTTGTCAACAGTTTTTTCGCGCACTCCTCCCATTTATTTTCACATCTATTTTCCCAACCACTGCCGCAGGCGTTCCCACAGCTCCACAGCGCGGAATTTCAACACATATCCGCTGTCCGCTTCTGTGATAAGCTGCACATCGTCGCCGTCCAGCCCGGCGCGCAGCGCCGTATCCTCCAACTCTGTGCAGGAGGCCATGCACAGCGGTGGGTACACCACACACCACCAATTCCGGCCGGCACCCTCACCGATGATGACGCGCAGCGCCATGTACTCTCCCGCCGGCAGGGCGAAGCCGTCGTATTCCTTCCGTGGGAATTCCGTCATTTCCAGCGCCGCATGCACAGGGTACGCTCCGCCGCAGGCGTCATAGGCCGTCCTCTCCAGCTCCGGCAGCGCCGCGTTTAGATCCTCCATCGCCTCCTCCCTGTTCGATGCCTGACGCAGGATTGCCTCGGCGCGTGTCAACACCGCATCCCGCGCCAGCAGCTTCATGGCCTGGTCATCCTCGCTGTCCGAATTGGCAATGACGTGCAGGCGGATCATCTTTTCCTGCAATCCGTCCTGCCGGTGCAGCGATGCCGCGCCCACCAACAGCGTTACCGCCAACGCTAACAGCACCGCGATTTCGATAGGTCTCCATTTATTTATATATGTATGCATAAAAAACACCGTCCTTTGTAGATTTGCCTACATTTTGGACGGTGCTTCGTATTTTTATACCGGTCGAGCCACAAATACCCACGGCCATGTTTTTTTCAGCGCCTCCGCTGCCGCAGCAGCCGCGCTCTGATCGTCAAACAGGCCAAACACTGCGCTGCCGCTGCCGCTGAGCAGCGTACCCAGCGCGCCCTGCGCCCGAAGCGCGTCCTTGATGGTCCTCAGGCTGCTGTCCTTCGGCACCACCCGCTCAAAGCTGTTGTGCAGCTCCACCGCCACCGCATGGACATTGTTCGCCGCCACCGCGTCCTGCATATAGCGGCTGTTCCGCACCAGCACCGAACCCGGCTCATCCAGCCGCCGATACATCTCTGCCGTGGAATAGCCCTCATCGGGCTTCACCACCACGAACCAACCCGCGGCTAGCTGCGGCAGCGGCGAAACGACCTCTCCCCTGCCCGTGGCCAACTGCGTACCGCCCCGGATAAAAAACGGCACATCGCTGCCCAGCCTTGCCGCCAGTGTTTCCAGCCTGCCGTCGCTTATATCCGGCGCGTACAGTGTCCGCAGCGCCCGCAGCACCGCCGCCGCGTCGCTGCTGCCGCCGCCCAGTCCCGCCTGCACGGGAATGTGTTTCTCCAACGTGATCGTCACGCCGTCGCTTTTCGTCCCCGTTTCGGCAAAAAACGCTCGCGCTGCCTTCATGCACAGATTGTCGTCGACGTTCTCCGTCACCGGCACACTGCAAAGCAGCGTGTCGCGCCCTGTACCGCGCTCCACTGTTACGGTGTCCCACAGACTGATGCGCTGCATAACAGACATTACAGCATGATAGCCATCCGGACGTCGGCTGCCCACCTGAAGCGTCAGGTTCACCTTGGCATATGCTTTTTCCATACACTTCATAGCGGTTCCTCACAAAAAATAGTGCTGCGGCATTGCCGCAGCACTATTATAGCACACTGTACGCGACCGCGCCAGCCTTACTTAACGATCTTGCGGGCCTCGATATAGTAACGCTTATCCTGAGCATGACCCATAGAGAAGGTCTTACGGGGCAGCACGCCGTCGGCCATGACGGTCTTGAACAGCTGCTCCTTGCCCATGGCAGGCAGCAGGAATCCCATATTGCCGGGCTTGCTGCCCAGCTCGCGGGTCACATCGTCGCCGTGGATATAGTCCACCTCGCCGCCGTTGTCCTTCAGGTACTGGTCAATAACGCCCTGTAGCGTACCCACCGCCAGCTGCACCTTGGGGTCAGGCACAGTGATAAAGTGGCTCTCGCCGTTCCACACGAACTCGATGGTATGGCCGTCGCCCTTGCCCTCATAGGCGTTGGGATAGGCGGCGCGGAAGGCGTCCATGAACTTCTGGTGATCCACGCCGAACAGCACCCGGTGGATGGGCTCGAACTGCAGGGCATCGTCGTGGTTATTGACCACCTCCACCAGTGCGTAGCGGGCGGGAAGCGCCAGATACTCCTCGGGGGTCTTGCCCTTCTTCTGCTCCTCATAGCAGGCCTTGGCAGTAGCCAGAGAGTGGTTGCCGTCGCCCACGGCGAACAGCAGGGGCGCCACGCCGGAGACGTTGTACTTTTTCTGCATGGCTTCATCGGTGGTCAGGCCCTCCAGAGCATTGGCCACAGCATCGATCTGCTTATCGGACAGCTTAAAGCCGCGGATGTGGCCGCCGTCCTGCATCAGGTCGAAATCATACACCTTCTCCATCCCCTCGGCAGCGGCAGTCAGGGGCTCAATAACGGTCTTGTCAGGATCGTCGATCAGCAGCATCACATGGGGCAGCTCGATGGGCGCGTTGCGGCGCACCTTGGCCCGGGGCGGAATGCGATCCAGCACGGTGCCCTCGGTGGCACGGATCAGTGCGCCGGAGCCGGGGGTGAAATCGTAAGCGTCCAGGTCCACCATACCGATCAGGCCATGGCGGATCTTGCCGTCGGACTGCTGGCGCTCAATATAAATCAAGGAGTCAGTCAGCGTCTCGAACACGCCGTCCGCCAGATACTTCTTCATGGCGTTATTGATATTCTCAATGTACTCGTCCACGTTGGGTGCCTTCAGATTGGCTTCCGGCAGGATCAGGCGCAGGGTGGAGGGCGCATCGCCCACTTTTTTCTCCACTGCCTGCCAGTACTCCGGCTCAGAGGTGAACTGGTCGCAGGCGACGACCGCCCACTTGTTCATGTCCTGGCCCTTGGGCAGCAGGATATCCGCAGGATAAAAACCCAGCTTGTCAAACTTCTTGTTCATGGTCTCCTCCTTTTGTATATGTACATGGTCGTGTACAGATTGTTCTATACTGATAATACCAAATTAATGCT
>ENA-UEQW01003134-UEQW01003134.1-human-gut-metagenome-genome-assembly--contig:-NODE-3134-length-11664-cov-19.211875_pt1 | contig 11664 bp, 8 predicted proteins | sample MGYA00242947_ERZ507947 | MGnify/ENA primary metagenome ERZ507947 (study PRJEB26167, sample SAMN06115421) | human gut metagenome | host: Homo sapiens | place: China:Guizhou | collected 2015-03-17... | reverse complement strand
GAATATACATTATAACTACCTTAATTATGAACAACAAAAGTATCAACAGCAACAAACAATTCATGATAGGAAACGGGATACTCGCTTTCGGAGTATTCTTTATCGTATGCCTTTTTTTATATTTAGGTTTTCGTAATCAGTCTAAAAGCAACGACAAGGAAAAAACATTTGCCGGAATTTATACGGTAGAAATAGCTGACTCCTTTACCGGAGACAGTCTTTCGGTATATATCAATGACAGTCTGCTATTTAATTCAAGCATCGGAAATACTGCCATCAAATTTCAAGTGAAACGTTTCGCAGAAGAAAGTACGCTGATGGTGGTAGATAATCACACCGATGAAATCACTCCTTTCAACCTGAATCCGGAAGGTAGCCAGATTGCAGTGGAAAAGAAAAACGGTAAAATCTTTATTCAGGAAACGGCAAACGACTAAAGAAAAAACGACACACGTTACTCCATTTACAAGTAAACTTTTTGTTATTTTCTACGTTTCTCGAAGCGAATCCCTATGTTTTCCTTATCGGAAACGTAAGGCTCCGCTTCGGGAAACGTATGTTTCAAGGCAGAGAAACATAAAAATTATCCTGACCTCAGAAAAAATCTCCTTTGGCATTTTTCTTTTATTTTTTCACATTTCAACTTTCTTTTTTATTCCGTACAGAAATTCCTCCCTCTTCAAATTGAAACAAATCAAACAAGGTTTCTTAGAGAAAGTCCGCCCGTGTGCGTAAACGAAAAAAATGTTATTAAATCAGCAAAGTTTCGAAAATAACGGATTTGCAATTGGAAATTAGAATAAAAGGCTGTACTTTTGGGTCGAAATCATTTATTTTTAACCTAAATCCACATTTTTAAAGGACAAAAGAAAAGACATGGAACAAGTATTTAGCTATATCATCGGGCTCGGGGCAGCCGTGATGATGCCTATTCTGTTTACCATTCTGGGAGTATGTATTGGAATTAATTTCGGCAAGGCGCTGAAAAGCGGTTTGCTGGTCGGAGTCGGATTCGTCGGACTTTCTGTTGTAACAGCTCTTTTGACCAGCAGTTTGGGAGAACCGTTGAAAAAGGTAACGGAAATCTACGGACTGGAACTGGGTATCTTTGACATGGGGTGGCCTGCTGCAGCCTCTGTAGCCTACAACACTTCTGTAGGTGCATTCATCATTCCTGTATGTTTGGGAGTGAACATCATCATGCTATTAACGAAAACAACTAAAACTGTCAATATCGACTTGTGGAACTACTGGCATTTTGCCTTCATTGGCGCAGTAGTTTATTTCGCCACTGAAAATATCTGGTGGGGATTCTTCTCAGCAATTATCTGCTACATCATTACCCTGATTATGGCTGATTTGACTTGCAAGCAGTTCCAGTCATATTACGAAAAAATGGACGGTATCTCTATTCCGCAGCCTTTCTGCCAAGGATTTGTACCCTTTGCCCTTGTCATCAACAAAGCATTGGATATGATTCCGGGATTTGACAAGCTGAACATCGATGCAGAGGGTATGAAAAGAAAATTCGGTATCATGGGTGAACCGCTATTCCTCGGAGTAGTAGTAGGTTGTGGTATCGGTGCTCTGGCCTGCAAAAACAGCCAGGAGCTGGTTGACGGAATTCCGGCTATCCTGGGACTGGGTATCAAGATGGGAGCTGTAATGGAACTTATCCCGCGTATCACTTCTTTATTTATCGAAGGTTTGCGTCCGATTTCTGATGCAACTCGCGAACTGATTGCCCGCAAGTTTAAAAACAGTGCAAGCCTCAACATTGGTATGAGTCCGGCACTGGTAATCGGTCACCCGACTACACTGGTAGTTTCTTTGCTGCTTATTCCCGTAGCTCTGTTCCTGTCAGTAGTATTACCCAACAACCAGTTCTTGCCATTGGCTTCACTGGCTGGTATGTTCTACTTGTTCCCAGCCGTATTACCTATCACAAAAGGTAATGTGCTGAAAACATTCCTGATTGGTCTTGTATCGCTGATTGTAGGCCTGTATTTTGTAACTGACCTGGCTCCATTCTTTACACAAGCTGCTCAGGATGTATTTGTCAGAACAAACGACCCGGCTGTACAGATTCCGCAAGGATTCCAGGGAGGTGCACTTGACTTTGCTTCCAGCATCTTCTCTTGGCTGATATTCCACGCAGTATACAACTTCAAGATTGTAGGTTCAAGCATACTGGTTATCGTGGCACTGGCAATGGCTATCTACAACCGTCGCCGCATTATCAAAGAAGCAAAACACATTGAAGAATAAAAACCAATAAATAAACAAACGCTTATGAAAAAATTAGCTATGGCTATGATGCTGGGCGTAGCAGCTCTTTCTGCTAATGCTCAAGTTAACTACCGGATGCAGACTGCCTGCAATCCACAAGACGTAAAAACATACGACACACAGAGACTGCGCAGCAGCTTCATGATGGAGAAAGTACTGGTAGCCGATGAAATCAACGTAACTTACTCTATGTACGACCGTTTCATCTTCGGTGGTGCCATGCCAGTAAACAAAGAGCTGTCACTGGATACTATCGATCCGCTGAAAGCTCCTTATTTCTTGTTCAACCGTGAGCTGGGTGTTATCAACATCGGTGGCGACGGTATCGTAACTGTAGATGGCAAGGAATATGAGTTGAAATTCAAAGAAGCCCTCTACGTAGGACGTGGCAACCAGAAAGTAACTTTCAAGAGCAAGGATGCCAGCAAACCGGCTAAGTTCTACATCAACTCTGCCATTGCACACAAGGAATACAAGACTCAGTGGATTACCATCGATGGACGCAAGGGCTCTTTGAAAGCTAACTCAATGGCTGCCGGAAAGATGGAAGAAAGTAACGACCGTGTCATCAACCAGCTGATTGTAAAGAACGTACTGCAGGAAGGTCCTTGCCAGTTGCAGATGGGTCTGACAGAGCTGAAACCGGGAAGCGTGTGGAACACCATGCCTGCTCACACTCACAGCCGTCGTATCGAAGCTTATTTCTATTTCAACGTTCCTGAAGGCAACATGATTTGCCACCTGATGGGAGAACCGCAGGAAGAACGCTTGGTATGGCTTGCCAACGAACAGGCTATCATGTCACCGGAATGGTCTATCCACGCTGCAGCTGGAACTAGCAACTACATGTTCATCTGGGGTATGGCAGGTGAAAACCTGGACTACGGAGATATGGACAAGATTAAATACACTGAAATGAAATAACATACATACCTCCTACCTAGAGGTATCCTAATACACAAATTCCACAGACTTACACAGAACTCTTAAATTAAGAATCTGCCAAGTATGTGGAATTTGTCATTTCATTGTGGTTGTAAAAACACACCTGACCAATTAATGCAGGTTTTTTGCCAATATTTACAGGCTTTTCGCTTGTAAGAAAATTATCTTTGTGCCAAAACAAACTAATCTAATATCATATATGAGTACAACCAAAACATCAAGCGAAACAATGAGCAATTACCGATGGATTATTTGCTCCATGCTCTTTTTCGCTACAGCGGTCAATTACCTGGACCGCCAAGTACTGTCACTGACGTGGAAAGATTTTATCGCACCAGAATTCCACTGGACAGATACGCACTACGGAACTATTACTGCCATTTTCTCAATTATTTATGCGATTGCCAACCTTTTTGCCGGACGCTTTGTGGACTGGCTGGGAAGCAAGAAAGGGTATCTCTGGGCTATTGCCATCTGGTCGCTAGGTGCCTGCTTACACGCACTTTGCGGATGGGCTACCGAAATGAGTCTCGGACTTAAGGATGTCAATGAAATGATTGCAGCCTCAGGAGCCCTTACTTCTACCATTGCCATTACCAGCGTGTACTACTTCATTGCGGCACGTATTGTGCTGGCCGTAGGTGAATCGGGTAACTTCCCTGCAGCTATTAAAGTCACCGCTGAATATTTCCCTAAAAAAGACCGTGCCTTTGCGACATCTATCTTTAATGCCGGATCTACCATCGGTGCCCTCATAGCCCCAGTGAGTATTCCTCCACTTGCCAGCTATTTCAAAAGTATCGGTGTGGGTAACGGATGGGAAATGGCTTTCATCGTAATTGGCGCGCTGGGATTTATCTGGATGGGACTTTGGATGTTCATGTATAAAAAGCCCCAGGAAAATCCGCAAGTCAATGCAGCTGAGCTTGCCTACATCCAACAGGATAAAGAAAAAGAAGAAGCAGACGTTCACACGGAAGACGAGCCTAAAATCTCCCTCTGGCAATGCTTCAAGTTCCGTCAGACCTGGGCCATTATCTTTGGAAAATTCCTGACAGACGGAGTATGGTGGTTCTTCCTTTTCTGGACCCCCGCCTATATCTCCGACGTATATGGATTCTCTTCAGACAGCGCGACAGCCCAGTTGCTGATATTCGTATTGTATGCCATTACCATGCTTTCCATTTACGGAGGCAAATTACCTACTATCATTATCAACAAAACAGGAAAGAATCCATACGCAGCCCGCATGCAGGCTATGTTGATTTTTGCCGTATTCCCGTTATTCACACTCTTTGCACAGCCATTGGGTAACATTTCTTATTGGTTCCCGATTATCATCATCGGTATCGCAGGAGCTGCCCACCAATCATGGTCAGCTAATATCTATTCTGTAGGAAGTGATATGTTCCCTAAGAGTGCAGTAGCCACCATTATCGGTATTGGAGGTATGGCAGGTGGTGTAGGAGCATTCCTTATCAACATGTGCTCAGGAATCCTGTTCGACTATGCAGCAGAAAGCCAAATGGTGTTCTTTGGTTTCGAAGGAAAAGAAGCCGGTTACTTCATCATTTTCTGTATCTGTGCCGTAGCCTACCTCATAGCATGGTGTGTAATGAAAGCGCTTGTGCCTAAATACAAACTGATTAAAGTATAAATACACAAAATTCCAGCTATTTGAAGAATTATCGAGGGATATGTGGGTATCAAATCTTACATTTGCCTCGATAATTTTTTATAGTTACTGGTATTTATGAGAAAACACATTTTTGTTTTTTATCTCCTGCTTATCACCCAATTGCTTCATGCGCAGAATGTCATTGATTTGACAGGAGAGTGGAATTTTCAAATTGACAAAGAAAATAAAGGGATTGACGAAAAATGGTACGCCCGTCCTCTTAACGACAAAATCAACCTGCCCGGTTCTATGCCGGAAAAACTGAAAGGAGAGCGTCCTTCATTGCAAACTCAATGGACAGGATCGCTTTACGACAGTTCTTTCTATTATAATCCCAAACTGGAAATGTTCCGACGTACCAGAAATATAAAGTTTCCTTTTTTCCTTACCCCTGAACGACGTTATGTAGGAGCTGCCTGGTATAAACGAGAAATACACATACCTTCATCCTGGAAAGGCAAACGCGTGATGCTGTTTCTAGAACGTCCACATATTGAAACAACAGTCTGGATAAACAACCAGCGTATAGGTTCACAAAACAGCCTGAGTACTCCTCATGAATATGACATCACTACAGCCGTTCGTCCCGGAACATCAACACTTACTCTACGTATCGACAACCACGACAGTTGTGCCAAAGTAGGCCAAAACTCCCATAGCATCACAGACCACACGCAAGGAAACTGGAACGGTGTGGTAGGCCGCATGTATCTCTATGTTCTTCCTGAAATATCCTTTAAAGACATTCAGGTATTTCCGGAGCCCGACAAACAACAGGCCCGTGTACGTATGGTCATACAGGGGAGTAAGCATCCTGTAGAACTTTCCTTGAAGGCTGAAAGTTTTAATAGTGACATTCCTCATCGTGTACCGGAAATCACACAAACCTTCTCTAAAAACGATTTAAAAGATACCCTTGAGATGGTGCTGCCCATGGGAAAAGATGTACAATTATGGGACGAATTCCATCCGACACTCTATAAGTTGACAGCCACGCTTACACAAGCGAATCAAAGTGACACACGCGAAATAGAATTTGGCATGCGTACATTCACAATCCAAGGGCGCTGGTTTTATGTAAATGGAAGAAAGACCATGTTGCGAGGCACTGTAGAGAATTGTGACTTCCCACTGACCGGCTACCCCCCAATGGATGTAGAAAGCTGGGAGCGCGTATTCCGTATCTGCCGGAACTACGGTCTCAACCACATGCGGTTTCACTCTTATTGCCCACCGGAAGCTGCCTTTAAAGCGGCCGACCGCGTAGGATTTTATCTGCAACCAGAAGGACCAAGCTGGCCAAACCATGACGTCCGTCTGGGACAAGGACAATACATTGACCAATACCTGTTGGAAGAAACTATCCGCATGACGCAAAGATACGGGAACTACGCCTCTTTCTGTATGCTGGCTTGCGGAAACGAGCCTTCCGGGAACTGGGTTCCATGGGTTTCTCGCTTTGTGGATTATTGGAAAGCCAAGGACTCACGCCGGGTATATACCGGTGCCTCTGTAGGTGGAGGATGGGCATGGCAACCTAAAAGTCAGTACCATGTAAAAGCAGGAGTCAGAGGATTGAACTGGAAAAGCCAACGTCCGGAAACGATGACTGATTTCCGGGAATATCTTGATACGGTTAAACAACCGTTTGTATCACACGAAACCGGACAATGGTGCGTATTTCCGAACTTCAATGAAATCAAGAAATACACCGGAGTCAACAAAGCAGGCAATTTCGAAATCTTCCAGCACCTTCTGCACACGCACGGCATGGAAGGCAAAGGGCAAGATTTTATGATGGCTTCCGGAAAATTACAGGCACTATGCTATAAACATGAAATCGAACGTACCTTGCGTACCCCAGACTATGCAGGATTTCAGTTGCTGGCTTTAAATGACTACTCCGGACAAGGCACGGCATTAGTAGGTATACTAGATGTGTTCTTTGAAGAAAAAGGTTACATAAATGCCGATGAGTGGCGTCGGTTCTGTGCACCGACCGTACCACTCATGCGCACAGAAAAGTTCGTATACACCACTAACGAAACGTTTCATGCTGATATAGAAATTTCTCATTTCGACGCAGAATCTCTTCAGGCAGCTAAAGTAAGCTACCGTATAACCGATGCATACGGAAAAGTCTATTCACACGGTGTCATCGGTCAGACGGATATTCCAATTGGTAACCTGAACCATATCGGACAGGTTGATTTTCCGTTGAAAGATATTCCATCGGCTATGAAACTCAACATAGAGGTACGAGTGGAAGGAACAGATGCCGTTAATGACTGGGATTTCTGGGTGTATCCTGAAACCGTCGATTTCACCTCTGAAGAAACAATATATCAGACAGACACGCTAGCCAACAACCGAAAACCGCCAAAAAGAAAAAGGAGGCGAAAAAGGAAAGCTCGGCAAGGCGCGTTCTACCCAAGCCACAGGTGCATGTCACACAAAATGTTACGGCTGTGCCGACGGCTACCACCCCTAAGACTGTAACAGAGAACAAGGAGGCTAAAACGGAGAACACCGCCAAGCCTGCCGACCCGGACGACATCTATGCCACGTTGGACTGGGATACCAATCCTCCCATCAACGGCTTCTACGAGATGATGATGGATTTGACGCCGGAACGCAGGAAGGAACTTCGGGAACTGGCAAGGCAGCATAACGAGAAACAAGCGGCGGCGGAAAAGATGGAAGTGAAAGCCGTGCCGGACACTCCCCGTGAGCAACCACGGCAGGAGGAAACACAGCCGGAAGCAGTCACCGCACCTGCCGTTACAGATACCCCACCGGAAGCGGTGGCGACCTCCCTTTTCCCCGACATCGAAGCGGAGAAGCCGAAGGAAGAAGTCGTGGACCTTTCGCCGCGTGCCTACCACCGCACGCCGGAGATGCACCTGCGCGAAGGGTCGCTGGTGGCTGACAGGGGGCGTCATAACATCGGCTACCTGAAGGACATCACGCCATACGGGGCGACATTCCAGCCGCTCGACCTGAAAGGCTACCAGAAGGAGAAGGCGTTACAGTATGTTTTACTCCGTGACGCCTACGAGCGGCTGTACCGCTATGAATCGAACCTGCATGAAGCAAATGTCCCGTGGCGAGAGCATCTAAACACCTGTTACGATGAGTTTGTCATGCGCTACGGCAACCTCAACGCCAAGCAGAACGTGAAGTTAGTGATGATGGACGCGGGCGGGCGTGACATCCTTTCGCTGGAACGGGCGGAGAACGGGAAGTTTGTCAAGGCGGACATCTTCGAGCGTCCCGTTTCCTTCTCCGTGGAGAGCCATGCCAACGTCGGCTCACCCGAAGAAGCACTGTCCGCGTCGCTCAACAAGTTCGGCACTGTCGATCTCGACTATATGCGGGAGATAACCGACAGTACGGCGGAGGATTTGCTCACAGCCCTGCAAGGGCGCATCTATTACAATCCGCTCGTAACCGGTTACGAGATTAAGGACCGCTTTATTGCCGGAAACGTGATAGAGAAAGCGGAACGCATAGAGGCTTGGATGGGCGAAAACCCCGAAAGTGAACGTATGCCGGAGGTGAAGCAGGCGTTGGAGGCTCTGAAAGATGCCGAACCGCCGCGCATCGCTTTTGAAGACCTTGATTTCAATTTCGGGGAACGCTGGATTCCGACGGGTGTCTATGCCGCCTACATGAGCCGGCTGTTCGACACGGAGGTGAAAATCGCCTACTCTGCAAGCATGGACGAGTTTTCGGTGGCGTGCGGCTACCGCACCATGAAAATCACGGACGAGTTTCTGGTGAAGGGGTATTACCGTAACTATGACGGCATGCACCTTCTGAAACACGCCCTGCACAACACCTGTCCCGACATGATGAAGTCCATCGGCAGGGACGAGCATGGCAACGACATCAAGGTGCGCGACAGCGAGGGAATACAGCTCGCCAACGCCAAGATTGACGAGATACGAAACGGCTTCTCCGAATGGCTCGAAGAGCAGTCGCCACAGTTCAAGGAGCGGCTGACGACGATGTATAACCGCAAGTTCAACTGTTTCGTGCGCCCGAAGTATGACGGCTCGCATCAGACTTTTCCCGACCTCAATCTGAAAGGGCTGGCAAGCCGGGGCATCAGGAGCGTCTATCCCTCGCAGATGGATTGCGTCTGGATGCTGAAACAGAACGGCGGCGGAATTTGTGACCACGAGGTTCTGCGCCCATAAGGGCATATAGTAAATGTAGGCTTAGCAACCTACCCGGCAAGGGTTTTCAACGCCGGTCATTAGCCAACTTATCCACTTAGCCGAAAGGCGGTGGGGAGTGTCGCATGTTGGAAACGGCATAAGTCAGCTAACTATCATGCTGCTACTGAATGTCTAAATGAAATGATAGATATGAGGATGAAGACTATACTGTTTGAACGACAGTCCGAGTTGTTAGTTGGTAAACCCCGACGGAAGATAGTTACAAACGTCGGGCTGCAATACTTCTACTTTCCTACCTCAAGTACGAGAGCCGAAAACCGATTGCAGAACAGCCGCAATAAGCGGAAAAGGACGAAAATCGCATCCGACAATCTATTGAGCTATGTTACTATATGTCTAAATGGGGATTGTCTAAGTAGGAATGCCGAAAGGCTATGGGGTTTGCCCCCTGAATATCCTATATGACAACAGAGTCTCCGTAGTAGTCCGAGCAAGGGAAAGCCTTGTACATGGCGAAGGGAGACAGTGAGTTATTATTTAATATGTTTAACGAATGATGTGTGAGACATTATGAGAGATTCAGCAAATGTATTAAACAGTCTGGCTGGGCACAGCCAAGACCCTAATTACAAGTTTGAACGGCTTTACCGACTGCTGTTCAATGAAAATCTGTACGCACTTGCCTATCAAAAGTTGTCGCAGAATGCGGGCAACTATACGAAAGGCACAGACGGGCAGACCATAGACGGAATGAGCATAAAGCACATTCACTCTATCATTGGACAGTTGAAAGACGAAAGTTACCGTCCGTGCCCTGCACGGAGAATTTACATTCCCAAAAAGAATGGCAAGCAACGTCCTTTAGGCATACCAGCCTTTAAGGACAAACTTGTACAGGAAGTTGTAAGGATGATTCTTGAATCCATCTACGAAGGTCATTTTGAAGACTGCTCGCATGGATTCAGACCACACCGTGGCTGTCATACGGCTATGGCTTCCTTACAAAAGGGAGGTACGGGAGCACGTTGGTTCATCGAGGGAGACATCAAGGGTTTCTTTGACAACATCAACCATGATGTTTTAATCGGAATCCTTGCTGAAAGAATCAATGACGAGCGTTTCCTGCGACTGATACGTAAATTCCTCAAAGCAGGCTACATGGAACAATGGGAGTACAAAAATTCCTATATCGGAACACCGCAGGGAGGCATAATAAGTCCGATTTTGGCGAATATTTATCTTGACAAACTCGATAAATTTATGCGGAACTACATAAACGTCTTCAATAAAGGTAAAGCACGTGTACGCAACCCCGAATATAAAAGGGTTGCAAATCGTAAGGACAAACGTGTAAAGAAACTGAAGAATGAAACAGACGAGCGGAAGAAAGAAGCATTGCGCAGGGAGATAGCCATTCTCCACCGTGAGATGCAACAACTTCCTGCAACTCTTGACATGGACGAAAACTTCAAACGCATGAGGTATGTACGCTATGCCGATGATTTTCTGATTTGCGTAATCGGAAGTAAAGAGGACTGTGTAAAAGCAAAGGGGGACATTAAGACCTTTCTGCAAGATACGTTGAAACTCGAACTTTCGGATGAAAAGACGTTAATCACCAACTCACACGACGCAGCCAAATTTCTCGGCTTTGATGTTACAGTCCGCAGTACGGACAAGACGAGAAAGGATTTCAGAGGAATCCCCATACGCTCACTTGACCATAAAGTGGTTCTTCTCCTGCCTTATGAGGTTATGAGAAAGAAACTGCTTGACTATAATGCGATGCGCATAATAATCAAGAATGGCAAGGAAGCATGGGAATCGACCTCACGCCCGTATCTCCGTAGTAATGATGACCTTGAAATACTCAACCGATACAATTCGGAAATTCGGGGAATCTATAACTACTACTGTATTGCAAACAATGTCAACATTCTCAATAGTTTCTATTACTACATGAAAGAGAGTATGTATAAAACATTATCATCCAAGTATGAATCAACCGTAAGGAAAATAATCCGTAAATATTGCCGGAATAAAGTCTTTACAGTAAGGTATGAAAACAACAAGGGCGAAATGTTGGAACGTACTATTTATCATGGAGGGTTCAAGCAGAGAAAAGACGCGCGTATTGACAATGCGCATATCATGCCCAGTTATCGCGGGACTGAAAGTACCAGCCTTATGGCTCGGTTGAAAGCCCGTGAATGTGAATATTGCGGAGCGGAGGACAACCTTAGAATGGTGCATGTCCGCAAGCTAAAAGACCTGAAAGGCAAACAGGAGTGGGAACGCTTCATGATTGCCAGACAGAGAAAAACAATAGCAGTATGTGAAAATTGTTATCGTAAGATTCATGAAAAGAAATAGACTGAAAATAACCATGGAGAGCCGTATACATGGAGACGTGTACGTACGGTTCGGTGGCGAGCGTTTAGAAACCTACCGTCCGAAAGGACGGCAAGGCGCTTTGCGCTTAGCCTGTGGAATGTAGATACTAATTGAAAAGTGCGCTGTATTCTAATTGAAAAGAGCTCCATCCATAACTTGTTACAAAATTACTAT
>ENA-UEQW01003132-UEQW01003132.1-human-gut-metagenome-genome-assembly--contig:-NODE-3132-length-11666-cov-3.771249_pt1 | contig 11666 bp, 18 predicted proteins | sample MGYA00242947_ERZ507947 | MGnify/ENA primary metagenome ERZ507947 (study PRJEB26167, sample SAMN06115421) | human gut metagenome | host: Homo sapiens | place: China:Guizhou | collected 2015-03-17... | reverse complement strand
AACAGGCCGTTCATTTTCGTCTGTGGGATATTCGTCGCGTACTCCATATGGAGGTTGTTTGTATTCCCTTCAAAACTGTGGCCCTTTCACAAGTCGATAAAGGACGGAAAGGATGTGGGAGACGATTTCATTCGCGTTATGCTTAGAATTCCTCAAAGAAGAGCGATGATGCGAGGGAGAGTCGAAACGAGTCCTCGAACGTGGGAATCTATTTTGGAATCGTGACGAGTAGGAAGCCTCGTTTATCACCGGACTGGACGCCGATGGAGAGGACACGCGGGTGGACGATAGTTTTACGATTGTATCGTCTCACGCGTACGACCTGTCTGAGGAGGACGAGGTGGCGTCGCACAGAGACAGCTACAACGAGAGTAACGTTTCTTTTGTCAAGGACTCATGCAACGGAGACCTCGACAGTAGTTCTGCACCCAAGCCGGAGGGTTATGATGATTTTCACGCATAATTCACATACACGCAATTAGTTGCTCTGTTTGTTCAACAAGGACGCCACATTGAATGGGTCTTTCGCTGGTGCCTCTTAAGGTCACACGCGTAACCGAATTGGCGGCAGCAGATAGGGCAGACAAACGGCTTGGAATGAGCGAGCTCATGGAGGTGAAGCGTGTTTTTGGAATTGAACTGCTTCCCACAACCCTCAAAAGAGCAGACATACGGCTTGATTCCCTCGTGCTTTGTCATCTCGTGTTCCTTCAGCTACGCGTAAACAACATCGATTTCCCGTACCAGATAAGGATATGCAAAGGATCGAGAGCACTTCGAGCAAGTATACCGATGATTTCCGCTATGGCGAATCATGTGTTGTCTGAGAAGCCAGGCCTTCGCGAAGGACTTTCCACAAATGGTACATACGTTCTGCTTCACTTCTGCGTGAACTAAACTAATGTGCGTGTTCAATGACGATTTCGTTCGGAAGCTCTTCCCGCAGTTCGCGTGCGGGCACTCAAATGCCCTCACATCACTGTGTATCGCCATGTGTATATTCAGCGAATACCGCGAGGTGAACCCCTTGTTGCACGTCGGACACACAAAACACTTCTTCAGGTTCTGAATGATCGTCTTGTAGTCGTTCAGCAACATGGGGATTTGCGCAATCTGCGGATTCACGATCTCCTCGGGCGCACTCATGTCCGAGTACCCGTCGTCTTTCTACGCCTCACACTGCACCATTTACTATACGGAGAGCAAATAATACGCCTTGCGCAGCTCGGAGTACTCGCTCAAGAACACGGGGATGTCGACGTAGGTGAGACTCTCGAACGTGCGCGTAGAAAAGGTCAGCTTTAAGTTCTTTAGAACGGAGGGCTTGTCGGGCCGCTCGGACGGAATCGGTGGTGTTTCCCCCATGACCACGCCCGAGTCGCCCTGGTGCATCACGACCGAGCCGATGGGGAGAATGCCGCTCACGTTGACCGAGGACGAATAGGACTGCGGAAGCGGCATGTCTGCGGTTCACACGACAGAACGAGCATACTCTTGTCCAGAATGTGCTCCGAAGGATGCACGTACACGGAGGACAAGGACTCCTGCGGCTGCTACAGCTCATTGACAACTGAAAGGAAAACGTCGATAGATCCCACAATGCTCTGCGGTAATGATACAGTCGAATAAAAGTTTCGATCTACTCTTCAGGCAGCGCGAAAACCGCGACTCAAGGGAAGATCAGAAGGAACGGACATATTCACATAGTTGATTCCACTCTGATTTGGAAAATTCTGATCCAGGGCTATGGGTCATGCAAATACGGCGGTTGGACAGAGGTCAGGGAGATCGGGTCGCGCCGACGTGGTAATGTCCGTTCCCACATCGTTGCTGATTAGCTGGGAGTTGAATCCCTGAATCATTATGCGTGAGACAACACGACTTCAAAACAGCCGAAATTGTGGCGAAAAGTGGACAACGTAACGGTCTTTGGCTCGTAGATTTGAATACCGAAATCAGCAGCGACTTCAAATGATTGAGGGATTCGTTCAGTTGCAAAAGGTCACCCAGTACTCCTCGTCCTGGAGAAACTGCTGGATGCGCATTGACGACCGGAGCATTCACTTATTCTACAGGCCAAACTGCCCTCCGAGGAGTGTGAAGGCGAACAAGGTGAGAAGGCGGGTGGATAGTGTAATGCGCAGGAGGTGTCGCTCTCCAACTGCCAGGAGGTGAAGCAGAACAGCGACTGCGAGCCGGGAAAGATTGGAATCACCATCGTTCTGGATAAGGCCGATCCCATCACAATCCAGTGCGAGGACGCATCTGTATCCGCTTTGCGATTCCGTTACGTGTAGTTAGTAAACTCCTTCGTTCAGGCGATAAAGGCGTCCTCTGTTTGAGCCTAATCGGTTCTTTCACCTGTAGGGCTGTCGCGCTCCCGCCTCTTCGCCCACCTTCACACCGCCGGCTCCCTCTGTCAGCAGGGAAGGGAGAGGAGCACAGCCGCCTGCTTCCAGAGTCCCAACGTCACTGTCTTCTTCCCGAATGCCGACGCCGCCTCCCCCCTCTAGAGTTCCAACGCAGCCGCCTCCAGTCCGTTCCCCTCCTCCTGCTCGTACTCACGTGCAGGAGAGCACGGACACGTGGAAATCATCAGATTCGGGCTCGGGAACAGGGAAGATGGCAACGCTGAAAGCAATGTTTGAGAAGGGTGGGAGCAATTCGCTGAAGAAGGACGACTATTCCCTGAAGAGGAATGAGGTGAGTGTGAAGAAGGAAGCGCCCGTGAGAGAAACGCCTGTGAGAGAAACGCCTGCAAGAGAAACGCCCACAAGAAAACCCCCAACAAGAGAGCCCCCTCCACACAGGGAACCTCCTCCACGCAAGGAAACGCCTCCAAAGACAAACAGTGCGTTCGCACGCCTCCTGAGCAAGTTCGACAACAACGCGGCGGCTGAAGACACCGCCCCCGCGATGCCGCGTCGCCAGTCCCTCGGCGGCGTGTGCGTGAAGGACCTGGCGTCGAAGCACGAGCAGTCGCGCGTGATGGAGAACGCGAAGAAGGCAGTGAGCAGCAAGCCGACGATCGGTCGTGTGAAACCTGTGATGATGCAAGAGATCACCATCCCGACGATCGACGAGGACAGGGAGTACGAAGAGACGGAGCGCGCGAGCGCGGTGATTCAGAAGACGAAGGACGAGAGCGAGAAGAAGGCGGACATCGAGGAGCTGATGAATCGCGAGAGCATTGCGGCGATGTTCGACGAGATCTGCGACGACTTCGACAAGATGGACTTGGACGATCTCGATCTGGGCGATCTCTCGCCCACACCGGACGACAAGACCACACTCGCCAAGGAAGTGCCGAAGAGAGCGCCAGCGGAAGTACCGAAGACAGTGCCAGCGGAAGCGCCGAAGAGAGCGCCGCCGCCAGTGCCCGCGCAGACACCGGCACGGAAGCCGCAGCCGCCAGCCACGCCCGCGCCGAAGTCGCCGCCCGTGATGAGCCTGGAGGGCATGGGCGTGATCGACGACGTGCAGCTGGACGACTTTAGCGACGACCTGGACTTCGATACCATCGTGGCGGAAATGAGCAAGAACGTGATGGAGGAGATCGAGAAGGAGGAGGAGAAGAAGCGCGAGTCGCGACAGAGCTTCGGGTACTCGTTCAGCGTGAAGGGTGGAGGCGGAGGCGTGTGGTGATTGCATAGACTTCAGACCGAAGGCGAAGTACACGGAGCTGACGGACGCCGTGCTGCGCGACCTGGTGACGAAGGACGAGCTGAGCAGTTTCGACCTGCTGCGCGTGATGCGAGAGCTGTGCGAGGGCACGATCACGCTGAAGTCCCTGACGACGTCGCTCTCGCTGTCACGTCTCATGCGTAGAATCAACAACGAGCTGCAGAACGCGCGCGGCACCATCGCCATCAACGACTTCAAAAGGTGGTGGTCCGCCTTCGTGCGCTTCGCAGGCACCTCCAAGCCCGCCGTCTCCGCTCCCACACCTGCCCCGGCGGTTTCAACGACTCCAGCAGTGCAAACAGTGCAAACAGCTCCAGCGCCCGCTCAGCCGACACTGAAGACGCCTCCACCACTGCCCGCGGCGACGATCAAGAGCCCCCAGCCCGCGTCGCCGGCGAAGGAGAGCGTGTTCATCTCGTCGCGACTGTCGGTCGCTTCGAGCGAGGCGAGCTGGAATGAGAAGTGGCAGGAGCTGTGCGACCTGTGCTGCGGCGTGAACCACGTGGACAGCGAGAGGGGCAAGGCGATCGCGCAGAAGACGTGCGAGTACTGCGAGGGCGTGATGAGAGAGGTGGAGCAGATGGAGGAGACGATCTTCAAGCGGTTCCTCTGTCCCGCGGAGGTGCGTGGCTGTCTCAACGACGGCTTCTCCGACCACGACAGCTGCTTCTACAGCGACGACAACTCGCGCATCGTGATTCCCTTCCACGTACGCGCCCATCTCGCTTCTCACTCACAGACCTTCGACCCGGTGAACTGCATCAACGAGTACATCGCCATGTCCATCGTCGACGAGTGCGACTACCAGTGGCTCCTTCTCCTCTCTCTCACGCGTAGAAGCATCAAGGCCTCCTCGCGCGAGTTCGCGCAGTTCCACTACATCCTGGCGCACTCGGGGCAGGAGCAGGGGCGTCTCTGCGTGCCATCGAACCTCCTGATCGACATCTGCGGCTTCCGCTTCAGCGTGGTGTCCGCGTTGCCCATCCGAGGCGAGTCGTACATCTACAACGAAACCACGCCCGCCGCGCAGCTCACACATCGCATGCCCTGTCTGAACCCCACGGCAGGGTACGAGGTGTGGAAGGGAGTCGATAATCGCGATTATATCGTGTCGTGCAAGGACCTGTTGGTGGAGGACCCTCTGGTGTTGACGCCCGAGGACCAGCCGCGCTGCGTGCGCTACGAGATCGCGGACGAGTACTTCGGACACAGCAGAGAGCAGCTGGGCACGGAACTGCAGCGCATCGTGCGTGAGGTGTGCACGGAGCTGGAGACGATGGAGTACCCGCCAGCGAGCTCGCCCAAGCTGAGTGTGTTCCTGCACAAGCGCGGCGTGTCGATTCGACACATCGGGATGATCTACGCACAGACGACGAAGCAGTGGCTGAAGGACCTGATCTACATCGAGATGCTAGCGCGCACGGGCAAGTGCATTCTGTGGAAGAACCTGCGTTGCGTGATCTACAACGACAAGATGGAGTTCGACGCCAACGTGAAGAGTCACGCCGAGAACGGCAAGGCGAGTGTGGATCAGAACTACCGTAAGACGCAGTGGGGTGTCGTCACATCAAGGCTCGTTGTACGCGTCGATCATCGAGGGCGTGACCACCTTCCTCAACTACCTTCTCTCCTACACGCAGACAAGCATCACCTACTGGAACGAAGTGCCTCTGCGTCGTCTCTCTCACCGCTAGGCCTATCTGCCGTCCGTGCTCTCCAAGTTCCCCGAGGCCACCGAGCTCCTCCCCTACGCGTGCAACCCTTGGGAACTCCTCACTGCACTGTGCTATCAGTGCGGGCTGGAGCTGAGCCTCACGGGCGAGGAGCGACTCTTCCAGAACTGCTGTCCGTTCGACGAGCAGCAAGTCAAGTCACTCCCCATCCGCGTGAAGGTTCTGCTGCCGCCCTCGTCGTGCTGCGACGGCGGTCTGATGCTGGATGAATGGTTTGGGTGGTGGTGGCGTGTGAGGGATAGCGTGTCGCTGATCCAGAGCAAGAAGCAGAAGGACATCGAGGAGGCGAATTGCTACCTGGACACGTCGTCGCGCATTCTCTCCTCGCTCCACTCCAAGCTCCTTCCCTCCTCGCTGTACTACCAGGCACAGTTCTTCTATAACCACGCGGAATTCCAGCAGGCAGTGATCGCTGCATCATCCTCCATCAACAACTCCGTGCTCTACGACAACTCGTTCATCCAATCACTCTCCATCCTCTTCGCCGCCAACACCGACCCGCTGAATCTGATTCGGGACATCAACGACATTATCGCCCGTTATTGCGGGACCTCCTCCTTCGTCATCCCCCAACTCGTCTTCGCTGTGGGCCTGCTCGCGTACTCACAGGACCCCTCGCTGGGCATGGAGTACATTTCCCGCGCAGTCACGCTAGCGCGGGAGATCTTCGGCGAGGACCACATCGCGACGGCGCGCATTCAGGAGAAGGTGGGCGACGTACGCGTGTGCTGGCGCGTTGATGTGTAGTTGCTGTGCGGCGTCGACTCTTTCGACGAAGCCAACTCCTTCTACGAACTCTCTCTTCCCGCCATGCTACGCAAGGATCCGCTGGAGGCGACGTCGGTGTACCTGAAGCAGGCGAAGTGTCTGATGTACCTGGGTCGCTCAGCAGACGCGGCTAGCTACGCCAAGCTCGCCGTGAAACAGAAGAAGGATCTGGGCGAGAACGATAGCGAGATGGCAGTTTCGCTCGACGTCGTGGCGTCGATTCTGATTGGCTGTCAGAGAGTGAGTGACGTGAGGGTCGCTGAAATCAGTCAGTTGTAGGCGATTCCGTACCTGGAGCAGGAGTTGACGCTGCTTCTCCAGCTCGGCGACGACAGTCGGCTGCTGGAGGTGTTCGGACTGCTCGCCCGACTGTGGTTCGACCAGCTCAGCGCGTCGGAGCAGCAGCAGGTGCTCGTGGGCGCGATGTGTGTGTGTGAGGAGTAGAGGAACGAGTGCCAGCTGACGAGAGACGAAATGGTGGACGAGGTGAAGGTGGCGGTGAGAAGGGCTCCGAGAATCGCGACGTACTTAAAGGACGCGCTGAAGAACGCTTCGCTCTCCAAGCGCCTTCTTTCGGTGGTCAGTGGTGTTGTAAATCAAAGTGCTTCGTCTCTTTGCTCGAACAAACACGGCATAAATGACCTTTGGCTTGCAGCAGGTTGTACTTGTCCTCGAACTCGGATACGTCCTTCAGCGCGTGGATCGCGCGGTTGTACACCGTCTTCACCTTCTCAAAGCGGTTGTTCTCCCGCTCAAACGCAACGTAGTCGATCCACATGTCCTCGTTCTGGCTCCACCGCTTGCACGCCACCTCGAACAAGCGCTCGATTCGACGCATGCACACCTCCTTCTCCTTCGCGTCATCGCCACACGTGCTCAAGCCCTGCGTCTCGTACTGCATGCATTCTCGCCACAACTCCTCGTCCAGCGGAATCAGCACCTCGTTCGCCAGCGCACTGTCTCTCACGCCACTCCACCACTCTTACTAGTCAATTCCATTGCGCACCTCCGCCAGACCCTTCTCGTTGCAGTACGACAGGAACAGCACGAACAGCGGCGAGTTCAGCTCCGGTTGAATCATAAACGCCTTCTAACCATAATACCCCCGATTTCTGTCACACCTTGAACTCCGCCTCAATTCGCTCCTTAGGAGCACTCGTCGCAATCAGGTACTTCAGATAGCGAACATACAACTGCAGGTACAGCTCTTTGTCGCCATCCCCGCGGAACTTCTTCAACCCCTCTTCGTACAGGCCCGTGATGTACTCTATTTCGTCACTCCACACAATTCCCGCCAACGTGTCACGTCCGAAACTCCCCCCACATCGGTGAGAATGAAGGGCGATCGGTTCGCCACCGCCACGAGAAGAACGAGCGTCTTCACAAAAGAGGGAAGTGTCGAAAAAAGGAGGGATTTGTGCTCCAACACGCACTTCACACACTCGTCCATCTTGCCCCTCGCAGCACAATAATTCGAGTACGCGCTGATCACGTCGGGCGTGATCATCTCCTTCTCTCCCGCCTCCTTGTACAACGCCTCCACCGCCTCGTACAACTGATCCACCTTCTCCTCCGCCACCAGCACCTTCGCGTCCTCCGTGAGACAGGCGATCAGCGTGGCGAACAGTTCCGGCGTGTGCGACAGTCGCTACACGTCATGTCATATTGCTACCCGTACTGCCAGCGCCTCCTCCTCCAGGTGAAGGCACAACGTCACCGTCTCCTCCGCGTCAACTCTTCTCTTCTTTGCCAACGCTTCTATACATCATCGTGCTTCGACGCCTCAAACCGTCGTCGGCGCTCAGCTCCTCCATCACGCGCGACACTGGGTACACCAGCAACTCCTTCCACACGCCCAGATCGGTGGAACTGTTCAGTAGTCGTTGAAGAATATACTCTTCAACAAACTGATTCTTCAGCTCGTAACTAACTCGCAATAACTGAACCGGCAACGAAGGATCCTCGCTCTCTGCCAGTGAAACCCCGTCCAAAATCGGTACCTTTTATGGCGTGCTCGAACACCACTTTGGGAATGGCTCCTTGAAGGAAGGCGATCTGCGATTCTTCGGACTGAGATCCGATTTGGGCGTCCAGCTGCTCGTTCTTTCGCTTCTCCTTCTCCTCCTCTTCGTTTGTTTCGGGAGACTGGTCCGCGCGCGTCTCATCGAGCAATTCCAAATCATCCTTCTCTTCCTCCTTCTCCTCCTCCTCATCTTGTGTTATCATATCGGCCAGAGACATGTCCATCTTCTTTCCGAGAAGACGGTCGCGGAGCGACTAGATGTCAGCGACATGAGCAACGCCCCACCGGGAGTCCAAGAATGCGACGACGCTCCTCGATGATGTTGATGTACGTCAGCTCAAAGCGGAAATACTCTCTCCAGAGAAGACTGCTGTGCTTGTTGATGCGAATGGCTCTCTGGAGGAACGCTACGCTTAACGCTACGAACCGGACGTACTTCGTGCAGACTGGAAATCGCCACGAGCCATTTCCCAACTCGACGCGCGAATCCAGATCGCCTCAGCGCGTGGATGGAACTGCAGAATTCTATGCTAAACCGGTTATGCATCGACTACCTGGGATAAATCATGTCCAGACGCTCCGAGTTGCCAGAGGCCTCACAGTACTCGACATACTTCAGCCACACGTTGAGGTCACCCTTGTACTTTCTCACCAGTCGCTCAAAGATGTAAAAGATGCGATTTCGGATGCTGTAGTCGCTGATCAAGGGCTTTTCGATGCCTAAGCAAATGACGCGCTCAAAAAACGAAAACCCAGTCTTCTCTTACGCAGCTTGCGCAGTGTATCCAAGTTAATCTCGTACTCGATGGCGACGAGATAGTCCCGGACCGTTTTCGACGAGCTGTAGATTGCATACTCCATGCTTCTTCGCTTGCGAATAATCGAAGTGATTTCTTCCTGGACATGAGCGATTACAGCAGCAAAACCCACGTGGGAGAAAATATCGTTGGTTTCCAGATCGCGAAGCTCTGGAACCATCTTCTCCATGATCTCGTTCACGTTATCCGACATGGTTCGTGCAATTTGCCTTCAAGTGCTGTTGTCCAAAAGGCGAGGGCTTTTTGATTGTCTGACTTCTGGGTATTTTGCTAGTTCCATTGTTGTAAGGGATTCATGTTTGACGAATAGCCTCCATTTCTGCACTCCCTTTCAATTCGATACGGATTGTTTGCATACGAGTGTGTGGCACAAAGAGAGGAAAGGGAAGTACTTCTTAGTGACGGAATTTTGCTCGAAGGTCACCGACATCTATGCGTGAGAGAGAAACGAGGTGAGTGCCTCCTATGATTGTGACCGGCTTCTTGTAAGGCCAGGTGAACTTGCTGTCTTCCGTTAACTTGATGCTGGGTATGTCTATGCTTCATTTCATTATAGCGCTCTTGCTTTCGAGCGTGACGTGCTGAGGATCATAGAATATGTCACTGCGTGTATTCGTTGTCATTGTGGCGAGTTTGGGTAAGTCTGTTCTATCAGTCCTCACTCATTTCATCACTTCGCATGATCAGCGTGGTCGAACGATCGTTTACGTTGAATGTGCACGCCCTGTTGCCTAGTTGAATGGATTCCAATTCGGGAAGGTCTGTTCATCAGTGGGTGGATACGGAATCACCATCAAATGCAATGCGAGAGCAGTGAGGGAATACGTAACTACCAAACTTGAGTGTTTTGAGCGAAGGCATGCCTGCGTATCACGCATTCAGAATAAACTCACTCTTCAACTCCAGCGAAGCATGATCGAAATTATCGCTGATCTTGTTCAGATAGCCAATCTCCATCACTTCCAGCGCATCCACTTTCTCGATTTCACACACACTATAGTGGGAGAACGAGCACGGACCAATCTTCAATACCTTCAACTTGGGGCATTCTTTCACACAGAAACGGCACGTTTGCGTGTTATCAGTATGGTACGTAAAGCAGTGCTTTCCAATAATCACTCTGTTCAGTTTGCTCAACCCAACCAACTTGAATGCAACCACGAAACCAAAACAGTTGTCTCCGATCTCCAAGGTTCTTAGTTTCGAGAATCGGGACAAATCCAATTCAGTCAAATCAGGGTCGTTCACGCCACCATCAACGACGATTCGTATCACACTGGAACGAAGAGACAGCCATTCACCGATAGACTTCACATTCGCCTTTTGGTTGTGTTTAGGAAGGTTCGGATGCTTTGCCAACGCACCAATGTCTGCGCATCACTCCACTCACACAGCACCTTCTTGAGTAGCTAATGTCCGAGTAGGAATGGAATGCCTTCGGAAGGCACACAGTTTTCAGTTTTGGCTTGTCTAGGCATCAGCTCACAAGCGACGAGCACCACTTTCGAGAACGAGGTTAGGGAACTGGGAGAATGAGCCACTGCTCTTGCTTCTCGTGACGAGTGTGGTCAGATTGGGCAAGTCTACTCTCTCAGTCCTGGTTCGTTCCACTACTTCGCATGATCAGCGACGACTCCGCGTTCTCGTGATCGAAGGAGAACGCTTCGTAGCCCAGTTCGGCGGACTCCAGCTCAGGCAAGTCTGTACCATGATTCGATTAGGAGAAAGCGACTGTCAAACACGACCGACTTGCAGTAATCAAACGCAAACCCGCCGCACTGGAAGGTCGTGAGTCGGGGTAAGTCTATTCTTCACTGCGACGCGACAGTGCCACTCTCAAGCACGAGCCCATTGCTCTTGAAGAACGCGTACATCCCAAACTTGAGCGACTTCAACGCCGGCAGCCCTTAACATCACTGTACAAGCAATCATTTACCTCTCAGTTGCAGCGTAGCGCAATCGAAGTTGTAGCTCTCCTCGTTCATATCACCCATCTCGATGGTCTCCAACGAGGGAACGCTCTCGATGACGCACGCGGAGTAACTCGGGAACGACCAGCTCCCAATCTTCAACTCCTTCAGTTTGGGACAGTCTTGCAGCAGGAAGAGACGATTCAGGCCTGACCCATACACAGAGAAAAAGCTCCGAATGCCGACCGTAACACGCTCCAGCTCACTCATTCCAGTCAACTGGAATTCACCGACGCACTCGAAGCAGTAGTCGCCAATCTCCAACACGCGAAGCCGTGGCATCAGGCGAAAGGACAGACTCCTCCACGTCTTTTCGTTGCACGTGTTGTTGCACACATACAGTTCTGTAATGCGACTATGCAGCACTTCGGTCTCTGGCCCCAGTGTCACATTTGTCTTTAGTGGCTCATCGTCTAGCCACTCTCCTTGGTAAACGATATCTCCGTTCCGATCAAACTGGGTGCCTCTTCCCCATCTCTTTCCTTCAAACCATGTGCCTTCATATGCAATTCTATCAAGGTCGGAATAGTAACTACGACCAAAGCACATGTTCACTCCAGCCAGTCGGAATCCCTCATACGATTTGTTGCCATTCTTGTCGTATGCAATGCCCCAACCAAACGGTTTGCTGTCGAGTACATCGCCTTCCCAGCGATCGCCGTCCACACTC
>ENA-UEQW01003127-UEQW01003127.1-human-gut-metagenome-genome-assembly--contig:-NODE-3127-length-11672-cov-5.143424_pt1 | contig 11672 bp, 7 predicted proteins | sample MGYA00242947_ERZ507947 | MGnify/ENA primary metagenome ERZ507947 (study PRJEB26167, sample SAMN06115421) | human gut metagenome | host: Homo sapiens | place: China:Guizhou | collected 2015-03-17... | reverse complement strand
CAGCAGATTTTGCCGATTTGGAATGCGAAGCATCGGCAAAATCCGTTACTGGAACGAGGTACGAGTGAACAGTAACAAAAACAAAGTTACTGTTCACAGGTTACCCTGTGGACTGTAACTTCGCAGCCCCATGTAAAGTTTTGCTTCGCAAAAGGGGCTGCTCACCCCCACATCACGTTCATACGCACCTGAACAGCAAAGTGTTCAGGTGCCGAGTGAACAGTAACAAAACAAGCTGCTATTTTTAAAGAAAGACAGTGTCCGGCTGAATATCAATCCGGACACTGTCTTCCCTGTCATTTTCTAATAGTTACACACTTTAAATTTTTCTATTTGCTGATTTTTACTTTTTTCACGGACGAATATTTTCCATACACTTTTTTGCCTGTGGAATCCACTTTATAAGCCCGGATGCGCACATAGTATGTCTTTCCTTTTTTCAGTTTACTTATGGTATAGGATGTCTTCGCCGTATTTTTCTTTGTGACCGCCTTTTTGAATTTTTTATCCGTACTGTAAGAAATCTCGTAACCTTTTGCGCCGGATACTTTCTTATATTTCAGTAAGATCTGTTTACTCTTGCTGTTTTTTGCAGACGTAAGAGAAGCCTTCGCCACTTTTACTTTTGTCCACTTTGCATACAAAATGTAATCGGATTTTGCGCTGCTGCTGATACTTGTGATCTTCTTTTTAAATTTTGCATCCGTATACCAGCCTGCAAATGCGTATCCTTTGCGTGACGGATTTTTCAGTGTTACTTTCTTTCCATAATAAGTTGACGGATTTGAGGCATTGTTTTTACCTTTATTCAGTTTGTAGGTAATTTTATATGGTACTGTAACCGTACAGGATGCCTGATAACTACTATTTTCAGACGAAGTCACCGTGATCTTCGTTCTGCCCGGTGCCTTTGCTGTCACACTGCCGTTGGCATCCACGGTGGCAATCTTTGTATTTGCGGATTTCCAGACTACCTTTTTATTGGAGGCATAAGATGGTGATACGGTTGCATTTAAGGTGAGCTTCTCTCCTCTTTTTACCTCTGCTGATGTCCTGTCTAAAGTTATTCCTGTTACTTTCGCCTTTCCGGTAACAGTCACATAGCAGACTGCATATTCATCACTGCCATCCGTTGCCGCAGCCCGGATTTTTGCTTCACCCTCCGATTTTGCAGTGACAAGTCCGCTTGCAGAAACCTCTGCCACTTTCGTATCAGAAGAAGTATATTTGAGTTTTTTATTTGTGGCATCCGAAGGTGAAATATATGGTTTCAACTGATAGGTTTCACCAGCTTTTAATTCAATCTCATCCTCATCAAATTCGATCCAGTCTATCAGCTGCGGTACAGTTATCTTACAGGCAGCTTTTACATTTCCAGCCGTTACCGTAATGACTGCTGTTCCAACACCACAGATCTCCACATATCCGGTATCCGAAACAGTAGCAACCTCTTCGTTGGAACTTGTCCATACCACTGCATCTGTGAAATTCAAAGGTGCAATCGTCGCTGTCAGCTGGAAATCGTCATAGCGCTCCGCCGTTTTTTCTGTAATATCCAGACTGACTGAGGTTGCATGAATATCCTGTGTGACGTACTTGATTCCTTTTCCGCTTGCATAAGTCTGGGCATAGCAATCAGACGGACCGTACATCGTCATTTTCTTTGGATAGGAAAATGCATTTGATGCGATCGAAGTTGTGTTGCGCGGGACTGTGATCTGCGTCAGCTTCGTGCAGTTGACAAAGGCACTGTCACCGATCGTGGTCACATTGTAAGGAAGCACGATGGATGGCAGAACTGTGCAGCCGTAGAATGTCTGGCTCTCAATCTTCTTTAACTTGCTGCCTAATATAATGTCGGTCAGAGCTTCACATCCATAAAATGCAGAACTTCCAATAGACGAAACGGTATCCGGTACCGCTGCCTTTTTCAAGGCTTTACAGTTTTTAAATGCGTTGCTTTCTATTTTTTCCACCCTGGATGGAAGTATTGCTTCCGGCAAAGATTCACAGCCGGAAAACGCGGAGTTCCCGATCGTGGTCAGGGTGGATGGGAAGTTGATGGTGATCAGCTTCTTGCAGCCGGAAAATGTGCTTGCTGGTATTTCTTTTAAGATATCTGAAAGGTGCACTTCTGTCAGGCTGGTGCAACCTTGAAAACTTGAACTTCCAATTGCCTTAACAGTATTTGGAATATCTATCGTTGTTAATGAGGAACACCCCTTAAATACAAAGTCTTCCAATATATCAATCCCGTTATTCATGGTAATTTTAACAAGATTTTTACAATTTCTAAAAGAACTATCTCCTATCTCTGTAATGGTATTTGGCAATTCTATTTTCTCAATACCATCACATCCCATAAACAATGCTGCACATACTACCGTGCTTCCCTCTTCAAATTTAACAGTTTTTAAATTACTGCAACCACCAAATACTCCGTATGATGTATTAGTACTACTTCCCCAACTTGTGTTAAATCCTTTTAATGTCCTTGGTATTTCAATTTTACCGATTGATATGCAATCCCCAAATACTCCATAACCAACAATTGTAAGATTCTCCGATAACTTTATATTTTCAAGCTTGTCACACTGATAAAATGCTTCAAATTCTATTGTTTCCACACTATCTGGTATATTAATACTTGTTATCTTACCACATTTATAAAATGCCCTTGAGCATATCTTATTTATGCCTTCTTGCATTTCTACATCTATTAATCCGCTACATTCTGCAAATGCTTGATTATCTATTTCGGTCACACTTTCAGATATTATAACCTTATTCAAATTCTTACAACTTTTAAACGCACTATTTCCTATTTTTGCAATTGTATCCGGCAATTCTATTTCCTCAATACCATCACATCCCATAAACAATGCCGGACATACTATCGTGCTTCCCTCTTCAAATTTAACAGTTTTTAAATTACTACAGCCACCAAACACTCCGTATTTTGTATTAGTTCCGCTTCCCCATGTACTATCAAAATTTTTTAAACTTTTTGGTATTTCAATTTTACTAATTGACTTACAATTTCCAAATACGTTGTAACCGACTGTTATTAAATTTTTTGATAAATCAATATTTTTTAAATTTCTGCAGTTATAAAATGCATCAAACTCTATTTTAACTATATTATCCGGTACAATAATTTCTTTCAATGACATACATTCATAAAATGTGCATGTATTTATCACTGTAAACTTCTCATTCACCGGTAAATACGCACTCGCCAGCTTGCTGCACTTCTGAAACGCACACCTGCCAACTTTTTCTACACTGTCCGGTATCACAACACCAAGCAGTGACGTACATCCATAAAACGCACTGTCTCCAATACTTTTTACACTATCCGGTATGCTGACCGATACCATACTTGTATTATTTTTAAACGCTTCATCTCCGATTGCCGTTACCGTATCCGGTATTTCCACGAAAGTCTGCCATCCGTTATATTTTTTCAGCACACCATTTTCAATGACAAAATTAACAGAATCATCATAAAACATTCCATCCCCGTCACCATAAATCTGTGCATAGTTCGACGCACGGTACAGGGAAATTCCATTTTCACTGGAACTGTCGCCGCTGCCATAATATGATGCCCAGGTACTCCATTTTATCGTCCACTGATGGATCACGCATGCCGGTTCTGAGGCACTTAACCTTGCATTACAGTCATATACTGTGACACCGTTATCATCCGCACTGACAAACACCATCGTATGCTGTCCGCCATTGCCGCTGCCGCATGCCTGTATGATATCCCCGAGTTTTCCCTGCTGTAACAATGTTTTCGCACTGCCTGCTGTCACGCTGTTTCCAGAAATCTGTCCTACCAGATCTACATTTTCTTCACTCTGATATTTATACCTTGCATTTCCGTAATAGCGGTTTGGCATATTACAGCCGAACAACTGGTAAAATACCATTCTTGCAAATCCAAAGCACTGGATCGCACCACCCCAGTCACTATTCCAGGTCTGTCCCACATTCGGTTTGTACTGATTTTGGATAACCGCAAATTTTGCTTTGATGCTTGCTGTACTGTCATAATTTTCATCAATGACAGTTCCGTTATTATCTCTGATCGTTGCAGAATCATCCTTGATCGTCAATGTGCCAGCCTGCACCGCCTTCGTGGCATTTGAGAGACAGCTATTGATGTAAAGTTCATAATTTACTTCCGAGCCCATGCTGCTCTCCCAGCAGTCCATCTTTGTATATAATCTTTTATCCCTGTTTTTTACCAGATTTTTTGATTTTGACAGCAGCATTTTCGTACATGCTGCATTAAAATTAACTGCTGCCTCAAGATAACGGATATCATCTTTCGTCCCTTTTCCAGTGTAAAACAAATGCTGGTAATGTGCGACTGCCCTGTTTGAATCCATCCAGTACTGATATAACAATGATGAATAGACGATATCCGAAACAGATGGATTGTAACGTTCATACACAGATGCAATCATCCCGGCTGCTTTATTCACGATTCCCCACGGCAGACTGCTATAATCAAACACGCCTGAGACAATACTTCCGGCTGCTTTTTTTGCCTCTTTCTGTAAGACACTGAGCACTTTATCCGACATATAATGATCCACAATATACTGTGCCGGATTTTCCACGATCTCATTCCGCAGTGCGATCAGTTCGTTATAAATAGACGGATCTTTGACATGTTCATGAATGATCATAAGATCGTCGATTGCCTGAACTTCGATCTCCTGTATTTCGATCATACCGCTGACCATCAGGAAAATTTCATTTGTATCATTTGTGAATTTCATGAACATGTCCATATTTTCATATAAACCGTCCACCATTTCCCCGATTTTTTCATCTGACAGCAATTTGTTTTTATTATTCTCCACCAGAGTTTTCCGATATGCCTCTTTATCCTTGTCTTTCAAAAAATCGTATACTTTATTGACAACCTTTAAGTTTTTCTCTACCTCTCCCGCTGTTTTGGTAAGGTTCTGATTTGCCTGCAAATATTCATATACAACCTTCCTTGCTGCCTGTTTTTCAAAACTTTCATAAGTGTTATCGCCAAGATTGCATTTTGACCAGAATTCACTCCACAAAACGCTGCTGCCTGTCTTTATGCTGTACATAAATGACGCAACTGTCTCATCGGCAGCAGAGACACTGTTGATTGCCTCTAAAGACATATCTCCACATTTTGCAATAATATCATCATATGATTGATTATTCAGATATGATGGTGCTAACATGCAAAGCTGTTCTTCTGTAAGACTGTACGAGTCAGACGCAGAAAAAAATGAAATCTCATCCATAACCTCCTGTTCGATCTGCTCCTGTTCTTCTGCGGTCAATTCGATACTTTCCGTTTCTTCCGTAACTGTCTCGGTTTCAGCCTGCTCTGTTTCTGCCGTCTCTTCCATGACAATCCCCGTCTCTGAATCTTCCATCACCTCTGATTCGCTTGTCCAGACATTCCCAGCTGACTCTGATTCATTTATTTCCGTCTCTTCCGTAACAATCTCCGCATCCGAATCTTCTGCTTCTTCCGTGACAATCTTCGTCTCAGCCATCCCAGACATTTCTTCTGCCAAACGTCCGGCATTATGATCTTCTTCACCTGCCTGGTCTGTCTCCGTTTTCTCTGTCACTGCTGACTTTTCATCATCCTGTTCTGCAGTCTGTGTCTCCGCAGTCTCTTTCTCTTTGAAACTGTTTTCTTCCTGTGTCTGCTGATGCTCTTTCCCTGCCACATCCGCCAGCAGCATTTCCGGTGCTGCCGTAAACGTCATGCAGGCACAAAGCAGCCATGCGATCATTCGTTTTTTCATAACTGTTCTCCTTTCACAGATATCTCATTCCTTGCAATACGACCAAACGGTCTTATTATGAATTAAATTATAGCATTTTGATTATAATTTGTCTATTAAGTTAGAGGAGACACTCACGTGAAGTTTCAAAGAATTCAGAACTTAAGAATAGACAATGATCTTACTATAAAAGAAATCTCTGCCATGCTTGATCTGCACCGGGATGTTTATTCCCGTTACGAAAAAGGTATTCGTGATTTTCCAATCGACATTCTCATAAAGTTAGCAGATATTTATCACTGCTCAATCGATTATCTTGTTGGACGCGTTGATACAAAGTAATAAGAATACATAAAATGCCCACTCCGCAGACATTGATCACTCTATATAAAGAAAAGACGATTCCATTCAGAATCGTCTTTTCTTTATATATATACTTATTTTTTCCCACGCAGCAGCTTAATGATCTTCCCCTCATACACCACTGTCACAATAACGATCAATGCAACCGTCACCAGACTATACCCTTTATTGATCTGTACCCCGGCAGCATCACAGATACTGGTAAATAAAAGGCTGAGCACAAAGATCAGCTTGACCGCACGCACCATATGGATCGTATATTTTCTTATTTTCCCACTACATATTTCTTTCGGCAGGTTATTTACCCTTTCCGGATAACGTGCAAGCAGCGTCAGTCCAACATATACAAGAATCAGGATCGCCGCATTTAAAATAATTCCGGTAAATGCCACTCCATATACGATTCCATAATAAATCTGCAGTCCCAGATAAATCATTGCAGCTACGATTCCCACTGCCTCAAGCAGGAAATCCATATTTGTCATTTCTTCTTTTTTCAAATTTATCCCCTTCCTGTGCTGTTCTTCATCTTCTATTCTGTTATTTCTAAATACATTCCAAATGCCGCTTTCCATTCCGCCGTCAGACGTTCAAAATTCCATGCTGCATTTGCAGGGCTTGTGGATGGCAGTTTGCCAAGCGGCGGCATTCCCTCTTTATTACAGTATTTTACAAAAAGCTGATGTGCTTTTCCACCATTTGCAAAGATTCCCTGAATATCTGCCCCCGATAAGATTACATTCATGTCGTTCGGCACAACATTTTTGATAGAACTGTCAGAAGAACCCACAATATCACAGGAGTCGATCACATCCCACACAGCAATCTGATGCGTTAAAAGCAAATCTTTCTTTTTCTCAATCGTCTGTGGCACCGGTTCATTAAAAATTTCCGCTATCAGCTTCCAGAAACGGTTTTGCGGATGTCCATAATAAAACTGGTTCTCCCGCGACTTTACAGACGGAAAGGAACCCAGAATTAATATTCTGGATTCCTCATTATATACTGGCGAAAACGTGTGTTTTACATGTGTATATTCCATTTTTATGTACGCTTTCTATTCATAATTTTTAACATTAGAACTGTCTACTTTTTCAAATGGTACCCATACATATAAGCCATCTGCGGTAGCTCCCTCTAAAGTCGTCACATCTTTTCCGGTTGCAAGTGCGATTGCTGCATAAACAGCACTCTCACCCTGTCCAACTGCGGACTGGTATACGGTAAAGTCCATCTTTCCATCTTCAATCGCTTTGCATCCGTCTGCAGTCGCATCGATTCCAAGTACCGTCACATCACTGATTCCTGCTGCATCACAGGCATCAATGATACCAAGTGCCATAGAGTCGTTGTTGCAGACAGCAACGTCACACTTCTGTCCTGTCTTTAAAAATATATTGAACATCTCTTCCGCACGGTCCTGCTCCCAGTCGGCGTTATCTTCAAAGACATAATTGATCTTTTTCCCTGATGCATTTAAAGTATCCTTTAATGACTCAGATCTTCCTTTTGTCGCGGAATGTTTTTTCGGTCCTTCTAACAACACCACATTGATCTCACCCGCAGAAGCAAATTTATCTAGAATATACTCTGCCTGATACTGTCCTGCCACATATTCATCCGATCCAACATAAATATATTTCCCAGCCTGAAGTCTCGACTCATCCGGGCAGCTGTTAAAAAATACGATTGGTATATCACCTGCAAGCGCTTCTAATTCGAATGCCGTATCAGCATCAACCGGTCCGCATAAAATCACATCATAATTCTCACTGACCGCCTTTTTGATATGTTCCACCTGGTTTTCAATGGAATTTTCTGCATCAAATACATCCAGCTGAGCCCCACACTCTTCCGCCGTCTGCTGTGCCTGTGCCACAAGTACATTTCGGAAAGTATCTGCCTGTGATAATGACAGAAGAATCTTTAATCCTTTACCATCTATTGAACCTGTCTGTGTATTTCCACCACATCCGGCAAGGCATCCTACGAGCAATGCCAGACACATGATAGTACTTATTAATTTCTTCATCGCACGATCTCCTCTCTATATCCGGAACTGTTTTACCTGATCTGCAAGCTGATCTGCAGAAACGGTAAGGTTATCTGCTTCCTGTTCTACCTGGTCACTGTTCTTTGAAATATTCTTCGCCTGCTGTAACATGGATTCTGATGTTGCAAGAATCTCATCGGAACTTGCCGCCTGCTCTTCCGAAATAGCTGCAACATTCGTAGCAACCTGATCTACCTGATTGATCTTATCAACCACGTTGCCGATCAGCGTGCTCGTTTCCTGAATATTTTTAAAGATCGTATCAAATGTATCGACTGCTGTGTGGATCAATTCTGCACTGCCTGAAATATCCTGTGCACTGTTTCCTGCCTGTCTGACAGCATCTTCTACTAATGTATTGATTTCTGTGATCAGCTCTGTGATATGTGCTACCGAATCCGCACTGTTCTTTGCAAGTGTACCAATCTCAGCTGCAACAACTGCAAATCCTCTTCCTGCTTCGCCTGCGCGTGCAGCCTCAATCGATGCATTTAAAGATAACAGGTTCGTCTCGTCAGCAATATCACCAATCAGTTTGATGATCTGCACGATCTCGCCGGAAGCGGTTCCTACCTTATTAACAGCCTCTTCCAGATTGTGAATGGAAACTTCGATATTTGAGAGTGCCTCACCAACGCGCTCCATATCCTTACGTCCTTTTTCAGAAACAGCAACTGTCTCCTGCATCTTGCTTTCAACCATATCACTGTCGCTCTTGGTATCTGCTGCCACACCTGCAAGCTGTGTTGCATTTTCCGCGATCTCATTTACAGATACAGACAACTGATCAACCGTCGCGTTCAACTCACTCATGGACTGTGACTGGATTCCCGCTGCCGAACTCATCTCACCGGAAACACCCTTGCTGGAATCTGCCTGATTCTTCAACTTGCCGGAAACATTACCCATTTCTGAGATCATCTGCTTCATGGAAACGATAAATTTCTCCACACTATGACTCATGACAGCAATTTCATCATTTCCTTTTGTCTTGATGGAAACTGTGAAGTCACCGGAAGTCATTGCCGCAATAACTCTTGTCATTTCCTTGACCGGTTTAATTACAACATGTGTCACACGTTCGATTAGAACACAGAGCAGTGCGATACAGATCACACTGATCACGATCATAATATTACGAAGCTGTGTCAGATCAGAAAGTACAATGCTGGTAGGAATGTAAGATACTAAAAGCCAGTTTGTTCCTTCTACTTCCTGAAATACCGTCATATTTCCATCAAGTGTAGCAAAATTATAGTCTTTCTCTGCAGCTTTCTCTGCCGTAAGCTGGTAAAAATGACTCTGTCCTTCTGCCCCGAGTGTCTGGGAAATAAGAGATGAATCACGGTTCGCCAGGATCACACCGCTGGTTTTATCAACCAGAAATGCTTCCGCGTCGTTCATCTCGATAAAAGAATTTACAATAATTGCAATCCGGTCTAATGTCATGTCTGCTGAAATGACACGTACTTTATCAGATCCATCATTTAAAATGCCAGAAGCACTGATCACGTCCACACCATCTGCATTCTGATAGGCAGAACCGACTGCCATATTGACTCTGGAAAGACCTTCTTTATACCATGTACTGTTTGTTACATCGGATTCCTTTTTTGTCGATTCGGATGCCGTTATAAGCTGTCCTGTGGAATCTGCCACATAAAGTCCATCCGGATAATTGCTGTTATATCCATAGTAACTGTCCAATATGGTCTTTAGTTCCTCATCATCCGGTTTTAAATTCTCGATCGTAGTCTTCGCCATCTGAAAAGAAGCAAGATTCTCATTCAGCCACGCTTCAATCTGGGACGCCTGATTCTCTACCGAAGACTGCAGTAAATTCTGTGAATATTTCTTGATAATTCCTGCAGATATCTGATAAGCAACCACAACAAGTACCACAACGATTGCAATCACGACCGGTATAATGACACCAAGTAACTTTGCCTTAATCGACACCGTCTTTTGCTTTTTCATAAACTGCCCTCTCTTTTTACATAAATTTTACAATATAAATTATAAAATCATTGCTTTTTTTCGTCAATATGTATCATATATCGTTTCCGCTAATTTTTACATTGTATACATGTATTTTTCAAGAAATTACATGATCTTTTCTTGAAAATGAGGTCTGCTGTGCTATAATAACTTAGTGTGTCAATTTCATTTTCATACATATACAAGGCACATGGGATTGGTATTATGCCGCAATATGTGGTTTATACCAGAGAGGAGAACCTTAGATGGAACATTTAATTATTCCAAAAGATTATCATTCAGAACTAAATCTGCACGATACGCAGATTGCAATCAAAACAGTAAAAGATTTTTTCCAGAACCTGCTTGCACTTCGCCTGAATTTATCCCGCGTTTCTGCTCCGCTTTTCGTTGATCCGTTATCCGGTCTCAACGACAACTTAAACGGTATTGAACGCCCTGTTACTTTTGATATCAAAGAACAGAATGGAAAAGAGGCAGAAGTCGTACAGTCTCTCGCTAAATGGAAACGTTACGCATTAAAAAAATACGGTTTCGATTACGGTGAAGGACTGTATACCGATATGAATGCTATCCGCAGAGATGAGGATACCGACAACATCCACTCTATTTTTGTAGATCAGTGGGACTGGGAAAAGATCATCCATAAAGAAGAACGTAATATTGAGACATTAAAAGAAACCGTCACCACTGTATACAACTGCCTGCGCAAGACGGAAAAATACATGGCGATCCAGTATGATTATATAGAAGAGATCCTTCCACATGATATCTTCTTTATCACAACCCAGGAATTAGAGGAGATGTTCCCGGACAATACACCGAAGGAACGTGAATATTACATCACCAAAACCAAGGGTGCCGTATGTATCATGAAGATCGGTGATACCTTAGAAAACGGAGAGCCTCATGACGGACGTGCCCCGGACTATGATGACTGGTCTTTAAATGCAGATATCGTTGTCTACTATCCGGTACTTGACATTGCACTTGAGATTTCCTCCATGGGTATCCGTGTTGACAAGAAAGCACTTCTCTCCCAGCTCAAAAAAGCAGGCTGTGAGGATCGTGCAAAACTTCCTTTCCAGAAAGCAATCATCAACGAAGAACTTCCTTATACCATTGGTGGTGGAATCGGACAGTCCCGTATCTGTATGTTTTTCCTTCGTAAAGCACATATCGGAGAAGTACAGTCTTCTCTGTGGCCGGATGCAGTCGCAAAAGAGTGTGAGAAAAACGGGATTCAGCTTTTATAATTCAGCATACAGTTTTTGTAGCTGTTCTGCTATCTTATATGATACATAAAAACACAGGTACATTTTTAATCTCTGCTGTGAGATTTTAAAATGTACCTGTGTTTTTTACGAATAAGTTTTCCCTACAAATGCTGGTTTGTTGGGCTATGAGTTCCCCGGCGAAGGGTGATATCGCAGTTTTGTGATTGGCAAATTGCATCA
>ENA-UEQW01003126-UEQW01003126.1-human-gut-metagenome-genome-assembly--contig:-NODE-3126-length-11674-cov-4.618608_pt1 | contig 11674 bp, 10 predicted proteins | sample MGYA00242947_ERZ507947 | MGnify/ENA primary metagenome ERZ507947 (study PRJEB26167, sample SAMN06115421) | human gut metagenome | host: Homo sapiens | place: China:Guizhou | collected 2015-03-17... | reverse complement strand
TTTATGCGAACAATGCATCATGTCCGTACTCCGGTACAGGCACGCCGCAAGGCCAGCCGCAGGCGGTTTCCGCCATGCAACCTCTCGATTCGTTTCCATTTCCACCCGCCGGATTAGCAAGTAACTGCTAACCAAATCTCTATTCTCTTTGTTGTGCGATGCCGCACGATAAGGACAGCCCTCATTATGTCAAATTTCTAACAATCAATTAAATGGAAACGAATCAAAACCCCGTGCAGGAACAGTCTGTACAGTACATAACCCCCGAAAACACCCAAGCCGAACAACAGCCCGTACCCTCTCCGGAACAGCCGACCGGGCAACTCGCTCCAAAGCCAGAACCGCAACCCGAACAACCAACGGAAAAACTCTACAATCCCGCCGAAGCCGCCCGGATCGTCCAAAGCCTGACGGAAGATTATTTCAACCCCGAATATATTCTGCTTTTCGGGAAATTGGTCGGCGGTACACACCATAGCGACGCCATGGCCTATGACTTGCTGATGGTCGTGCGGGAAACGCCCGAATACAATTGGATTCAGGCAAAACGCATCCTGCGTTACAAAGTGCCGTACAGCAGGCGCGAGATCACCTATATCAACCTCTACATTATGCCTTTGAGCTATGTCGAGTCGAATAAAACACCATTCCTCTACTTTGCACACTCCGAGGGCGAATTGCTCTATTGCAGCGACCACTGCCATTTCCGCCGCCCGAAACACCCGATCAACTTTGCCGCAGCCTATGCGGACGCCAAATTTCATTTCGATACGTTCCGGATGCTGGGCAACGAATTGATCGAACAGGCGCAGGACGCCTTCAGCGAAAGCCGCAATATGCGTCTGGCGGCTTTGTTCATGGCGCAGGCTGCAGTCTACTTTTATCACACTCTCTATTATGTTTATCACGGGCTGGAGTTCGATATTCACGATCCGGTCGTGATGCACGAACGGATGCGGACGCTCTCGACGCAGCTGATGCTGGTTTTAGACGATAACCATATCGAAAATATCTTCACGCTGCCGCGCCTGAAGAGTTTTCTGGTAAAGGCACGCTACGACATTGGTTTCGATGTTGCGCCGCAGGAATTGGAAATGCACCTGCAACGCGTCGAAAAAATGGGCCATATCATCGAAAACTACTGCGGCTTGCGGCTGGAGCTTTATAAAGAGTTGAGCGAACGGCAATAAGCGGCCAATCATCCGAACGAACAAGGGTTTGCGGGATCACTGACAATCCCGCAAGCCCCTGTTTCGTTTACGAAAACACAACCTTGCCGTTAGGCACACGGTAAATCCTGCGTTCTGCTTTCAGGCACATGCAGCTACCGTTTGGAAAGTTTGGTTGGAACAGTTCGTGCGGCGGATTTCCTTCGGCTGTCAGACATCCGTAAAGAGGTTGAGCTGGTGCAGCATCGTGAAGGCGAAGGAGGCGCCGATGATGATGCACAATACCACCAGCAGTGCGTTCAGTACCCGGGGCGAAGGCTTTGTCGGCCGGCCCTCGTTACTGCGGATATATTCGCGGAAGAAGATGTAGAGTGCCGGCACGATGCTGCATGCCAGGAGGTAGTCCTCGGGGATGCCGAAGAAGTAGACCTTCGAGAGCCCGATCAGCGCCCAGTGGCAGAGGAACATGGCCAGCACGATGTTGATCCGCTCCGAAAAGGCCAGCATCAGCCCGATGGTGAACACGGCGACCGAACACGGCATCACGGGCGTGGTGACCATCGGGAACGTACGTCCCAGCGCCAGCGAAAAGAGCGGGTAGACGAGCGGCATGGCGAACAGCAGCAGCGCGAAGCCTGTATGGTTGTGCGTGCGTTGGAGCGAAGCGTGTTTCACAACCAGGTCGTATACCCAGATGCACCCCATGATCGCCCAGAAGAGCGCCAGCATGTCGTTGTGCTCGCGTTGTTCGCCGTATAAGAGGTAATAGATACCTGCGATCCAGAAATTGAGCATCGCCATAAAGGTCTTCATGGCGATGCGTACCCCGGGCGTCGGGCGCAGGTAGAGCAGCAGCGTCAGTGTGGCCGCAACCAGCGTCAGTAGGATCTGTACGGGCCATGTCGCGGCGTTATAGGAGGCGATGGTGTTCCAGAAGATTTCCATGGATCGTTATTTGTCGGTATGCTTGCGGCGCCGCGTGAGCGAGAATGCCTGGTGGTTGAATACGAAGATGGGCAGCGTAGCCCCCGCTGCCAGCAGTGCGATCACGCTCAGCGATACGGTTGCGTTGAGGAAGAATTGCTGCATGTATTGCAACCCCTCCCCCGGGTCGTTGAGCGATTGCAGGAACATGATGAGCGAAAAGACGGTCTTGTAGGCATAGATGCCGGGAACCATCGGCAGCAGGGCGGGGATGTAGAGGGCCGTCATCGGGCAGCGGATGCCGCGCCCCAGCCACAGGCTGCCGAACCCGATGCTGATCGAGGCGAACAGCGAGGCCGTGGCGATGTCGACTGAAAAGTAGTGCATCAGGCAGAACCGCAGGGCGTGCCCCATGGCCGCCAGCAGGGCGATACGGGGGAAAGCCCGCATCGGCGGGTCGGAAACGGCGCCGAAACCGATGGCCGCGATGGCTGCAAAGAGCCCGTCGAGAAGGATGTCCGCAGCGATCATAGTAATCCGTCTTTAACCATTAACAATGTCGCCGACAGGCCGATGGCGATGCAGATGATAAGCAGCAGGGCGTTGATCAGGCGGCTGCACCCGATCAGAATGTGCCCCTCGACGATGTCGATCACGCCGTTGATGAGCGGTACTCCGGGGACGAGGAACAGGACGCTCGTCGCGAGCGCCGTTTCCGCCGAACAGTCGAACCTCAGGGCTGCCGAGGCGCACAGCGACGCCATGAAAGCCGAAATGATGAAGATCAGGAAGTGGTTCACGCCGTGTGCCTGCATACGCTGTTTGGCGGCGAAACCCACGAGCGTCGAGGTGAAGACGATGCCCATGGCGATCCAGTCGCCCCCGAACAGCCGGCAGAACGAGGCGTTGGCCAGCCCCACGGTCAGCAGGACGAAGATTGGGTCTATGCGCGGTTTTGCAGTCAGTTCGTCGTAGCGCTTCCGGATTTCGGAGAGCGGAAGCCCTTCGTCCAGCGCATCCCAGCTCAGGGCGCTCAGGTCGGAGTTGCGCTCGAAGCTGACCGGCAGCGCCGGGATCTTCACTACGCGGGTGATGGCCTCGCCGCTCTCTTCGTCGTGGGCGGTGATGATCGTGCTTTTCTGGAAACTCGACAACTGGAGGTCGACCCCCTGCGAGGCTCCGATACGCTGCGAGTTGCGGATCACGCGCGAGGTGTGCACGCCCGATCCGAGCAGGTAAGTCGCATATTCCGCAATGAAGTCGAGGACTTCCGTCAGCTCTTGTCTGGTCTTCATAACGAGGGCAAAAATAGTCCATTTCGGGCAAACCGCCATTGTTGGGGCCGAAAAAATTACACCGTGATGCCCGTAGGGTTTCTGCGCCGGGTTTCCCGGGGGGGGCGGACAACTCCTCCGGGGCGCCCGGAAAAAACCTATGGCCTGCGCCGGAACAGCTCCGTGATGTTTTGCATGGCGCCTTCCTTTCCGACCCTGTAAAGGCGCTGGTTGGTCGTCGGCGACGTCAGCGGCCCCAGCTCCTCGACCCAGCCTCCCAGCTTGATGTAGTCGAACGACTGCGGCCGCAGCCCCTCCGGCAGCCGGGCGCGTCCCGAATACCAGCCTGTGTGCAGCACCGGGAATTTCTGCCGCACGACGTCGGCCAGCGCGGCGATCTCATGCGGTGCGGCGTCTCCGCCCATGAAACAGACGCAGGTCACCGAGCGCCCGTAGCGGGCGAGTATCCCGCACAGCTCCGCCTCGTCGAGCACCCGCCCCATGTCGGCCTGCAAGTGCAGGCTGTGGCACCCGCGGCAGCGGTTGGGGCAGTTGGTGATGTTGATCGCCAGCGTCGTTTCGCAGGGTATTTCCGCGAATACGATGTCGAAATTGTGGTATCTGACCATCGTCCGTTTACTCCGCTTTGGCGTAATAGCGGTGTGCGGCCTCCTTCTGGCGCGCGGCCGAGAAGTTCGACACCCGTTTCATGTAGCCGATCACGCGGGTCAGGTAGTCCAGGTTGTCGCCGTGGCACTCGGGGCACTCCTTCAGGTAGCGCTTGTCGATGTGCCCGCACTCGTTGCATACCGTGTTGGGGATGTTGAACGTGAAATAGTTGCATCCCTCGGCGGCCGCTACGCGCAGCAGGTGGCGGTACTGCTCCTTCGAAAGGTGGTCTTCGAGGTTCATGTGCAACGCCGAACCGCCCGTGAGGTGGTCGATATAACGGCGGCCGTGGAGCCTGAACTTGTCGATCACGTTCAGCGATTCGTCCTCGACGACATAGAAATAGGAGTTGTAACAGTCGCGCGGTACGACGTAGCCGTCCTCGCGATCCCATTTGGCGTGTTTCACGCCCACGTTCTCGGCCGGGATCATCTCGCAGTTGAACATGAGCTCCTTCGAACGGTACTTCTTGTTGTAGCGCTCGATCAGCCCCAGTACGCCCTGTACGAAACCGACGTAGTCGTCGTTGTCGTTGATCGGGATGCCCAGGAACTCGGCCGCCTCGACCAGCCCGTTGACGCCGATCGTGAGGTACTGGCGCGCGAGGTTGATATAGCCCGCGTCGAACAGGGGCAGCATCCCCTTGGCCTGCAAATCCTTGAGGTTCTCGTTGTAGGCCGTCTGCACCTTGTGCACCAGGTCGACGATCTCTTCGAGGTAGGTCAGGTAGTGCATGCCGTTCTTCACGGCGTACTGGATGCAGCGGTTGAGGTTGATCGTCAGCACGCTCTTCGAACCGGTCGATACGCCGCCGGCGCCGAGCGTGTAGCTGAACCCGTTGTCCTGTATCTCGTTGCGCAGGCGGCAGCACGACGACAGCGAGTCGGCGTTGTCGCTGATATAGGTGAAGAACGAGTGCCCCTCGGAGTACATCTGCGCCGTGATGTCGCCCCATTCCTTGTCCATCACGTCGCCGTCCCTGGTCAGCAGGGCCATCGTCTCGACCGGGAAGGTCAGCACGGTCTTCGTGCGCTCGCGGTTGAACCACGTCATGAAACGCTTTTGCAGCCACGACAGCGATTCCCAGTGCGGCTTCGTCCCGTCGGGGAATACGAATTCGCCGAACAGGCTTTCGAAATAGTAGCGGTCGTAATAGGCCACGTTCCAGAACACGGCCTGGAAGTTACGCGCCCCCGTGGGCTGGTTGATCGAGTAGACGATCTGTTCGAAACAGTCCGTAATCATCTTGTCGATCGTCCGGTGCTTTTTCGAGAGGTCGACCACCTCGTCCGCCCGCTTGTAGTAATCTTCGCCGTACTCCTGTTCGATGAAATAGTTCATATACATCAGGAACTCCGGCGTGGCGCAGGCGCCCGAGAGCATCGACGATACGATGAAGACCATGTTGACGAAGCCGCCGCAGAACGACTTGAGATTGGTCGGGCGTGTCGAGTTGCCGCCCACCGAGAGCGTGCCGTTCAGCAGCCACGGGTACATCGTGATCGAGGCGCAGTAGTTGGCCATCGACGTTTCGTCGTTCTTGTAGATGAAGTGGTCTTTCAGCAGGCGGAGGTATTTGTCCGAGAGTTCCTTGCCGTACATCTCCTTGATGCGGTCGGTCAGCAGCCGGCGGTTGAGCCGGATGAAGTTCTGTTTGGGCAGTTCGCCGATCAGCGTGGCGATGTTCTTGTTCTCGACGTTGGCGTTGGCATCGTATTTCGAACCCGTCGCGGGGTTCGAGGCATCGCAGTAGTTGATCAGGAATTCGAGTTTTTCGCGGTCTTCGCGATCCTCGGTGTGCTTCTGGCGGTAGAGCATGTAGCTCTTGGCCACGGCGAAATAGCGTTCGGCCATGAGCGCCACCTCGACCTGGTTCTGTATCTCCTCGACATTCATGCCGTCGGAGATATGTACGCGGCTGAGTACCGACGTGAGGTCGTCGTCGGTGGCGTATCCGCCTACCGAAAGGAATGCCTTGCTGATCGCGCGTTTGATCTTCTCGAGCGAAAAGGGGGCGCGCTTGCCGTCGCGCTTGACGATGTAAATTTCCGAAATGCCCATAATGTATCTGTATTTGTTTGTAAGTCTTGCCGTACGGAGGCGGCATCTCCGCCTGCGTAATACGCAGGACAGCCATGTCCTTACCCCTGAATTGTTCGGTGTAAATATCTGTTCCGGGCACCGCCCTAAATCCCGAAGGCGGATGTCGCAGCTCGCAAGGCAGGTCTTCTGGCTCGCCCCATCCGCACGCCTTCCCGTCCCGGGGGACAGTGGCTCAAGAGAGTGCGGAACGCAATCGAGGCTTACAGCTACGGGAATAGCCCCTGATTCTCACAGGAGTTCCCTTTTGATCCCGTGCCGGCAGCCGCCGGCGGGGAACCTTGCTCCGGAACAAATGTAGACATACTTTCCCGGATCGCAAATATGCGTGCGGGCAATTAATGAACAAATTGTAAACAAAAAATGCAGGGACATTCCGGCCCTGCATTTCCTTTTCCGGGACGCCCGTCCGCAACCCGGTGAGCGTCAAACCTCCTGCCTGTCCGCGCCCGTTCGCTCCCCGCTTTATTTGCGCATCGAGAGCGAAATCCGCCCGCGGGCGGTGTCGATCCCGGTGACCCGCACCTCGACCTGCTGTCCCAGGTGCACGACCTCCGCCGGCGAGGCGACGTAGCGGTCGGCCATCTGCGAAATGTGCACCAGCCCGTCCTGCTTGATCCCGATGTCGACGAAAGCCCCGAAGGCCGTGATGTTGGTGACGATGCCCGGCAGCGTCATCCCTTCGCGCAGGTCGCCGATCGTACGTACGTTCGGGTCGAACGAAAAGGCCTGCAGCTGTTCGCGCGGGTCGAGGCCGCACTTGTCCAGCGCTTCGACGATGTCCGTCACGGTCGGAATCCCGACCTGTCCGTCCACGTATCTCTCGGGTTTGATGCCCCTGCGCAGCTCCTTGTCGGCGAGCAGCCTGTCGACCGTCACGCCCGCGTCGGCGGCCATCCGCTCGGCTATGTGGTACGATTCGGGATGCACGGCGCTGTTGTCCAGCGGATTCTGCCCGCCGACGATGCGCAGGAAACCCGCGGCCAGTTCGTAGGCCTTGGCGCCCAGCCTCGGCACCCTGAGCAATTCTTTGCGGCTCTTGAAATCGCCGTTCGCGGCGCGGTACGCCACGATGTTCTCCGCCAGCGCCGGCCCCAGTCCGGAAATATAGGTGAGGATGTGTTTCGAGGCGGTGTTGATGTTCACCCCGACCCTGTTTACGCAGCTTTCGACCACCGTATTGAGCCTGGCCTTGAGTTTTCCCTGGTCGACGCTGTGCTGGTATTGCCCGACGCCGATCGACTTGGGGTCGATCTTCACCAGCTCCGAGAGCGGGTCGATCAGCCTCCGGCCGATGCTCACCGAGCCGCGCACCGTCACGTCGTAATCGGGAAACTCCTCGCGCGCCGCGGCCGACGCCGAGGAGACCGATGCGCCGTCCTCGCTGACCATGAATATCTCCACGGCTCCGTCCAGTCCCAGGCCGCGCACCAGCTGCTCGGTTTCGCGCCCCGCCGTACCGTCGCCGATTGCGAAGGCCTCGGCCCTGTATTTCCCCGCCAGCGCCCGCAGCATTTCCGCCGCTTCGGCATAGCGGCCCTGCGGCGGGTGCGGGTAGATGGTCGTATTGTGCACGAGGTTGCCCTGTGAGTCCAGGACGACGACTTTGCAGCCCGTGCGGAATCCGGGGTCGATGGCAATCACGCGCTTCTGCCCCAGCGGCGCCGAAAGGAGCAGCTGCCGCAGGTTTTCGGCGAATACCCCGATCGCCTCGTCGTCGGCCTTCTCTTTGGCGGCCGCGAGCAGCTCGGTCTCTATCGACGGTCGGATGAGCCGCTTGAGCGAGTCGGCCACGGCGGCCTCCATATATGTGCGCGTTGCCGATCCGGGACGTATGAACCGGCGGCAGAGCGCTTCGGTGATGCGCTCCGTGTCGGCGTCGATCGAGATGCGCAGGATCCCCTCGTCTTCGCCGCGACGCATGGCCAGGAACCGGTGCGACGAGATGCTGCGCAGCGGCGACGCGGCGTCGAAGTAGTCCGAATACTTCGCCCCCTCGGCCTCCTTGCCCTTCACGAGCTTCGAGTGCACCGCCCCTTCGCGTCCCATCGTGCGCCGCACGGTGTTGCGGGCCTGTTCGTCCTCGGATATCCTCTCGGCGACGATGTCGCAGGCTCCTGCAATGGCCTCTTCGGGGGTCGGTACCTCGGCCGTGACGAAGCGTTGCGCCTGATGCAGAAGGTCGTGTGCCCGTTGTGCCATGACGATGTCGGCCAGCGGTTCCAGCCCGCGTTCGCGGGCCGCCGTGGCGCGTGTGCGGCGCTTGGGTTTGTAGGGCAGGTAGATGTCCTCCAGCTCCACCGCGTTCCAGCACTCTTCGATCCGTTTGCGGAGCTCCCCGGTCAGTTTGCCCTGCCCCTCGATGGTCGTCAGGACGGTCTGCCTGCGGGCTTCCAGCTCGGTGAGCCTGTCCAGTTGTTCCTTGATCGCCCCGACCTGCAATTCGTCGAGCGAGCCGGTCGCTTCCTTGCGGTAGCGGCTGATGAAGGGGATCGTGGCGCCTTCGCGCAGCAGGCGTACCGTGCCCTGCACCTGCGGGAGGCCGATCCCGAGTCTTTGTGCTATGATTCGTTCCGTCATTCTAATATCCGAATTTCGCCGCCGCCAGCCGCATGTGGCCGATGATATCGACGCCGAACGGGCAGTTCCGTTCGCAGCGGCCGCAGGCGATGCACTCCGAGGCGTGGTGCGGCAGGAGCCTGTAATGTTCGCGCACCGTCTCCGGTATCTCGTGCTGTGCCAGGGTCAGGTTGTAGTATTTGTTCACACCGGCGATGTCGATCCCCACCGAACACGGGGCGCAGTGCCCGCAGTACATGCAGTGCCCTTCCCACGAGAATTTGTCCAGCCCGGCCAGCGCCCCCGTGTAGTCGCGTTCCGCGGCCGTGGCCGAACACCAGGCCAGTGCCGCTTCGATCTCGGCGCGGCTGCGGCAGCCGGCCATTACGGCCGCTACGCCGGGGCGCGTCAGGGCATATTCGAGGCATTGTACCGGGGTCATCGGGCGTCCGAAGGGCGAGTTGGCGTCGCTCAGCAGGTCGCCTCCGCCGTAGGCCTTCATCACGTCGATGGCGATCCCTTCGCGTTCGCAGAATTCGTAGAGCCGTTGCCGTTCGGGGTCGATGTTGTGCAGCTCCCGCGCGTAACTCTCGTCCGCCCAGAGCGTATCCACGTCGTCGCTCGGCGGCAGCAGGTCGTAACAGGGGTTCACCGAGAACATCAGCACGTCGATGAGCCCCGTCCGGGCCGCCATGTGCGCGACCACGGGGTTGTGGCTGCTCAGGCCGATGTGGCGGATGCGCCCTTCCGACCTGAGCCGTTGCGCCAGGCGCATGATCGGGCCGTCGAGCACCTCGCGCAGGTCGGCCTCGGCGTCCACGTAGTGGATCATCCCGATCTCCACATAGTCCGTTCCCAGCCGTGCGAGCAGGTCTTCGAACGCCGCCAGCGATTTCTCCGGATCGCGCGTGCGCAGGTACTGCCCCTCTTCCCATACCGAGCAGAGGTGCCCCTGTATGACGAACTTCTCGCGCCTGCCCGCCAGCGCTGCGCCGATGTTGCTGCGCAGCTCGGGGTTCGAGGCGTAAAGGTCGAGGAAGTTGATGCCGTTGCGGATGGCGAAATCGAAATCGGCGCGCACCTCTTCGGCCGTCTTGTCCGCGAACCCCTCGCAACCCAGTGCGATGGCGCCGACTTTCAGTCCGGTGCGCCCCAGTATGCGGTACTCCATCCTATTCCAGTTCCACGAGTTCGTATTGCTGCGAGCCCAGCCCGATCGCTTCGCCGTGTTCCAGCGTGTGGATGCCGTGGCGCGACTCCATGCGTTCGATCAGGTGCACCTTGCCCGGGTCGGGCGATGCGTAAACCAGGTCGACGCACGCCTTGTCCAGCGCCACCGGGTCGGTCGAGGCCAGGATGCCGATGTCGCCCATCTTCGGGTCTTCGGGGTGCGCGTCGCAGTCGCAGTCCACCGACAGGTTGTTCATCACGTTGATGTAGAGTATCTTTTCCCCGCAATGGTCTGCCACCGACTTGGCTGCCTCGGCCATCGACTCCAGAAAATCGTCCTGCGCGGGCAGGTTGCCCCACATCTGGGCGGCATTCTTGGTCTTCCCGGCCGAATGTATCCACGCCTTGCCCGCCGACGAGGCGATGCCGATCGAGATGTTCTTCACCGCACCGCCGAAGCCGCCCATGGCGTGCCCCTTGAAGTGCGAGAGCACCACCGTGAAATCATAGGCGGGGTAGTGCGACCCCACGAAGTTCTCCCTGAGGTGCCTGCCGCCCTTCACGGGCAAGCTTACCTCGCCTTCGGCATCCATGATGTCCACCGGGGCGATGGCCGTGAAGCCGTGGTCGGCGGCGGCCTTCAGGTGGTTTTCCGTGCTGGCGCGTCCGCCGCCGTAGGCGGTATTGCATTCGACGATCGTGTCGTCCACCTTCTGCACCAGATCCTTGATAAGCTCCGGCTTGAGGAAGTTGTGCCCGCCGGGTTCCCCTGTCGAGAGTTTCACGGCCACCTTGCCCGTCGCCGGACGCTCCAGCGCCTCGTACAGGCGCACCATATTCTCCGGCGTGATGTCCCGCACGAAATAGACCTTGGGTGCCTCGGGCGCTTCTCCGCCGCCCTGTGCTGATCCGCAGGCCGGGGCCGTGAAAGGCAGGATCGACAATAACGAAACCATATACATTTTTGTCATGTCTCGGGATTGTTAATTACGTAATAGGTACCTGAGCACCGCGTATCCTGCAAATACCTGTGCCAGCATACCGGGGAGCCCGATGCGGATGTCCTGCAGGGCGGCTTTCGCCGAGCCCGTCCAGGCCCATTCGCCCAGCGAGCCGAACAGCTGGTAAAAGAGGACGACGCCCGCCAGCAGGGGCAGCGTCACGCGCCCTGCCCGCCATGCAGCGAGGCTTGCGGCGACGGCCAGCAGCACCGATTTGAGCAGGATCACGGGCAGCATCGCCGCTGCGGGCATGCCGAACAGCGCCGAGTTCACCGCCGGCGAGAGCACGGCGGTCAGCAGGCCCACCCGCCAGCCGTATTTGTAGGCGCCGACCAGCGTGAAGAAATAGATCGGCAGCCACCGCAGGCCGCCCTGCGGCACGAGGTGGCAGATTTGGGGCAGGACGATGTTGCCTGCCACGAAGAGCGCCGCCGCGAGGTAGGTCTTCGCCTCGCGGTAGCCCGTCGAATAGAGTTTTACAGCCGTTGTTTCCATTTTGTCTTTTGTTTGTTCATATTCAAAAACAGTGCTTTTCGTGCGGTTTTTAAAAATCGAGGTTCACACTCCCGAAGAGCGTCGTCCGGGGCGTCGGGTTCCGGCGTCGATCCCGTCGCTGCGCCAGCGGAAAATCCCTGTGCCGGGCAGTAGCGAACCCTATCTATTCGTTTCGCTCCTGCATTTTGCGGATGAATCCTTCGATCAGCGGCAGACACTCCCCGGCCGTCTGCGCCTCGGCGCAGAGCCGCTCCACGGGACATATCCCGTCGTCCGCACGGTTGATGATATGGGGCACGGCGACCGTGTAGGC
>ENA-UEQW01003123-UEQW01003123.1-human-gut-metagenome-genome-assembly--contig:-NODE-3123-length-11684-cov-3.232791_pt1 | contig 11684 bp, 8 predicted proteins | sample MGYA00242947_ERZ507947 | MGnify/ENA primary metagenome ERZ507947 (study PRJEB26167, sample SAMN06115421) | human gut metagenome | host: Homo sapiens | place: China:Guizhou | collected 2015-03-17... | reverse complement strand
AAAACGGAGCGGAAAATATGACACACTGCCCCAAAGAGCTTATAATCCTTTAAAAAACACTTGAAAAACAACCGGATATATTATAAAATAAGTATGATTAAAATTGCGCTTCGGCAAAAGTGCGCCGAGGCTTAAAACGGAGGATTTAAAAATGGTATCAGCAGGCGATTTCAGAAACGGCGTTACTTTTGAAATGGACGGCGGCGTTTATCAGATAATCGAATTCCAGCACGTAAAACCCGGCAAGGGCGCTGCTTTTGTCCGCACCAAAATCAGAAACGTTATTACCGGCAGCGTTGTAGAAAAGACCTTCAACCCGACCGATAAATTCCCGACCGCGTTTATTGAGAGAAAAGATATGGAATACTCTTACAACGACGGCGATCTCTATTACTTTATGGACCCCGAGTCATACGAGCTTGTTCCGATAAGCAAGAGCGAGCTCTCAGACAACTTCAAGTTCGTAAAGGAAAATATGGTTTGCAAAATACTTTCCTACAAGGGCAAGGTATTCGGCGTTGAGCCGCCCACATTCGTAACTCTTGAGGTTACAAAGACCGATCCCGGCTTCAAGGGCAACACGGCTACAAACGCAACAAAGCCGGCTACTCTTGAAACAGGTGCCGAGATAAAGGTTCCGCTCTTTATCGACGAGGGCGAAATGATTAACGTTGATACCCGCACAGGCGAGTATATGTCAAGAGCCAACTCATAACAGAGATAAAAACGGGGAAATAATTTTGCCCCATTTTTATAGTGTTCGGATTTTGTGCATTGCACTCCGAAAAAACACGGCGTTCTATGTCAGCTACGATAGGACGTCCGCGCATACAAAAATATTGTAGCTGTGAAAGGCTATGGTGATTACTATGACAGTTACCGAAAAAGCGGCTTATCTCAAAGGCGTGGTTTCAATGCTTAAGCTCGAGGAGAATTCCGACGAGGCTAAGGTTTTGAACGTACTTGTTGACACAATAGACGAAATGGCTCAGTCCATTGCCGAGCTTGAGGAACAGCTTGACCTCACAAACGAGCAGCTTGATGCCGTTGACGAGGACCTTGACGATCTTGAGGAATATGTTTACGGCGATGACGATGACGACTGCTGCTGCGACGACGATGATATGTACGAGGTAGAGTGCCCGTCATGCGGCGAGACTGTATATTTCGACGGCGCTGCCATTGAGGATGGCTCTGCCGAGTGCCCGAATTGCGGCGCAAAGCTTGACTTTGACCTTGACGGCTGCGACTGCGACGACTGCGGTCATGACCACGACGAAGAATAATCTCGTCGAAATAATATAACTGCAACGGGGCAGTAAGAGCGTGATGCTTTTACTGCCCTGCTTTTTTATACCGCAAAAAAAGTCGGAGCGAATCGTTTTGGCCGCAAGTGTGACCACTGAAATCGAATGTAGATGAATTTTGTAACAAAATGCACAAACGGCTGTAATGAAGTTCGTCGGAAATTTGATTAAAATAGTCAAAAACCCCTTGAAAAATAGATTTTGTTTTGATAAAATAAAAATTAACTAAAAGGATAAGTGGCAAATTGCACATTTCCCATGTTTCCCGAAGGGAGTTAAAGAGCAGGATGAGCACTAAAACAACCAAAAAGCACAGCGAGAACGATGTTCCGCTTTACCTTTTCCATGAGGGCAGCAATTCAAATGCGTATGAGTATTTCGGCTCCCACAGAAAAAATAAGAATACCGTGGTTTTCAGAGTTTGGGCGCCTGACGCAAAAAATGTCAGCGTTACGGGAGATTTTAACGATTGGTCGGAGACTGAAAATCCGATGAAGCAGCTCAAAAACAGCGGCGGCGTTTGGGAAGCGGAAATCAAGAATATCAAGCCCTACGATATGTATAAATATTGTATAACCGCTGCCGACGGAAGAACGCTTATGAAGTGCGACCCATACGGCTTTCACATGGAAACGCGCCCCGGCACGGCTACAAAATACTATGAAATCGACGATTGCTACGAGTGGCACGACGAAAAGTGGGTGGAGGGCAGAAACGGCAAAAACATCTACGAGTCGCCCGTAAATATCTACGAGATACACGCGGGCTCCTGGAAGCAGTATGACGACGGTAATTTCTACTCGTACCGTGCGCTTGCCGACGCTCTTGTGCCCTATGTTAAAAAGATGGGCTATACCCATATTGAGTTTATGCCGCTCACTGAATATCCGTTTGACGGCTCGTGGGGCTATCAGGTGACGGGTTACTTTGCCGCAACGTCACGTTACGGCGAGCCTAAGGACCTTATGTATCTTATAGATAAATGCCACGGAAACGGAATAGGCGTGATTTTGGACTGGGTTCCGGCACACTTCCCTAAGGACGCAAACGGTCTTTACGAATTTGACGGCGGACCGCTCTATGAATACAGCGACCCGAGAAAGGGTGAGCATTACGGATGGGGAACAAGAGTCTTTGACTTCGGAAAAAATGAGGTTCGCTCGTTTTTGATGTCCTCCGCTTCGTTCTGGCTTAAAAAATATCACCTTGACGGCATAAGGATAGACGCCGTTGCATCGATGCTGTATCTCGATTACGACCGCAAGGACGGCGAGTGGGTGCCGAATAAAAACGGCGGCAACGAAAATCTTGAGGCTGTCGAATTTTTGCAGAAGCTCAACGAAAACATTTTCCGCGATTTCCCGTATGCCATGATGATAGCCGAGGAGAGCACCTCTTGGCCAATGGTTACAAAGCCTGTATTTTCGGGCGGACTCGGCTTCAACTTCAAGTGGAACATGGGTTGGATGAACGATATTCTCCGCTATTTTTCGCTTGACGGATTTTTCCGCAAATATAATCATGACTGCATTACATTCTCGATGTTTTACGCATTTTCAGAGAATTTTGTGCTTCCCATTTCTCACGACGAGGTGGTGCACGGTAAGAAGTCGCTTATAGACAAAATGCCCGGCTCATATGACGAAAAGTTTGCCGGAGTTCGCGCGTTTCTCGGCTATATGATGGCGCATCCCGGCAAAAAGCTTATGTTTATGGGTCAGGAGTTCGGCCAGTTTATCGAGTGGAATTACGAAAAGGGCCTAGATTGGCTTCTGCTCGATTATCCCAAGCACCGCGCGCTGCAAAACTATTTTAAAAATAAAAACGAATTTTACAAGGCAAATCCGGCATTTTGGCAGATAGATTATTCGTGGGAGGGCTTCTCGTGGATATCCTCCGACGATAAGGATAATTCCGTTATCGCATTCCGACGTATTGATGAAAAGGGCAAGGAGATAATCGTTGTCTGCAATTTCACGAATGTCGAGAGATGTGACTACCGCATAGGAATACCGAAAAAAGGAGCCTATAAGATAGTATTCAATTCCGACGACGTCGATTTCGGCGGCGAAGGAAAGGGAAACAAGGGTAAATTAAAAACCGAATCGATAAATATGCACGGCTTCGAGCAAAGCATTTCTCTTGATTTGCCGCCGATGTCTGCAATATACATAAAAAAAACAAGGTAGTCTTGTACCGGTTCGGTGCAAGGCAGAGGCTAAGGCCTTTAAAAGGAGGATAAATCTATGGCACGCAAAATGGAATGTATTGCGATGCTGCTGGCAGGAGGTCAGGGTTCAAGACTCGGAATTTTGACCAAGAAGATTGCAAAGCCCGCAGTTCCCTACGGCGGTAAGTACAGAATTATCGACTTTCCGCTTTCAAACTGTGTGAATTCCGGCATTTCGACCGTCGGCGTTCTGACCCAGTACCAGCCGCTTGAGCTTAACGACTATATCGGCAACGGTCAGCCGTGGGATCTCGATCGTGCACAGGGCGGAGTTCATATTCTCTCGCCTTATCAGCAGATAAAGGGCTCGGAGTGGTACAAGGGCACCGCAAACGCTATTTATCAAAACATAAACTTTATCGACAGATATAATCCCGAATATGTGGCGGTTCTCTCGGGCGACCATATTTACAAGATGGATTACTCAAAGATGCTCGACTATCATAAGGAAAAGGGAGCGGCCTGCACCATTGCAATGCTTGAGGTTCCGTGGGAGGAGGCTCCGCGCTTCGGCCTTATGATTACCGATGAGGACAACGCCATAAAGGAGTTTGAGGAAAAGCCGAAAAATCCCAGAAGCAACAAGGCTTCCATGGGCGTTTACATATTCACGTGGTCAAAGCTTCGCAAGTACCTTATAGACGACGAGAATAATCCGGAGTCGTCAAACGACTTCGGTCACGACGTAATACCGGCAATGCACGCCGCCGGCGAAAAGCTCTATGCTTACCTCTTTGACGGCTACTGGAAAGCCGTCGGAACAATCGATTCCCTTTGGGAAGCAAACCTTGACCTTTTAAATCCCAAGGTTGACCTTGACCTTTCGGACCCCACCTGGAAAATCTATTCAAAAACTCCCGAAGCGCCTCCGCACTATGTTTCACCCGAGGCTACGGTACAGAATTCAATGGTTGCCGAGGGCTCGCAGGTTTACGGTGAGCTTGATTTCTCGATTTTGTTCTCAAATGTCACCGTTGAGCGCGGTGCCGTGGTAAGAGATTCCATAGTGATGCCCGGAACGGTCATAAAAGAGGGTGCTGTGGTACAGTATGCAATAGTTGCCGAAAACGCGGTCATTGAAGAGAATGCCGTTGTCGGAGCGAGACCCGAGGATGTTGAAAATCTTGACGACTGGGGCGTAGCCGTAGTCGGAAGCGGTGTTACCGTAGGCAAAAACGGAGTTGTGGCACCCAAGGCAATGGTTGACGAAGACGTAAAGGGGGCTTAAAAATGACCGGAAATAACATAGTCGGAATCATTTATTCAAACATATATGACGAGTGTCTCAGCGAGATGACGGGGCTTCGCACCATGGGCAGCGTGCCGTTTGCAGGCAGATACCGCCTTATCGACTTTCCGCTTTCCAATATGGTAAACAGCGGCATAGAAAAGGTCGGAGTTATCACAAAGAGCAACTATCAGTCGCTTATGGACCATCTCGGAACAGGCAAGCCGTGGGACCTCTCCCGCAAGACCGAGGGGATGTTTATTCTTCCGCCGTTCGCCTCTGCGGGCAACAAGAGCTTTTACAGCGGCAGAGTCGAGGCTCTCAAGGCGAATATGGGCTTTATAGCACGCTCCACCGAGGAGTACATACTTTTTGCCGATTGCAATAATATAGTAAACATCGACATTGACGAGCTTATGGATTACCATACCGACAAGGCGGCAGATATAACGATTGTTTATAAGCACGGTAAATGTCCGCGTCTGCAAAACAATATGGCGTTTTCCTTTGATGACGACAGCAGAGTGAGAATGGTTGCAATGTCCCCGGCAAGCGATACCATAGTTGATTATTCGATGAACATAATACTTATGAAGAAATCTCTTCTTCAAAGGCTTGTAAACGATGCCGTAAGTATGAATCACGAGTCGTTTGAGCGCGACATCATACAAAGCAATGTCGAAAAGCTTCGCATTTACGGCTTTGAGGCAAAGGGCTTCTCACTTACCGTTGACTCCATGCAGAGCTATTTTGACGCGAATATGCAGCTTCTCGACCCCGACAACTGCAAGCAGTTGTTTAACAGGGAACGCCCCATATACACAAAGGTTCGCGATGATATGCCGGCTATTTACGGTCTCGGCTCAAGCGTTAAAAATTCGCTCGTCGCAAACGGCTGTATAATAGACGGTGAGGTTGAAAACTCCATACTTTTCCGCGGCGTAAGAGTGGAAAAGGGCGCGGTGGTCAAAAATTCGATTCTCTGTCAGGGCAGCTTTGTGGCCTCCGGCTCTTCTCTCAACTACACCGTTACCGACAAGAGCGTTGCGATAACGCCTAATAAAAACCTCTCCGGCGCGGAGGATTATCCGGTTTATGTCGGCAAGGGCATAGTTATTTAACGCGGCGAACAGAGTTTACCGTTTATAAATTTTTGATTGAGGCGATTTTAAATGAAAGTATTATATGTAGCGAGCGAGGCACTCCCGTTTATGGCTTCGGGCGGCCTCGGCGATGTGGCAGGCAGTCTGCCGCAGGCCCTCAGGCAACGGCATAGAGGGTGCCGCGTTGTTATTCCGCACTATGACGGCATTAAGCAGGAGCTTAAAGATACCATGACGTTTATCACGAGCATATCCGTGCCCGTGGCATGGCGCAGGCAGTATTGCGGAATTTTTGAGGCTAAGTACAAGGGCGTTATCTATTATCTTTTGGATAATCAGTATTATTTTAAGCGCGACGGAATTTACGGCTATTATGATGATGCCGAGAGATTTGCATTCTTCTCGCGCGCGGTGCTTGAGATGATACCGTATATCGATTTTAAGCCCGATATAATTCACTGCAACGATTGGCAGACGGCTCTTACGCCGCTCTATTACAGCTCAATGTATGCAAGCAGCCCCGGCTATGAAAACATCAAGACCGTGTTTACAATACACAACATCCAGTACCAGGGCACATACGGCAAAGAGCTTATAAACGAGGTTCTCGGCATACCGCAGAGCGCAACGTCGCTTGTTGAGTACGACGGCGACGTAAACTTTATGAAGGGTGCCATAGAGACCGCAAACAGGGTAACTACCGTAAGTCCCTCTTATGCGAGTGAGATTTTGGACCCGTGGTATTCCTACGGACTTGACACAATTCTCAACGAGCGTTCGTGGAAGCTCTCGGGCATACTCAACGGTATAGACACCGAGCTTTATAATCCCGAAACCGATAAGGACATCTTTGTAAATTATTCGGCGAACGATTTCCGCAAAAAGGCGGACAACAAGAGGGCTCTTCAGGAGCTTATGAATTTGCCGCAGAGAGCGGACGTACCGCTTATCGGTATGGTATCAAGGCTTGTTTCGCACAAGGGACTTGACCTTGTAAGAGCCGTTCTTGACGAGTTCTTGGGCGGTACCGATGTGCAGATGGTCGTTCTCGGCTCGGGCGAGTGGCAGTATGAACAGTTCTTTAAGGATATGGCGGCGAAATATCCCGATAAATTCGCCCTGAAGCTCGGATTTGTTCCGTCGCTTTCAAAGAAGATTTATGCAGGCACCGATATGTTCCTTATGCCGTCAAAGAGCGAGCCGTGCGGACTTTCGCAGATGATAGCTCTGCGCTACGGCTCTGTGCCGATAGTCCGTGAGACGGGCGGTCTGCGCGATACGATAAAGGACAGCGGCGACGGTGAGGGCAACGGCTTCACGTTTGCGAGCTACAACGCTCACGATATGCTCTACACAATACGCCGTGCGATTGAGGGCTATCAGAACCGTGAGGGCTGGAGCATACTCGTAAAGCGCGCCATGGAGTGCGACAACAGCTGGGGCAAGTCCGCTAACGAATACATAAGACTTTACAAGGATTTGCTCAAGGAGTAATCCGTATAAAATAAAAACCCGACTCACACAGCCGAATGTGAGTCGGGTAATTTTTTGCTTTTTATTCGCCCTCTGTGTGCGTAACGCCGATGCCGAGCTCATTTAATTGCTCGTCGTCAACCGGAGCGGGACATTCCGTCATAGGCTCCGACGCGTTTTGAAGCTTGGGATACGCGATAACGTCTCTGAGGCTGTCGCAGCCTATCATCTGCATGCAAAGTCTGTCAAGACCTATGCCCATTCCGCCGTGCGGCGGTGCGCCGTAACGGAAAGCGTCAAGCAGATAGCCGAATTTGCTGTAAGCCTCTTCTTTGGAAAGACCGAGCAAATCAAAAATTCTGCTCTGCAATTTGGGGTCTGTAATTCTTATGGAGCCGCTCGAAAGCTCAATTCCGTTGAGCACAAGGTCGTAGCACTTAGCCCTCACCTTGGCCTTGTCGGTTTCGAGGTAATCGAGGCACTCGTCCATCGGTGCGGTGAAGGGATGGTGCATTGCGACAAACTGCTTGAGCTCCTCGTCATATTCAAAGAACGGGAACTCGGTAATCCACAGGAAATTGTATTTTCCCTCGGGGATAATGTCGAGCTTTTTGGCAACCTTTTGCCTTAATGCGCCGAGCACCGTGAGAACGTGATTTTTGATTTTATCGGCTACAATCAGTATAACATCGCCCTTTTCGGCGCCTGTCTTTTTAAGTATGGCGTTCATTTCGTCCTCTGTCATAAACTTTGCAAAGGATGAGGAAACGCCATCGTCTGTCATACGAATCCAAGCAAGACCCTTTGCGCCTATGCCTTTTACGTAATCCGTGAGCTTGTCAATTTCTTTTCTCGAGAGAGCCGATACCGCATTTTTTGCGTTGATGGCTCTGACTGTGCCGCCCTCGGCTGTTGCGCTTTTGAATACGACGAATTCGGACGAGGAAACCTCGTCTGTTATATCGATAAGCTCCATACCGTATCTTGTGTCAGGCTTGTCCGAGCCGTAACGGTTCATAGCCTCATTGTAGGTTATTCTCGGGAGCGGAGTCGGAACGTCAACGCCTATGGCATCCTTGAAAACGCGCTTGATGTAGCCCTCGCCTATTGAAAGCACGTCCTCCATATCGACAAAGGACATTTCAAGATCTATCTGCGTGAATTCGGGCTGACGGTCTGCGCGCAGATCCTCGTCGCGGAAGCAGCGCGCTATCTGCATATATCTGTCAAAGCCGGCAACCATGGAGAGCTGCTTGTAAAGCTGCGGCGACTGCGGCAAGGCATAGAAGCTGCCGTTGTGAATTCTTGACGGTACAAGAAAGTCGCGTGCGCCCTCGGGTGTGGAACGGATAAGCATCGGCGTTTCAATTTCGATAAAGCCGTTCTCGTCAAAATAGTCACGCGTTATTTTAGTTATTTTATGTCTAAGCAGTATGTTTTTCTGTAAATCTGGTCTGCGAAGGTCAAGATAGCGGTATTTAAGCCTTGTAGTCTCGGCGGTCTGGCAGTTCGGAACTATCTCAAACGGAGGAGTTTCACTCTTGCCGAGAATTCGAAGCTCCGTTACCTCAACCTCGATTTCGCCCGTGGCAATCTCGGTGTTTTTTGCGGAACGCTCTCTTACCTTGCCGACGGCTGCGAGAACATACTCGCTTCTTGCGGAAAAGGCCTTATCAAACACGGCTTTGTCGGTGTTTTCGTCAAATGCGAGCTGAACTATGCCCGTTCTGTCGCGCAAATCTATAAATATGAGTGAGCCGAGGTCACGCTGACGCTGAACCCAGCCGCAGAGCGTAACGGTTCTTCCGACGTCCTTTGCGGTGAGTGTGCCGCAGTAGTCGGTGCGTTTAAGTCCCTCAAGAGTTTCCATTATGCGTTTCCCCCTAAAATATCTTTAATATCAATGCCTTCGGTGTCGAAGCCCGCCATTGCCTGGCGAATAACTATCGACTGGAAGTTATCGGTGAAGTCCTTGAGCGTGGTCTCCTCCTCTGTGCCGTCAGCCATATTTTTAAGCTTGACATTTCCCGAGGACAGCTCGTTTTCGCCGAGAACCACGGTGTAGAGAGCACCGATTTTGTTTGCGTATTTCATCTGCGCTTTAAAGCCCCTGCCGACTGTGTCAAACTGAGCGGAAAGCCCCTCGTTGCGAAGGTCGGTTGCAAGCTCGGCAGCCTTGATATTTGCTTCGTCGCCCATGGATACTATAAATATATCGCACTTTTTGCGCTCGGGGAACGGAGTTTTTTGCGCCTCCATCAAAAGGAGCAGCCTCTCTATGCCCATACCGAAGCCGCACGCCGGAAGCGGATTTCCGCCGACCTCCTCTATTAAGCCGTCATATCTTCCTCCGCCGCATACGGTGCCCTGCGCGCCTATTTCGTTTGAGACAAACTCAAACACGGTGCGTGTGTAGTAGTCAAGTCCGCGGACGATGCGCGGATTTACCGTATAGGCTATATTCATGGCGTCGAGATATTTTTTTACCGAGTCAAAGTGCTCGCGGCAATCGTCGCAGAGATAATCTGTTATGACGGGCGCGCCCTTTGCGATTTCGGAGCATATGGGACTTTTGCAATCAAGTATTCTCATCGGATTTTTTTCGAGTCTGCCGCGGCACGTGTCGCAAAGCTCGTCAATATGGGATGCAAAATATTCCTTCAATGCCTTGTGATACTCCGCACGACATTTCTTGCAGCCGATGGAATTTATTTCGAGTGAAAGATTTGATACGCCGAGGTAGTTGAACACCTCGTTTGCGAGCGCTATAATTTCCGCGTCCTGCGAGGGAGCACCTGCGCCGAAGCATTCCACGCCGAACTGGTGGAATTCGCGGAGCCTGCCTGCCTGCGGTTTTTCGTAGCGGTAGCACGAGGTGAGGTAGTAGATTTTTTGCGGCATCGGCTCGTTGAAAAGCCCGTTTTCGAGGAATGCTCTTACCGCGCCTGACGTGCCCTCGGGACGGAGCGTTATCGAACGTCCGCCTTTATCGGAAAAGGTGTACATCTCTTTTTGAACTACGTCTGTGGTGTCGCCCACGCCGCGCTCAAAAAGCTCGGTATGCTCAAAAACCGGCGTGCGCATTTCGTAAAAGCCGTAGTTTTCGGCTATCTCGCGCATTGCCGCTTCAACATACTGGGTTTTGTAGCTGTCCTTGGGCAGCAAATCGAGAGTACCCTTTATGGAGCTTGTTATAAGTGACATCTCAAATATCCTTTCGGTTGGGGATTATATCAGTGACGCACAGGGTGCGTAACACTATAATGCCCCCTCTGTTCGGAGGGGGCGAAAAAATACTGCTTATTTCGGATTTACAATATCACGCCAGTCAAGATCGCCTCTTTCAAGGCTGTGTATAAGCGCCTCTGCCGTTGCAATATTTGTTGCAACCGGAATATTGTGTACGTCGCAAAGCCTTAAAAGGTTATTCTCCTTAGGCTCATGCGGCTTCGGATTGAGCGGATCTCGGAACATCAAGAGAAGGTCTATCTCGTTGCAGGCTATACGCGCGCCTATTTGCTGGTCGCCGCCCTGCGAGCCGCTTAAAAACTGCTGTATTTTAAGACCGGTAGCTTCGGAAACAAGTTTTCCCGTAGTGCCGGTTGCGCAAAGGTTATGCTTAGACAAAATTCCGCAATATGCTATGCAAAACTGAACCATAAGTTCCTTTTTTTCATCGTGAGCCATCAAAGCTATATTCATAAAAGTTCCTCCGATCTTTTATTCGTTTGTGTTTTATACAACTTAAAATATTCTCCGATAGATATAATAACAAAAAAAAGTCAACTTTTCAAGATTTTTTTCATTTTGCACAAAAATAGTGTGGATTACATCCGGTACAGCACCCCAAAATACCCTAAATTAAAAATATTTCGGCGAAAACGGCACATTTTTGCCGAGAAGACGCTCGGCGATTCGAGAAAAAGCACTCCCTATAAAGCCGGAAAGCCTGCCGCCTTCGCTCAAATGCATCGCGGACGAATCATACGGGACAACTCCGAGCAGCTTTACGGAGGAAATATCCACGCAGTCGTTGAGCTTTGTCTGCCTGCCCTCCTCCATTTCGGAGCGTATCACCTTATTCACTATAAGCCGCGCCTCGTCGGAAAGAAGTCTTATTTTTTCGGCCTTGTCAAAGGCGCTTCGCAGAGATACGGCGTCGGGCGTCGTCACGATTATCGCCTTATCGCAGATTTTTGCTGCGAAATCAAAGGCTGTGCCGCAATTCTCGGCGTCAAACAATATATAATCATAGCTGCTCTCAAAAGAGAGTATAAGCTCATAAAATTCGTCGTATGTAAGCTCTTCCGTGCTTTTTGGGGCCGGCAAAAGCGAAACGCCCT
>ENA-UEQW01003104-UEQW01003104.1-human-gut-metagenome-genome-assembly--contig:-NODE-3104-length-11735-cov-4.456596_pt1 | contig 11735 bp, 10 predicted proteins | sample MGYA00242947_ERZ507947 | MGnify/ENA primary metagenome ERZ507947 (study PRJEB26167, sample SAMN06115421) | human gut metagenome | host: Homo sapiens | place: China:Guizhou | collected 2015-03-17... | reverse complement strand
TATTGACGATAAAAAATTGCTATGCTAAATTGACTTTTGTATTTTGAGATTAGTTTTTCTAATGCAAAACAAGGAGGATTATATGAAAAAGGCATTAAGTATTTTATTGGCAATGGGAATGACTGTCGGTATGGTGGCAGGATGTGGAGACACAGCAGACAACAGCAGTACAGCAGATAATTCTGCAGCAGCTTCTACAGAGGCTGGTACAGATGGCACACAGGCAGCAGCTTCCGCAGCAGATATCAAAGTCGGTGTTATTTATATCGGTGATGAGAACGAGGGATATACAGCAGCTCATATGGCAGGTATTGATGAGATGGCAGCAAACCTTGGTTTATCAGATGACCAGATTATTGAAAAGACAACAATCCCGGAGGATGAGTCCTGCTATGATGCAGCAGTAGACCTTGCAGATCAGGGATGTAATATTATTTTTGCAACAAGTTTTGGACATGAGACATACATTTTACAGGCAGCACAGGAGTATCCGGACATTCAGTTCTGTCATGCAACAGGATATCAGGCAGCAAGTTCCGGACTTTCTAACATGCACAACTACTTCGATGCAATTTATGAAGCACGTTATGTATCCGGTGTTGTTGCAGGTATGAAATTAAATGAGATGATCGAGAATGGTGATATCACAGCAGACCAGGCAAAAATCGGTTATGTAGGTGCATTCCCATATGCAGAGGTTATTTCAGGATTCACATCTTTCTACTTAGGTGCTAAGAGCGTATGTGAATCTGTTACAATGGAAGTTCAGTATACAAACAGCTGGGCAGATATGACAGCAGAGGGCGAAGTTGCAAATCAGCTGATCGCAGATAACTGTGTACTGATCAGCCAGCATGCCGATACAACAGGTGCTCCATCAGCATGTGAGACAGCAGGTGTTCCTTGTGTTGGTTACAACGTAGATATGACATCTGTTGCTCCGGACGCAGCATTGACATCTCCTACAAATAACTGGGGTGTATATTATACTTACGCTGTACAGTGCGTATTAGATGGAAAAGCAATCGACACAGACTGGTGCAAAGGATTCTCTGAGGATGCAGTCAGAATCACTCCGGTCAATGAGGCTGTTGCAGCAGAAGGAACAGACGCAAAAGTAGAAGAAGTAGAAGCAGCATTAAAAGATGGTTCTCTTCATGTATTTGATACATCTACATTTACAGTAAACGGATCTTCCTTAGAAGACCTGATCGCAGAAGGCGGAGATTACGCAAAATATGCTGATTACGTTTCAGACGGTTATTATCATGAATCTGAATTGGCATCTGCACCATCCTTTGATATTATCATTGATGGCATCACATCTCAGGCAAACTAATTTTTAAGATAAACCGGCAGGGCACAGATGGTTTCTGTGCTCTGCAATGATAGAAATATTGGAAGAAAACAGAGAAATCCTTTCAAGATACAGATTGAAAGGATTTTCGTATTTAGGAGGATTACTTGTGGAAACAGGAAACGCTATTGAACTGAAAGGTGTAACCAAACGTTTCGGTGACGTGATTGCGAACGATAACGTGAATCTGACCGTCAGGAAAGGTGAAATTCTTTCGATTTTAGGAGAGAATGGTAGTGGAAAGACTACGTTGATGAACATGCTTTCCGGAATTTACTTCCCGGACGAAGGAGAAGTTTATGTGGATGGAAAAGAAGTGACCATCCGCTCCCCAAAAGATTCCTTCGCACTCGGTATTGGAATGATTCATCAGCATTTCAAGCTGATCAATATTTTGACAGCCGCCGAGAATATTATTTTAGGTCTGCCTGGAAAAGAAAAACTGAATATGAAACAGGTAGAGAAAGAAATCAGGGAACTGACAGAACAGTATGGATTTGACCTCAATCCGTCCCAGAAAATTTATGACATGTCTGTCTCACAGAAACAGACCGTAGAGATCGTAAAAGTACTTTACCGCGGGGCAGACATTCTGATCCTCGATGAACCGACAGCCGTATTGACACCGCAGGAGACTGAAAAATTATTTGCAGTCCTCAGGAACATGAGGAAAGCAGGAAAATCCATTATTATCATCACACATAAATTAAATGAAGTATTGGAACTTTCTGACCGTGTCGCAGTGCTTCGAAAAGGAAAATATATTGATACGGTAGAGACGGCGAAGGCAACCGTAGAATCACTCACAGAGATGATGGTCGGCGAGAAAGTAAAACTGGATATCAACCGTACCGAGCCTGTAGGAGCAGAAAAACGTATTGAGATGCGTGGCATTACGTGTAGGAACAAGGAGGGACTTAAGGTTCTGACAGAGGCTTCCTTCACCGCCTACAGTGGGGAAATCCTTGGCGTGGCAGGAATTTCAGGAAGCGGACAGAAAGAATTATTAGAGTCCGTTGCAGGACTTCAGCCGATCGAGAGCGGCGAGATCCTTTATTTTTCCCCGGAGGGTACGACAGAAAAAATCTCCGAGATGAAGGCGGAGGATATTAAAAATCTTGGTATCACGTTATCGTTTGTGCCGGAAGACCGTCTTGGAATGGGACTTGTTGGTTCTATGGATCTGACAGATAATATGATGATCCGAAGCTATAAGGAAGGCAGACATTTCTTTGCCGACCGTAAATCTCCAAAGAAACTTGCAGAAGATATTGTGGAGAAATTAGATGTTGTGACACCGGGTGTGGATACTCCGGTCAGCAGGCTTTCCGGCGGTAATGTACAGAAAATCCTTGTCGGCCGTGAGATCGCAAGCAATCCGACTGTGCTGATGGTTGCGTATCCGGTCAGAGGACTTGACATCAATTCATCATACACGATTTACAATCTGTTGAATGACCAGAAGAAAAAAGGAGTTGCAGTCATCTGTGTAGGTGAGGATCTGGATGTCCTGCTGGAACTTTGTGATAAGATTTTAGTATTGAACAGTGGAAAAGTTGCGGGTATCGTGGATGCGCGTACCACAACGAAGGAAAAACTGGGACTGATGATGACTGGTTTGACGGAGGATAAGAATGAGTAAGGAAAACGTGATTTCGAAGAAAGAACCTTTTGCACGTATGGTGAAGAGAGACCATATCAGTGTGGGAAAGGCGTGGGCGATTCGACTGATCGCAGTTGCATTGTCACTGGTAGTAGCGGCACTTGTGATCGTGGCAGTCACAAAACAGAATCCGATCGAAGTGTATCTTGGAATTATTGATGGAGCAGTTGGAAGCAACCGGAGGATCTGGGTGACTATCCGTGAAATGATGGTGCTTTTATGTATTGCAATTGGTCTTACCCCTGCATTTAAAATGAAATTCTGGAACATCGGTGCAGAAGGACAGATTTTAATGGGCGGTACAGCGGCAGCGGCAATGATGATCTACTTTGGCGATAAAATGCCAAACTGGTTACTGCTGATCGTGATTTTTGTTGTCAGTGGTCTGGCCGGACTGATCTGGGGTGTGATCCCTGCCATTTTTAAAGCATATTTTAATACCAATGAGACTTTATTTACTTTAATGCTGAATTATGTCGCAATGCAGATCGTAACGTTCTGTATTGTATTCTGGGAGAATCCGTCTGGTTCTAATACCGTTGGTATTATCAATGCAGCAACAAAAGGTGGATGGTTTCCAACAATTTTTGGCAATGCATATACATTAAATGTTATCATTGTTTTAGCAATTACATTAGTAGTTTATGTTTATATGAAATATTCCAAACAGGGATATGAGATCTCGGTTGTCGGAGAAAGCCAGAATACTGCAAGATATGCAGGGATCGATGTGAAGAAGGTCATTATCCGTACAATGATGATCTCCGGTGCGATCTGTGGAATTGCCGGTGCAGTGATCGTCAGCGGTGCGAGCCATACCATCTCGACAAGTACAGCAGGTGGACGGGGATTTACTGCGATCATTGTTGCATGGATGTCAAAGTTTAATCCGCTTGCGATGATCCTTGTTTCCGGATTCCTTGTATTTATGCAGCAGGGATCGATCCAGGTGGCATCGCAGTTTGGTCTGAATGAAAATGCATCAGATATTATTACAGGTATTTTATTGTTTTTCCTGATCGGATGTGAATTCTTTATTAACTACAAATTAGAGTTCCGTAAGAAAGGAGAGAAATAGAATGACATTATTACTGACGTTTATACAGAAGGCGATCGGACAGGGAGTCGCTATTTTATTTGGTGCTTCCGGAGAGATCGTCACAGAAAAATCCGGTAACTTAAACCTCGGAATTCCGGGAATTATGTACATGGGTGGTATCGCCGGACTTATGGGTGCTTTCTTTTATGAAAAAAGTACAGAGACGCCAAACGGAGCCATCGGGGTGCTGGTTTCACTGCTGTGTTCCCTGATTGCATCTGCCCTGGGCGGGCTGATCTACAGTTTTCTGACGATCACACTCAGAGCGAACCAGAATGTGGTGGGACTTGCACTTACGACATTTGGTGTTGGATTCGGTAACTTCTTCGGTGGTTCCATTTCCAAGCTGGCTGGAGGTGTCGGACAGATTTCCGTTCAGACAACGGCGGCTGCATACCGCACCACGATTCCGGGACTCTCAAAGATCCCGGTGATCGGAACACTTTTCTTTTCTTATGGATTCCTGACATATCTGTCCGTTATCGTGGCAGTTGTCATGACTTACTTTTTGAAGAAAACAAGAAGAGGACTGAACTTAAGAGCTGTCGGTGAAAGCCCGGCAACAGCGGATGCAGCAGGTATCAATGTCTCAAAGTATAAATATGTTGCCACAGTAACCGGCGCGGCGATCGCAGGTCTTGGAGGTCTTTATTTTGTTATGGAGTATCTGGGTGGTACCTGGTCGAACAATGGATTCGGTGACAGAGGATGGCTTGCAATCGCACTTGTAATCCTGGCACTGTGGAATCCGGATCATGCGATCTGGGGATCTTTTGTGTTTGGTGGATTATATATTTTATATATCTATCTTCCAGGATTAAACAGGGCAACACAGGAGCTTGTAAAAATGCTTCCGTATGTTGTGACGATTATCGTCCTGATCATCACAAGTAAGAGAAATAAACAGGAAAATCAGCCGCCGGCAAGCCTTGGAGAGGCATATTTCAGGGAGGACCGGTAAAACGGCAGGAAAAGGAAGCGAAGCTGCTTGGGTGCAGCCGCTTCTTTTTTGTTTTGTAAATAACTGGAAAACAGTGAAAAGTATGCTATAATAAAAAATGCCGAGCGATTTTATGCTTGCGTCTGAATCATACATCATGTAATATGTTAGATAGACTTCATTTTTGAAAAACAAGGAGGAAATTATGGAAAACGAGACTGTCTCTAAGAATTTTATTGAGCAGATGATTGATAAAGATATCGAGGAGGGATACTGCCATGAGGTTCATACCAGATTCCCACCGGAACCAAATGGTTACCTTCATATTGGACATGCAAAGTCCATTCTTTTAAACTATGGGCTGGCACAGAAGTACGGCGGAAAGTTCAATCTTCGATTTGATGATACAAACCCGACCAAGGAGAAAACAGAATTTGTAGAGGCGATCCAGTCTGATATTGAATGGCTTGGCGCTGACTGGGAGGGAAGACTTTTCTTTGCATCGGATTATTTTGACCAGATGTATGAAGGTGCAGTAAAGCTGATCAAAAAGGGAAAAGCTTACGTATCAGACCTTTCCGCAGAACAGATCCGCGAATACAGAGGAACTTTGACAGAACCGGGCAAAGAAGACCCATACAGCACACGTTCTGTAGAAGAGAATCTGGCATTATTTGAAGATATGAAGAATGGAAAGTTCGCCGATGGTGAAAAAGTACTCCGTGCAAGGATCGACATGGCATCTTCCAATATTAATATGAGAGATCCGGTTATCTATCGTGTGGCACATATGACACACCACAGAACAGGCGACAAATGGTGCATCTATCCAATGTATGACTATGCGCATCCAATCGAGGATGCAATCGAGGGAATTACCCATTCTATCTGTACTCTGGAGTTCGAAGACCACAGACCATTATATAACTGGGTAGTGGAAGAAGTTGGCAAAGATATGATCCCGGATAAGGATGAGATGCCGCCAAGACAGATCGAGTTTGCAAAATTATACCTTACAAATGTAGTAACCGGAAAGCGTTACATCAAACGTCTGGTAGAAGAAGGCATCGTTGACGGATGGGATGATCCTCGTCTGGTTTCGATCGCAGCACTCAGAAGAAGAGGATTTACACCGGAATCCATTAAGATGTTCGTAGATCTCTGCGGAATCTCCAAAGCAAACAGTTCTGTCGATTATGCAATGCTTGAGTACTGTATCCGCGAGGATTTAAAATTAAAGAAACCGCGTATGATGGCAATCCTTGATCCGGTCAAAGTAGTGATCGATAACTATCCGGAAGGACAGATAGAATATCTGGATGTTGTGAATAACCTTGAAAACGAAGAACTTGGAAGCAGAAAAGTGCCATTTGGAAGGGAAATCTACATTGACCGTGAGGACTTTATGGAAGAGCCGCCAAAGAAATATTTCCGTATGTTCCCGGGAAATGAAGTCCGTCTTATGAACGCATACTTTGTAACATGCAATAGCTTCGTGAAAGATGAGAACGGTAAAGTGACAGAGATCCACTGTACCTACGATCCGGCTTCCCGCGGAGGAAACAGCCCGGATGGACGTAAAGTAAAAGGAACGATCCAGTGGGTATCTGCTGAGAAGAATGTAAAAGCAGAGATCCGGCTGTATGAAAATATTGTGGATGAAGAGAAGGGTGTATACAATGAGGACGGAAGCCTGAACCTGAATCCAAACTCACTGACAGTATTAAAGGACTGTTATGTAGAGGAGAATCTTGCAGACGCAAAGGCTTATGACAGCTTCCAGTTTGTGCGTCAGGGATTCTTCTGTGTAGATGCAAAAGATTCTACACCGGAACATCTCGTATTTAACAGGATCGTTTCGCTGAAGAGTTCATTTAAATTACCGTCAAATAACTAATTTACGATCAAGAAAAGCAGTCAATATTGGAGGAACGTATATGAATTTATTCAAGGGACTAGAAAAGTTCGGTCTGAAGACAGAGGGTACAGAAAATCTGTTTGAAGAAGAAAAAAGGACCAATGCATCAACAGAGCAGGGAGAGGCAAAAGAAGAAATACCTTCTGAGGAATCATTTCTGTTAGAAAAATCAGTGCGCTGCACTGTGTGCGATAAAGTGTTCAAAACAAAAATGATCAAAAACGGAAGAGTGAAACGTCTCGAACCGGATTTTGATCTGAGACCAAGATTTATGTATATTGATACTTTAAAATATGATGTTGCATCATGTCCAAACTGCGGTTATACAGCAATGAACCGCTACTTTGAACATCTGTCATCGGTCCAGATCAAACTGATCAAAGAGAAAATATGTGCAAATTTTAAGCCGACTGGTGAAGAACCGGCGGTATATGATTATGATACGGCAATTAACCGTTACAAACTCGCACTGTTTAATACTCTGGTAAAAAAAGGAAAAGCAAGTGAGAAGGCATATACCTGTCTTAAGATTTCATGGCTCTATCGTGGAAAGTTAGAGGGCATGGATGAGAAGGATGCTTCGCTGGAACAGGAACGCAGGGAGTGTCTGGAGCAGCAGGAGGCAGAGTATTTTCACACCAGTGACTTAGATTATGGCGGAATCCGTATATTTATGAATATAAAAGAGAAAATTTTTCCGGATGTGAAACCGCTTGCAATGGATGGGGAGACGTTTTTCAAATATCAGGAATATGGGGAAAAACGGGATGAAAAATATTTGCAAAAAGTAAGGGACACAGAAGTTCCGGCAGAATTAAAAGAACTTAAGGATTATATTTTAAAAACCGGTTGTACGATAGAGCAGGAAAGTATGCTTTTTTAGCAGGAGGGAATTATGCAGACAGCAGCAGAGTTAAAAAATTTATTACAGCGTATCGACCATAAAGGTTATCCGGCATATAAGGACACAAGGGGGACTTATGAGTTTCCTGGATATGTGCTTTCCATTGACCATGTGCAGGGAGATCCGTTTGCAGCACCATCGAAGGTAAGCATCCATGTCCGTGGAAAACAGGCGGGATTCCCGGAACATCTTTATCAGAAAGACTGCAGAAGAATCGCTGTGCAGGATTATCTGCTGCGCCAGTTTGCGCGCCAGGTCGAGAAAGTTTCCTTTAAAGCGAAAGGTTCCGGAAAGAGCGGTCTTATGGCGGTCAGCCGTCCGGGACAGGAAGTGTTAGAGCGCAGTGCCTGTCAGATGGATGTAAAAAACGGCGATATTGTGCTGCGCATGGAGATTGGGTTCCCGGCAAATGGAAGAACAGTCAATTCCAGAGAACTCGAAAAGATTTTCTTTGATTTTCTGCCGGAGTGTGTGAAAGGTTCTCTATATTACCGCTCACTGAAAAAAGAAACGGTAGAGACAGCCGCAGATCTTGCCGAGGATCAGGCGTATATCAGGGAGCAGTTAGATCCGATGGGGCTCTGCGCGTTTGTGGCAGACGGTGCGATCCTGCCGCGGGAGTCCGGTGTCTCCGGCAGACCGATGAAGGATGCAGTGCGTTTTCAGTCACCGGAAAGTCTCTCCGCCACGCTGACGCTGCCACACCACGGAAAGCTGACCGGAATGGGAATAAAGAAGGGCATCACGCTGATCGTAGGCGGTGGTTACCATGGAAAATCAACACTGTTAAAAGCGCTTGAGACAGGTGTCTATAACCACATTGCAGGGGATGGCAGGGAGTATGTCATCACGGACGATACAGCGATGAAAATCCGTGCCGAGGATGGCAGAAGCATCCGTGACGTGGATATTTCCATGTTTATTCATGACCTGCCGAATGGAAAAGATACGGTATCCTTTTATACGGAAGATGCCAGCGGAAGCACGTCGCAGGCGGCAAATGTGATCGAGGCGATGGAGGCGGGCACAAAAGCATTTCTGATCGACGAGGATACCAGTGCAACAAACTTTATGATCCGTGATGAGCTGATGCAGCGTGTGGTCAACCGTGATGCCGAACCGATCGTGCCTTTTATTGACCGTGTGGAGGAGTTGTATCACACATACGGTATCTCGACGGTCCTTGTTGCCGGAAGCTCCGGTTCTTATTTTCACAAGGCAGACTGCATCATCCAGATGAACCGCTACGAGCCGTTTGAGATCACAGAGTCAGCAAAGCAGGCAGCGGCAGAGTTCCCGCTTCCAAAACAGGACATTGCCCCGTCAAAGCAGCCTGATTTTGACAGAAAAGTAAAGCCTGACCGGATGTTTCGCGAGGACAACCGCTTAAAGATGAAAACGATGGGAAAGGATTCTATTTCCATCAACCGGGAAGTCATAGACGTCCGCTATGTGGAACAGCTTATGGATACGGAACAGCTTGCGTCACTGGGGTATATGTTAAAATATATGCAGATCCATTTTTTTGATGGGAAACACACACTGACACAGGCGGTCGATGCGCTTTGGGATGTTTTGCAGAAGAGGGGGATCGCAGCAGTCTGCGAGAGCAGTTATCTGCCGTGCGGACTTGCAATGCCAAGAAAGCAGGAAGTGTTTGCGTGCGTGAACCGGTACCGGAAGCTGGGACTGTAGCTGTAGGCAGTCATGATATACAAACCATTGAGGGAAACTGGTCTGAAGGTAGCCATGCTTGAAAAAGTATCGCAATAGCGATATAATTATATACAAGCCGTTGAGGAATACAGGTCTGGAGGGTGCTCACATGAAATTAAGATTATATCATGGTTCAGAAAACATTATAGAAGTTCCGGAATATGGAAAAGGCATGCGTAATAACGACTACGGCAGAGGATTTTATTGCACGGAAGATATAGAATTAGCCAGAGAGTGGGCATGTGCGAAAAATCATGACGGATATGTGAATATCTATGAATTTGATATGTCGGGACTGAATGTACTCAATTTGAATGACCCAAAATACAATATTTTAAACTGGCTTGCGATTCTTGCGGATAACAGAACCTATTGGCAAAATGGAACGATAGCGGAAGAAGCAAAAGAATATGTAAAAAAACATTTTCTGATTGATATATCAGCGTATGATGTGATCAGGGGATACCGGGCAGATGATTCCTATTTTTCTTTTGCACAGGATTTTGTGGCGGGTACGATTTCGTTGGAAAAATTATCTGAGGCGATGTGGTTAGGTAAATTGGGCGAGCAGATTGTATTAAAAAGTCCGAAAGCTTTTGAGACGATTTATTTTCAGAATTATGAAAATGTAGATGCGGAAATATATTATATCAAGAGAGCGGAGCGCGAGCGTGAAGCAAGACGAGAATATAGAAGACGTAAAAAAGAAAGTGCAGATATTCATGAGTTATTCATGCTGGACATCATGAGGGAGGGTATGGAAAATGGTGATACACGCTTATTCAGATGATTATCTTACGTCAGCCCAACGAATATTGGGAGATATGTTGGATTTCGCGGTGAACACATATGATATGGATATTGATAAATTTTTTGAAATGTTTCTGGTTTCAACTGTGTCACGGCAATTTGAAATTGGAAATCCTACTTATGTAGCCGGAAAAACAGGGTGTGAGTTAGTCAAAGAAGTGATTCGGGATTCTGGGTTAGTAATGGAAGAGTACCCAGATGAGATGTATTTGGATAAATCACCAGAATATTGGAGTGGCTGGGCATTGGCCTATTATCAGTGGTATCGAGGAAGAACATTTTCACGCATCTACAGGGCGGTATCAATGACGGAAATTCGAAATATGTATGAAGTATACCACGAGATGGATTTGGCACATTTCGTGGAGCGGTTGGATGAATTATGGAACCAACATTATCCGGAGACAAATCTGAAACGAATTCGTGATTTGGCGGGACTATCACAGCGAGAACTGGCAAAACTGTCAGGAGTATCTGTGCGGCAGATACAACTCTTTGAGCAAAGACAGAGAGATATCAATCAGACCAGAGCAATTGATGTGTTGCGATTGAGCAGGGCGCTTGGATGCAAGAATGAAGATTTGCTGGAACTATGAGGATCAGGCTAAAGCAAAGAATCGTCTAAAGACAGCGAGATATGGGAAAGACCTGTATCTCGCTGTTAAAATAGATGCTCCTGAGTTGGTGTTTTAGGAAATTGTCTTAAGGACTCTTTTTAGAATTGAAGTCAGAACAGGGGCAGTTATTGCAGTAAAGATCATTCCAGGAGCTGCGCTTACTACTAAAGGCTGCCAGGCAACACCCAAGATTGTTGCCAATACCAGTCTGGCTGCAAATGTTCCGGCAGGACCAGCAATAATGAGGGCCAGTGGGTCCTTTTTTAATACTGTTAAGATAAGACCGGCTACAATACGGTACACCATTGCGATAATGACATTGTATATAGTCTGAAGACCTAATATCATCCCAATAATGCTGGCAATGATGCCGATGGTAAGATAATGTAGAAATCCTCTGATTCTTCCGATGCTTATGGCTAATGGGGCTGATAATTGAAATTCAGTTCCTGGAATGGGTGATGGGATTTTAAATAAGCCCGAGATGAACAGCAGAACAACCCACATGCCGTCCATAGTCAGATTTTTGACGCTAAAAAAATGATTGGATAAAATTCTTTCTTTTGATTCTTCTGTAGTATTCATAGTTTTCCCATCCTTTTGTTTAAAATATTTCTGCCATTTCCCATTGAGAGAGAATAAAAGCAAAGCTATTGTATACAATAAGCAACTAATTGTCAACCATTAAATAAAAAAGGTTGACAATTAGTT
>ENA-UEQW01003103-UEQW01003103.1-human-gut-metagenome-genome-assembly--contig:-NODE-3103-length-11738-cov-3.933196_pt1 | contig 11738 bp, 14 predicted proteins | sample MGYA00242947_ERZ507947 | MGnify/ENA primary metagenome ERZ507947 (study PRJEB26167, sample SAMN06115421) | human gut metagenome | host: Homo sapiens | place: China:Guizhou | collected 2015-03-17... | reverse complement strand
CACCTGCCCTGGTAAGAAGGTCGGTCTTATTGCTGCTCGTCGTACCGGTCGTATTCGTGGTCGTGTGGAGCCTTAAGAGAGTTGAAGTCGATCGAATGGGTATGTCATTGGGGTGTTTGTTTGAAGTGTTTCTTGTGAGTGGAAGAGATCAGTTTGGAATGGGCTTATTGCATACTGCTCGTGTTGGAGAGATGATTCCTTGAATGAAGCCGTTCACCCCAAAAGGGGATTTCTCACAACTACCTCACACTATCAACCCCTCTAAACACACAATTCTAACAAACACACACAACTAAAGAAAGACTGTCAATATAATAGTACAAATGCGATACACGTTAGAATACCAATCACCACCAAAAAGACCACAATGATCGGAGTCAGGCGAGGATCATTCCCCGAACTCTTCCCTTTATCCACCTTGACGTTCTACGACTAAGCCACTCACCACATTGCATACCTGCATGCTCGGATTACGCTCAAGAACAAAGGACAACTGGGTATCTCCGCTCTGGAACAAGCCTCTCCATTCATTCCCTTCCTGCCGCACGGAGTATAGTACGGAGTTGCTCGAAACCAGCACCGATTCATCCTCCTGAATAGCAAACAGGATATGAACACTCGGTACAGGTATTCCCCTTCTGAATGGCATTTCCACACTCTTCACCCGTATCCTCTGTCTGCAAAACACCAAAACAGAGACGGCGGTTGTTGCATTCTGGCTTGCATATACAACGATACGACTCTCTCCCATTTCGTTCCTCATCGATTGTGTGAGAAGATCCTCCATCGTTTGTCGTCCGTACTCCTCTCTTTCAGACACGGAGTCTTCCTTCACGAACGGTATTTCAAACGAGTTGTGGTCGCGCGAATAATCTGTCCTCCCCACGTCTCTTCGACGAAACCTATCGGTGACACGATGAAAACGAACGAGCACCTGGCCAAACTAACAAGGTCACCATCGTGTGTGTGCTGGATTGCATCGTCGCTTGCGATAGGACTACAGGCAAAGCGAAAGACGCCCGTTTTCAGCACGCTACTCTCAATATTGCAGCAAAACGACGATCCTGACTGCTCCTTGACGTCGGAGGCGTAGGGATAATCTCCTGAAAACGAGAAGCCGTGAGAACACACTATTCGTCAAACACGAGCGGAGGAGAAACAGAGACACAAGAGTAATAGAAGATGCATGCGACTGCTTCTGTCTATACTCCGAAGGAAGGGAGATTTACAGATGAACGAATTCTGGGCCATTCCAATTGGGTCGACCCAATTCTTGTCGGATGAAAGAAACAGCCAGAGGCGTAATAGTTACAGAAAAACAATCATAGGTAGTACTCCGGAGCGCGCTGAGCCACTTCAGGATCACCGTGTCTGGGAGCCGAAGTGAATTGCAAACTACACGTCACGCTCTCCCCCAACTGCCACAATTTGTACTTCATATTCTCTCCAACTTCGAGAATAGCAGCCTGGTTTCCGCATCTGTAGCAGTAATTCGGGGCAGAGAAGATCGTGACCACATTCTGGTTGTGGCACCAGTGATAGCCCTAACCGTTACGCCGCGCGGAAAGTCAAACGTCCATGACGAGCTGGTGCGCCCTGGTGATCAGACTCAGATCGTTCTCTTTGTTGAACTGGCTACTGATATCGCATCCGAATGTGTAGCCAGCACCACGCGCAGAAACGCCCCAACCCGTACGTTCGTCTGGGTCGGACCACAGCAAATCACACATGCTTCCTTCGTGCGGGTTAAGAATAACACACTGCAACACTCATCAGGATATTCGATTGATTTCCATTACACGGTTCAGTTCGCGGATTTGGTTGAGAGTCGAAATGGAAGGCGATAAACCTCCATGAAGAGCGAAGATTTCATCTTCAACGAGCGCCGTAATCGGCATGTAGTCAAACAGATCTGTGAGGTACTTCCAGACCGTGGCATCACCGTACTTCCGGATGCACTCATCGTAGAACCCGTACCTATTCCTCAGCACAAAACGGAAGCAATCTACACACGGGTGATTTGTCTGCTTTCGTGGTTTCCACGGAGGATGTACAAACGGTCAGGATACCGAATTTTGAGCAGTAGAAGAAGCGTTGCCGTTTCAATCTAGAGCTAAGCGCGAAGAACGGCCAAAACGGAATGGAAACCTCGGTCCACATAGTCGCCCATAAAGAGATAGTTGGTATCGGGAATGTGACCACCAATTTTGAATAGCTCAATAAGGTCGTGGAATTGGCCGTGGACATCGCCGCATATCGTAACGGGACAGGGAACTGGCTGAATGTTCGACTCGTTCACGAATATTTCGCGTGCCTAGTCACTCACAAATCCGCCGTGCATTATACCTTGTCGCAAATCGTTTTCATGTCCGACTCTGGGAGCAGTTTGCATTCCGAGACACAGTCGATCCACTCGTCCACTTTCTCGATTGATACACTCACCCTGTCATTCATCCTTTGTCCTGTGTATCCTAAAAGGAAAGAATAACCGTGGAATTCGTAAACGTGGGGTCCCCATTCATTGAATCCATTATCTCGATTTGAAAACCAGTCCGACAATGGAAAAGGGGGGAAAGAGAAAGGGGAAGACGACAAAGAAGAAGAAGGAGGCGGAGGACGGACTTGTGCCTTCCCTGAGCGAACTCAAGAGGGATAAGCACCGCTCGTGCGAGTCTGTAGGCTATTCCGTTTGCAGTGATGTGCAGAAACGACGACAGCAGGAGAACAGCGCCTTTGAGGTGATTCGCAATTGTCTCGAGCACTCAAAGAAGTACAAGCACGTATCGTCAGTGAAGCTGGATCGCCTGCATTTGCTCTCCGGGGCTTCGAGTTCCCGCTGCTCTTGGTCCTTTCATCCCTAGTGTATATTCAGGAGAACAGCGCTGCTCTCAATATCATGGTGGGCGTACTGTGCAACGCATTGGCGTGTTCTCCGGAAATGCAGCAGAAGGTGGCGGATTTGGGGAAGAATAACGAAGTGCTGACGCAGAGCGTCCTCATGGAGCAGTTCGGCGTTCCGCCGACGGTGGATGAACTCTTGGAGTACTGCTGTTCTTTGGGTTCAACTCTAGTTATATTTACCATTCGCAACCCGCGGAGTCGATCGTGCATTATCCGGCACCCTTGATCTCGTCTTTTGATGTTTAATGTTTCCATTTTCTTACTGAGTGTGGTTTGTTGTTCATGCGTACACCCCCTTCTCCTTCTGCATGTCCACGGATTTGAACTCCATTCGCAGTTTCCTCGCATGGCATCACAACGTATGCAAGAATACCCAAGCATCACCCGCAAAGAGTTCGGAAAAGGCGGATGAAGAAGGGCTGACCACTATACGCTTTTGGATGCTCATCAAAGCAGTATTTGTGTGTTGATAGCAGGTCTTAACTTTTCCCCGTGGGTCCCTCTTTCCCTATGCCTCCCTTTCCGAAGTACAGCAAGAGTATTGGGAAAGCGCTCGCGAATGCTGCGAACAAAATTAGCAACGACGAAGATTCCTATGCGCTGCTAGATTCGTTGAGCCAGTATATCCACTGTCAGCGTTTCAGTAGCGATTATTCGTGCCATTGATGGAACTAGCTTATGAAAGGAGTCAGGACGAAATGATTATGCGCACTGCGCTTCTGAAATTGTGGTCACGACTGCTGCTCATGCTGAAGTCTGTATAGGCGCTTGCTTCGTGTTTTACGTCGTAGGCATCCTTTGCAAAGCAGTCCATCATCTATCAGTACGTCGCCAGTATTGTCGTGCGATCGGAGTTCTTGCTCGTCGCTTTCAGAATGAACCCGTCATGTGTAGGAGAACTGCGGATATCGAGACAGCAACACTCCCCTCGACCCGGTGATAAACGACCAGCTGGTCCAGTACATCTTTCTGCTGAAGCTGTCTCTCCTCTACACTCCACGAGCGATCGTTGCGAATACCGCTTCTTCGCGCAGTTTTGTGTTCGCTGTCCCCCTTTGGCGTCATTCCTTACGCGTAGACGATTTCTTCCTCCATCATCCGTATTCCCGAATACCGCGTGTGCTTTCTGACACAGCTCCAGGGTCTGGTGACGAACACGACGATCGATATTGACGCGGGAGTGGAGTCCGTGCCATTTTGCTCAATCGGCGCTTCTTTCATTGACAAGTACCTGGATCCGCAGCTACTGAACAACGCGAACGCGGATACCGTCGTGACTCCGGTGAACGACGGAAGAGGGTTTCCGAATGGCATTCAGGAGATCGCGAAAGAGCCCCGTTCACAGAGTACGGAACATGTCCACATATCCAATTTGCATTCCGAGCAGAGCGATAGCCTGCATTCGCTCGAGGAGGGAAACCCCACTGGCGGTATTGACATGTCGCGTAGTTATGCGCGTTCAGTGGTTATGGATAGACATGGCTTCAAACATTCCGCCGCCGTACATCATCAAGAACGAGCAGATCGTGTTCCACGAGGACGGGGATCGTTCCGGGTACATGAAACCGTTCACGCCGGAGAACTTCTGCTACGATGATCACAACTTCGACAATGTGATGATTGACGACGACCACTTCGAGAACCCGTACTCCACGTCGAACATCCAGGATATCTTGCGCAACCACCGCTACACGCTGAACCCCGACGAGCAGGACGGAATGCATCATGTCGATGACAACATCCTTCCTCCTCTGAAGCTGGCGAACATGAACACTCTCGTGGACCTGATGTACGAGCGCTGCATCGAGTCGAAGGAGGAGTACCTGCTGTGCGAGAAATACAAGGCAACCCACCCCTCCGTGTTTGGGTGGGAAAAGTTGAGTCAGGACGCCGTGGAGATGGAAACGACCATCGACGGAGAAAAGTTCCTGTGCAACGAGGAGGAGGAAAAAGAGGGGGTCCCCCAGAAGAACGAGAACAAGGAGATCATCGGTGACTTGTACTTGGACACGCAGGTGATCTCAATGTAACTCCCTTCTTCCCGCCCTGTTGTGTAGATTCGGTCGCTCCAAGAGCATTCTCGCGCAGTTCATCGCGTATTACATCAACTTCATTCGTTCCCTCCACAACCCCAACGACGGTACAGATTTCCCGCCATCCTCACAGCTAGTGATCTGTTGGCACGCGATTCCCGGCTTCTTCCTCTTCGAGCGCCTCTTCCTGATCCACTTCCAGGACTTCTTCATCAGCAAGCTGTCCAGCGGGATTCTGCGAATCAATCTGGCGATGGACAACGTGATGAAGGACACGATCGCGTACGCGCTGTGGTGGGAGCGAGGGAGGGAAATTACGGGTAGCGACAACTGCGTGGTGAATGGAAGACTACTGAACGCGTCGGAGTCGAGCGTGTGTGTGAAGTGTAGTGTGATGAGCATTCTGTTCGACAAGTGCAACACCAGCGTGTTTCTCGACATCAGCAAGAGTTCGGGTTTTGACGGGAGTTGAGCGTAGGTCTGATGGTGCTGCACAACCTCCTCAAAGCCATCCGGCAGTACAACCGCGTGCTCAATTACCACTCCTACTCCTACGACTTCTATTCCAAAATCTACAATGTTTCCACGGTTTCTCCTTTTCATGGGTAGTCGCAAGAGATTCAACTTCTCTTCTATCTCCAACAGGGCAATCGTTTTTCTTCCTCCTCCTCGATCACGCCCACCAACAGCAGGTTGATCACGCCGCCGTCGCCTCTGCCGACGATTCACACAACATCGCCCGCTCCTGACGAGTTCGATTTGTCGAAGTTCGACGCGATGTCGCACTCGCACCACTACTACAACAACAATCTGAGCATTATCTACACGCAGCACAACGCGTTGGATATGCTATATGAGACATCGATCGACACGACGATTCGGAAGAAGGAGAGCGTGCTGAGGACCAAGATTCCGTCGCTGTGGAAGGCGAAGAGTGATGACGAGGTTGTGTTTGAGGAGAACAGCGAGGTGGTTGCGAGCTCTGAGGTGGTTAAGGAGAATATGGAGGTAATTGCGAGTGGGGAGGTGGTTAAGGAGAACTCTGAAACGATTAAGGAGAACTCTGAAGTGATTGCGAAGAACAACCCGAACACGACTCCCCTTGGAGGGAAAAAGAACGAGAAAGGACCCTGCGCCAAAGACTCCCCGTGCAACCTGAACTACTTTATGCTTCGCCACGTGGAGGGATTCACGCTCCTCCAAGGCGTGTACTATCTTATCGAAAACAGTACTTTTCCCTCCATGTCGTCACCGCTAGATATCATCTCGTCCCGCGGGGAGGGTCTTGCCTTCTTCAGCATCCTTCAGGACCGTCGTATTATCGAACCGATCCATTACGACCGTCAGTTTAAAGTCACCATCTACCGAATCATTCCCCTTAACGAACTCAGGTTATTCGCGTACCCCGAGATCAGTCAATACAACCACATGGAGTTCGAGGAGAAGAACAATTACGTTTATTTTCTGTACGTGTTGAAGGGCTTGATTCGCATGCCCCATCTGCAGATCCTCGAGAAGGTGATCACCTTCGTGTACTTCAACGAGGACTTCTTCAACGGAAAGCATCGTCTCATGGTAGGTCTCTGGAGGGCGTTTCATCGCTAGCTGTACAAAACGATCATTTTCCCGAATTTCGTCCTATTTTTCACGCACTGGAATCCCAACATTCGCCACATTTTCCACCGTCTGCTGATCTACAAGCTGTGTCGCACGCGCCTGAGCTACCTGCCTCGTTACACGGCGCGTAGCACCTGAAGGGTTGTGTGAAGGATAGTTGAGATCGGGCACGTGCTGTACTCACGGATCTTTAAGAACAAGAAGCTGATGAGAAGGAACCCGGAGGAGGTGGAGAAGGCGAGACAGCGTGTGGAGAGCGGGCGTTACAGCATATTCGATGTGGACGAGGAATGTGGGAGTGTGTGTGGTGTGTGAGGGATAGCACAGAAGCTGATTTGGGAGAGTTACAACTACGAACACTATAAGAAGTCACAGAGCAGGTGGAGCAAGAAGAGCAGGGAGCAGAAGGTGTGCGTGTCGTTGAAATTGAGCGAGCTGCGAGAGACTCAGGTGATGGAGATGCATTGCGATGATGTGTAGAACATCGATGTGAAACTGGCGGAGATGGTGAAGGCGAGACTGCACATGCTGATGAACCTGGACCTGAAGGGGAATGCGAACGAGATCAATGGATCGCGATGCATTCCGGAGAACCAATTCGTTTTCTGTGTTCGCATAGCATAACTCATAGAGATACTACTGGATTAGTTTTGTGGAGTACATCACCCTCCTGAGCGATTACGAAAGGAGGGAGGGTCGAACGAAGCCAGCGCCGCTGGGCGAGAACAATGTGTACAATAATGGAGTTGGAAATGTAGAGAGCACTTCCATTCCATGGACTACCGTAAACGAAATGGAATCGCGTGTTACTGATGACAATCAGGATATTGAATTCTTCTTGGCGTATAAGCAATGAATTTGACTCGGTTTGTTCCCACACTATTCTTCCATGAGTCAGCCCTGGCTGCAGGAGAATGTCGTCTATGATCCGTACGAAGAGCCCGATTACCCCCAGCCCCAAGAACCGGCAGTGGATCGACCCCAGTACCGGACTCCCATTATGCGATCACTCTCTTAGATATCGCAGTCCCGAGATTGACAGAAGCGTGCGTGTATACACGGTAGCGCAAGAATCACGGTTTGAGACAGAATGGGAGGTTGAAAGCGTAGATATTTGATGATTCGCAATCTTCCAGTGACTGATGTGATTCCTGACCTCATCAAGCAGTTGGCGCTGTATGGTGCCATAGAGGAGTACGGCAGGATCACCGCATTTACAGAGCCGTCATCGCCGCAGACAAGCCGTTCGATCTGTGTCTCATAGCGCCGGATATCCGCGCCGAAGACAGCCTCTGCCTCCTCATGCGCATGGTCGCGTTTTTCTGTCTGCTCCGTGCGCGGCTTGCGGATCAGCTGCGTGATGGATCGGCAGCCCTGCCGCTGCGCAACGGAGATGCAGTCCGAGGCGCTGTCCCCCGCACCGACAAGCACGACCTGCTTGCCGGACGCCGTTACGGCGGGTCCTGTTTTTTCAAGCAGGGACTGCGCTGAGGCACGCAGATAATCGAGCGCATAGAAAACACCGGCTGTTTCAGCAAACGGCAGCGGTCGCGGCTGCTGAGCGCCGCAGCAGAAGATCACAAGGTCAAACTGTGCAGCCAGTTCCTCCGGGTCGAGCTGCTGCCCGATACAGCGGCTTGTCCGGAAGCTGATGCCCTCGCGCTCCATGAGCGAAATGCGGCGGGCAACGATCTGCTTCGGCAGCTTCATTTCCGGAATACCATAGGTCAAAAGTCCGCCAGGAAGCGGGTCTTTTTCAAAAACCGTCACATGATGACCGCGGCGATTGAGATAATAAGCAGCGGAAAGTCCAGCCGGACCGGAGCCGATCACCGCGATTTTTTTATCCGAGCGCACAGCGGGCGGCGCGGGCTGCATCAGACCGTTTTCAAAGCCATATTCGATGATCGAAAGCTCGTTTTCCCGGATCGTGACCGGCTCGGATACCTGACCGCAGATGCACGCCCTTTCACACAGCGCCGGGCAGACCCGACCTGTAAACTCCGGGAACGGGCTTGTCTTCAGCAGCCGCTGCAGCGCGCCCTCATAATTTCCATTCCAAAGAAGATCGTTCCACTCCGGGATCAGATTATGCAGCGGGCAGCCGAGCAGTATGCCCTCAAACGACACACCCGCCTGGCAAAACGGCACGCCGCAGTCCATACAGCGGCCGGACTGCCGACGGCGGTTCCGTTCAGACAGCGGCAGCTCGACCGGCGCATAGTCGCCTGTGCGTGCCGCCGCATCGCGGCTCGGGCAGTCAACGCGCGAATAGTCCAGAAATCCAGTCGGTTTTCCCATGATTTTATCCCTCCCGCTTCAAAAACGCTTCAAGCTCCGCCTCGTCCCGCGTCATGCCGGCTGCCTCATACCGAGCGATCAGCTGCAGCATATGGCTGTAGTCATACGGAATGATCTTTTTGAAATCTGCGAGCCGCTCATCAAAGTGCTCGAGAATGGCGCGCCCCTTTTTTGAACCTGTGAACGCAACATGGCGCTGCAAAAGCTCCCGTAGACGGGAAATGTCCTGCTTCTGCGTAACAGTTTCGACGGAGACAAGCTCCTTGTTGGCACGCAGATAGAACTTATGCTCCGAATCCAACACATAGGCAACGCCGCCCGACATACCTGCGGCAAAGTTCCGTCCGGTAGGTCCCAGAACGACGACGGTGCCGCCTGTCATATATTCGCAGCCGTGGTCGCCAACTCCTTCCACGACGGCGGTCGCGCCGGAATTGCGCACACAGAAGCGTTCGCCCGCAATACCGGAAATGAAGGCGCTGCCGCTTGTTGCACCGTAGAGTGCGACATTACCGATGATGACGTTCTCAGCAGGCTCAAACGTGCTGGCGCGATCCGCGAAAACGACCAGCCTGCCGCCGGAAAGCCCCTTGCCGAAATAGTCGTTGCTGTCTCCCTCAAGCGAAAGCGTCACGCCCTTCGGCAAAAACGCTCCGAATGACTGCCCAGCGCCGCCGCGGCAGTGGATCTGATAGGTATCGTCCTCCAGCGTACCGCCCCAGCGGCGCGTGATCTCCGCGCCGAAGAGCGTGCCGAACGCACGATCAGAACAGGAAATATCAACGGTGCAGTCCTTTTTAACAGCCGGCTTTCCTTTTTTGGGGAGCAGCGGCAAAAGCACCTGCTTATCCAGCGTCGTATTCAGCTTGAAATCGAACCGCTGTGCAGGGTCATAATGGCAGTTTTCTTCTCCGTAGCGGACCAGAATGCCGGAGACATCTACCATCGCAGCGCGCTGTGTGATCTGATGCGGCAGAACGTGCAGATATTCCGTATGACCGACCAGCTCGTCGACCGTGCGCACGCCGAGTTTCGCCATGATCATGCGCAGCTCCTGCGCGACAAATTCCATAAAATTCATGACATACTCCGGCTTGCCGCAGAAGCTTTTCCGCAGCTCCGGGCGCTGGGTCGCAATGCCCATCGGGCAGGTATCGAGATTGCACACGCGCATCATGACGCAGCCAAGGCAGACCAGCGGCGCAGTTGCAAACCCGAACTCTTCCGCGCCGAGCATACAGGCGATCGCCACATCGCGACCGGTCATGAGCTTGCCGTCCGTCTCTAGCCGCACACGACCGCGCAGACCGTTGGCAATGAGGCTCTGGTGCGCCTCAGCAAGACCAAGCTCCCACGGAAGGCCGGCATTGTAAATAGAACTGCGCGGTGCCGCGCCGGTTCCGCCGTCATAGCCGGAGATGAGCACCGTCTGCGCACCTGCCTTGGCGACGCCTGCGGCAATGGTGCCGACGCCCGCTTCGGAAACAAGCTTGACGGAGATCTCCGCATTTTCATTTGCGCATTTCAGATCGTAGATCAGCTGCGCCAGATCCTCGATCGAGTAGACGTCGTGATGCGGCGGCGGTGAAATGAGCGCCACACCGGGCGTGGAATGCCGTGTGTGCGCGATCCATGGCCAGACCTTGCTGCCGGGCAGATGGCCGCCTTCTCCGGGCTTGGCTCCCTGCGCCAGCTTGATCTGGATCTCGCTTGCACTTACAAGATACTCGCTTGTAACACCAAACCGCCCTGACGCGACCTGCTTGATGGCGGAGTTTTCCTCCGTGCCAAGTCTTGACGGCTCCTCACCGCCCTCGACGGAGTTGGACTTTCCGCCCAGGCGGTTCATCGCAACGGCAAGGCAGCGGTGCGCTTCTTCGGAGATGGAGCCGTAAGACATGGCGCCGGTGTTCCAAAGCGCAGACGATCAGCCTTGGGCGGCTGTCCGCGATCAGATCACCGAGGTCTGGTTTGAGGACGTGGAAACGCTGACCATCCCAGATCTGGCGTACTGGTTCGAGGACTGCGTCAACCTGACCACAGCCGAGCTTCCGCTCGCGCCGACCATTGGCCGCCATGCGTTCTATAACTGCCCGAAGCTCTCTACGCTGACCATGTACTACGGCGAAACGGTTCTGAACAGCATCGGCGAGGATGCGTTCTGGCGCGAAGCCGATTCCGGCGACACGCTCTATGTTGCGTACATCATTGGCTATGGTAATGTTCAATGATATGCTTTACACAGCAACAAATTATTCTGGCGAAATAAAGGATTTATCTGTTGTTGGTAAGATTGAGAGTTGCATTGACTATGGTGTACCCACAGAAAACAACCAAGCAAATGACCTTTTGGTTGGTTGTGAAATCTATACCACTCCCTCTGCACCAGACTTCATTTTTGTTTTGAGCAATGATGTATATTCGCCATACAAGTCCACAGACGGAGCAGGTATAGAGTAAGCCAATTCCAATTTGATGAACTAAATATTGACCCACAGGGCGACTATTTCCAAACCGAAGTAGCCGCCCCTTTTTGTGCCTATGGGCAGAAAGGAGCGACCACCCATGACGAAGAAGAAAACGCCGCAGTGCGGCAAGCGAAGCGGCGAAGAAAAACAGCGTAAACGGCATGGGTAGAAGCGTTCACAAAAATCTGCTATAATTTTTTTGAGGAAATTTTGAAAAGCGTGAAACCAACCCCGATTTTTGTCGGGTTATATAATGAAGGCATCTGACAGCAGATGAGAAAGGAGATTCGCCTATGCAGGACGAGATGATTGTTTCCTTATACTGGCAAAGAGACGAGAACGCCATCAGCGAAACGGATCGGAAATATGGGCGGTATCTTTCAAAGATCGCCTACAATATCCTCTCCGACTGGGAGGA
>ENA-UEQW01003098-UEQW01003098.1-human-gut-metagenome-genome-assembly--contig:-NODE-3098-length-11753-cov-4.143285_pt1 | contig 11753 bp, 8 predicted proteins | sample MGYA00242947_ERZ507947 | MGnify/ENA primary metagenome ERZ507947 (study PRJEB26167, sample SAMN06115421) | human gut metagenome | host: Homo sapiens | place: China:Guizhou | collected 2015-03-17... | reverse complement strand
CTCTTAAAATGGCACTCATTTGGCTTGCCATGATAATTGTTTACGGAGTGTTTGTCCTTTTTAATCGTAGAATGATATACAAAATATTGTCTACTTTTAACGAAACAAAGAACAGCGGACAAGAGTCATTAGAATCATAATACATATCCGTATTATTTCTTTGCTTTCCCTCCAATTTTCACATGCACCTTTTTTGTCTCCGCTCTGGTTACGGGCCAGACCACGACCACAATACAACTTACAGTCCTTAGGGAAATGCACGATGCCCTTGCCATAGACTTCAGCGGATTCCTTAAAGCCTTTGAGATCGTCTTTTTTCGTGCTGTCTCTTCCGCCTTCCGAAAATTCGGTTACATTTATAGATGAAACAGCCTTTGAAAGCGTGTAAATCAGCTCTTTGAAAACCATCTGAAACTTTTCCGCCAGCTCAAAAAAGTAACAGGATAGTAACGTAATTCCGGTTTGAGTTGGCTTTTTGATGGTTTTACTTGGCTGCGCCCGTTTGTCCAATCTTCGTCTAAATCGCTATTCGACAGTCTTATCACACCGGTTTGCTCTCACTTTCATTTTTATTTCCTATCTTTACACTCGATGAGCACACCCGACGACATATTCCGCATCGCGGACGAGGCGGCTTTCGAAGCGGCGGCGCTGGAGGTATTCCGGCGCCAGGCTGCGGAATGCGCGCCCTACCGCGAGTATCTGTCTCTGATCGGCGTACGACCCGGGGAGGTGCGGACGGCGGATAAGATCCCCTACCTGCCGATCGGGCTGTTCAAGACCCACGAAGTGTATTGCGGCGGCACGGAGCCCGAAGCGGTCTTCACCTCGTCGGCCACCACCGGCATGACCCCGTCGCGCCACCCGATGCGCTCGCTGGCGCTCTACGAACAAGCGTTCCGCGCTTCGTTCCGGACGTTCTACGGCGAACCGGCACGGTGGAGCCTCTATGCACTGCTGCCCAACTACCTGCGGCGCAAAGGCTCGTCGCTGGTCTACATGGCCGACCGGCTTTTGTCCGACTGCGGCTCGGGCGGCTTTTACCTCGACGACCACGAAGCCCTGCTGGGGGCGATGCGCCGCGACCCCAAGCCCAAGATCCTGCTGGGCGTGAGCTATGCGCTCTGGGATTTGGCGGAGCGTTACGCCCCGAAGCTGGACGACACAATCGTCATGGAGACGGGCGGCATGAAGGGATACCGCGAGGAGATCCCCAAAGCGGAATTCCACAAAATCCTGTGCGACGCATTCGGAGTAGACAGGATACACTCCGAATACGGCATGGCGGAACTCACGTCGCAGGCCTACTCGCAGGGCGGGAACATCTTCCGCTGCCCGGCCTGGATGCGGGTCGCGGCACGCGACGTGAACGATCCGTTCGACCGCCTACCGGCAGGCTCCCGCGGCGGGCTGGACATCGCCGACCTGGCTTCATGGTGGTCGTGCGCCTTCATCCAGACCCAGGACGTGGGGCGCGTGGCTGCCGACGGGGCGTTCGAGGTAGAAGGGCGCATCGACCACAGCGACATCAGGGGTTGCAACCTGCTGGTGCAATAATTTACCTACAAAGCTCCCGGCCACAGTCCGCGGGCCGGTGTCCTTCGCGGGACTCCGGCAGCAGCGACCGACAAGAGGGGGGGGGCATTGACATAGACCGACAAAAAAGAGAGATAGCGATGAAAACAGTAGCATTCGTCCCCTTACGCCTCAACAGCCAGCGGGTAGCGGGCAAAAACCTCCGCCTGCTGGGCGGCGAACCGCTGATGTGCCATATCCTGCGGACGCTCGCCGGCATCGGGGAGATCGACGAGGTGTACGCCTATTGCAGCGACGAACGCATCTGCGAATACCTCCCCCGAGGCGTGCGTTTCCTGCGCCGCAGCCCCGGCCTCGACCGCGACACGACGCTCGGGCGAGAGATCTACGACAGTTTCACGGCCGACGTCGAGGCCGACCTCTACGTGCTGGCGCACGCCACCTCGCCGTTCATCCGCGCGGAGACCGTGGCGGACGCCCTGCGGCACGTGCGGTCGGGGGAGTACGATTCGGCGTTCAGCGCCGAGAAGATCCAGACCTTCGCCTGGTTCGAAGGCCGGCCGCTCAACTATGCGCTGGACGACATCCCCCGCACGCAGACCATAGAGCCGGTCTATATCGAAACCAGCGCATTTTTCATTTTCCCGCGCACGCTCTGGTGCGGCCGCGGACGCCGCATCGGGGAAAAACCCTACATGGCTGTCGTAGACCGCATCGAAGGGCTGGACATCGACAACCCCGAGGATTTCACGATGGCCGAGATCATCGCGGCAAGCCGGCGGCTGGGGTAGGGAACGGGAATCCGAGATGAGCATAAAAAAGCGACCTTTTCCAGGTCGCTTCCTTTATTTCAAAAAGGCGGCGTTACTCCGCCCCGCGTTCGTAGGCGTCGATCATCGAACCGCGGGTGCGGTTGACGATCCGCGCACCGAGCGACGCGGCATAGTCGCGCAGCACCTCGTGCCCGCGGAAGAGTTCGGCGACCTCGGCCAGGTATACCGACATCGTATAGGGCACATGCGGCACCTTCATGTAGATAGGCTGCGGCGCCCGGGGCCCGGCATCGTAATAGTGGCGGTCAGCACGGCACAGGCGGTTCGCGTCGTCGACGCATAGCCCGTCGAGCAACGTATGATCCACCCCGTAGAGCTCGATCTGCCGGTAACCCAATAACAGGGCGACGTATTCGCCCACCTGCACGACCGTGCCGAAATTGGCGCTGCCGAGGCCGTGACGGAAAAGCCAGAAGCCGACGCTGCCAAAACCGCGGTAGACCTGCGTATGGAAGCGAACGATGCGGATACGGGGGTTGGGAAGTGCGGCGCGGTAGTCGAACTTTTCGGGATTATAGAACTGTACGTAGAGCGTCATCGGCCACGTGACCTTGCTATCGAGCGTGCGGTAGAGCGCGGCCACGCGGTCGCGGCACTCGCTGTCGCGGAAGAACATCGGGTCGGAAAGGACGTAATAACCCGGCCTGACCACCTCGAAGCGGTCGTCCTCGGCAAAAAAGTTGACCGCCATGAAATCCCTGGCCTCGTATTCGCGGCGCGCGATCAATCGCGGCAGGTCTTCGGCCAGCGAAGGACCGTTGCCGAGAATGACCATCCCGCGCGACGGGTCGCCCGTCGGGCCCGCACGGCGGATATAGTTGCGGAAATTCTCCTTGACGGCCATCACGGCGAAGTAAAGCGCCGTGTCGAACGTATTGCGGATAAATGCGATGAGCTTCTCGGATGCGGTCATGAACAGGGTTTTATTTGCAAATGTAGCAAAAGATCGGTATCTTCGCAAGAAACCAAACCGCAACAAATGGCATCGGCAACCATCTCGGTCATCATACCCCTCTACAACAAGGAGCGCGAAATCGGCGACACCCTACGCTCGGTACTCGCACAGACTTTGCAGCCCACGGAGATCGTCGTCGTGGACGACGGATCGACGGACGGGAGTGCAGACGCCGTGCGTGCCATCGCATCGCCGCTCGTGAAGCTCGTCACGCAAGCGAACGCCGGGGTCTGCGCGGCACGCAACCGCGCCATCGCCGAGTCGGCAGGCGACCTGATCGCCCTGCTCGACGCCGACGACACGTGGGAACCGGGATTCCTGGAGGAGATCGCTTCGATGGCGGCCGAATTCCCGGGCTGCGGGATTTATTCGACAGCCTTCAACATCGTCAGCCATGACGGACGGTTCCCCGCCCCCACCCCCACGGAGCGCGGCGTGGTCGCCGACTTCTTCCGCGACTCGGCGCACCGTTATATCTCGATCCCGTCGGCCAGCGCCGTCCCGCGCGCGGTATTCGAATCAGTGGGCGGATTCCCCGAGGGAATGAAGATCGGCGAGGATCTCTACATGTGGATCAAGATCGCCCGGCGCTACAAGGTCTGCTTTTCGCCCAAGCCGCTGGCAAACTATTCGAAGGTGGCCTCGAACCGTTCGTCGGCCATCTACACGCCCGAGCGGACGCGCTACTCGTTCGAGGAGCTTTACGACCCGGCGGCGGCAGACGGATACAACGAGTTCGTGGCCCGCGCAGCCCTGGGAAAAGCGCTCATCATCAGCGCAAAAGGGGGCACGAAGGATGCGGCGAGGGCGATCCGGTTCTTCGGCTACACGAAGACCTACCGCCGCACGCTGCGCAAGGTACGCATCCTCAACGCCCTGCCCCGCAGCTGGCGGGGGCCGCTGATCGGGCTTTACAACAGCCTGGCATGGCGCATCGCCCGGAAAGGACTCTGAGCCCCGAAAATTCCGACAGCATGAAATACCTTTCGAACCCCTCCGTCGTAAAGGGTCTTTTTACGGCACTCCTCCTGCTGGCGTCATCCGTCGCCCGGCCCCAATCCGCAAATCCGGACACCCCTTCCTACACGATGCGTTCAGGCGGTACCGAACGCTCGTACAAACTCCACCTGCCCCAGGGGCTGCCCCAAGGCGCCCCGCTAGTGGTCGTCCTGCACGGTTACGGCGCGAACAACGACCCGGGCCGCTTCGGGATGAATGCCGCGGCCGACCGCCACGGCTTTGCCGTCTGCTACCCGCAGGGCGCGAAGGACGGCCGGGGCAAGACGTGCTGGAACGCAGGCTACCCGTTCCAGGCCGACATGGCCGTCGACGACGTGGAGTTTATCACGCAACTGGTACGGCATTTACAGAAAAAGCACGGGCTGAGCCGCCGCAACGTCTTTTGCACGGGCATGTCGAACGGCGGGGAGATGTGCTACCAGCTTGCGGCGCAGCGCCCCCGCCTGTTCGCGGCCGTGGCACCCGTATCGGGGCTGATGCTCGAATGGCTTTACAAGGCCGACGATTCCACGCACCCCGTGCCCCTGTTCGAAATACACGGCACGGCCGACCGCACGTCGGCGTGGGAGGGTGATCTCGACAATAAAGGCGGCTGGGGCGCCTACGTCGCCGTACCGATGGCCGTACATTACTGGGCAGCCAAGAACAAATGCACCGGCATGCAGACGGACACGATTCCCGGGCGTACGCCGGAGAACGGCCGCAAGGTCATCGCCCACCGCTTCACGGGCGGCACGGGCGGCAGCGAAGTCTGGCTCTACGAGATCGTCGGCGGGAAACATTCGTGGGGCGAACAGGACATCGACACGGGCGAGGAGCTCTGGAAATTTTTCAGCAAGTTCGTGAAATAGACGGAACGACAGCCGGCAGGGGCAAGGACCCTGTGCAACACCTCGCAGAAGGAGATGGTCTACATATGTATCCAATCCCGGGAAAATTCGCGGGAAGAACACACCTACGACGACGGAACCCGGGTCGCATGCACTCCCGGGTGGGAAACCCGCTAAAAAAACACCCGGCTTTACGTCCATGCGTAAAGCCGGGTGCCGGTTTACCTCTCCCCACCCCTCACGGGGCCGAGTCGTTGCAGATCAGTTCGCGAAGGTCAGCCCCTTGTCGTCGGCGTCGATGCGGATCGGCTGCTCACGGTTGACGTCGCCCGCAAGGATACGCTTCGAGAGGTCGTTGACCACATAGCGCTGGATGGTACGCTTCACGGGACGCGCACCATAGAGCGGGTCGTAACCCGCGGCGGCGATCCATTCGCGTGCCTTGTCGGTGTATTCGAGGCGGATGCCGTTTTCGGCAAGCATCCTGCGCACCACACCGAGCTGAATGTCCACGATGCGCCCGATATCCCGGCGCGTCAGCGGCTCGAACATCACGATCTCGTCGATACGGTTCAGGAATTCGGGCTTCAGCTGCTGTTTCAAAAGGTCGATGACGTCCATCCGGGTCTTCTCGACCACTTCGGGCGCGAGCTTCTCGCCGCTGAACGCCGCCGCGAAATTCTCCTGAATGATATGCGATCCCATGTTCGAAGTCATGATGATGATCGTATTGCGGAAGTCCACCGTGCGGCCCTTATTGTCGGTCAGACGGCCGTCGTCGAGCACCTGCAGGAGAATGTTGAAGACGTCGGGGTGCGCTTTCTCGATCTCGTCGAGCAGCACGACCGAATAGGGCTTGCGGCGCACGGCTTCGGTGAGCTGGCCGCCCTCGTCGTAACCGACGTATCCCGGAGGCGCTCCCACCAGACGCGACACGCTGTGGCGCTCCTGATACTCGCTCATGTCGATACGCGTCATCATCGAGTCGTCGTTGAAGAGGAACTCGGCCAATGCCTTGGCCAGCTCGGTCTTGCCGACGCCGGTGGTGCCGAGGAAGATGAACGAGCCGATCGGTTTGCGGGGGTCGTTCAGTCCGGCACGCGAGCGGCGCACGGCGTCGGAGATGGCGGCGATGGCCTGCTCCTGCCCGATGACGCGCTTGTGCAGCTCGTCCTCCATGTGCAGCAGTTTTTCGCGCTCGGAAGCCAGCATGCGCGTCACGGGGATGCCCGTCCAGCGCGACACCACCTCGGCGACGTCCTGCGCATCGACCTCCTCCTTGATCATCGAGCCGTTGGCCGACGCCAGTTTGTATTCCTCCTGGAACGCGGCGATCTCCTTTTCCGCCTCCTGGATCTTGCCGTAGCGGATTTCGGCCACCTTGCCGTAATCGCCCTGGCGCTCGGCCTGCTGCGCCTCGATCTTCAGGGCTTCTATCTTGTCTTTGTTCGACTGGATCTTTTTCAGGAGATCGCGCTGCCCCTGCCACTTGGCACGCATCTCGGCGTCACGGGCCTTGAGCTCCTCGATCTCCTTGGTGAGGTGCTCGACGCGCTCCTTGTCCTTCTCGCGGCGGATCGCTTCGCGTTCGATCTCCAGCTGGCGCACACGCCGGTCGAGGGTGTCGATCTCCTCGGGCACGGAGTTCATTTCCAGCCGCAGCCGCGAGGCCGCCTCGTCCACCAGGTCGATGGCCTTGTCGGGCAGGAACCGCGAGGTGATGTAACGCGTCGACAACTCGACGGCAGCCACGATCGCCTCGTCCCTGATCCGCACCTGATGGTGGTTTTCGTAACGATCCTTCAGGCCGCGGAGGATCGAAATGGCATCCTCGGGGCTCGGTTCGTCGACCATGACCTTCTGGAAACGGCGTTCGAGGGCCTTGTCCTGCTCGAAATACTTCTGGAACTCGTCGAGCGTCGTGGCGCCGATCGTCCGCAGCTCACCCCGCGCAAGGGCGGGCTTGAGGATGTTGGCGGCGTCCATCGCACCCGACGACTTGCCGGCGCCCACGAGGGTGTGGATTTCGTCGATGAACAGCAGGATGTCGCCGTCGCTGGCCACAACTTCCTGCACAACGGCTTTCAGGCGTTCCTCGAATTCGCCCTGATACTTGGCACCCGCGATCAGGGCACCCATGTCGAGCGAGTAGATCACCTTCGATTTGAGGTTCTCGGGCACGTCGCCGTCGACGATCCGGTGTGCGATACCCTCGGCGATGGCGGTCTTGCCGACACCCGCCTCTCCCACGAGGATCGGGTTGTTCTTGGTACGCCGCGAGAGGATTTGCAACACGCGGCGGATCTCCTCGTCACGGCCGATCACCGGATCGAGTTTGCCCGAACGGGCCTGTTCGTTGAGGTTGATGGCATACTTGCCCAGCGCATCGAACTGCTGCTCGGAGGTCTGAGAATCGACCGTAGCCCCTTTGCGGAAGGTGCGGATCGCCTCAAGGAGCTCCTTCTCGGTGGCGCCGCTGCGCTTGAGGATGTCGGCGGCCTGTCCGCGCTCGGCGACGAGCCCCAGCAGCAGGTGTTCGACCGACGCGTATTTGTCGCCGAAGTTCCGGGTAAAGTCCACGGCGCGCTGGATCACCTTCGAGGAGTCCTGCGAAAAGAACTGGTCGCCGCCGCCTTCGACCCTCGGCAGGGACGCGACGGCCCGGCCGGCCTCGTCGCGCAGGCCGCGGACATTCACCCCGACACGCCCCAGGAGGAACGTGGCGAGCGAATCGTCCTCGCGGACAAGCACGCTCAGAATATGGAGCGGCTCGACAGCCTGCTGTCCGCGCTCCCGGGCAAGAGACAATGCACTTTGCAGAGCCTCCTGCGCTTTTACAGTTAACGTATTGATGTTCATATCTCTGATAATTTGTTTTTCAAACTTTCGTATACTACACCCGCAAAACGCCTGCCAACCCGGCTTTCCGGCCAATGTGTCATCCTTTGTCACACACGGGACTGACACGAGGTGCCAAAACGGCAGCCTTATTGCGGAAGAATCACACAATACGGCATAAAACAGCAGAACATCGCCCGAAATGTATTATCTTCGCCACACCTAACTCTCACTCTTCACGTTCATGACATACCGTAAACCCCCGTTCCTGCTGCGCAAATGGCAGCGGTTGCAGATGCGCTACTATGCGTACCGTAACCCGGAAAAACTGGTCAGGATACGCTACCGGCAACGATTCGGCACCGACCCCGACCTCGAAAACCCCCGAACCTTCAACGAAAAAGTCCTCTGGATGATGCTCCATGCCGACACCACCCGCTGGTCGCAACTGGCCGACAAGTACCGCGTCCGCGAGTATGTCGAGCAATGCGGGCTGGGATGGATGCTCAACGAATTATACGGTGTATGGGAATCCGCAGAGGAGATAGACTTCAGCGGGAGGGGGAATCTCCCCGACACGTTCGTGCTGAAAACCAACAACGGCTACGGACAAGTTATCATCGTGAACGACAGGCAAAAAGCCGATATCCGGTCGATCCGCCGTACACTCAACCACACCCTGCGAAAGAAATTCGGCCGCATGACGGCCGAACACCACTATTTTGGTATTAAACCCCGCATTATCGCCGAACGCCTCCTTCCCTCAGAACCAGCATTCGGCAATTCGCTCATCGACTATAAATTCTACTGTTTCGATGGCAACCCCTATTGTTGCATGGTCTGCTACAACCGTAAATCGCCATCCGACGTCAAAACAGGATTGTACGATGCCAGGACATGGAAAAACATAGGTCATTACGTCACCGGAAAATATTACGACCCACATCAGTGTGATATCCCGCGTCCGGCATCCCTCGACCGGATGCTCGATGCGGCCAAACGGCTCTCATCAGGATTCCCCCAAGTACGGGTCGACCTTTACGAAGTCGCCGGAAACCCCGTATTCGGGGAACTGACATTCACCTCATCTGCAGGTATGGATACGGGATTCAGCCAGGAGTTTCAGGAATTGATGGGATCGCAAATCTCCCTGCCGCCCGCCAAGCGGACGCAACCGTCGCACCCGGGACTGCTCGGGCTCCTCGGACTGCGGAAGGCCGCCGCCAAATAAAAACGGCAGGCAGCCCGGAGGGGCGGGTGCCACAGGCTGCCCGGCCCGCCAGGCACAGCCCTTTGCCCGGGTATGGGGAGAGGGCTGTCATTTTGTAGGCGGGTTTCATTTTTAATTTAATTCTTAATTCGTATCTTTGCGCTACTATGAGTGATTTTATCGTCAGCGCACGGAAATACCGCCCCGCGACCTTCGCCTCGGTCGTCGGACAAAAACATATCACCTCCACGCTCAAAAATGCGATCGAGCGCGGGCAGTTGGCACATGCCTATCTGTTCTGCGGCCCCCGCGGCGTGGGAAAGACCACTTGTGCCCGCATCTTCGCAAAGGCCATCAACTGCCTGAACCCCAACGGATCGGAGGCCTGCAACGAATGCGAATCGTGCCGTTCGTTCAACGAAGGGCGCTCGCTGAACATCCACGAGCTGGACGCCGCGTCGAACAACTCGGTGGAAGATATCCGCACGCTGATCGAACAGGTGCGCATCATCCCGCAGGTAGGGCGCTACTCGGTATTCATCATCGACGAGGTGCACATGCTCTCGGCGGCGGCGTTCAACGCCTTCCTCAAGACGCTCGAAGAGCCGCCCGCACATGCGATCTTCATTCTCGCGACGACCGAAAAACACAAGATCATCCCGACCATCCTCTCGCGGTGCCAAATCTACGATTTCAACCGCATCCGCGTCGAGGACGGCGTCGAATACCTCAAATACATCGCCTCGCAGGAGGGCATCGCAGCCGACGAAGAGTCGCTCAACCTCATTGCCCAGAAAGCCGACGGGGGTATGCGCGACGCCCTGTCGATGTTCGACAAGGCCGTGTCGTTCTGCGGCAAGGCGCTCGATTACCGCAACGTCGCCCAGACGCTCAACGTCCTGGACTACGACACCTACTTCAGCGTCACGGAGATGCTGCTCGCGGGCAACTATGTCGATACGCTGGTGACCTTCGACAGCGTGCTGTCGCGGGGTTTCTCGGGGCAGACCTTCATGGCGGGGCTGAACCGCCACATGCGCGACCTGCTGATGGCCAAGCGCCCCGAAACGCTGCGGCTGATCGAAATGACCGGGACGCTGCTCGAACGATACCGGACGCAGGCGGGCGCCTGCAGTGTCGAGTTCCTGTTCGGGGCCATCTCCTGCCTGACGGAGCTCGACGGGAAGATCCGGCAATCGTCCAACCAACGGTTGCTCGTCGAGCTGGGCCTGATGAAGATCGCAGGGCTCGGCCAAAAAAAAAATGACTCTCTAACATCTTCCGGGGAATATCCCCTTCCTACCCTCACCCCCCGCACGGCGGGCCCCGCATCTGCGGCGGCTCCGGCAGCGGCCGGGCAGCCGGCAGCCGCAACGGCACAATCGGCAGGGATTACCGCGACCGGCAATCCGGCAACGAACGCCCCGGCGACAAGCGCCTCCGGCAACCCCGCAGCCCCGGCAAGCGCAACGGCACAACCGGCAGCGCAAGCAGCAGGAGCCGCAACGGCACCCCCTTCCGCAGCGACGTCTGCAGCAATGCCTGCCGCGTCCCCGGCCGGAAGGCCGGCAGCGGGTACCTCCGCCGGCCCGGCTGCACAGGGAACACTCCCGGTACAGCCTGCACCGGGGATGATGCGGCGGCCGCTGATTTCGGGCGCGTCGCTCTCGGAGCTGCTCGCCTCGGCAGGCGGCGACCCCGACGAGGAGCTGTCGGACGGCGAAACGCCCGACGAACCCGAAACCGTGCGCATCGACCCGGACTGTGCCGAAAAACTGGAGCACGCCCGAGGCAGGATACTGAACCTCATCAAGGAGAAACGCCCGCGCTTCGTGCCGGCTTTCGAGCTGATGACGTTCCGCGACAACACGATCTCGGTGAGCGTACCGACGACGGAGCTGCGCGAGGAGATCCTGCGCAGCAAGACCGGGATGCTGATGCGCATCGCCGAACTGGCGGGCATCGAGGGTATGATCGAACTGGAGGTCACGGTCAATGAAGAGATCCGGGCGGCACGCCCGATCAAGCTCGAAGACCGCGTCCGCTACATCACGGAGAAGAACCCGCTCGTCGCGGAACTCCGCAAAGCACTGGACTTGGAAGTAGAATAAAAAGAACGAACAATAAAAATGGCAACAAAGAATTTCATCGAAGAACTCGAATGGCGCGGGATGATCCACACGATCATGCCCGGCGCGAAGGAACAACTCGAAAAAGAGATGACGACGGCCTACCTGGGCATCGACCCCACGGCCGACTCGCTGCATATCGGCCACCTGGTGGGCGTAATGATCCTCAAGCATTTCCAGATGTGCGGGCACCGTCCGCTGGCACTCATCGGCGGTGCGACGGGCATGATCGGCGACCCTTCGGGCAAGTCGCAGGAGCGCAACCTGCTCGACGAGCCCACGCTGCGCCACAACCAGGAGGCGATCAAGCGCCAGCTGGCCAAACTGCTCGACTTCGAGTCGGACGCCCCGAATGCGGCCGTGCTGGTGAACAACTACGACTGGATGAAGGACATCTCGTTC
>ENA-UEQW01003090-UEQW01003090.1-human-gut-metagenome-genome-assembly--contig:-NODE-3090-length-11774-cov-3.642729_pt1 | contig 11774 bp, 20 predicted proteins | sample MGYA00242947_ERZ507947 | MGnify/ENA primary metagenome ERZ507947 (study PRJEB26167, sample SAMN06115421) | human gut metagenome | host: Homo sapiens | place: China:Guizhou | collected 2015-03-17... | reverse complement strand
GCTTTACCTGATTCACAAATCTATATCTACAAGGATTGGATTCTCATGAATCGATACCAAAGAATACCCAACTCGGTTTTGGGGTGAGTGCTCCGTTTTGGCTGGTGAGCGGTAGAATCCACCACACCATCTACAAAGCGATAGATAGCAGCACGGGCGATGTTGTTGCGATCAAAGAGTATCCTCTGTCCGCGCAGCCAGACAGTTTGATGACGGAAGTCAGCACAGTGATGAACATGGATTCTCCATTTGTTGTGAAGTATTGCGACGCCTTTTCTTCTGATTCTGCTCAATATGTATGGAATTCACGAGTCCGCTGTTTTGTAGATAGTGATGGAGTACTGTCCTCTCGGATCCATACGGTCCTATTTACCATCGGATGGCGGACTCAGCGAAGAGATAGTTGCCGATATTGTTAGTTGCTGTTTGCTTGGATTGGCGGCTCTTCACGACAACCTCACTATGCACCGTGTATGGCTTGAAACAGACGTGTAATGACTAGGATATCAAGCCTGACCACCTTCTATTAGCGGAGAATGGAATTGTGAAGCTATCGAACTTCTCCTTTGCCACAGAGCTGGACCACTCGTTTTCGGAGCGTTGTGAAGCCTACGGTACGTGCATGTACATGGCTCCTGAGGTATACGAAGGCAAGTCGTGCTTGAAGAGCGACGTGTGGTCTCTTGGAATGAGTGTGATTGAAATGGTGGAGGGCAAACATCCCTATTCCAGCTACAAGGTGATGAGGATCATCAGGGAAGTGCTGAATGAGAAGCCGCCCACGCTGTCTCCCTCTGAGTGCTCATGCACCTTGGTTGATTTCGTGAATAGATGCTTGGTGAGGGAACCAACGAACAGAGCTTCTGTGAGGGAGTTGTTGGAAGTGGGAATTGGAAAGCAAACGTCACGGTTAGCATCCCTTCGTAAAGGAATCCGCAGAAAGGATACGGAGCAACGGATTCTCGCCGTCTCTGTTGAATCTTGTGCAGCAGATTCACAATGCAGAGCATGCAATGTAGACATGCCACTTTGCAACCCTTTTCATTTCTCTTCATGTCGAGATGTTTGTTCCATTCATGGTCCTTAACCCATACCTCGTCTTGCCTCCTAGAATTCAGCACACAGAGCGCTCTCGTCCACTTCCTCCCCTCTGTTTTCAGGGGATGACCCCAAATTTCACAGCAACGATGCACCCAAAACTGAGCTATGAGAGAGAACGCCCATTCTGCATGTCTCTCCTCTTCTCTCGGCGGTTTTCAACTGTTGTCAACTCGATGAAAAGGAACAAGGCGGTATTCATTGTCGGGACAACAGGCATTGCGGCTTTCTCTCCTGTTTGACATCCAGGTGTGGGGAAAACGAAGCTGTCGATACAGCTGGCACATAGGTTTAATGGGGAGATTATCAACGCGGATGCTATGCAAATGTACCACGGACTGAACATTGCCACTGCAAAAGTGTGTGCTGTTGTCAAGTGTTACACATAGGCAACGCTGGAGGAAAGGGACGGTGTGCCCCATCATCTCCTGGACGAAGTGGACCCCAGAACGGAGGTCACCGTTCACGACTTCCATGAAAGAGCAACGCAGCTTATATCCTTCGAGTCCTCTGCGCCACTTCCCTTCATTCCACATCAGTGAGTTGAACAAGAAGGGGAAACTCCCGATCATCGTCGGTGGGACCCATTACTACATCCAGTCCCTCATTTGGGATTCCTTGCTGGAGACTCCAGAAGGCCCGGAGCCGTCGAGAGAGAGGGCGGACGAGAGTGATCTGGAGTCGAAGTCCACAGAGGAGCTGTACGCCATGCTGCAGGAAGTCGACCCGGAGACGCAGCAGCATCCCAACCAGCGAAAGCGCATTCTCTCCGACCTGCACCTGTTCAACCGCACGGGCGTCGCGCCGTCCGTTCTTCGCAGACAGCACAACAAGGAGCAGAGCAAGGAGGAGCAGCTGGAGAACGTGGTGATCTGGCTCTCCTGCCCCACGTCCGTTCTGGCGCAGCGACTGAACAAGCGCGTCGACGGCATGGTCCAGGCGGGCATGCTGGAGGAGAACACGGCGTTCGTGAACCGGTACCTGGAGGGGAGCGACGTCACGAGAGGCGTGTGGCAAGCCATCGGGCTGAAGGAGTTCATGCCCCTGTACGTGGACGAGGAGGGTCGCTCGCTGCATCACGAGAAGGTGGACAGGGAGGGTGTGTGCTGTGGAGGGGAGTGAGGGATAGACGAGACGGTGAAGGAGATGATCGAGAAGGTGAAGGTGGACACACAGCAATACGCAAAGAGGTGGGCATTGTCTGGTGGTGTGAGTCGAAGGCAAATCACGTGGATCCGAAACCGACTCCAGGCGCGTGTGCAGCACATGATCCAGCTGGATACGAGTCAGTTGGACCGCTGGGACGATGTAGTTTACACGCCGGCGATGAACGTCGTGCAGCATTTGATCGATGGCACGCTTCCACGCGTTGATGTGAATCATGCGCACTGGGAGCAACAATCTGAATTGTAGGAAGAGTGGGACGAAGTGACGAGTAGACGAAACAAGAAGTACGTCTGTGACGTGTGCAAGAAGGTGATTATGGGAGACGAGCAGTGGCACGAGCATTTGAGGGGTCGTGTGCATAGACGGCACGTCGAAGGGTTAAAGAAGAAGCAAGCCGCCGAGAAGTACTTCGCCGAAAAGGAGAAGGAATCCAAGTAATCCGCGACTCCAAATCTGTTCGCTATTTTGGCCACTGTTTCTTTCAAACATTTCTTGTTACGTTTTGCACAGAATGGAAAGTGGTCTTTCCCAGGAAGCGTTATCGCTGGTGTGGTCCTAGGTACTGTTTTCATCTCCTAGAGAGAGCGATTACTTGAGGTCCAGAAGCAGATCGGAGTGAAGAGCGAGGAGGTCCAAGACCTGGTGAAGAAAATCTTGGAGATAAGGGACTCAATTCTCAAGCTCCAGTCCATTCCCAACTACAACGAATACATGTCTCTCTGTGGGTCTTCTGGCTGCGGATAACGGTGTAGACAACAAGGTATCCAGTTTTGTTAGCCTGGAGCCCAATGGAGGTCAGGCCAGCACGGGAGCCTCTATCCAGGAAATGACTGCGCACTTATTGCAGATGGAAGAGGATTTGAAGCGTACTGACCAGATGCTCAAAACCACTCTCTCTCTCGAGCCCGTCCTTACCAACCATTCTTTCGGAATGATGTGATTCCACTGCTTGATGCGTAGATGCCTACGGGGTGTGTCATCAGGTCGATGAGATCAGGGATCAGGTGGTGTCTACGGTGCCCCAGGTGCAGCTTATTCACAGAGAGATTTGCTCCCTCGTTTCGGAGTATGTGGCCATCGTGATGGGAGCTTGGGATGGGTCATAGAATAGATGACACGTACCAACGAGCTGTCTTTGAAGAAATCAGAATAGGGAGGACGGTTCCCCAATGCGTGTGTTGTTTGTTACTCAAAACAGCGAGTTCCTGCTGTCCGCGCACCGCGGCCAACGCTGCACACAACCAACCGTGGAACCAACATGACAAGCTCGAATGGCAGAAATAGAGGCTATTCCGGAGAGGGAATCAACAGTCTTTTTTGAATGGGCTGCTCATCGTCGAAAGTAGACGGCACAGTATACTCTTAACGCATTAGCCTGTCGTTCTGGAGAAGAAGGAAGAGCCGATCGAAGAGGTCATTTCCCCGCCCCAGCCGTTGAAAGAAAGTCCAAAGCTGTCGGTGAACGACTTCGAGCTGCTGAAAACCATCGGCAAGGGGTCGTTTGGAAAAGTGTTTGAGGTTAGTCAACGTGTCATATCTCACGCCCCAGGTCCGCATGAAGGAGACGGGCAACATCTACGCAATGAAGGTCATGAACAAATCCCAAATCATGGAGTCGGGCTGTCTCCATCGCGTAACGCGTAGGCGACGCCAGTACGAGCACACGCTGGCGGAGAGGAGGATTATGGAAGGCATTTCCCACCCGTTTTTGGTGTGGTGGGTCTCAAAACGGAGAGTAACCGTGTAGTCTGCGCTACGCGTTCCAGTCGCAAACGAAACTGTACCTCGTCATGGACTTTTTCAACGGAGGAGAGCTCTACCACTATCTGTCGATGGGTCGCTTTTCGGAAGTGCGCGGAGGCAGGGGAGCGTAACCTGTAGAAGCGAGCGTGTTTCTACGCGGCGGAGATTTCCCTGGGTCTGGCGCACCTCCACAAGCACAACATTGTGTACAGGTCGATGCGTGTTCCCCTAGTGACGGGTAGAGATCTGAAGCCCGAGAACTTGCTCCTCGACCCCGACGGCCACATTCGCATCACCGACTTCGGCTTGTCGAAGGAAGATGTGCATGGCGACACGGTGAAGTCGCTCTGCGGGACGCCGGAGTACCTCGCGCCCGAGATCTTGAAGAAGCAGGTGGGTGCCGGGAGTGCGCGTGAGGAGTAGCCGTACGGGAAGAGCGTGGACTGGTGGTCGCTGGGCACGCTGATCTACGAGATGATCACGGGGCTGCCGCCGTTCTACGACAACAACCGGAAAATGATGTGACCCCTCTTCCCTCCCCTCACGAGCAGGTACCATAAAATCCTCACCGCGCCGCTGCAGAAGTCGCCGTACATGTCGCCCGAGGCGTTCGACATCTGCTCCAAGCTGCTGGAGCGAGACCCCACGAAGCGGCTAGGCTACAACGGGTTTGACGAGCTGCAGAAGCACCCCTGGTTCAAGGACATCAACTGGGACGCGCTGTACCGCAAGGAGGTCGACCCGCCGTACAAGCCGTCGGTGAAGAACGCGGAGTCGACGGAGCACATCGACGACGAGTTCGTGAGCATCATTCCCACCGTGACGCCTACGCCAGTGAACGCGGTCCTTACCGACCAAACTGCCTTCGAGAACTTCTCTTACGCGGAGGGAATCCACCACTAGTTTTCAATGTATTTTGGCTTGTTTGTGGAGGAAACACGGCACATGGACATGGGCTTGAGCGACCGCGACTCGTCGATCGACGCGACCTCGACGACGCCGCCGGGCGTGGACTGGAGCTCCACCTCGGGCATGGCGTACTCCTCGGTGTCCTGCTGGTCCTCCGTCGCCACCTGGAGATGCGACGCGTAGGCGATGGACCGGTCGTTGGGCGACCACAAGAACTAGGTGTGAGGCACACGAAGAGGCGGGACCATGATGAAGGACAGAACAGCCAGGTAGAACACGTCGTCCACGCCGTCGTTGAAAAACCAGGCGAGCTTCCAGTAGGGCACGAGCAGGCGGTGGGACATCAGGTACCCGTACACCACGCTGTAGGCGATGATGAGCCCGATGCAGATGACGGAGGCGGCGCGCAGCTGGAGGAACACGGCGAGCTTGGAGGACTGGTTCTTCTCGCGCAGCTGGTCGATGGTGCTGGCCATGGAGCTGAGGAAGACGTAGTACACGGCGGTGTCGGCGAGCGTGGAGGGCAGCTGGTGGAGGAGCGAGGAGGCGGTGGAGCCGAAGTAGGAGGCGGCGGAGTGCCACAGCGACACGCAGAAGCACACGACGGTGAGAACGAGAACCCTCCAGAAGTCGGAGCCCAGAGAAGCGCGCGCGACGCCCATACTAGAGGTGAAGGAGAGGAGGAGAGGAGACCCCATGGCGATCACGATGACGAGGCATCGCATGAGGGAAGAAACGAGGGAGTCGGTGACGAGAGAGAGGAGCGTGACGAGGTAGGAGTAGGAGCCCTCCTCGTTGTACAGCTTCAGGTTGGCGATGTGGAGGAGCGTGCCGAAGGCCACGAGGACCAGCAACACGGATATGATCACGTGAATGCTCATCAGCTCGTGGCGGTACGAACAGCACTTCACCACCCAGATCATTACCAGAACGATGTACACCGCGAGCAGCACTCTGGAAAACGGGAGCAGGCCGTACACGCGTCCCGGGAGATGGCCGTACGGATTCATGACGACCGAGCTGCCGCTCAGCTGGATGTTGTGGACTTGAGGGTCGCAGAAGGCAATAGTCAGATAATACTTGCCCTCCGTTTCGACGTCATACCCGATGTTGATGAGCTGCTTCTCCCCTCTACCGCTAAGAACAAAGAGGAGGTCACGCACGACAAGGATACAAAGTTGTAGGAGAAGCGGGCATTATCTGGGTTGTGAATAATCAATTTGTTCGGCGTGGAGCACACTCCGTCCTTGTATGCCTTCTCGTCACAGCAAACGATGTGATCCGTCCCCTCGTAGTAGCCGATGTTGCTGAACACCGTTTCGGGAGCAATCAAGATCTGCAACGTGACAGCGTTAAGAAGAAAACACTTCAGCGAGCCCGGCAGAGGAGCTCTTCGGATCCCTTCTCTCCAGCACGATGTATGAGCGAATGTAGGACTGGCCGTCGCCTGGAACCCTTGAGATTAACGGAAAGCACGGAGAGAAACGAGTTCGATGGAGACGTGCTGTTGGAAAACATATAGAAATGCTGGTTGAGCAAGACGGGCTTGTCCACTTGGAGGGGCTCGATCTTCGTCATGATGCAACAGACGAGCGCTGGCAAGATGCTAAAAACCTGTGTCTCAATGAGATGAAGAGATTGGTACCAATAGAGGGAACATCCTGTTGCAAATCTGTGACACACAGAGAGTCGGATTTCGGCAATCAACGACTCCTATGGTGAGATTAGCGATTTCTGAGGTGCTACGATCGATCGTCTCAAGAATGGCAGATCCCTGTTCCAAAGCGGTTGAAATGCGGCATCTTCCGTTCCAGTGCATAGAGTACGTGGATTCCAATGCACAAGAGGAATATCGAAGAGAGAGTGGGTTCCCGCTATCATTCTTTTCTTCTCCGTTTGTGCGTTTCACTCCGCAGGAACATCCCGCGATATCCAATTTCGCTTCTGCAGCAATGAATCGTGAGCACTGGAGTCCTTGGTCTCCATGGGGCTCGACCCCTGGTGAACCGAATCAAGGCCTTGTCTCTCCGGGAAATCCCTTCGCAAGGAGTTCAAATCCGTCTTTGTTTCGAGGAGACCGAAATCAAGAAACGCCTTTCAGGGACACTCGTTGATTCGTTGATTTTGGTGATCATGGGTAGGGCAACGGGTCAGCCAGAATTTGGAGACATCGGCAAAAGAGTTCATCGCCGGACTGAAGAAGGCAAATGCCTCGGCAGAGCTGCGAGAACAGCACAAACGCAAAACGCACACTGCAAAAGAAGAAACGGAGAAGAGCATGTGGGACGAATTCCTCCGAAACGACCAGCAGCGTATTTATCGAGTCTGTGTAATCAATAGTCTGCTCCATTCAGCAACCGTCGGGTGTATCGACCATTTCCAAGTTGCTGGGAACGAAGTCGAGCTACGCACGCAAGATGGTACCCTCATCGTTTCACAATCACGTGAAGACCGATTCTTCTACGGAGAAGAGCGCTGCTTCATCATCCACCAAATCGCTGAAGCGCAGTCACCCTGAGGGGAAAAGAAAGACGTGGGGGTCATCCTCCTTCGTGACGAGTAGAGCGCAGAAGAGTCCCTTCTGGAAGAAGTCCTCCGAGGACGCTTCCTCGAGCACTCACTCCTTCGACCCCCAGTGCAACTTCCTGGAGGGCGGCGTGACGGTGATGGGTAAGGGGCTGAGCAAGAAGGAGAAGAAGACGATTCGGAAGGAGCTGGCGTCGGACAAGAAGAAGCTGATGAAGGAGATTCGCGGAGAAGAGAAGGCGCGTGAGGGCGAGAAGCGCGCGAAGAAGAAGGAGGCGGTGCGCATACGGTGGTGCTTCGAGATGCACCTTCGAGGATACGTCAAGCGGAGCACGGTGTTGGAGGGTGAGGCGCTGTCGCAGTATCATCGCGAGTTCCGAGAGCAGTTTGGAGGGAGTGAAGCAGTATACGATCATTGTGGAGGGAGTGTTTCAGTCCGTGATCATTGTGGAGGGAATGGTGCAGTCCACAATCAATATGGAGGGAGTGGAGTCCATGACCAGTGTGGAGGGAATATCTCAATCAGAAATCCGCTTGAAGGCAATCACACACCCACAGATCGACTCGAGGGAGATCGCACGCTCCCAACAAGCCCCTTCTGCATCATTCTGAACAACGGCCACACGACCTATGACGTAGTCGCTGCGGGGCACTGTGAGGAGTAGAGCGAGGCCTCCGTGAAGGACGACCTGCTGGACCACAACCTCCCCATCGCCTTCTGGTTCGCCATCGCCTCCCGCTCCTTCCTCCTCCCCCTCGCGGGAGACGCCGACACGCAGTGCGCGGAGGCGGCGCTGTCGTTCATCCGCGACTACCTCCACAGCGAGCGGCTGCGCAAGGTCACCTACAACCTCCAGCGCGTGCTCCGCGTCCTGGACTTCTACGCGCAGCGCCACCTCCGCGCGCACTTCGTCACGTCCTCGCTGTGTTCCTCCACGCTGCGCGACGTGCGCATCCTCCAGTGGGTCCTCGACCCCGACGCCAACCACAACATCGCCTGTCTCCTGACCCACGCCCAGCAGGACACGCCCTCCGACTCGCCGGACGAGCAGAAGGCGCAGAGCGACATCGACGAGCTCTTCGCTCTCTTCCGCGTGACGTGTCCGTCGGTGAAGACGCTGTGGTCCGAGCCGGACCCCGAGGAGGGCTTGCTGGCCCATCTGAGCGGGTTCGTCACGCTGCACGTAGGGCAGAGAAGGCGCGACTCAGCAGTAGAGCGGTCTCGAGGCGCTGGCACGCCCCTCTCAGCTGTGCGCCTACACGCGCGTCGAGATGAGGCTCGTGCCGCTGCTGGCGCACATGGACACCACGGGGCTGATTGTGGACAGCGCGGTGCTGCAGCAGAACAAGCCCACCATCGAGGCGCAGATGGCCCAGATCGAGAAGGAGGCGCACGCGCTGGTGGGCCACCCCTTCCTCCTGTCGAGTCCGAAGCAGGTGTGCGGCGTGCTGTTCGACGAGCTGAAGCTGACCGTCGCGCCGTCCCTGCCGCAGCGCAGCTCCTCCGAGCGCGTGCTGAAGGTGCGGGAGAGGGGGAGGAGTGAGCTCTAGGCGTTGCAGAGCCAGCACCCGCTGCCCGCGCTGCTCATCGAGTACCGCCGTCTCGCGAAGCTGCTGAAGTGGGTCCGCGCGCACGGCTTCACGCGTAGCTCGTACATGGACGGACTGTCGAAGGAGCTGCTGGTGTCGCCCTACCTGGCGGCGGGCACGCAGCGCATCTACACCACGTGGAACCAGACGGCGACGGGCACGGGGCGGCTGTCGACCTCGGCGCCGAACCTGCAGTCGCTCCCCAAGGTAGCGGAGCGAAGGCGGAGTGAGTGCGTAGAAGAGCGTGGAGCGTCTGGGCGACCTGGGCGTGCGCGTGCGGACGGCGATCAAGAGCGGCGAGGGGCGCTGCCTGATCAGCGTGGACTACCGGCAGATCGAGATGCGCATTCTGGCGATGTGCTGCGGCGACCAGGAGCTGCTGCACGTGTTCACCCGCCAGGGGGAGAACGACGTGTACAGCGTGATCGCCGCCGTGCTGCACCGCGTGGACGTCCGGCAGGTGACGCCGCAGCAGCGCGACCAGGCGAAGGTCATCACGCTGGGACTGTGCTACGGCATGGGCGTGGAGAGCATGGCGACGAAGCTGGGCATCACCACGGCGAAGGCGACGGAGCTGAAGACGGAGATCCTGCGGGTGGGAACGGAGTCGGGGCGTGAGGGCTAGAAGTACCGCGGCATTCAGCTCTTCATGACGCAAACCATGGCGAAGGCGCATCGTGCACATGCCGTGGAGACGCTGGCTGGACGACTGCGGTACTTGTCCGCGTCGAGCGCGGATGCGTCGAACCGGCAGGACCGACAGGCGATCAACAGCGTGATTCAGGGCTCTGCCGCCGATCTGTTGAAGTGTGCGATGATTCTTCTGTGGGAGAAGCTGGAGGCGCTGGGCTGTGGCATCATACTGCAGATTCACGACGAGCTGATTATTGACTGCAAGGACGATGAGAGCACGAAGCAGCGCGCCATTGCGTTGTTGAAGGAGATTATGTGCGTTCAGGCGAAGAAGAGACTTATTGAACTGCACGCACTGAACCACAAAGACGACAGCAGCGTTGTGGACGTGCCGCTGGAAGAGAGCATCCAGATTGGCAAGAATCTGGGAATGCAGGAATAGGTCTGCCCCACTGCACTTTTTCTTTTTCCCTTTGTAGTTTGCGTGATTGTTTGTTCCCATCTCGTCGTGATCAACCAGACGATTCACGAATCCAGAAGCTTCAGACTGCGAGCCGTACAGTCAATGAATGGGACGCATCCTTGGACACAGAATAAACATGGGCCTAGGTAGTCTGTTCTCGTGGATTCCGGGACTTCGGAGAGAGAAGCATTTGGAACCAAACCAGTGCGGTAGAATCCGGAGTGAGCGGTCATCAGTTAGGTGTGTGCATGAAGCAAATGGGCATTTCGGTGGCGTTGGAGTGCGGTCATTCGTTCTGCGGAGGCTGCCTAAAGACGTGGGAAGCAGTACACGTTGTTTTCTTTCATCACCAAGTAGAAATCGAGAAAATGTCCGGTGTGTCGTCAACCCCTTCGTGAGAAGCCGATTCCGAATGTATGAGTGCCCCAGCGGTGTCATGGCGTAGAAGCCGGACGCGGTCTGGAACTATTTGAAGAAAGCGAGTCTTCCTAGTGGATTCTGCGACCTGATACTCACGACGATTGAAAAGAGAGGACTCATGAATTATCCGGCGTACTCCCCCTTCTTCAACTCGTTCTTCTCCCTCACCTCGGACGTGTTTCATTCGTCACCGCTTTAGGGATAGGAAACGACTGCCGTGATTCAAACGATTCAGCAAACGTACTCCGAGGCGAACAACCCTACGTGGAGCCTCGTGCTGCTGTGCGGCTTCAGGTCGCAGGAGGACTTCAGGCAGGTGTACGCCGACTGCCTCCCCTTCCAGTCGAAGGAGACGGTGTACGCGTTTTTGTTTCCCGCGATTTCCTTCGAGGACAACTTCCCTCCATTCCGAGAGAGGTACCTGCCTCTCGTGCGCGCCCTGTCGGCAGACGTTGGGAATGGCGGCTCGCCTCAGGAGTAGAGACTGAGTGCCTTCATGGCGCTGACCACGCTGTGGAAGAAGAGCGTAGGTCTGGCTGCCGGGACTGACGAGTAGACACCCGATGTGAAGCCTCTGTGCACGCTCGTGAGTCGCATGACGGAGGCCGTACTCCTTGTTGCTCCTGTACACTGTAGCAATACGCCAAGTTCATCGATGAGGTGAGGAAGGTCGACTTCGACGTACGGGTATCGGCTTTCACTAATGCGTAGTGCTGGGAGGACCAGTACCACATCAACCGCATTCTGGAGGAGAGCAAGGACCATGTCGCGTTTATGAAGGTTCTGTTGTCGGATGTGTTCCCGAAGGAGCAGTGGAGTCAGACGTATAGTGCTAGAGTCGAGCTGTTCACGCTGTTCTCGAGTTTCAGCGACGCTGTGGGCGATGGAGTTGGGATCAATGATAGGGCGTGCTGAATTACGTCACCAATGTGGACTGTGTGCGCAGTCTCAAGAAGGAGGTGGATGAGCGGTCTTGTCCTGATGTGTAGTCAATGGGGGTCCTGAACGATATCGCTACGAGAGTTACGCAGATGTAACATGTTGTGTTTGTTGGAACCCCGCCGTTTGAGAATCGAAGGGAGGTGGGCCCCCCTTTTCCACTCAGTGTCCCAAAGGATTGACCAAAAAGAAGAGGCGTATTCCAAAACATGCAGGCTAGATTTAAAGGCATCACTTGTCTTGCGCGCTGTGCTCAGAGATTGCTGACTCCGAGAAGCGCTGTGAG
>ENA-UEQW01003089-UEQW01003089.1-human-gut-metagenome-genome-assembly--contig:-NODE-3089-length-11777-cov-3.730085_pt1 | contig 11777 bp, 19 predicted proteins | sample MGYA00242947_ERZ507947 | MGnify/ENA primary metagenome ERZ507947 (study PRJEB26167, sample SAMN06115421) | human gut metagenome | host: Homo sapiens | place: China:Guizhou | collected 2015-03-17... | reverse complement strand
ACTCTCCGTACCAAACGGATAACGATCAAAACCATTGGGAACGAGAGACACACGCTCTGACATCGCTATTCATAAACGAGATGAAGAAAAGGAACGTGATTCCAGACTCCGTTCTTCTGGGGTAACCAGCTGTGTGTACTGTTGGATTTTGGCTTCTAGGAGATAGACGTCCGCTTTGTCCAGGCGTTCTCGCTCCTCACCGCAAAAGTAGAAGATGAAGGTGGGATATGTCGAAACATTGCATTGCCTCACTTCCTCAGCGTACTTATCTCCATCAATTCGCAGGTAAATCCCCTTTTGGTACTTCCGCGCCAAAACACTGAACGGTCTCGCGATTTCCTTGCAATCTTCCGAACTATTCCATCACCCCTTTTGCAAGCCAGTACTGCAGCGAATAGAACTCAATGCACGTCATCACGCGGTCTTCCTTGTTCAGCCAGATAGGCAGGTTTCCGCGAAACTCGAGCACGCTCATAACCGAAAACCCCGGATTCACGCCTGGCGGAAGAGAATAATGGTTGACAACAAACAGACCACCAGATATTGCCGCCGAAGAACGGAGAATAGCGTCCGGGATAGCGACGCTGCTGTCTCCTAAAAGAATAGGGATTACAGTAGTACGAAGAAGAGTAATCGTCATTCTCCTCTTCCTCCTCATCACGCGGGTCGTAGAACAGTCCTTCGTCCTCCGCACGCTCTCTGCTCTCCTCATACGGCTCGTATCCCGAAAACGCCTCGCGATGCGGAGAGTAGAAAAAGGGCATGTTTTGGTAAAAGGGCTGTTGGTGGAAGGCGCGCGTTGGCGGGAGAATCTGGTACGTCACCTGCAGCACGCGGTCCTCGTCGTAATAAATGACTTTCGGCGGGACGTCCAAATTCAGGCGTTCTTTTGGAATCGGAATCACCGTTGTGAACGGAAGATACTGGCAAATCGAACGCGGGTGGTAGAACGCTGACAGCGAGAGGGGGTGGCGTTTCATCGGAATCACGCGGTAACCCTCGATCACCAACACGGGTGGAGAGAGATCGCTTCGGGTGATGCAGCGAAGCGAGTCCTGGTCGAAGTCGACATCGATGAGAATCAGGTACATCTCGCTGCCCTTCTTCAGCCACTGGTATTTCGGCTGGTACGTCACCTCGATGCGCTCGGGTGTGCGTGGCTGCTCCGTTTGTTCTTTTTCCGGAAGGGGCTCATAAGAGGGTTCGGGGTAATGCTCGTAAGAGGGTTCAGGGTAACGCTGGTGTGTCTGTTCTCTCTCGGGAAGGTGTTCGTAAGAGGGCTGAGATTCGGAGAGAGGCGTGAATGAGGGTTTCGATTCACACACACGATCAGGTTCAGCATGACGCTCACACGAGGGTTCAGCACGACGCGCACTCTCAACCTTCCCCGAAGCACTCTCCTTGTGATTGAGCACTTCATCCAACGTCTCATCCAGCACGCGATCCAGCTCCTTCTCCTTTCTCTGCTTCGCGCTCGCCACCATCTTGCGGATCTCGTTCACGCGCTCCTCCTCCAGCGCGTGCTCCATCTCCGTGGCGCGATCGCCTCTCTCTTCCTCCATCTGCTGCTGAATGCGCTCCTGCTCGTATGCGGCGCGACGAGCCGCATTGAACGCATCAGGCGAGAGAACGGGGATGTGATGAACAGACTCCTGGCGCATCAGCGGCGACTTGCCGGACACAACGCGGACGGGAATCTCGATGTCCTTCTCTTCGACGGCCGATTCGTCAGGAAGCTGAGTGATCACTCGCTGATAGCGCGACGACGACACACGGTTTCGGTAAAAGATAGATAGAGAGATGGCGGCCTTGTGGAGCTCCGTAATGAAGTCCTGAAGGTCCATGATCGCCTTCACCACCTCCTTTCTGTTCTTCTTAATCGTCATGTCGCCGTTGCTCTCGATCGCGTCCAGCTGGACCAGCAGCGTCGTCAGTCCCTCATTCAGCGCGGCGCACTCGTGCTCATACGTATTGTACTTCGTGCGTATCGACGAGAGGTGGTCTTCCTTCAGAGCGAGAGACTTCCACTGGTTGAAGCACGCTCGGAGAAGAAGCTTCTCCTTCTAGAACGTCACTCCTGTACATCACACTCACCTTCTTCAGTAGCTTTCTGTACTCCTTCTCCTTCTTCGACACCACTTCCTTCACTTCCGCAATGGAAGCAAGCGCCTTGTTTCGCACGTCATCGTTCGCATCCGAGCTCATTTCGCTCATTCTATAGCAACCCACACGAATGGAAGAACGGAATTGTGATGTCCTCCCCTTCCTCCTTTCCTGCTCCATGCCATGCACACCGAACGCTCTATCGAAACAACGTGAAAACGGGAGGAAAGGATGACTATGGCTCCTTCTCCCTTCAATTCTCTATACAGCTTGCCCTGACAAAAGGAAATGGTTCTGACAGGGAGCGGAGGACGGTGAAGAAAGAAGACGGATGAATCCCAATGCGTCCGGAGAGACGAATATGTCCGGTAACTCGTGGGGAGGACGCCGTGGAATTGGGACCATCGCGCCCATTGGTCGTTAATCTGTCCTTCTCACAAATACCATTAGAACAGAGATGCTTAGAACATCTTTACTATTCCTTCTCGTCTGTAGCCTTGCCACTGCAGGATTCTTGACGAATACGAAGCATGCGTTCAAAGAGGGCGATGCTATCAATCTGAAAGTCAACGGATTGTCCTCCTCGAAGACTCGTATTCCATACGAATACTACTATTTGCCGCTCCCGAAGGTAGGCGTTCTCTGCGGTTTTCGGGTAACGCGTAGCCGAAGGAGACCATTCACAAAGCGTCTTCGTTGGGAGAGCTCCTCACGGCGAACCACATCGAGAACTCGGTGTTTGACGTGAACGTGCTGAAGAACTCGGCCTGTGCGCGATTCCTGTTTTGTGTGACGAGTAGGCAACGTCGTGAGCGAAATGGACTACGACGAGAAGCAGGTGAAGCAGTTCGTTGACTTCATTTCCAACGAGTATCTTGCCGAGATCCTGGTGGACAACCTCCCCGGCGTCATGAGCGTCGTCACCTCGGAGAACACCACCTACTACGGCCACGGCTTCCCCGTCGGCGGCGCGCTCGTCCACTACGGCAACAGCACCGTGGTGGGCTACGCGCTGAACAACCACCTCGACTTCAAGATCTACTACAACAGCAAGGAGATCAAGGACTCGTACGTCATCGTCGGATTCGAAATCGTGCCTCGCAGCATCCGCTACAGCAACAAGGAGGAAGTGAGCAGCATGTGCGGCCAGCCCAAGGTGCCCTCGATGAGCATTCAGGGCAAGGGAGCGAAGTTGGTGAATGACGTGATTCTCCTCCTCTCGCCTCACGCGTAGAAGATCCACGTCCTGTTCACCTACTCCGTGCAGTGGATCGAGTCGGAGATCCCCTGGGCGAAGCGCTTCGACCACTACAGCAACAGCGAGTTCGGCGCCGAGACGAAGCGCATTCACTGGTTCAGCATCATCAACTCGCTTCTCGTCGTCGTCTTCCTCTCCGTTCCCGCTCTCGCCCTCTCTCACCCCTAGGGCATGGTGGCCTTCATCGTCGTGCGCACGCTATTCCAAGACTTCGCGCGCTACAACCGCGTACGCATCACTGCATCACCTGACCCCTAGCTGCCGACGGACGAGAACGAGGAGATCGACACGGACGACAGCGGGTGGAAGATGGTGCACGCCGACGCGTTCCGCCCGCCCGAGCACGGGCTGATGCTGCTGTCGGTGATCGTGGGCACGGGCATTCAGGTGGGACTGATGCTTCTCTCCTCCATCGTGCTCGCGCTGTGCGGGTACATCTCGCCCGAGAACCGCGGGACCATCGTCAACCTGCTGCTGGTGCTGTACGTGCTGTTCTCGTACTCCAACGGATACTACTCCACCTTCTTCTACTGCAGCTGGGGCGGAAAGAGCGTCAAGCGAACCATCCTGCTCTCGGGCACGCTCCTGCCCTGCATCGTCTTCGGCATCTACAGCGTGCAGAACGCGCTCTCCGCGTACTACCACTCCACCACCGCCGTCCCGCTGCTGTCCATCCTCAAGTTGGTGGGAATTTGGCTGGGACTGTCGTTCCCGCTCGTCTTCGTCGGCGCGTACCGCGGACTCAAGAGAACGCCGTACGAGCCGCCCGTGGCCACCAGCGCGATTCCGCGCGAGATCCCGCCGCAGCCGTGGTACGTGCGACGATTGCCGCTGATTCTGGTGGGGGGTCTGGTCCCCTTCGGCGTGGTGTTCGTCGAGCTGTACTTCTTCTTGTCGTCGGTGTGGATGGGCTACGGGTACTATCTTTTCGGGTTCTTGTTCATTGTGATGCTGATTCTGATCATCACGACAAGCGAGATTTCCATCGTGCTGACCTACTCTTTGCTGTGCTCTGAGAACTACAACTGGTGGTGGATGAGTATCATCGCTCCCGCGTCTTCGGGCGTGTACGCTTTTGCGTTCTCTCTGTACTACCTGGTGGTGGCGTTCAACCTGGACAACATTCTGATCATCGTGGAGAGCGTGGGCTATCTTCTGATCCTGTCGGTGGTGTTTTCGCTGTTCACCGGCTGCATCGGCTTCTTGTCCTCGTTCTTGTTCGTGAATGCGCTCTTCGGAAGTGTAAAGGTAGACTAAATGTGTTCATACGTTCCGTTCTTTGTTCAACAAGGACGCCAAAGGGTACATGAAAATCGCTTAGATAGTCTTCTTCTTAAACACGTAAAGTTCGGTGCCTTCCTCAATGCCATAGTAAGAGAGCTTCTTCTCCAGATGCAGGATCTTGTCGCCGATCATGATCTGCACTTCGTCCGTGGCCAAGTGCGTCACCTCCTACCCGTCACACGATTCGCATCGAAACCCACAGAGATCTTCTTCTTGAGGGAAAGAAGCCAGTCGCTAGGCTCCACTTCCAAATCGTACACGTTATCGAAGTACTTGGCAGTAATATGCATCCTATTCTCTAAGCTTTTTATGACGATAACAAATGGAGGACCTAAACGGTTCTTGAATTGGGGTCGCGATCTCCGCTGTTACGGCGGCCTTTTCACACTCATTCCACGCCATGACGTCCCGATTATTTAGGGATATCACTGGAACCCAACGGAACAGCGCCAAATCCACTCCGCAGTTCACAGAAACGGATGAAATTGCACCCGCAGATGGAGTAGACGCCGATTTGCACACTGGATCCAACCAGGGGACATGGAGGGTTGTCGCTGGATTCCTGTTTGACCTCACGCCCGTGGATTAGATATGAATATCAAACGGATGGCACGGGTTGTATCCTCCTCCTCGATTCCCACTCCTCTATTTGAAGCTCACCGGACTGAACACACCACTCTGATGCTCCCAGAATGCAATGTTGAGAGAGATCACAGAAAGCCAGACTCATAGAAAGAGAGCTGTTCTTTTCTTCCATTTCCAGGGATTCGTTCTGTGAAAGCCTAGAGAATCGATGTCAAATCCGGAGATCACGAATTGTGCCGAGCGAAATGATTGCGACGGCATCCGACGCTGCATATTGAACGGAAATCCGATCGATGCCACGCGTCCCGTAGCGACGTTCTCTCCCCTCAATTCTCTAGGATGGCTGTTCCGCTCTCCTTGTTGCCTGCTTTCATGGGAATATGGAGGCTATCACGCTCCTCATTGAGAACGGAGCAAATTTGCACATGAAAAACAAAGTGGTTGCTGTTCTCCGCGCTGACGCGTAGAAGGGAAGAAATGCTGTAGCAGAAGCAGCCTACCGTAATCGTGTGGATGCCGTCGCCCTGCTCGTCTCAAAGGGGGTGAATCCAGAGGACTTGGACACTGTGTTTTGTGTTTTTGCAGAGTCACTCTGTAGAAGGAGAACAATGCGATGCATCTGGCGTGTTTGCAGGGCAGCAACGAGACGATTGAGTTCCTCTTGCGTCAGAAGCTGATATCCGACATCAACGCGAAGAACATCGTCATTGCTATGATCCAGTGTGATGCATAGGAGGGCCGTGATGCTCTCTTGCTGAGTATTGAAGGAGGCTGCAAGCCTTCCACCGTGATATCCCTCTTGCTGCACGGAGCCGATGTGAATACACAGACTCCCGTTTTCTCTGATTCGTTATGTAATGCGTAGGAAGGTCGCGATGTCCTGATGGAGAGCATTCGCTACAACCGAACAAAGCTCTTCCACGTTTTCTACCGCTACTCGAACATCAACATCAACCGCATCGATGCGGTTGTGGCATGATCGTCGCATCATCTCTAGGGCGAAAACACCTGTCTTCACTTCGCGTGCAGTCGAGGCAACGAGCACGCCGTCAAGGCCCTTCTCCATCGCGGCGCCTTCGTTCGCGTCAAGAACAAGAAGGGCGAGTTCCCCGCGGATGTGGCGCGAAACTCCCGCAACGACGCGTGCGCGTCCCTCCTCGATTCCATCTCATGTACGTTCTTCTCCTCCACGACAGAATTCTAACGTGCTGTAGCGCCTCCGAGCGAGCCTCGCATTCTGTCGGTTTCCAAAACGGCGGACGGCGAGCGTTGTGTCGTGGCGTGGTCGAACCCGCGCACGAAGAACTACTACGCGCTGATAACCGCGGTTGAGATTCAGTTAAAGCAGCAGAAGCTATTCGATCCGTGGAAGACGGTATCTTTGCTAATGAACGGCCCCACTCCGTTTAAGGAGGTGACGACGCGCGTTCAGGTGTCGTTTAACGAAAACGAGTTAACTGACGTGGATTCGGAGAGCGACCTGAACGAGCGCAGCGAGGTGGATCGCAACTGTAACATGCTGGACTGTCAGGAGGAGGTGTTGGAGCGAAGGAAGGAACCGGCGCGCAGCGAGAACGTGCTCCCACAAGTATTCGAGTTCTCGGACCTGGCGGCAAAGAGTTCGTACCAAGTGCGCGTGCGCTGCGCGAACAAGTACGGCTGGGGCAACTACAGCAAGCCGTTCTCGTTCTGTCCGCGCGAGGGTGGGTGTGCGCGCGTGGCGTGAGGTGTAGTGAAGGAAGAGTTCAACCCCGCGGACTTCGTGGAGGCGTTCGTGAAGCGTGGATCCACCAGCAACCACTTCGACACGCCCACGCCGAGCGAGGCGAAGACGGAGAAGCTGGAGGCGAATTGGAGCTCGCTGAACCAGAGTGTCTTCACGGCGGTGAACGAGAAGAAGGCGCCAAAGCTGTCGTCGAACGAGATGATGACGGCGGTGCTGACCAAGGGAGTGAGCGAGTTGAATCGCATGATCGAAAATGGAGTCGATTTCGGGAAGGTGCGAAACAGCAATGGAATGACGCTCCTCCACGCGGCGGCAGCGTCCACGAACGAGAACGCGCTGAGCATCGTGAAGGAGGTGGTGAATCGCCTGATCGTGGACGTGAACGACCGCAGCAAGGTGGGCGAGGAGTGTGGTGGTGATGGTTAGAACGGCTCCACGCCGCTGCATTACGCGATCTACAACCAGAAGTACGACGTGACGGTGTTCCTGCTGGAGCACAACGCAGATCCCACGCTGTCGGACAACGTGGTGGTGAGTGGAGAGCGTGATGTATAGACTGGAACCACACCCTTCTTGCTGGCAGCCGACCGCGGTAACCTCCAACTCTGTTCGATCATGTTTGACCTGCTCACGGCGGAACAGCGTCGTGTGTGCGATAACCACGGCAGGAACGCGCTGGCGCTGGCGATTCAGTCCTCACACCTCCACGTCGCCGATTTCCTCATCGAAAACGGGTTCGATCCCTTCTTCAAGCTGCCGCCGCCGCTGTCGTGGAACCTTCTCTTCTTCGCGATTCGCACCAAAGACGACAACACGGTGAAGTACTGTCTCCACCTCGGAATCTCGCCATTGGAGGGCGTAGTGTTCGGGGTTTTGGGTTAGTGATAGAACGATATGACCGCGATCGAGTTCGCGCGCGATAACGGGAATTCAAGAATTGTGTCGCTGTTGGAGCACTATTCCGCGTTGCCTCCACCCATTCAAATCATCACACTCTCGCCCGCGCAGACCGAAGCCACCGTCACCGTGACTCTTCCCGCCATTCCAGAAAACCATCCGCTTTTCCGACTCACTCAGGTGGAGGTGTCCTTCAAGAAATCGAATCTGTTGGGGTCCTCCGCCCAGCTGGTGAAGGAAGTGACGGGCGCGGACACGGTGGTGTTCGAGCTGAAGGCGCTGCAGCCGGGCACGGAGTACAAGCTGAAGGCGCGCTGCAGCAACCGCAACGGTTTTGGCGAGTGGAAGACGGGCGTCGTGTTCGCGACGATCAAGGAGGAGGAGAGGGCGGAGAAGGCGATTGCGGCGGTCAGTGAGTGCACTGAGAGTGACGGCGAACAGAAGGTGACAAGAAGAGCGATGGTTGTGACGGTGGAGTGAGGTGAAGAATAGATCCACCCTGAAGTGTTCGAGGCGGTCGACGCTATGAACGTATCGACGCTTCTCACCATCCTGCCCGGCGTGGTGGAGGAGGCGCGCGACGCGGAGGGTCTGACGCCATTCCACCACCTGCTGCTCCGAGCGGACCTGTACGACGACGAGGAGGTGGAACACATGATCGACGCACTTCTCGGGATGGGATGTGATCCAACTGTTGAGACACCTGCTGTGAGTGGTGTGTGATTCGCTGTCATCGTAGCTGTCCTTCCCCAACGTGGCTCCCATTCACTGCGCGTGCACGCTGTCCTCCTCCTCCATTCTTTCCTACCTCGTGTCGTCAGGCTTCTCTCTGTCGCAAGGCATCACCAACACCGTCCCGTCATCTCTCTTCTTCTCCCTTCTCGCCGACTCCACCTCCTGCCTTCTCTACCTCCTCCAGCACGGATTCTCGCTTGACCAACACGGCTCGTATCTCTCACTCCTTCATCTTCTCATCCTCGTCCACAAAGCGCCCTCCTTCGAGACCTTCCTTCGCTTCTTCCTCGCACGCGGGCTCTCCATCAACGTCCAGACCGCCACAGGCGATTCCTACCTCCACCTGGCTGTCCAGCACCACAACACCAGCGCCATTGTCGCCCTCCTCGCTCACCACATCGACATTTCCCTTACCAACAAGCAGAACCTCACCGCATTCCAACTCGCCGAACAGACGGCCCAGCCCCAGCTTATTGAGGCGCTTATGAGCGTGTATCGCGTCCCCGTGGCGGTGCCTGCTCCCGCGGTTATGGCGGTGGAGGGAGAAGTCTTCATCGTCAGATGGAAGTGTCCCCGATTGTTGGCAATTCCCGCGGTGGACGAGTATCAGGTGCGCGTCACCGACCTACTGCGAAACCGCTCGCTGGTTCTTCCTCAGCGCGTTTCCACGCACTGTACATGCCAGAAATCGGGGTGATTTGTAGACCTGCTGCTGAGTCTGCCGCTGTCGGCGCACCGCTGGACGGTGTGTGAGGTGCGTTGCCACAACGCGAATGGGTGGAGCGAGTGGTCTGACGCGAGCGTGTACGTGGAGGGAACGAGCGAGGAGAGGATGAAGATGAAGAACGACTGTGGGGAAGGAGGGAGAGAGTGAAGTGTAGTTTATTTGTGGCTGTTGTGCAACGAGGTGGAGAGCTGCTTTAATGAATTGATGATGAACCAGGTGGATTCGATCGAACGCTTTGCGGGGTTGACGGAGACGAGAGTGGAGCGTAGGAGAGAGGAGAGGCGATAAGGAGTAGAGATGAATGTGAACAGTGTGATGAAAGAAAGGCTGTTGGAGCTGATTCCTACCGCGGTGGACGACGTTCTCAAAGGGTATTCTAGCATTCTGAAGAATCCCAATTGCCATTATTCCTTGTTCGAGTAGCTTTTGCTTGTTGTGTTTGTTGCCAATTCGTGTTGAGGATAACCCAAGTCGATGATGCCGTTTAGAGAAGAATGACTGTTCAATGAAACCTTGAGAATCAGCCATGCCTTTCTATAACGTCGCCACAGTGCATGGAGATGAGCCATAGGATGAGGGAGAGCAGAATATGAGTCTCAACGAGGTGTTTGACGACAGCGACCAATCCGACGAATTGGACATGTAGGTTTTCTTCCCTGTGGAGTGTTGTTTCTCATCGCGTAGGAGTGGAGTGGCAAATCTGGCTTCTTCGCGCGCTCACAAGAACATACAAGTTTCGGAGGATAATCATTACAAAGTGAGCAGCAACTCTGCGACACTTCCAGAGAATGTACAAGGCGGTTCGTATCTCGTTACGGGGTAGACATACTTGTTGCGCCTGCCGGCTGCGTTCGGAATCGTGTCAAAGCCGTTCGATAAAAACAAATACTCTGAGGAGGAGGAGATTGCCGAGCTGGCAGAGAAGAAACGCGTGTCCCGTGCCGAAGCGCTGATTCGTTGGAGGTGGAAGCGGAACTCGGACGGCACAATCGTATTTCGTGAAGGTAATCTCTTCCCAGTAGATTCGTGATGCGCGCGGAAAGCCAGTTCGCGAGTCCAACACGCGCATTGTGAAGTGGTCGGATGGGAGCTACCAACTCCTGATTGGCGACAGCAACGTGATCGATCTCCAGGTGGAGGACAACAGCATGAACTCGCAGTACATCGCGTCTGTTGATGTGGTTGTGCTCATTTGCAGTGATTTGTAGAAGGCAACGAACACAGTAACCGATGTCGAGGGTATTCCTGTGATGCGCACGTAACGGAATAGAAGACATGCTGCAGGTGCAAAGCCATCTCAACAAGCGCATCACGTTTGCGCCGCGTCACATGGCTCCCGTTCCCGAGTCGATTCAGGAGAAGGAGACGAACGAGTTGAACTACGTGATGAATCCTCCGCTGAAGGTAGAGAACGAATGAAGTTGGACAGAATCGGTCTTCGCAGACAGCAGTACGAGGACGCCACACTCGTTGCTGTGAACAGCGAATCAGGGAAGACGATTATGTAGTTGTGGTTAGTGTTGGAGACGATCACGCGATTTGGAGAGGAACACGGAGAAAAGACGACGACATTCACACGATCATGTGGCTGAACCACCGTTGCTTTCCATTCGTCGCGAAGAATGATTTCGCACTCATCGTCCTTCTCAGGGCGCACATCCTCTCTGTCCAGATAGGCGCTCTGTCCAGAGGAATAGACAGTCATCACAATTGATACCTCGTCTTGATTCGGAGCGGATGCGCTCCGTTCCTTGACTCTCCCGTAGATCATCGTGGGTCTCTTTGGAGATGAGGAGAGCTGGACCCTCTTTGAGTCTTGTTCTGCTTGAGCTCTACTTCTTTAGTCATCGACAAAATCGAAACGTATCCTTTTCCAGCGCATCAATCGCGTCAAAGTCAATCCCATCAAACAGATCGTCCATTGTGTACTATATCGTTAGAATGAACAGTAAAAAGAGACAAATTGAAGCTAGAAGAGGAGGAGAGAGAAAGCAGCAATAGGGTCACAAAACCAACACTACACGAAGTGAGCATCTAGCTCAAGGAAGCACGATCATAATACGGACATCCACACCTCGACATGGCTCCACCCACTCCATTCACCCATCCAAAAGCACGCACCACAACTGATTTCACCTCTAGTCACAAGAAACGACAAATGGACTTGAAAACAAACACAATTCTGTAATACAACACAAACTCAGTTCTCCGACTCCGAATCATCGTAGTAGGCTACATGTCATCAACACCACGCCCATTCAGCTACCATCTGTGTATCTCCCACTTCGTCCCTTCTCCTTGATATTCGACAGGTTCATCTCGTCGTCCTCGTCGTCGCCAACCAGGAAATCGCGGTCCATCTCCTTGTCCTTGACGGCGTGATTGCGAACACCTCTTCTTCTCGATTTCGTTCCACTCTATTCCACATCACTCCAACACATCGTTCTCTACCTTCAGCGGAG
>ENA-UEQW01003082-UEQW01003082.1-human-gut-metagenome-genome-assembly--contig:-NODE-3082-length-11794-cov-3.736537_pt1 | contig 11794 bp, 9 predicted proteins | sample MGYA00242947_ERZ507947 | MGnify/ENA primary metagenome ERZ507947 (study PRJEB26167, sample SAMN06115421) | human gut metagenome | host: Homo sapiens | place: China:Guizhou | collected 2015-03-17... | reverse complement strand
CGCATCCGGTTCTGGGTGAGCGTGCCCGTCTTGTCGGTGCAGATGACCGTCACGGCACCCATCGTTTCGCAGGCGTGCATCTTGCGCACGAGATTGTTGGTTTTGAGCATCCGCCGCATCGAGAGCGCCAGCGAGAGGGTGATGCTCATCGGCAATCCTTCGGGAACGGCCATGACGATCATCGCCACCGAGACCATGAAGCAGTTGAGCACGATGCGCACCACGTGGGGCCACGGCGCATCGGCCAGCCCTTCGACGAGGAAGGCCTTGCCGATCAGAATGACGAAGATCAGCACCGACAGCGCGATGCCCACCTTGCCGATCTGCCGCGAAAGGCGTGTCAGCTGGCGGTGCAGCGGCGTCTGTTCGCCGCTCTGGACGGTCGCCTGTTCGGTGACGCGGCCCGCTTCGGTGGCGTCGCCGACGGCCGTGACGACCATGCGGCCGTATCCGTCGCGCACGGTCGTGCCGCGCAGCAGCCGGTTGGAGGGGTAGGTCGCTTCGGGGTCGAAGAGCTCCTCGTCGACGTACTTCGCCGTTTCGGGTTCGCCCGTGAGCGTCGACTCGTCCATTTGCAGCGATACCGCTTCGACCAGTTCGCCGTCGGCCGGCACCGTCTCGCCCGCTTCGAGGCTTACGAGGTCGCCGACGACGACTTCGCGGCGCGGAATCTCGCGCATCACGCCTCCTCGGCGTACCTTGACGGGCTGCTCGTCGTTTACACGGTTGAGCCGGCGGAACCGCCGCATGGCGTCCCACTCGAAGAGAAATCCCACGCAGGTGGCCAGCAGGATGGCGCAGAGGATGCCGATGGTTTCGGTGAAGTTGCCTTCCATGAAGGCCATGGCCAGCGACAGGGCTGCGGCGACGAGCAGCACGATGATGATCGGGTCGCGGAACTTATCGGCCAGCAGTTTCCATACCGAATCGTCCTTCGGCGGCGTAATGACATTGTCGCCGTGCTGCCGTCTGCTCTCGGCGACCTCGTTCGGAGACAAACCCCGGGGATTGTAACGGATCATGTGTGTCAGAATTTATTATTCAGGGAGAATTGCCGCGTCGACGCATCGAGCCGTACGGCAATGAACAACAGTATTGTAAAGGCAATGAGCGACGAGCCGCCGTAGCTCATGAACGGCAGCGGGATCCCCATGACGGGCATCAGCCCGATGGTCATCCCCACGTTCACCAGCACATGGAACAGCAGGATGGCCGCCACGCAATAGCAGTAAATGCGGCCGAAAGGTTCTTGCTGCCGCTCGCCCATGCGCATCAGGCGCAGGATCAGCAGGCACAGCAGCGCCAGCACGACCATCGTCCCCACAAAGCCCCACTCTTCGCCCACGGTACAGAAGATGAAGTCGGTATGCCGCTCGGGCACGAACCCGTACTTGATCTGCGTACCCTGCAGAAAGCCCTTTCCCAGAAAGCCGCCGGAGCCGATGGCGATCTTCGACTGGTTGACGTTGTAGTCCGTCCCCAGCGGGTCGCTGATGATGCCCAGGAAGCTCAGGATACGGTCTTGCTGGTGGGGTTTGAGGATCGAATTGAAAATATAGTTGGTCGTAGGCAGGAAAACCACCGTGCAAAGGAACAGCCCGACCGTAATGAAGATATTGTTCAGGTTGGTGCGGTAGGCATAAACCACCACCCAGACCAGCGACAGCAGCGTCACGGTCAAGAGGCAGGCATGCAGATCCATGAAGCCCGGCGCGACAAGCCCCATCGCCATGCAGAGCAGGATGCTCCCCAGTGCCAGCGCGGCAAGGTAAACGAAGCATTGGCGCCAGTGGCCGTTCATCATCGCCTGCGAAAGGGTGCAGACCAGAATGATCGACACGAGCATCGTCATGGGCGAAAGCAGGAACGAGAAGATGAACAGCGCGGCGATCAGCAGCACCGGGATGCAGAGCCACTTGTTGAGCCCTTCGCGGTAGAGCACGAAGAGGAACGACCCGAGCACGATGCCCGAACCGGTATCGTTCTGCAGGATGATGATAAACAGCGGGACGCAGATCACCATCCCGACCTTGAACAGGTCGCCCGGCCGGTTGATCGAGAACGAATAGGCGCTCATCACGCGGGCGAGCGCCAATGCCGTAGCGATCTTCACGAACTCGACCGGCTGCATGCGGAACGACCCGAACTCGAACCACGCCTTGGCCCCGTTGACCTCGCGGCCGAACAGCAATGCACCGACCAACAGCGCAAGGCCCGCGAAATAGGCCGGGTAGGCGAACATATGGTAAAACCGATCGTCGAGCAACAGCACGACGACCGCCGTAGTCCATGCCACGCCGATCCACATCAGCTGTTTCATGTAGAAGTGCGAAAAGGAGAAGACATCGGCCGTACCCTCGTCGTACGAGGCCGAAGTGATCGACACCCACCCCGCCATCACGATCAGGACATAGAGCAGGACTGTCCAGAGGTCGACACCGTAGAAGATACTGTTATGGCGGTTAGCGGTCATACGCGGGGTAATTTATGGTCATGTTCCTGACATAATCCAGCAATGCCGGGCGGCGGATCGTATCCGTCAGGTAATACTCTTCCAGCAGGCTGGCGATGGGCAGCGCCGCCGAGGCGCCGAACCCGCCGTTCTCGACATAGACCGAAATGGCGATCTTCGGGTTGTCCTTTGGTGCGAACGACAGGAAGGTCGAGTGGTCGCGCCCGCGGGGGTTCTCGGCCGTACCGGTCTTACCGCAGACATCGAGCCCTTCGAGCCGGGCCAGCATCGACGTGCCGCCGACGTTGACGCCCCGCCACATGCCCTCGACGATCGGCTCGAAATGCTTGGGGTCGACCTTCGTATAATGGCGCTCGTAGAAACGGCGGTCGAGCGAATCCCGCCCCTCGACCTTCTTGACGATATGCGGGATGTAGTAATAACCGCGGTTGGCGACGATGGCCGCGAGGTTGGCCAGCTGCAACGGCGTGCAGCCCAGCGCATCCTGCCCGATGGCGAGCGAAATGACCGTCAGCGAATTCCACGACCCGCGGTACTGGCGGTCGTACCAGCCCCGGTCGGGGACATACCCGTCGCGCTCGTCGAGGAAGTCGGAACCCAGCTTGCGGCCGAAACCGAAGCTCTCGACATACTCTTTCCAGGCATCGTACCCTTCCTTGACGTTCCCGTATTTGGGATTGTCCAGGATATCGCGGAATACATAGCAAAAATAGGCATTGCAAGAAGTCGCCACGGCAAAACGCAGGTCGAGCGGCGAAGCATGCGAATGGCACTTCATACGCCGTCGCCCCGCCTGGTATCCCTCGTGGCAGACATGCAGATCCGTAGGCCGGAGCACCCCTTCCTGCAAACCGATCAGGCCCTGCACCAGCTTGAAGGTCGAACCCGGCGGGTATTTGGCCCTCACGGCACGGTTATACAAGGGCTGGCGTTTGTTGCCCAGCATCTTCATGTAGTTGTTACCGCGCTCGCGCCCCACCAATTCGTCGGGATCGTACGTCGGCGAGGAAACCATCATCAGGATCTCCCCCGTCGAAGGTTCGATCGCCACGGCCGCCCCGACCTTGCCGCGCATGAGTTCTTCGCCCAGCAGTTGCAGGCGGGCGTCGATGGTGCTGACGATATATTTGCCGGGCTCGGGCAGCGAATCGTAAACGCCGTTCATGTAGGAGCCCTTGATGGCCCCGTGGGTGTCGATCTCCTGGATTTTCACCCCCTTCGTTCCCCTCAGCAACGGTTCGTAGGCCGACTCCACGCCGCCCATGCCCACGTAATCGCCGATCTTATATTCGGGATTCCGCTTGAGGTAATCGGCATTCACCTCGCTCACATACCCCAGCAGGTTGCCGCCGATTTTACGCGGATAACGGCGGACGGTGCGGTAAACCGTATAGAAACCGCGGAAATTGCACTCGTCGAAACGGAGTTTGTCCTCTTTCGAAATGTAGTTGGTCACGACGCGGGGCGCACGGGGGCGCATCCGGGCATTGGCCAGCTCTTTTTCGAGTTTCCCGCGCGAAAGCCCCAGCACGTCGCACATGCGCAGCGTATCGAACCCATGCTTGTCGATCTCGCTGTAAATCACCATCAGGTCATAGCACTCGCGGCTCTGCACCAGATATTCGCCGTTACGGTCGAACACCTCGCCGCGCGGCGGGTACTGCACCACATGGCGCAGCACATTGGCCTTGGCCAGTTCGTTGTATTTCGAATCGACAAGCTGGATATAGGCCAGGCGGCCGGCGATCAGCAGGAAGATGAAAAGCACCACCCCCTGCAAGGTACGCATCCGCACGAAACCCTCGGAACTTTTCATATGCGGACGGGGAGTTTGGCGGTGAAGATGCGGGCGATGACCCAGATGAAGGCCACCGACACGGCACCGCTCGCCACGGTACGCACGATCGTGCGCACGATATGCGCCCACGAAAGTGCTTCCAGCGAGAAAAATACGGCATGGTGCACCAGCACCAGCACGATCAGGTAATTCAGGAAGACCCGGTTCCCGAGCCGTCCGGTACTGGGGATGCCTCCCTCCCGGATATCGTCACGGGGGTACAGCAGCCCGAGCAGCGTCGGGCGGGCAAAGGCGATGAGCAGCGTGGCGATGGTGTTCACACCGGCAGCCCCCATGGCCAAGTCCATCGTAACGCCCGTGGCCAGCCCCGACAACAGCAGCACGATAGGCGGCGTGTCGAGCGGCAGCAGCGCGATGAAAGCCACGTAGACGAGCGGATTGAGGTAAATGCTGATGGACAGGTTGTCGAAAAGGAAGACCTGCAAGAGCACCACAACGGCGAAGAGTGCGAGATATGGGAGCGTCCTGTGCATCTATCTGTTCTGTCGGGTATGTTGTTCTACTTTCTCACTGTTCTGCAATTCGCGCACCTCCGTGAGGTCGCGGTTCTCGACGAGGATCACGTCCGTCAGGCGCGTCATCTCGGCCGCCAGCCGCACGTGCACCCTGTAAGCCGTACGGGTCTCGTTCAGATGGGCACTCTCGACCCAGCCGATCAGCACGTCGGCCGGGAAATACTGCGAAAACCCGGTCGTCACGACCTCCTGCCCGGGTTGCGGGTCGGCATACTTGGACAACTCGTCCAGCACCACCGTATGCTGGTCGCCCCCGTCCCAGTAGATCGAGCCGAAATAATCGGAGCCGGCGAGCTTGCCGCTGGCCCGGAACGAGGTGTTGAGCACCGACATCGCCACGGCATAGCGCTCCGTGCAGTCGACGACATACCCCGCCATGGCCCCGTCGGACGACAGCACGGCCATCTCTTCGGCGACCCCGTCGCGGCGGCCGCGGTTGAGCACGATCAGGTTCTGTGCCCGGTTGACCGTATTGGACGTTACCGAAGCGGTCATGATGCGGTATTTCGAAACCCCGATATCCTGCATGTAGCCGTCGAGCCGGGCCGCGGTCTCGGCCTCTTCGTACATTGCCAGTTGTTCCTTCATCCGGGCGACATGCGCCAGCAGCTCACGGTTCTCGCGCCCGAGCGAAAAATAGTGCCGGACACCCGCGAACAGCCCGTGGACGCCCCCGACCAGTTGGTTGGAACGTGCCAGCAACCGTGCCTGGGTGTAGTAGGTCGAGTGGGCGTAATAGCTGATGGCTATTGCCTCGAGCACGACGAACAGCACCACGACATAGACGCTTCGGATAAACTCTAAGAGCTTGCGCAAGGTTTCTCGTTAATTTGAGATTGCGGACACTGGGCCCGCAATCCGTTTATGTGACTACACACTCCCGTCCCGGCAAAGCGGGGACAGGCCGCAACTATTTCATCAAGAATGAGAAGCGGTTGATATTCTTCAGTGCGATGCCCGTACCGCGCGCAATGGCGCGCAGCGGGTCTTCCGCGACGTGGAACGGGATGCCCGTCTTTTCGCCCAGGCGCCGGTCGAGCCCCTTGATCAGGGCGCCGCCGCCGGCCAGGTAGATACCGTTCTTCACAATGTCGGCATACAGCTCGGGGGGCATCGATTCGAGCACCTTCATCAGCGCCGCGTCGATCTTAGTGAGCGACTTCTCGAGCGCATAGGCGATCTCGCTGTAACTGAGCGAAACAGTCTGCGGCAAGGCCGTCAGCATGTTGGGCCCCGTGACCACGAAATCCTCGGGTTCCTCCTCCAGGTCGGAGACAGCGGCACCGATCGAACACTTGATGGCTTCGGCCGTGCGTTCGCCGATACGGATATTATGCTGCTGACGGACATAGCTCTGGATGTCGTTGGTAAAGACGTCGCCGGCCGTATTGATCGACTCGGAGCAGACGATGCCGCCCAGCGAGATGCAGGCGATCTCCGACGTACCGCCGCCGATGTCGATGACCATGTTGCCTTCGGGCGCCTCGACGTCGAGGCCCGCACCCAGCGCCGCGGCCATCGGTTCGTAGATCATGTAGACTTCGCGGCCTCCGGCGTGCTCGGCCGAATCGCGCACGGCACGTATCTCGACGTTGGTCGATCCCGACGGGATGCAGATCACCATCCGCAGCGAGGGGGCGAAAAGGCTGCCCGAGGTCTTGACCTTCTTGATCATGCCGCGCAGCATCAGCTCCGTGGCATTGAAATCGGCGATCACGCCGTCCTTCAGCGGCCGGATCGTCTTGATGTTCGGGTTGGTCTTTTCGTGCATCTGGCGCGCCTGGTGGCCGATGGCGACCACCTTGCCCGTATGCACGTCGAGGGCCACGATCGACGGTTCGTCGACAACGACCTTGCCGTTATAGATTATCAGCGTGTTGGCCGTTCCGAGGTCGATGGCCAGCTCCTGTGTCAGTGAAAAAAGTCCCATAATGTCACACCCAACTATTATTTTTCCTAATCATTTTATAATCAACTCCATAAACCCCTCCCTGCCCGAACCGGCTCGAAAAGGTTACATATCCGGACAAAGGTAGCAAAAAGCGAGGGATATTTTTACATTTTTTTATTATTTTTTTTGATTACATTTGTAGACCGAAACAATCGATCCGTACATGGAATACAAAATCGGAAAAGAGGCCCGCTGCGCCGTGATCGGCTACGGCAGCTGGGCGACGGCCATCGTGGGGCTGCTCGCCGCGAACGAAGCCCGCGTAGGCTGGTACGTCCGCAATCCCGAAGTGCTCGAAGGACTGCTCGGCGAAGGCCGCAACCCCCGCTATCTGAGCGACGTGGAGTTCGACCGCCGGCGCATCGCCCCCTCCGACGACCTCGACGAGGTGGTCCGCGAAGCCGACATCGTCATTCTGGCCACTCCGTCGGCCTACCTCAAGACGTTCCTCGAACCGCTGACGGTCTCGCTGCAGGACAAATTCGTCGTCTCGGCCATCAAGGGCATCGTTCCCGGCGACTACAAGACCATCGTCGAATACGTCCACGACCGCTACGACCTGTCGTACAAACAGATCGGCATCATCACCGGCCCGTCGCACGCCGAGGAGGTCTCGCGCGGCAAGCTCTCCTACCTCACGGTGGTCTGCACCGACCCGGAGAACGCCCAGATGCTGGGCGAGAAATTCGCCACGGACTACATTCACCTGAGCTACTCGACCGACCTGTACGGCATCGAGTACGCCGCCATCCTGAAAAACATCTACGCCCTCTCGGTCGGCATCGCCGTCGGGCTGGGTTACGGCGACAACTTCCTCGCGGTGCTGATCGCCAACAGCGCCGGAGAGATGCGCCGTTTTCTGGAAGAGAGCTACCCGGCCGAGCGCGACACGCTGGTGTCGGGCTATCTGGGCGACCTGCTGGTGACCTGCTACTCGGTCTACAGCCGCAACCGGCGGCTGGGACTGCTCATCGGCCACGGCTGCACGGTCAAAAGCGCCCTCAACGAAATGACGATGGTCGCCGAAGGCTACTTCGCCGCCGACTGCATCCGCCACGTCAACTTGCGCCACAAGATCGACATGCCCATCGCCGGGATGGTCTACCGGGTGCTCTACGAGGGCGCCTCGGCCCGCAGAAGCATGCAGGAACTGACAACCAAATTAATCTGACAAGATATGGAAACGCTGGAAATTAGACATCTCCAAAACGGGCGTTGCGGTTTCGGCCGCAATGCAGGCCAAGGCGCAGGCGGCCAACGCCCTGCTCGAATCGGGCAAGGGCGCCGGCAGCGACTTCCTCGGCTGGGTGCACCTGCCCTCGTCGATCACGCCCGACCGGATCGAAGCCATCGAGAAGCAGGCCGCGAAGCTCCGCGAGAAGGCCGAAGTGATCATCTGCATCGGCATCGGCGGCTCGTATCTGGGCGCCAAGGCCGTGCTCGAAGCCATGAGCGATTCGTTCAAGTTCCTGCACAAGAAGCGGACGGAACCCGTCGTGGTGTTCGCAGGCCAGAACATCTCGGAGGATTACACCCACGAACTGCTCGAAGCCGTGAAGGAGTACTCGATCGCCACGATCGTCATCTCCAAGTCGGGAACCACGACCGAACCGGCCATCGCCTTCCGCCTGATCAAAGCCGAGATCGAAAAGCGTTACGGCAAGCAGGAAGCCGCCGAGCGCATCGTGGCCATCACCGACAAGGCGCGCGGCGCGCTGAAGACGCTCGCCGACAACGAGGGCTACCCGACGTTCGTCATTCCCGACGATGTGGGCGGACGTTTCTCGGTGCTGACTCCCGTGGGCCTGCTGCCGCTGGCGGCCGCCGGCGTGGACATCGCCGCACTGGTGCGCGGCGCGCAGGAGATGGAGCGCGCGACGGCCGACGGCACGCCGTTCGAAAAGAACCCGGCGGCAGTTTACGCAGCCGTGCGCAACGAGCTGTACGAAGGCGGCAAGAAGATCGAGATTCTCGGCTCCTACGAGCCCAAGCTCCAATACATCAACGAGTGGTGGAAACAGCTCTACGGCGAGAGCGAAGGCAAGGACGGCAAGGGCATCTTCCCGGCCAGCGTGACGCTGACGGCCGACCTGCACTCGATGGGACAGTATATTCAGGACGGCGAACGCACGCTGTTCGAGACGATCATTTCGGTCGCCGAACCCGCCGGCAAGGTAGTCGTCGAAGCCGACGGAGAGAATCTCGATGGCCTCAACTTCCTCGCAGGCAAGCGCATTTCGGAGATAAACCGCATGGCCGAGCTGGGCGTTCAGCTGGCCCACGTGGACGGCGGCGTGCCGAACATCCGCATCGAGATTCCGCAGATCGACGCGCATGCCGTCGGCTCGCTGCTCTACTTCTTCGAGCGCGCCTGCGGCATCAGCGGCTACATCCTCGGCGTCAATCCGTTCGACCAGCCCGGCGTGGAGGCGTACAAGAAGAATATGTTCGCCCTGCTGGACAAACCCGGCTACGAAGAGGCTTCGAAAGCCATCAAGGCACGGCTGTAACAGTCGCACATAAGGCAAGAAGGCGGAGTCTCCGGACTCCGCCTTCTTATTTTGCCCGAATCTACCGGGGCCGTCCATGAAAAACAGCTTCCCGTTGGCACAAAAAATGCTTCCGGAAATTTATTCCACCGTCGATATGATTATGAAAGGACGTCCGTTATTGGTTCTGCTGCTGTTCGCGGCATCGGCAGTCATCCTCGCAGGGATGTACTACGCCGCGACGCGCGAGGGAACGACGACACGGCAGGACAAATGGGCCGGCGTGCTGTCGGACCTCGACGCATGCAGCCGCCGCAAGCACGTCAAATCGGCACAGTACGACCATTTCGCGGGCATCGCCCGGCAAGAGCGGGAGCACGACGCCGAACGGCTGTTCCGGGCCATGGCCCACGCCGAGCGACTTCAGGAGTACAACTGCGCCAACGCCATCGTCCGGCTCGGCGGCCGCTACGCACCGCCGGAGCGAGTCACCGTCTTCCACGGCACGACCGACGACAACCTGCGCCGGAGCATCGACTTCGCACGCCGTCCGCCGGAGGGGCTGCATGCAGACGACATCGAGCGCGCCCTGCAAAGCGGCAACCGCTATGCGGCCCGCGTGCTGATCTGGGCGAGGTCCGGGGACATGCGGCATCTGGCGCTGATGGAGACCTGCCGCCGCCGGCTGGCGGCCAACAGACCTGCGGGCACACAGGGCAACATCGCCGGCAGGAGGGCAAATAATGGCACGGCAGGCGCCCCGGCGAACGGGACGGCCCGCGCTTCAGGACGCGGAACAGCAGAAGGTTCGGAAAACAGTCGGCCGGACGCTACGGCAGACAACGCCCCGAAAGGCTATCTGGTCTGTCCGACCTGCGGCAACATCTATCCGGCGGGGTGCAGCGATTCCTACTGCCCCTGCTGCCTGACCGACGGGCGGAGGTTCGTCGCGTTCGAAGATTGACGCGCCACCGAATCCGGATTTTCACACGCCTTTCGCGAGCCGCGCGACCGAATCGGCAAGAGAGGATTCCCAGCGCGCGTCGCATCCGAACCGCCCGACATGGATCAGGGGCTTGGTTTTGCCGTGGAAATCGCTGCCGCAGGTCATCAAGGCCCCACGGCGCCGGACCAGCGGCGCGAAATAGGCGATCTGCCGATCATCGTGGTAATTATTGAAAACTTCCAATCCCTCGGCCCCGCGCTCCAGCAACTTCTCGACGATACGCTCCCGGCCCCGCAGATTGAGTCCGGGATGCGCGACCACCGGCACGCCCCCGTTGTCGCGAACCAGCTCGACGGCGTCGCGGAAGTTCATATATTCCATCGGGACGAAAGCGGGCCTGCCCTGCGCGCCGAAGTCGAGGTAAAAGTTGATATAGGGCATATCTCCGCGCACGCCGCCCTCCCGGTAGGGAGCCAGCAGCGGCGTATCGCACGCGGCGTCGGAGAGCATCACTTCGGCGATCAGCTCCATCGTCGGCAGTTTGCCCGCCGCGGCGGCCAGCACGGCCTGCTCATCGACGGCGAAGCCCAGCCGACGGAGCTTCCCGACCGTCTCGCCGAACGACGCCATGACCTTGGCGGCGACGGTCTCTTCCAGCGCACGGAAATCGGGAGACTTCCAGTCGATGCCATAGCCCAGCAGATGCAGGTCCGTACCCTCGAAGCTGCAATCGATCTCGATACCCGGCACAAACTCCAATCCGGCGTGCAAAGCCCCGTCGCAGGCTTCGTCCAGCCCCCGCACGGTGTTATGGTCCGTCAAGGCGAAGAGGTCAACGCCCCCGGCGGCGCATTTGCCGACGATGTCGGCGGGACGGAACTCTCCGTCGCTGCTGTATTGCGAATGAATATGTAAATCGGCACGAATCATAAGCTACAATTATTACGGGCGCCCCTTTCAGGAATATAAAGATAAGGACAAACGGCCGCAAAACAAAATCCGCCCCGGACGGGCTTGCCGTTCGGGGCGGACCGTATCGTCCTGAGGCGGGAAACTACTCCTCCTCGACCTCCTTCATGTTGTGGTAAACGTTGGTCACGTCGTCGTCCTCTTCGAGCTTCTCGACGAGTTTCTCGATCGACTCGCGCCCTTCGGCATCGAGCTCCTTGGTGTCGGTCGGCAGGTAGACCGACTCGCCCGACACGATTTCGTAGCACTTGTCGTCGAGCCATTTCTGGATCGCCCCGAAGGATTCGTAGGGAGCGTATACCGTCACACCGTCCTCCTCGGGATAGAACTCGTCGACACCCAGGTCGATCATTTCGAGCTCCAGCTCCTCCATGTCGGCACCTTCGGCCGCATGGAACTTGAAGACGCATTTATGGTCGAACATGAAAGCCACGCTGCCGCTGTTGCCCAGCGTACCGCCGCATTTGTTGAAATACATGCGCACGTTGGCCACGGTGCGGTTGGTGTTGTCGGTCGCGGTCTCCACGAGGAATGCGATGCCGTGCGAGCCGTATCCTTCGTAGATGACCTCCTTGTAATCGGCGGCATCTTTC
>ENA-UEQW01003080-UEQW01003080.1-human-gut-metagenome-genome-assembly--contig:-NODE-3080-length-11800-cov-4.908897_pt1 | contig 11800 bp, 9 predicted proteins | sample MGYA00242947_ERZ507947 | MGnify/ENA primary metagenome ERZ507947 (study PRJEB26167, sample SAMN06115421) | human gut metagenome | host: Homo sapiens | place: China:Guizhou | collected 2015-03-17... | reverse complement strand
ACATTGATGAAAACGGCAAGAAGGTATTTGATGGTAAGACTGAACTTATCGACGGTCGTACCGGTGAAAAGTTTGATAACCGTATAACAGTAGGCTATATGTATTATCTTAAACTCCATCACCTTGTTGATGATAAGATTCACGCTCGTTCAACCGGTCCTTACAGCCTTGTAACCCAGCAGCCACTCGGCGGTAAGGCACAGTTCGGTGGACAGCGTTTCGGTGAAATGGAAGTTTGGGCACTTGAAGCTTACGGTGCAGCATATACTCTTCAGGAAATTATGACTGTTAAATCTGATGATGTTGTAGGTCGTGTTAAGACTTATGAATCAATCGTTAAGGGCGAAAACATTCCGTCAGCCGGTACACCTGAATCATTTAAAGTTCTCTTTAAGGAATTACAGGCTCTCGGCCTCGATACCAAGGTTCTTGATAAGGACGGTAATGAAATTGAACTTAAGCAAGATCTTGATGACGGTTCAGGAATTCAGCCGATTGACGAACAGGCATTTACAACCGTAAATGACTTTGAAGGTCAGGAAGGCTTCGGAGTAGAAAATGCAGAGAATGAGCAGGAAGCAGGTCAGTCAGATGGCTTTGATGATTTGTTTGCTGATAATGAAAGCGAGTCAGATGATGACTTCGGCTTCGATTTCGGTGACATTTCTTCAGACGATGAATAATTCTGATAAGACTTCCACAACTAACTAATACAAAGGAGTGCTTCCATATGGATAATTATGAAAACGAATTCAGTTCAATAAAAATCGGCCTTGCTTCACCGGAGCAGATTCTTGAGAACTCTAGTGGTGAAGTTTTAAAACCGGAAACGATTAATTATCGTACGTACAAACCTGAGCGTGACGGTCTTTTCTGTGAGCGTATTTTCGGTCCTATCAAGGACTATGAATGCCATTGCGGTAAATACAAGCGTATTCGTTATAAAGGTATTGTCTGCGATCGTTGCGGGGTAGAAGTTACAGAGAAAAAAGTACGTCGTGAACGTATGGGACACATTCATTTGGTTGTACCTGTTGCTCATATCTGGTATTTTCGTTCCCTGCCCAATAAAATCGGTTACTTGTTAGGCTTGCCGACCAAGAAACTGGATTCTATTATCTATTACGAACGTTATGTCGTGATTCAGCCGGGTTGTGTAGACACTATTGCTGAATTGGACTTGCTTTCGGAAGAAGAATATTTGCAGATTCTGGATAACCTGCCAAAGGAAAACCAGATGTTGGAAGATACGGATCCGAATAAGTTCATCGCAAAGATCGGTGCTGAAGCCATCTATGATTTGTTGGCTCGTCTGGACCTAGATTCTTTGTCTTACGAATTGCGCCATCGTGCAAGCACAGACGGTTCGCAACAGCGTAAGAACGAAGCATTGAAACGTTTACAGGTTGTTGAGTCCTTCCGTGCATCCAGAGGGCGTAACAAACCGGAATGGATGATCGTGAAGGTTGTACCTGTTATCCCTCCAGAACTGCGTCCGTTGGTTCCGTTGGATGGTGGCCGTTTCGCTACTTCCGATTTGAATGATTTGTATCGTCGTGTTATTATCCGTAATAACCGTCTGAAACGATTAATCGATATTAAAGCTCCCGAAGTTATTTTACGTAATGAAAAACGTATGCTTCAGGAAGCTGTGGATTCTTTGTTTGATAACTCTCGTAAATCGAGTGCTGTTAAGACAGATGCTAACCGTCCGTTGAAGTCTCTCTCCGACAGTTTGAAAGGTAAACAAGGTCGTTTCCGTCAGAACCTGTTGGGTAAACGTGTTGACTATTCGGCCCGTTCGGTTATCGTTGTAGGTCCTGAATTGAAGATGCATGAATGTGGTCTGCCAAAGAATATGGCAGCCGAACTTTATAAGCCTTTCGTGATCCGTAAATTGATTGAACGCGGTATCGTAAAAACGGTTAAGTCTGCTAAGAAGATCGTCGACCGTAAGGAGCCGGTGGTTTGGGATATTTTGGAATACGTAATGAAAGGACATCCGGTATTGCTGAACCGTGCACCGACACTGCACCGTTTGGGTATTCAGGCATTCCAGCCAAAGTTGATCGAAGGTAAAGCTATTCAGTTGCACCCGTTGGCATGTACGGCATTCAACGCCGACTTCGACGGTGACCAGATGGCTGTTCACTTGCCTTTAGGAAACGAGGCCGTATTGGAAGCACAGATGCTGATGCTTGCTTCTCATAACATTCTGAATCCGGCTAACGGTGCACCTATTACTGTTCCTTCCCAGGATATGGTGTTAGGTTTGTACTACATAACCAAAATGCGCAAGGGAACACAAGGTGAAGGTCTTGTTTTCTATGGGCCGGAAGAAGCAACGATCGCATATAATGAAAAGAAAGTGGATATCCATGCTCCGATCAAAGTATATGTGAACGACATAGACAAGGAAGGTAATCCGGTTAAGAAAATGGTCGAAACTTCTGTCGGGCGTTTAATGGTCAATGAATTTGTTCCGGAAGAAGTCGGTTATATTAATGAAGTATTGGGTAAAAAAGCTCTCCGTGATATCATCGGTAAGGTGATCAAGGCTTGTGGTGTTGCCCGTACGGCTCAGTTCTTGGATGATATCAAGAATCTGGGTTATTATATGGCTTTCAAAGGTGGTTTGTCCTTCAACTTGGCTGACGTTCTGATCCCACCTGAAAAAGAGGCGTTGGTGAAAGAAGGTTATGACGAAGTTGAACAGATTATGAACAACTATAACATGGGTTTCATTACCAACAACGAACGTTATAACCAGATTATTGATACTTGGACACATGTTAACAGCAAGTTGTCCGATACATTGATGAAGCAGTTGACTGCTGATAATGATGGTTTCAACTCTATCTATATGATGATGGATTCTGGAGCCCGTGGTTCTAAAGAACAGATTCGTCAGTTGTCCGGCATGCGTGGTTTGATGGCAAAACCGCAGAAAAGTGGTGCAGAAGGTGGTCAGATTATTGAAAACCCGATCCTTTCTAACTTTAAAGAAGGTCTGTCCGTGTTGGAGTACTTTATCTCTACTCACGGTGCTCGTAAAGGTTTGGCCGATACAGCTTTGAAGACTGCCGATGCTGGTTATTTGACTCGTCGTCTGGTTGACGTATCGCATGATGTGATCATTAATGAAGAAGATTGTGGTACGTTGCGTGGTTTGGTTTGTACGGAATTGAAGAACAATGATGAAGTGATCGCTAGTCTGGGTGAACGTATCTTGGGGCGTGTTTCCGTTCATGATGTTATTCATCCGTTGACAGGAGAAGTAATCGTTCGGGCCGGTGAAGAAATTCGTGAAGATGCGGCTAAAAAGATCGAAGATTCTCCGATCGAAAGTGTTGAAATCCGCTCTGTATTGACTTGTGAATCCAAGAAAGGTGTTTGTGCGAAATGTTATGGCCGTAATCTGGCTACGAACCAGATGGTTCAGAAAGGTGAGGTTGTGGGTGTTATCGCAGCACAGTCAATCGGTGAACCGGGTACTCAGCTGACACTGCGTACATTCCACGTCGGTGGTATCGCATCTAACGTGGCAACAGAAAACAGTATCACTTCTAAATATGACGGTGTTCTGGAAATCGAAGAACTTCGTGCTGTGGATAGCGAAGAAAACGGTAAGAAATTCCAGGTTGTTGTCAGCCGTTTGGCTGAACTCCGTATTGTCGATCCGACAACGAAGATCGTATTACTGGCTCACAATATTCCTTATGGTTCCAAATTGTTCTTCAAGAATGGAGATACAATCAAGAAGGGGGATGTTATTATCGAATGGGACCCGTTCAACGCCGTTATCGTATCGGAAGTTTCCGGTAAGATCGAATTCGAAAGTTTGGTTGAAAATGTTACTTACAATGTTGAAAGTGACGAAACGACCGGTTTGAAAGAAAAGATCATTATCGAATCTAAAGATAAGACAAAAGCTCCGGCTGCACACATCGTGGATGAAAACGGAAACTATCTGAAGAATTATTCATTACCGTTGGGTGCACACGTTGTAAAAGACGAGGGCGATATGGTTAAGGCGGGTGAAGTCTTGGTCAAGATTCCGCGTGCAGTAAGTAAAGCCGGTGATATTACTGGTGGTTTGCCTCGTGTAACGGAATTGTTTGAGGCTCGTAACCCGTCTAACCCGGCTGTCGTTTCTGAAATCGATGGTGAAGTTGGTTTCGGCAAGATCAAGCGTGGTAACCGTGAAATTACTGTTACATCCAAATTGGGTGAAGTAAAGAAATATATGGTGCCTCTGTCCAAGCAACTGCTTGTTCAGGAAAATGACTATATTCGTGCAGGTATGCCTCTGTCTGATGGTGCGACTACTCCGTCTGATATCCTGGCAATCATGGGACCGACGGCTGTTCAGGAATATATCGTAAATGAAATCCAGGACGTATACCGTCTGCAGGGTGTAAAAATTAACGATAAGCATTTCGAGGTAATCGTTCGTCAGATGATGCGTAAGGTTGAAATCATCGATCCGGGAGATACTCGCTTCTTGGAACAGCAGGTGGTTGATAAGCTGGAGGTAATGGATGAAAACGATCGTATCTGGGGCAAGAAGGTTGTGACGGATCCGGGAGATTCTCAGACATTGCAGGCAGGTCAGATCGTGACTGTTCGTAAGTTGAGAGATGAGAATAGTATGCTGAAACGTCGTGACTTGAAATTGGTTGAAGTCCGTGATGCAGTTCCTGCTACGGCTAACCAGATTCTTCAGGGTATTACTCGTGCCGCTTTGCAGACAAATAGCTTTATGTCTGCCGCATCTTTCCAGGAAACAACTAAAGTGCTGAATGAAGCTGCTATCAATGGAAAAGTGGATCGTCTGGAAGGTTTGAAAGAAAACGTTATCTGTGGTCATTTGATTCCTGCCGGTACAGGCCAGCGTGATTTCGACAAATTGGTTGTCGGTGCTAAAGATGAGTTCGAACGTATCTTTGCAAATCGTAAGAATGTCGTAGATTTCAATACTATGGACAGAGACGATGAGTAAAATGCGGAATAAATAAAAGAGAAGGGTTACCGATATTCGGTAGCCCTTTTTTATTTTCTGTTATTTGTTTAATAAAATCAGAGTCCTTATATTTGTGTATTATCTTGATAATTAAAATAAATCATATATGAAGAAAGTACTATTTTATTTGTTCACCCTTTTGATCTCGACGAATATTGTTTTTGCTGAACATCTTGATAATGAAATGAATGTGATGTCTTTTAATATTCGCATGAGTACAAAGTCTGACGGGGCTAACTGGTGGGAGTATAGGAAAGACCTGGCTGCCAATGTGATCAAGTTTTATGATGTCGATATGTTTGGTGCGCAAGAAGTCTTGCATAATCAGTTGACGGATTTATTGGACCGTTTGCCGGACTATGGTTATGTCGGGGTGGGGCGTGAAGATGGTAAGACAAAAGGTGAATATTCTCCTATCCTTTACAGAAAGGATCGTTTCTCTGTTGTCAAAAGTGGCAATTTCTGGCTGGCGGAAGATATGAATGCCGTGGGCAAAAAAGGCTGGGATGCCGCTTGTGAGCGTGTTGCGACTTGGGCGATATTCAAAGATAAGAAATCCGGAAAAGAGTTTTTCTTTCTGAACACTCATTTGGATCACATGGGACAGGTTGCTCGTCATGAAGGGGCTTCTTTAGTCTTAAAGCAGGTGAAGTTGCTTTCCAGAAATCTACCGGTGATTGTTACTGGTGACTTTAATGCTGTTCCGACTGATGATCCGATTAAAGTTTTAACAGACGAAAAAGATCCGCGACATTTGACACATGCCCGTACATTGGCTCCTTTGTGCTACGGACCTGAGTGGACTTTTCACGATTATGGGCGTGTTCCTTTGGACGAACGTGTATGGATTGATTATATCTTTGTAAAAGGTAATGTCAAAGTACTTCGTCATGGTGTTTTGGCTGAAAGTCTGGATAACTTATATCCTTCAGACCATTGTCCTGTTATATCGAGAATAATTGTTCAGTAAATGTTATGGGTTCCGTAGATGTATTAAGAGAAATTACGCCGCTTTCACCGGAAGATTGTTTTCTGGTGATGCAGCGACCTAAGCGTAGTTTTTCCTATCCGCTTCATGTGCATCCGGAATTTGAACTGAACTATTTGGAGAATGCTGCTGGCGCGATTCGAATCGTTGGTGATTCGGTGGAGGAGATGGAAGAGCTTGATCTGTTATTGGTTGCAGGTGGAGCCAAGCATGCTTATTCAAATCACAAATGTCTGAGTACGGATATTTTGGAAATAACAATTCAGTTCCATGCCTCTCTTTTCGATAGTTTTATCAACAAGCGTCATTTCAAGACTATAAAGGATATGTTTGAGAAAGCCTCGTGCGGTCTTGTCTTTAGCCGTGAAATGATTTTGCGTATTCAACCCGAACTTAAAAAGCTATCGAGTGATAAACCGGATTCGTTTCACAATTTATTACGTTTGATAGAAATACTCAAGACTTTGTCGTTAGATGAAAAGGCACGCAAGTTAAATGCTATCAATACTGTAGAAAACTTTAGCAATATAGATAATGACCGTCTGGATACGATCATGTTGTTTTTGCATGAAAATTATCAGCGTCCGGTTTTATTGTCCGAACTTGCTTCGTTAATAAATATGAGCGAAGCGTCGCTTACTCGGTTTCTGAAAAAGTGGACGGGAAAAACTTTTATCGACAATTTGAATGACATTCGTATAGCTGAAGCGGTTTGCCGACTGATTGACACAAGTGATACAATAGCAGAAATATGCTATAAATCTGGTTTTAATAACTTATCGAATTTCAATCGGGCTTTTAAGCGACGAAAAGGTAATACTCCTACCGAATATCGTGAAAAATATGCACGTACTCGTTTTAGGATTTAAAACATGATTTTAAACTAATTTGCAAAATAGATGAATTATCTGTGACGGAATAGTATCATATAATGATAAAATAGTATTTGGTGGTTAATTGTATGAGGCATATCTTTGTAACGTTGAATAAACAATGAAATTACTAAGACGAATTGCCTTAGTTTAAGCGTCGAGATTATAGAATATTAAACACAATAAGGTATTTTTTTTACATTGGTCTAAAGAATTGAGAATTAAAAACACAACTGAAAAAGGGCTGCCTGTGAAGGTAGCCCTTTTTATTTGATACTATTCCGATTTTAATATGTATATTTGTCTTGGAATATTTATAATCAAATAATAAGAATATGGAAAATAACAAACCGACAAATGAGATTCAAGTAGAGCTGTCAGAAGAGATGGCTCAGGGAACGTATGCAAATCTGGCAATTATATCACATTCTTCATCCGAGTTCATATTGGATTTTATCCGCGTTGTGCCGGGTGCTCCGAAGGCACAGGTGAAAAGTCGCGTCATCCTGACTCCGGACAATGCAAAACGACTGTTGTTTGCTTTGCAAGATAATCTGGCAAAGTTTGAAGAACAAGCAAATGGTAAGACTGCCAAATTTGAAGATTTTGTTCCTCCCATCGGAGGTGTGAAAGGGGAAGCCTGATTATCCTGGACAGAAAATAAAAAAGTCCGTTCCTAAGGAGCGGACTTTTTTATTTGTAAGTGTGTGATTATCCGAGTCTCTTGTTTATAACGATATGACCGATATAACCCAGAATAATGACTCCTAAACCGGTAAGAAGAATAGTATTTGACAATCCTCCGTTAATTGCCGGTACAGCCAAAATGATAACACCGATAAGGAGTACGATTACCCCCAGATTTTTCAATAATTCGTTCATGGTGATAGATATTTTATATATTATTTTTTTTCTACCGCAAATAAAGCAATAATAACCCGATTGCAAAAATATTTTGGGACAAAAATGATGAAACCATTGAATTTAGCTTTTATATTTGTGAAATAATACAGTTATATATGCTACGGATACTTTATATGCTCTATTTATGGCTGTTTGTGGTTCCTGTTTTTGTGGCATTGACCATACTGACAGCCCTTACGGTTATTGTTGGTTGCCTATTAGGCGGGGAAAGAATATTTGCTTATTATCCGGGAATGATTTGGTCATGGCTGACTTGCCATTTGGCCCTTTGCCCGGTGAAGGTGAAAGGACGGGAAAATATAGACCGGAAGAAATCGTACGTATTTGTTGCCAACCATCAAGGCGCTTTCGACATATTCCTTATATATGGTTTTTTGGGTGTACCGATCAAGTGGGTGATGAAAGCCGGTATTGCCAAAATCCCGTTTGTGGGAGCTGCTTGCCGGGCTGCAGGTTTTATCTTTGTCGATAATTCGACACCGAAAGCTGCCGCCCGTAGCGTGTTGGAGGCGGAACGTAGCCTGAAGAACGGAGCGTCGGTGGTGGTATTCCCGGAAGGTTCACGTACTTATAACGGAAAGATGATCCGTTTTAAGAAAGGAGCTTACCAGATGGCAGCCGACCAGCATTTACAGATTGTCCCGATCACCTTGAACGGACCTTTTGACGTATTGCCGATCGGTTCGTTGAATATTCACCGTCACAAGATGGAAATGGTCATTCATCCGCCTATCCCGACCGAAGGGATGGATGCTTCCCATAAAGGATTGCAGCAGATGGCTGACAAAACACAAGACATCATTGCGTCAGCCTTATGGGAGCAATATAAATAATCTATTTCCAGGATTTTAAAATGCCGCGTTTGCAGACACTCAGACTGAACCCGACGTTATCCTCATAGAGTGAACCTGCATCTGCGGCCACAGCTCCTGTGAATTCCCAACCTTGCAGGCGTGGATGGCGATATTTGACTTCCACCTGTCCGGAATTGCTTCTTTTGTTATCCAGAAACGGGGCGTAAGGTTTTCCCCAGCTATTCATGAGTGTGTATCTGAGGCGATAGGAAACCATTGGCGACAGGTCTCCTTCAAATGCCAAATGCCAGGCACGTACACGTGTATTCTTGAAATCTATATCCCCGTTCGTATTGTATTGGGGGGAAGTCAGAAGCGGTGATCCTATACCTTGTCCGAAATAGGAAGAACCGGTTATGTATTCTATATTATTGTAATAATCATCTCCGCCACCACCCGGACCTTGATATTTGTCATGATCGAAGATGATAAAATGGAACGGTCCGCTCTGATTGCGGGTGACCAAATATTCCGTTACAACCTTTTTTAGCCAGGGAAGGCGTGGCAAATCCAACTGTGCTCCCCAAAGTCCGTCTGTCCCGTTCACGAATATCATTCCGGATTTATCTTCGAAATAATGCTGATGATAAGCTGCCAGTTTCCAGTTCGGCATCGTATATTCCAGTTTGAAATCATACGAACCGAAATGATTGCCAAGCACGTTGACCTGGTCCGACAGAGTTGCATTGTCTCCGCCTTCGCTACCACAAACTACCCGGATAAAATCTTTCAGGGAGTGAGGTTGTACACCTATTCTCGGATTGCTGGATGTTCCACCCCATTGCGCCCAGTGTTGCACGCCGATAATACCGGAAAGCGGGAATTCGTTTTGCGTGTCCTTGATGCGGACGTAAAAAGATTTATGATGCCAAAGGACGTTCTTTATATAGGTTTGTTTTCCATTGGAGAAATTTTCCAGATATTTGGTATCGAAAGACTTGCCTACCGCAAAATCTCCTTTCACCTGCATCCAACCCTTTGTGAGCGGAACGACGGTGAATTCCGGCATACTCAGTTTTATTTCCGGAATCGGGCGTGCGTTGGAGGAGAGAACCATGTCACCGGAACTAAGGGAATGATCCCAAAGCGAATGCCGGTTTTCTTTGCTCCCCACACTCAGAAGCATACTTTTATATCCTAACTCGGCATATATCTGTTGGATATACACATTACGGTAACGGGGTACGACAGCTACAATGTCCAGCCCTGCACTCCAGCGAAATCCCTTTCCAAAATGTTGTTGATGAAAAACTCCAGCGTTGAGATAGCCGTTATTGGCGTCTAGGGGAACTACCCCGTACCGATTGCTCACCATCCAGAACGGAGTTGTCGATCCGCTGCTGGCCGATCCGAAAACTTCGGCTTTATATGAGGTTGCATCTTCTGCTTCTTCCGTCTGTGCAAAAGTATTTGCAGCATGGAGAAGAGTGGCAACTGCAATGATTGTCTGTAAGGCTTTCATTCCATATTTATTTTAACCGGACAAAGGTAAGGATTAAAACTTACCGGCGGATATCTCATTTCGAAAAGAAGTATAAGCATTCTGAAAATACAAATATCAGAATAATCAATGTTTATTTTCCTGGCAACCAGTCGAACACTGTGCGATATACATGGTCGCGCGAGTCTTTTTCAGAGAGTATCAAGTCATGAATCCCGTTCTGTATCGTGTCACGTGTAACATAATTGCCTAATTTCTGTCCGTATTTTTGAATATCGTGTATGTCCAGCACGATGTCGGAAGACAGATATTCGTTATTCCATTCTTTTGTTTCCGGGAACGACTTGTTTGACGACATCACCAGTACCGGACAGTCCAGGCCGATCCCTTTCTGCACTGTTTTCTGCGCTTCTTGTATGGCGTTTATCCATCCGGCTTTTTTCGGATGGCCGTTAATCATCTTCCAGTCCGTATTATATACCCATTCCCCTTTGAATTGTTTGAGCAGACTATGAGCATACGAAGCATCCCCGTATCCTTGTACGGTCAGGTTAGGAAATAGTTTCCCTATACAGGAAACTACAGGGATCACGATTTTTTCCATCATCCATCCGAAATTCCAGTCCAGAAAGGGGCTGTTCAATATCAATCCGTCGACAGGAAGTTTACCTTTTTTGCTGTCCAGATAATACGGGGTAATCAATCCACCGGTAGAATGTGCCATCAGCAATATTTTGTCATTCCCCTCTTCCCTAATAATGGCAAGGGCAGTATCGAGGTCTGCAAAATACTCTTTCAAGCTTTTGCAGAAGAAAGGATTCTGGTTCGGCAGTATCGAGCGTCCGTACTTGCGGAGGTCCATAGCATAAAAGTTATAACCGTGGGCATTCACGCTGTCACCCAATTGTTTCTGAAAAAAATAGTCATTGTAGCCATGTATATACAAGATTGCCTGTTTGGCCTCCGGTAACTGTGGCTTCTTGACAAGCGTGCAGACGACTTTCCCCTCGTAGTCATCCGGCATCTGAATGGTCCGGCGCAGATAATTATCGCCCAGTATGTCCGGGACGTATTGAGCGTAAATTGTAGATATGAAGAGCAGTGATAAGATTGTAAAATATAGTTTTCGTGTCATATCGTTTTTAATTTCTTTATTATAACGCATTCGTCCTGATGTTTGTTGCAGATAACCGATTGCAAAGATATCGATTTTTATGAATTCGTATTGGTCGCTCTACCTGTTTTCATTATCAATGACAACACGAAGGTAGGGCCTCGCAACAGGCAGGAATACGGTTTGGGGAATATCGGCGAAGATCGGTGCGGTAACAGGTAGGAAAAGGTAGAATATAGATGTCATTATGTTTTGAATATCACTAATTATTGCTTATCTTTACGGGACGATAAAACGATGGGGATTACGATGATGAATGAATTCGAAGTCAGGAGTTACGGGGGGGAGGAATTGGCGGTCCTTTGCGGTTCTGATTTGATGTCGGTATCGGCAGGGAAACGGTTGTCCCAATGGGTAGGGGTAAACCCGGAGCTAAAGACAGAGCCACGGGGAAACGATTGAAGGAAAGGGAAGAAGATGTAGACTCCCCCTACAGGTGAGGACGATCGTGCAATATCTGGGTGAGCCTTGAAATAAGGGACTTCTGTGTACGAAACAAGGGACTTTGGCGTGTCAAACCAAGA
>ENA-UEQW01003079-UEQW01003079.1-human-gut-metagenome-genome-assembly--contig:-NODE-3079-length-11802-cov-3.500469_pt1 | contig 11802 bp, 19 predicted proteins | sample MGYA00242947_ERZ507947 | MGnify/ENA primary metagenome ERZ507947 (study PRJEB26167, sample SAMN06115421) | human gut metagenome | host: Homo sapiens | place: China:Guizhou | collected 2015-03-17... | reverse complement strand
AGCGTGCTGCTGAGAAGGCTGCTGAGGCTCAGGAATAAGGGACTGCTTTCATCAAGGACATCTTTGGGGTGTTTGTTGGGAGATGTGTTCTCTTTGTGAAGTGGTCGAGATTACGATTTGAAACAAACACAACACACGATCGATTTCCTGGACGGAGCCATACTGACGTCCCTCGGATTCACGCTCTTCCCGAGAGCATTCCACTGCTTCAGAACCACCTTCTGGTACGCATCCACGAGCGCCTGCCGTGATTCTGCAGCTTCATTGCGGATGTCCGTCACCGAATGCAACAGCGAAAGCAGGGAACCGCACTATTGACTTAGAAAACGATGTCTGACACACCTTATCGCTCAACTCGGAGAGAGTTGCAGTGTCGTTTAGGTTCTCGAAGATGCAGTCCGTCATCTCGACATGCTGAAGGGACACGGGGCGGGAAAAGAAGTCCAGATTCTCTTCCCACGCCTTCTTCTCCTCCATGTATCCATTGTATATGATTTGCAAGTTATCCAGCTTCCTCTGTAGGTATTCCACCTCCGCCTCCGCGTTGTGCTGCGCGTTCAAAAGTTCCTACTCTTCACACAGAGACAGTTCGAATCACTTCATTCGAGTCCGGTATATCCGCATTAGAGAGAACCACATGGCATCTCGCCTTGAATTTGTCAATAATGGTCTTCACTACTTATGATAAACTCGTTTTCGATACTACTTCGCTCACCCACTTCGTGATTCTCGATCTTGTCAATTTCCATGTCAGATGCAATGTTGTCGATAGTAGATAGAACAAAATCTTCGACTCTCTTCCGAAATGGAGAGGCCTCCCCCTTTGAGCTTGAGGACGCGGAACTACAGTTCAAGAAGGATTCCCTCTTGGTACGGTGAATCAACCTCATTGCTCTCCACTTCCATCGTTTCTAGGACGGTTTGGGTTTGGGTGTGAAATGATGTGTGTCTCGGTTTTGGGAGTGAATGCGCCCAATCACATCGCTGAATGCAGAGAATGAAGTGTGTGGAAGAGAGTCGAAATGATCATCCCAACTCCGTCATCCCGGACCGAACACCAGTGGGCTGTAGCAACGGTAATGGTATCATTTCTCGTGTTATCCTCCTCACTCTCACTTCTGCCAAAAGGATGAGCCTTTTTTGCCTCTCACAAGAGGCAAAATGCAGGATATTCAAGCCATTCCAAAATCAGATGCTCTCCACAAAGGAGACAACCGCGAAGGATAGAATGAAATTCGACATTCACGCCGATGCTCCATTCGATATAAAGCAGGATATTGACGATCTTTACTACGCCTACATCCTCTTCATCCAAGTACCGTCTCGTTGTCGCATTCCTTAGTCCTAGAAGTATGGACTCTTCATCTCCATCTCATTCATCATCCTCTCCATCGGATATCTCGTGTATCGCCTGAGGTCGAGGAAAGTGGAGGAAAACCCGTTGTCCAGCATTCTGTATGTGTTCTCGTTTACGAATAGATGAGGAGTTTGCCGATGCCAATAGAGAGCGAATGAGAATGATTCGGAGGAGGCAAGTGGGGGAAGTAGTATTGCATTGTGCGACTCAGGAATAGTCTTTGGAAGACCGTGTAAAACAAAAGAAGCAGGATCCCCTGCTTCGCGATTTGGTACACAATGATTGCTTCTCTTTGATGTAACAAAGACAGTACTATACAAAATAAAGTGACTCCTTGTCCCCTCTCTCCTCCCACAATTGTCTGCACTCCTCTTCCAAAACACCCCGAAACACTCGGAAGTGATGGTTCAACTGGGGCACGTAGTGGAGATGCACGTGGCTCTTCAGGCCCCCATTCCTGTCATCACAGCCGTAGAACACGCGGCGGACTCGGCTGTGCAAGAGACACATGCAACACCTATCGTTCAGAAGACAGAGGAAACGATACATCACACAGGGCTCTCTCGTAATCACGACGTCGCAGTTCGTGCACAGATAAGGATCCGTCTTCTTCGCCCGCTTTCCACTCATCCGCTGCTTCAGCAATGCGCTCTGTTGACGCACACACGCGTAACAGCAGTGATCGAGGAACATCTCGCCTCGGTTGTCGCCACACTCTCCAATCACGCTACCGTTTTCGTCCAGAATCACCATTCCGATCGGCGCATTTCCACGTGAAGCCGCTTCCTTCCCCAACTCGATTGCTCTCCGCATTGCAGAAGTGAACCGCTCCTTCTCCTCGGCAGTGAGCTCGGGAGGGGGAGTCATGGGATGGTACGTAATGGGCCACAGCGCTCGCCCTTGCAGGAAGAGGGACTTCGTTTCCGCTGGATAGCGAGGCACCTTCACGACAGACAGCTGATCTTTTGAAACGAACGGAATGCCAGCAAGAGAGGGGACATCCACGCCCTCCTTCTTTTCCCACAGCAACACCTGTAGCGCATTTTCATCCCCATCGCATTTGTTCACTCGTTTCAAATGCTTAAACTACGCATCAGGAGCCAAACACGACAACTACGTCGTTTGTCATCGGTAGCAACGATCCTAGCGCCTTCAGCACGTCTCCTATGTGCGCCTTTTCGACTTTCGCGCAGTAAAACTCGGTCACACCAATGGTGTCCACAATAGGCCTCTTTACCTCCTCGAAGGGAACGCTCTCACTGCTTGCACTCATCCGTCACGCGTAGAGCACAAGTGGAAGGAAAGGAGGAATTGTGTGTTCCCTCGCATCTGCACGCACTGAACTGTACACCCAAGAGAGGAGAACGCAATGAACGACAAGGAGGAGAGAGGCGGAAGAGGGCGTTTCGCTCTTCTCTTCCCTGCCATATTTCTGTATTGACGATGGCTGCAACGAAGAGAGAACCCAAGAGTTGCTTCTACTACCTCGTGGTATTGATTGTATTCATGGTACCCGTTATTCTCCTGGTGGTGGGTTCCATCAGTCTCTTGTCTTCTTCCGAGCGTGAATTGATGATCTCCGAGTTGAACATTCTGCGTTCCCGTGAGTTGTAGATACAACCGAAGAGCGAAGGAATGGAACAAGCACGGCATGGACGACTATCACGATTTGGTGGTCAAGGCGAGTGTTGACGGAGTGGAAAGCACGATGGCGGAGGCCCACGACGTGATCGACGCATATTACCCCGTGCGCGACTCGTGTCACCTCGAAGGTGATCCTGAGACCGGCTGTGTGGCGACTAAGTCTCTCTTCTACTCGACTCCGATGCACACGAAGAAGGGAGACATCCCCATTCTCGTTACGCACAACGACCTTGTTGTTGTCAACGAGACGGTGTCCACCGTTGTGGAGAAGAAGGTGGGAGTCCGTGAGTTGGAGTGTAATCACAACACGTACGCGTTATTATGCCTCTGAACGTGTAGTGCTGTGTGCGAGGAGCAGTGCAAGGCGCGCTACAACGGAAGATGGAACGATAAGCAAGAAGAGTGCTCGTACGATCTGTACTTGAGCAATCTGTGCTACCGCGTCAACTTCAACGAGAACAACACTCTCATCATGGATTCGCCTCCGTTGGTCTGCTTCGGAGATCATCATGTCTAGTGAGTGGGTTCTGGACACGGAGCGCAACGGCTGCTACTTCAGCAACGAGTGGAATCCCGAGGAGTACTCGCTCAACAGCACGGTGGTCCCCTCGCTCACTGTGAGTGCATTTGTGTCGATTCATTTGCAGATCCGCTACTTCCAGGACAGCGCGATCGCTGCGTCCTACACGACACGCGGGTGCAGTGATGAGAGCAGCGGGAACGCGAAGTGCATGGGATTGACGAGGAAGGAGGCGAGCCGCATTGGCGTGATTTGCACGCTGATCAGTGTCGTGGTTTTGATTGTGTTGCTGATTGTGATGGGCATTGTGAACTACGTGCGTCGTTTGGAGAAGGAGGAGGTTACGGCACCTATGGTGTAATTTTATCTCGCTTTGTTTGTTTGGACATGCGTGTGATGAATACTGTGCATTCCGAGGGTGAACGCGGCGAGTCTCGGATTGACAAGATGCCACGAGAGAGTCACTTCTCTGTAGTCTATTGCGATGGGTATCCAATCTCTAACCCAAATCAGGAGTATCGCACCCATCAGTTACCGAGCCAGAGGGTCGTCACGCTCCCTCGGATGCGTGTTGCTTCCATTCCTCGTACAGCCATACACAACAGAGACCCATCGCACTCCACGTAACAAACACAAGCTCTTAATTCGCTTTCCACAATGGATGGTTTAGACATTGACGACGATGGCCTTGTCCTGATGGTGACTTGACTTCACCCGTAGACTATGTCCCTCTCAAAAGCCCAGCAGGTCATCCGCGAGCAAAACGACAGAATTAGCTATCTAGAAGACATCGAGGAACGATATCATCGCTTGCAGCGCGACTATGACCGGATAAAGGGCGATGCTTCGTTCTCCAAGCAAATGAAGGAGAACTTCAACGTTTATGCTATTCATTCTGCTGAGGGGTAGAGCGATGCCGTGCTGCAAGAGCTGCGGGCGGCGAAGGAAGCCCTCCGAGAGAAAGACCGTCGTTTGCAGTTTTTGGAAGAAGCAAACAACCGGGTAGTGTTCCGCATGCGCAATCTTCAAGTTGAAATCTCCGGAAAGGACAACACCATAGCGGAGCTCAACCAGGAGATTAACTTCCTGAAACGCAAGCTTTCGGAACCTACAGAGATTCGTAAGTGCCTCTTTGAGTAAGTGCGCTCTAACGGGACTGTAGTGGTGAATGAGATCAAACAGAAAAATATTATCATCGACACGCTCAAACGGAGACTGAACCAGTCGCGCAGCGAGTCGATCAAGAAATACGAGATGGAGCCGGATCGACTGTCGATGTCCTCCTATGGTTCCGTGGTGCAGAGCTTCACTGGAGTGGCTGTGCACGGTTTTCCTTACGCCTAGCCCATTTCGCAGCAATCAAGCTATTACAACAGTCGGCGTCGCTTTGTTCGTCAGAACCGCGTGTCGGTTCAGGACGAGACGGAGATTATTAACGAGTGGAACAACACGATTCAAATCTTCCAAGACGTCCCCGATCCCAACTTCATCTCGCATCTGAAAGTAGGCGTCTTTCCGTCGTGTGACTCATCAGCAATACGTGATTCTGTGCATATCTAGATTATCAATGCTGGGAAAGAACATGGATGCGCCCGATGAGGGCGTCTACCGAGAGAATTGCTACCTGTGCTCTCGCCGTTTCAGTTGTCTGCGTCATTATATCGTGTGCGCGTTGTGTGGGTATAGGTTCTGCTCCCACTGCGCGCCCAGAGCCTTGTTTTTGGGTAATCAGCACGAGGAGAGGAAGGTGTGCGTCGTGTGTGAAGCCATGTACAAGTTTGTCTACAAGACAGAAGAAACCAAGTAGGGATAGTTGCGATGCGCCCTGTTTCTTGAACAAACCCGCGCTAAAGGTATTTGACCAACAAACCCTCGCTAAAGCTTGTTGACTAACAAATCCACGCTAAAGTGTATTGAACAAACCCTCGCTAAAGGCAATTGAACCCTCGCTAAATGCACATCACTCCAGCGGCTGGCGCACGTCTCTGTACTCGTAGGTCTCAATCACGTCGCCCTCCTTGAAGTCCTACTGATCATCCCCCAACGCCATCTCCACCGAATAGCCCGCGATCTGAATACCGCACTCCTTTCCCTCGTCAATCTTCTCTACTTCGTCCTTAAAGTGACGAATCGACGAAAAACCCGTTCCCTTGAAAATCACCTAATGCTCATTCCTTTCCGCCGTTCCTCACCTCGTTGTTTCGCACAATCCGATACAGCGCCTGTCGCGTCATCGTTCCCGAATTCACCTCGCATCCCGCAATCAATGACGATTTGTCGCTTCCCACAAAAGTCTACTCTTCAACACACTCCACAACACCCACCTGCTTCACGGTAGACGAAGACAACACCACGGGCATGTTCACGACCGGCATGAACGCCTTCGCTTGCTCCTTCAGCTAACTGTCACTCCCCCACCCAGCAGGCACCGTGTCGAACAGCGAGTAAATGATGGTGTCGGAGACGGTGAATACGTGCATCGACTTCACGACCTTCTGGAGACGATCTGCGAGTGAGGCAGAGATCACGCAACAACTCGGTGTTTTGGTGTTGAAGGTCACAAGGATGCCCTTGCAGTCGCGCGCCGTCTCGATGTCGCCCTGACTGACCTGACCCATACCCGACGCCACCACGTGGAACTGCGCGTTGTGAATGGAGTGGTTGAGAATGCTGATCTCCTGCGTCAGCGCCTGCGCCGTTACTCACCGTTCCCACACCCACCTGAATCGACCCATCCACGTCCGCCTTGAGTACCAATGGAATGTGCACCACGTCCTTCTCCTCCTCCTCCGCCTCCACCTCGTTCGCGTCGCCCTGCTTCTTCTGAATCGCGCTCTGGCGCTCGCGACGACGCTTCCGGTAGTTCACCACCTCCAGCGCCTCCGCCTCGTTCTTCACCTCCATCAGCCACTCGCCGCTGTTCACGTTCCGGTTGATGCCCGTGATCTGCACCGTGTCGCCAGCCACCGCGCGCTTCACGTTCTTGCCGTCGCACAACACCTGCTTGATCTTCCCGAACTCCTCGCCGATCACGCACACGCTCCCCACGTGGAAGGACCCCCAGCGCACGATGGTGCTGATCGCCGTCCCCACGCCCTCTCGCATGTTGCTCTCAAACACCACGCCCTCGCCACGCGCCTATGCATGACTCACACCGCACACCCGCACGTTGCGATCCGCTCGGATCTCGCGCATCACGCCCTCCTCGTACAGCGTCTCCTTCAGCTCCTCAATGCCCTCGCCCGTCTTGCTGTCAATCCCCACGATGTTGACATCGCCGCCGAAGGGGGTCGTCACGATGTCGTAGTCCAGCAACTGCGTGCTGATTCGCTTGATCGCCTCCTTCTTGTTCACCGACTTCAGCCCACACTTCGTGATCGCCACCACCAGCGGGAGTTTTGTCTCCTGAATGAGTGAGATCACCTCCTTCGTCTGTTCTTTGATCCCGTCGTCCGCCGCGATGATCAGCAACACAATGTCCGTTGCGCAAGCCCCCCGTTTTCGCATCGTCGCGAAGGCGGCATGACCCGGCGTATCGATGAAAGTAATCCGGTTGTCGTCGGACAGTTTCACGTTGAACGCGCTGATGCGTTGCGTGATGCCGCCCGCTTCCTTCGCCGCCACACTCGACTTCCGCAGGTAGTCCAGCAACGTCGTCTTTCCGTGGTCCACGTGACCCATCACCGCGATCACCGGAGGACGCGAGGGCAGGTCGTGTGGACTCGTCTCCATGTCCGTCGGCTGGAGGTTGAACTGGTTCTTCACGCGCACCGCGACGTCCAGATCCATCGCCAACAACTCCACGGCGTCACAACTCACGAAATCGTCTTTCGATGAAACGCCCTCCTCCAGTTCGCTCAGACGCTTGATGCACTCTCTGACCGGAATCCCCAGTAATTTGGACACGGTTTGCACCGTCACCTCCTCTTCGATCGTGATCGTCTTCTGCGTCTTCGCCTTCTTCGCGTGTTTGGGGGCCACCTGTTTTTGAGGCTGCGGGGTCGCCGTGACGGCTTGCGCCGCCTCCACCGCCTTCGGGTTGGAGGTGAGCGTTTCGTCGAACTTGGCGGGCGTTTCTTCGATCGCTTTTGCCGCCTCTTTGAACGTGTCGCCGAACAGGCCGTCAAACTTGGAGTGCGCGTTCTTGCGCAGCGAGTCGAAGTCCACGGAGGCGACGGCTTGCCGCGGTTCCTCGACGGTTTCCGTCTTCTTTCGGCGCATTTCCTCCTCCTTCTTCATCTTGTCGATCTGCGCCTGGAAGGGGTCGGCGAAGTCGAACTGGTACTCTGGGTCGTTCTCGATGCTCTTCGTGAAGGGAAGCGGCTCGGGGGGAATGAAGGAGGGAGATGATTGGTACGAGCCGGACTTCTTTTCGAGCGCGTCGAAATCCAGCAGATGGGTTGCAGAAGGAGACGCGGAAGCGCCGTTCTTTGCGTTCGCGTGAGACGATTCCCTCATCGGGTGAAGGAGCGAAAAGATGGACTCCACCTGCGAACCTCCGTTTGTCGAGGACATCGTGTCCCGCACTTGCGAGGGGAGAGGAGGCAATTCACTCTGGAAGACGGGTGCGTCTGCCTTCGCGTTCTTCTTGTTCTTCTTTTGACCCTTTCGTGATGAGTCGTTGCTCTTCTGGTTGCTCGATTTGGAGACGGAGGGCTGCACATCCATCCCAGCCACGCTGATCACAGGCTGCTTGCCGATGATCTCATCAATCAGCGCAGAGCCAAATCCTGAGGATGGCTTCGCATTGCTCCGTTCCCCACCCTTTCCAGCGCCATAGTTTTTGTTGCCGTCTAGGAGCATAACAACACCCACGTCCAGACCCTACTCGACCCCTTACTGCCATGTGTATTCTGTTGCTTCTGCAACTCCTCGACATCGTTCCAGTACTTCATGTAATCACGCTCCAGCTTTTGAATTGTCTGGATATCCTGCTGGCAAGATGCCACTCCCGTTTGGACGATGCGCTTCAGCGCCTCGCGTTTCACGCTCTTCAGCTGCTTTTCCACCACCGCAAGAGACTCCTTGGCCTTCTGCAGCTGAACAGGAAGATCGACCGCTCTCGCCGCATTTCTCAGCATTGTGCTCGAACCCTTTCTTCCTATGAAAACAAAAGAGGAAGCGATTACTCTTCTCTGCTTTCCTTGGAGAAATGAAACTCCCTCACGTCGATAGAACAAACCAGTCAGACGATTTAAGGAATCACCTCGATACTATTGTTGTAGGCAGGGTAGTGGAAGTCCTCCACGGTGAAGGTGCCCTTCTCGATGGAGCGCTGGACGGCCGGCAGAATGCGGTGCATTTCCTTCATCAGGTAGCGGATGCTGTTGCACACCTCCTGGAATCCGTCCTCTCCCCACCACTTCGTCTGGTTCGCATACAGGCATCTGCCTCCGCACTCGTGCAGAATGTCGCAGGAGGTGCAGGGCTCTCCGATCAGCTCCGAGTTGAACAGCTTCTTCGGGTGGAATCCTGACCGTGATCGCAATCAACCATCGCTACCCTCCTTCGTGATGTACGTGATGCAGTCGAGTTCAGCCGCAATGGGACAGCTGCTCACACCGCCGCCCGTCGTGATGCTACCGTTCACACGAATCGCAACGCCTACTTGAACGACGTCATTCCACTGCCGCAGCGCACGCCCTGCACCTTCTCGCCAATCAGCATGCTACGTCTCCACCGGGAGAAGAACCACTTACGAGTACAGCACGCCGGTGAAGGGGGCAATGGGAAGAATGCGTCCCTTCTCCAGCTCGCGCTCGAACTCGTCGGCAAGACGCATGATGCCGGGGTTGTAGGACGTGTCTCTCCACTTGCACCACTCCTCGATGCGCTCGTTCTCGGGGGTATCCCAATTGCAATCCAATTGCCAGTGAACGTGCTTGAACCCCTTGTTGATGAGGTGTGGATGGTTAGGGAGAACAGAAGACGACGTGGAACAGGATATGCATCACTTCCTCGTAGATGTCGCCGCCCTGCGAAACACTCACCGTCATGCGCGCGACGATGTCGTTCTTGAACCCCTTGGCCTTGATGCACTCCACGTTCTCCATGATACGCTCGTACGTTCCGTTGCCACGGCACTTGTTGGTGATCTCGGGACGACCATCGATCGAGCACAGAATCGTGTCCATCTTCATGAGGTAGTCGTCCTTCACGGTCTTCAGGAGCGTGGCGTTGGTCTACCTATGAGCGCGACACACAGGTACGACCTGAAGGCAGAAACGAGCGTTCGGAAACATGTCCATGATCTTGTAGATTGTACGATTCTTCAACAGCGGTTCTCCTCCGTAGAAGCAAATCGTCAAATCGTCGATCTCCCTATTCTAAATGCCCCGTATTCATGTGTACTTGAAGGGTTCCAACTTGGAGAGGTCGTAGGTCATCTCCTTTGGATGCGTATCGCGCTCGTACTCGTCGATCTAGCCGTCATCTTTGTGCACTTCCCTCACGGTGATATTCTCGATATCCTCATAGTTCTCGTCAGAACCGCAGTACGTGCAGGCGAGGTTACAACTCTAGCCGTCAGTCCTCTACTCAGCCTCCACCTGCGTCAGCGTGATGAAAACCAGCATTTCACCGTTCAGTGCCTACGAACCAGTAATAGTGTGTCTGTGTCTCTTCCGGCTCCAAACGACTCAGCGGCCAAAGGCGGGTGCAACAAACAAGAAATAGAGATTGTCCTTAGTATTCAGTCAAAGTATGGCTTATTCCTTCTTATTGTGCTTCTTCGAATAACGGAGGTTTCTAAGGAACTTAGGGTCAACCTACGCGTGACTTCAGGTGAGAAGCGCCTACTCCCTTCATGCAACGAGCACGCTGGCGCAGAGGCTTCTTGATACCATTCTTATGGTTCTTGATGCTCTGGTTACGTGCCGTGTGATGCTTTTGCTTCACCATTCTACAATACGGTCAGCACCTCCAACTCGCCTAACCCGTTAGGGCGCACGCGCGCACACAAATCGAATACACCCAAACATACCTCTTTCTTTATATAAGGACAAAAATCTATGGCTTTAGAATTGTGGATGGCAAACGGACCCTAAATCCATAAGTGCCCCTTTCCTCCGATTTAGGGTCTCTCGTCGATACGGAGAGAGATATGTCTCCCAGAGCAGGAAAGGGAATGGCACGGTTAGACAAGGGAGAAGGGCGTGTTGCACACGACCATCCCATCAACACCCTCTTATCCGTTCTCTCGAGTGAGATTATCTGTTTCGTGTGTTTGCAAAGCTGATGGTGTTGTCCAATGAACAATTGGCAGTTCTCTCCGCGAAGAAGCGCGGACAACACGTAAACTCGGTTCCAGCACCTCACTGCACCGTTCCATATCCTCTTTACCATAGTATTGTTCGAAAACAATCGAAGGGAGAACATGCAACACGAGCGAGTTCCGCCCTTGATGAATCATGACCACCGTACGGACGGTCAGAAGAGCGAGACAGACGACCCGTAAAGAAGTGCAACTTGTCACTATTTTCTTTACTACATATCATTAAATGGCCTCAAATACGAATACATGCGGTTTCAGACTGCCCTGGTGGGCGGTGATTCCTACTCTGATGTTGTGCGTTCCCATCGCTACAGCACTCGGACCCCAGCTCACCAACATATTCCTCGTCTACTTTGGCTTCCGCTTCATCTGCCACTTCTTCGACGACATAAAGAACGACGACCGCAACCACCTCACATCCGACCGCATCAAGGACGCGCTCCTGAACGCGATGAAGGAGACTATGGAGGATGTCAAGAACTGCTTCTTCTATATCGCCGACAAGCTGAAGGCCTATCTTCCTACCGTCCAGTGCGGCGACGTCCATGGTCTTCGCGCTGTGGAAGTGAAGGAACTGCCCGAGTCCTTCTACGCTGAAATCGACCTTCCCGGAGTGGAGAAGGAGGGTATTAATCTTCAGACGGAGGGCTACAACGTGGATATAACGGCGAATCGCAAGAGAGCGCAGAGAGAGGGAGAGCAGCCCAAGGAGAATCCGGAGGCTCCGGACTATCACTACTCGTTTGTGATCCCCGAATTGGCCGACATGAACACGGTGATGGCGAAGTGCGAAAACGGCGTGCTCACCATCACGGTGCAGAAGAAGGTGCAGTTCAGAAACGGAAAGAAGAACGTTGTCATTGAGTAACTCGCGCATGTTTCTTCCACAAACAACGGTACAAAAGATAGTGTACATCACTCTTCAGCCCACTTGTTCTCCTCGCGGATCTACGAATCACCCAGCTTCGCTCCCACCACCTTGGCTTCCTCCTCCGGAGTGAAGTCCGA
>ENA-UEQW01003077-UEQW01003077.1-human-gut-metagenome-genome-assembly--contig:-NODE-3077-length-11803-cov-4.298226_pt1 | contig 11803 bp, 22 predicted proteins | sample MGYA00242947_ERZ507947 | MGnify/ENA primary metagenome ERZ507947 (study PRJEB26167, sample SAMN06115421) | human gut metagenome | host: Homo sapiens | place: China:Guizhou | collected 2015-03-17... | reverse complement strand
GTGTACACTCCTAACGAATAGAAGCAAGGACTGTCCCAATTCAACCCCGTATTCGAGTTTCATTGCCAGGTGCTCTCCCAGGACGACCAAATGGTGTTTTCGTCCATGGCGGGGCATATGATGAATCTAGACTTCTCCCAAGAATATTCGTAGTCCTTTCATCCATTCTTAACCAATAGAAACTGGAACAACGTCGATCCATTCGTCCTCTTCACCGCGCCCGTTTACAAAACGGTGAAGGACGACATGAAGCAGATCTATCGTTTTGCCGCACTCGTTTCTTCACTTCTAGAGCAGATCCAAAAGGAAGCTCGTTCCTGCCAGGCGCTCTGTCTGTGGCTCGACTGTGATCGCGAGGGTGAGAACATCGCTTTCGAGGTCATCGATTGCGTGAAGAGGGTGAACAGCGGCATTCGGATTGTCCATATCCTTTCCCCGCTACCCCGCTTCCCTTGACAGGAACGAGCGCACTTCTCCGCCTTGATTCCGAACGACATCTTCCAGGCAATTCGCACGCTGACGCCTCCCGACGAGAACCAAGCCAAGGCTGCGGACGCGCGACAGGAAATCGATCTGCGAATCGGATGTGCGTTCACCCGGTTCCAGACGCTCCTCATTCGCAATCACGTGCTGGGCGTCGATTCTGTAGTTTCCTACGGTCCCTGTCAGTTTCCCACGCTCGGCTTCGTCGTGGAGCGCTATCTGCAGCGAATCGTGAGTGGCATCGACGCATTGGCTCATGCGAAGAACTTCGTTCCCGAACCCTTCTGGTTCATCCAAGCCAGCATTCTCGCCCCGGATCCCACCGCCCCCACCCCAAGAGTGGTGAAACTCAACTGGGCGCGCAATCGCGTGTTCGACCAGCTCGTCGCCGTCACGCTCTACAGCCTCATTGCGGACGAGAAGGAGGGCACTGTCATCAAGTATGCGCGGCGTCTTCGCCTCCCCCTCTAGAATGACCGAAAAAGTCAGGAATAAGTTCAAGCCGCTTCCGCTCAACACCGTCGAACTGCAAAAGCGGTGCGCACGGTTTCTCAAGATCGGTTCGGAGGAGGCGATGAAGATCTGCGAGATTCTCTACCAGAAGGGCTACATCAGCTACCCTCGAACCGAAACCGCCATCTTCCCCGCGGGAACCGACTTCACTTCGCTGATTCAGACCCAGTGTTCCAACCCCTGGAGCGACTACGCGACGCGTCTCCTGAACGAGAACGGCTTCGCGCCGCCGCGTAGTGGGAAGGGCGACGACCACGCGCACCCGCCCATTCACCCCACCAAGGCGCTGGACCGCGAGGGCGCGAGCCGTCTGGGGAAGGACATCAACCCGAACAAGGCGCTGGCGATCTACGAGTACATCTCGCGACACTTCCTGGCGTGTTGCAGCAAGGACGCGGTGGTGGCGGAGACGGGTGAGGGCCGGTGTGGGGTGTGATGGACAGAGCTGGAGGTGAGCGTCGGCAACGAGGTGTTCCGCGCGAAGGGAACCATCGTAAAGGAGCGCAACTACCTGGACGTGTTCAAGTACGAGCGGCTGACGGAGAACCTGCTCCCGCCCCTCCAGGTGGGAGAGAAGGTCACACTCGCGTCGCTGTCCTTCGAGGAGGGTAAGACGACGGTAGGAGCAGTGCGAGGACTTAACCGCAGGCGCCGGAGCTGCTGTCCGAGCCGGAGCTGATCGCGCTGATGGACAAGGAGGGCATCGGCACGGACGCGACCATCGCGGAGCACATCGCCACCATCCAGAAGAGGAACTACGCGGAGAAGAACGAGGCGGGGCGCTTCACGCCGACGAAGATCGGAGTGGCGCTGGTGGAGACGTGATCGTGAGGAGGTGTGATGATGCTAAGGTACATGGAGTTGAAGTACCCGCTGTACAAGCCGTACCTGAGAGCGCACATGGAGCGCGAGTGCACGGACATCTGCTCGGGCAAGGCGCACTTCCAGGAGGTGATCGACAGTTGCATTGGGGAGATGTCCGCCGTGTTCATGAACGTGGGGACATTCCCGCGGGATGAGGCGTAGATCGTGAGCGCGAAGGAGCAGTTCCGAGAGACCTTCACGCGCTTCCTCACCTCGTCCACGACCCTGTCGCTGCGCGTGGCGTCCATCGGAACCGTGCTGAACGACCACTATTGCGTGTGTGGGCAGTGCGGAGGTGACATGGCGTTGCAGGCGCAGAAACAGACGACAAGCGTGACGCGATGTTTGGTATGTACGTCGTGCAGTCTCTCGCTGTCTCTGCCGATGAAGGGCTCGCTGGCGGCGCTGCAGGAGCACTGCCCGATCTGCCACTACCAGCTGGTGCAAGTGACGCCTGCGGAGAGCGACGGCGACGGGTATGTGGTGTGTCCGTACTGCTACAACAACCCGTCCAGCAAGAACGGGATCGACATCGAGGACCTGGGCTTGGGAGAGACGCTCCCTTGCTTCAAGTGTAACGCTGTTTGTTCACACGCGAGTGGGAGTGGGTGCGAGGGGTGACGTACAGAGCTTCAGGAGATTCCGTTGATGCGTTGCTATCACTGCAGAGTGGGCGTGTTGCTGTTGAAGCAGCAGCGGAGCGGGTTCCGCGTGAAGTGCAGCAACGAGAAGTGTCACTGCGGCGTGCTGTTCAAGGAGGCGATTCGGAACGTGAAGCTGAGCGGGAAGGGGTGTGATCGCTGCTCGGGTGGGACGTGCGTTGCCGTGTTGAGAGTAGAAATGCTGGGAACGCCCGTGCCGACGCTCCAGGTGACGACGGACGCGACCTCCTTCGAGCTGTGCGTGTGCGGGCACGACATCTCGCTCGTGCAGTACGGCGTGCAGTTCCTGCGCCCGATGGACATGGCGGTGGCGCCCTTCTCCGCGAGCGAGCTGAGTCAGCCGTACGTGGGCGTGAAGGAGAAGAAGCACGCGCTGGAGAGCGAGGTGAAGAGAGACCTGACGGGGCGTGGGCGGTGGTGTGGAGAGTGAGGCGTAGAGCTGGCGTGGCTGGCGCCCATCGTGTCGCAGGCGAAGAAGAAGGGAGCGAAGCTGAGCGGTCCGTCGATCACCTCGCAGGGGCGTTATCGTGCCATCGCGCCAAGGCAGGTGGCGACGCAGTCGTCGTTTGTCCAGCCGCAGTCGTCATTTGTTCAGCAACCACAGCCTTCGTTCCCTTCGCAGATGCCCACCGTGATCCAGTCGCCCATGTTCCGTCCGCAGCAGCCGTCCTTTGTTCCCCAGCCGTCCTTTACTGCTCAGCCGTCCTTCACATCTCCTCAACCTCCCCAGCAATCCTCCTTCACTCCACAGCCCTTCAATGCTCAACCTCCACAACCCTTCAATGCTCAACCTCCACAACCCTTCAATGCTCAACCTCCTCAGCAACAACCCCCGCGCTGCCACCACGGAGACCGCTGCATCATCCGGCAGGTCAACCAAATCGGTCCCAACAACGGCAAGCGTTTTTACTGTTGTCCGCGCCCTATCGACCACTGCAACTTCACCCAGTGGATTCCGAGTCCCTCTGCACCCGACCCAAACCCCACGCTCTTCAACACCCCGCAACCCAACACAACTCCCTTCAACACCCCTCAACAACAAGCCCCGCGCTGCGACTGCGGCGAGCCCTGTGCGCTGCGCACCACTACAAAACCCGGACCGAACGCGGGCAGACAATTCTACGTGTGCGCCAAGCCGCGCGAGCAACAGTGCAAGTTCTTCGTGTGGGCGGACGAGGTGGGAACGGCGAAGCGGAACTACGAGAGCGATGTGGTGTGCTTCAAGTGCGGACAAAAGGGACATATGATGAGCGCGTGTCCCCAAAACCAGCGCGGAAAGAGAAAGGAAATGACCCAGCACAAGACGAAGCCTCCGACGACGCGGACAGCGAGGAAGTGTGGACTGTGTCACAAGGAAGGACACACGAGGAAGACGTGCCCGCTGGCGAAGCAGCAGACGAGCGATTACCAGTGCGATTATGGCTGTGACTATGGAGACTTTGGTCCTGAGGACATCGACGGAACGGTGTACTGGGAGTCGTAGTTGTATCCTTTTCGGTTTCTTTTCCCTCGTCCCTGTTTGTTGTCACTCGTTCAAATCCGACACGATGGAGAGTCGCGATATCGATTTGTCCAAGCTTACCGTAACTGATCACAACGCCATTCTCATTCCTGTAGAAGGAGCAGCTGGATTCCGAGTGTAGGAAGAGAAACCTCCCCACTTCGGGCACAACAAACGAAGTTGTATGTCATAAGTAAGAAGAAACTCACAGCGTAGATAAAGAGACTGACGGTGGCAATCGAGATCGCCAAGAACCAAAAGCAGGTACGGAATGCACGATGGAATAGAGTAATCCCGTAGGAAGTGCAGAAGGAAATAAAGGAAGTCAAACAGGAAGAAGTGGAGGAAGACGACAGCGACGACGATATTGGTCCAATGCCGATGAAAAAGGAGGAGGTGGAAACGAAAGAACCCGTAAAGAAGGAGTCCTATGAGCTTGCCGATTTGCCCTGCGCTGCGATGTACGAGAAGTCCTACACACACCCATCGCACGTGCTGCTGACCTGTGTCACGCCCAAAACCGATTTCCTCTACACGGCGAGTATCAACGGTAGCGTGAAGATTTGGAAGAAGTTCCCTACCGTATTCCACACTCCTCCTCTTTTAGCTGTAGGGCATCGAGTTCGTGAAGCACTTCTACGCCCACAAGGAATCCGTGACGTAGCTGGTGTCCTCGTTCAACGGACTGTTCGTGGCGTCCGTGTCTGAAGACAAGACCATCAAGATCTTCGACGTGGAGGCGTTCGACCTGATTCGCATCATCACGCTCGACTACGTCCCCGGCCCCGCCGTGTGGGTGTACAACAAGGACATGCAGACGTAACTCCACCCAACCAGAATGACGCCTAGTCCCCTTCTGGCGGTGACGAACAGCACGACGCACGACATCAACGTGTATGACATCGACGAGTCCACAGTCAAATACACCTTCAAATACCACAAAGCACCCATCGTCGGCATCGTCTACAACGAGGCGAAGGACTACGTCGTCTCGCTCGACAAGGCTGGCGTGTTCAACTACTGGACGCCGCAGGACGGTAGTGTGCCCAAGCAACACCTCGAGTACCGTTTCCAAGTCACCACCGACTTGATCACGTTCAAGAAGAACGGCGTGGCACCGCTGTCTCTCTCGATGAGCCGGAGTGGCGCGCGGATGGGTGTGTTTGCTGCGGACTGGAAGGTACGACGCACACTGCGCGTGATATATAGTTCTATGTGTTCGGCGTGTCGACAGGCAAGTTGCTCCGCGTGTTCGACGAGTCGGTGGAGCTGTACAAGGAGCAGTTGGAGAAGAACGAGCTGGCGCTGGACGTGTTCCACTTCAACAAGAAGCTCAAGACGGAGCTGCTGATCCAGGAGAAGGCGAAGAACGAGGGTCTGGACTCGCCGATCAACTGCGTGTTCGACCAGACGGACCGGTATGTGCTGTTCGGGTCGTTCATTGGAATCAAGATCATGGACGTGGGTGCGTGGGAGGCGCGTGACGGATAGCTCGAAACGGGAGAGAACGCGGTCACGATGGGTGAGGTGGAGAACACGGAGCGTTTCATGAATGTGAGTTTGTTCCAGGGGATCGCGAAGGTGTCGTCGCAGGTGAGGGCGTGTGTGTTGGATGAGGCATAGTTGCAGAACAGCCTTAAGAAGGCGAAGAAGAACGAGACGATCAAGTCGGCGGAGGAGATGAAGGAGGAGTTGAAGAAGAAGCGATTCGACGGAGGTCGCGACAGCGAGAGCGACCCTTCGATCTTCGCCACGTCCTTCGAGAAGCGTCGGTTTTACATTTTCACGCGCCGCGAGCCGGACTCGGACGCTGCGGAGCCGCGCGACGTGATCAACGAGAAGGAGGTGGCGGAGGATGACATTCTGAAGGAGGAGGGCGAGGCGCCGAAGCACTTCTACGCGAAGAGAGTGGTGCTGCACACGACGATAGGCGACATCGAGCTGGAGCTGTGGGAGAAGATCGCGCCGCTGGCGTAGGAGAGGAGAAGGGGTGTGAGGGGTAGTGTGGAGAACTTCTCGAACCTGTGTCGCGACGGCTACTACGAGAACGTGACGTTCCACCGCGTGATCAAGGGCTTCATGATCCAGGGCGGCGACCCGACGGGCACGGGCTACGGCGGCGAGAGCATGTGGAAGCGTCCGTTCGAGGACGAGATCGTGAAGGGCGTGGAGTTCGACAAGCCGTTCCTGCTGGCGATGGCGAACGCTGGCAGGTGCACGAACAACTCGCAGTTCTTCATTACGACGGTGCCCACGCCGTGGCTGAACGGGAAGCACACCATCTTCGGGAAGGTGCTGAAGGGTCAGAGCGTGGTGAAGGACATCGAGCGCACGCGCGTGATGAACGAGAGTGGCAAGCCCTTCGACGACATCAAGATTGTGAGTGCGGATACGTATTCTTCTTTGTGTGTTTGTTGTTGATGCGTGGGGATTGCTTATTTGGAGTGCTGTGTCATGTTTCGTTCAGCCGAACAGAGAGATGCTTTGCAGAAAGGAGGAAAGACCATCGCATATGCAAAGGGCATAAACAAGCATGGAAATGGGTGTAGGTGATGTGGTAAATACAGCCCTTTGCTTTCAGTACCCAAATATGACTCGGTGTGAATCATCCTAGCCATGCTCTTCTCTCACCTGTTTGCAGTTGCAACAATCCGAGCTCGCTTTTCTGTAGTGATTCCACGTGTTGGAAAGAAGGGATGGAACGAAGAACTCGGTACTCGAATTGTGTTCTGCAGGAGCAAGTTCGCGCTCGCTCGTTCCCTCGTGGTCTTTTTCATTATTTCTTATTCTGATCAACTTGAACTACTACTTATACGAAATGAACTCTGATATTGCGAACCTGTTGCACAAGGCGAGAATGGACTCCATTACTGGAAACGTCGTCAACTGCCTCTCTACGTATCTCCTCTTCGTGTTGTCTCATCGCTAGCTATGTGTGCGCCATGGGAATGATCGAGCAGAGAATGGGCAGTCCCAACCTCTCTCCCGAAGAGAAGCAGTCCCTGAACTCGATGCTGCAGAACGTGACCGAGGAGTACAGCGCCCTTCGCGCCATCTCCCCCAACGTCGCCATTCCCACACCCAGCGAGCAGCAGCCCCCGATGGGTTACCCCAACGCGCAGGGCTCCTCCATGCCTGTGTACGTAATGCCTCCTGCTGCGTCGATTGAAACGGCTCCCGCTGCGTCGACTGCAGTGCCGTCTGAAGTGGCTTCTGAAGCGACTTCCGCTGCGCCTGCTGAAGCACCTTCTGAAGCCCCCGTTGAATCGCAAGCCACCTTCCCCGAGCTGCCGAAGCTGGAGGACGAAGCGATTGCGCAAGAGGTGCCGACGACGGAGAGAAACATCGTGGACGACATCAAGCGTTCATGGGAAACGGGCGTGAACAATGTGAGGGAGTACATGAAGGATCCTCACGTGGGTGTTGTGGTGATGGCGTGACGTGTAGTTCAAGGAGGACTGTCAGAAGAGTGTGGACGATGCGAAGAAGTGGGTGGACGAGCACGAGGACGTGAAGAAGGCAATTCAGGTAGTTGGTTCGTGTGTGCAGTGACGCATAGTTCGCGACTGGCGTGTTCGTCGCGTTTGCGAAGGGATTAGTGATGCTGGCGCAGACCTTCCTCCATGAAATGAAGCTTGTGACCTCTCCCGAAGAGAACAAGCCGTCCACCGAGGTCCCCAACCCGGTGAAATCGAACCCCGTCGAGCCCCAGTCGGCAGTGAAGCCCACCCAAGCGTAATCCTGTGTTTTCCCTTTCAGGATTCTTTGTACCATTCGTGAACATCGTTCTTGTTTCTTACTCAACACTCCTGCTTCTCAAACGACGCCAGTTCTGACGGGAAGTGACGACCATTCTGACAAAGAAGTGATGATCAAACAAACACACAACACAAACTGGTCGATTGCTGACTGGATGCGCGTTCTGGACGACGCAGACAGGGCTCCTTTCGACAGAGCGGTGGGGAGAACGTTCTTTGAGATATCCTTCAAGCTATCTCGAATGCTCGTCGTGCCTACACTCCAACACCCGCCTCTCCCCTACCATGGTTCCACAGCGCGACGCACGTCTCGATCACGCTGTTCACCACCTCCTCGTACACCACCGTCGACAGCGTGGCTTTGATGAACTGGAACAGCTCGCCCATCACAGGCAGCGTAGTCGTCGCCGGGTCGCTGATGCCTACGCCTCACGCCACTACCACACCCGTACGGTTCGCGATGGTGTTGATGAGACGCGAGAAGCCGAGCGACAGATTCAGCGCAACGTCCGTGACCTCGTCCAGCTTCAAATCCAGGTCCGTTTTCGTCTTCAGGGAGGACGCGTTCTCCGTGAGACTGCGATAAGTGAATCGCAGCACTTCGAGGAACCGCTGATCGGCGATGAGCTTCTGGAGACTGCCTTCTACGGGTGATCATCGCCAACGAGACGCACTCTGCGCGTACTGATCGAGCAGCGAGAAGAAGAGGCGAGTGAAATGGGCCCTCTTTCTGGATTTGGTTAAGAAGTCGCAGATCGTGCCAACGTACGACGGCTCGTCCTCCATCAGACAGAAGTTCTCTTCTAGAGCTCACACGGCGCAGCGACAGCCCACGGTAGGAGCCGATGCGAAGCAGCAGCGTCGCCGAGAGCACGACGATCTTCTCCTCCTGCGGGTTGCGCGTGTTGAGGAAGAGGCGGATGGTGGCGAGGAGGCCGCCGATGAGTGTCGGGTCGTCCAGCACGATGTGATGACCGTCTAGGAATGATGGGTGTGCGAGAGAGCGACGGAGGAAGAAGCAGTGAAGGAGGTCGAGCGCGTAGAGGCGGACGGTGCGGAGAACGGCGCGCGACTCGGTGCTCGACACGCCCGCGGAGGAGGTGTATTGTGACACCTCGGGAGAGAGACGCGCGTCGTCGTCGGCGTTGGAGAGCGTGATGAGCGAGACGAGGATGGATGGGAACGCGAGGTCGCTGAGTGTGTTGAGCAGTGCCTCCGTTCGTTCGGTGGGTGTAAAGGGGGTGTTTCCTTCCGTTGCCATTCCCACGCCCTCAGCTGACGCATCCACTCCTCCTTCTGACGCACCCACTTCTTCACTCGACGCACCCACACACGTCATGCGAATCATCTTCGCGAACACCACGAGCAGACTTTCCGACGGGTACCGATGCAGATTGGCGATCAGCGCCTGCAGGTTGCCCGCCTCCATGAAGGTGTCGACGAGCGCGGCTACACGTGAGCGAGCCGACACACACCGACGATCCGTGGCGAGACAGAAGACGAGGAGCTGATGCAGGAACAGCGTCACATTGATGTTGGTCACCGCGTCCAACCGCTCGCAGATCTGCGCGACGAGCGAGGGCTGGATGAAGGGAGAGTGCTTCGCTAGAACTGAGTGGTGCCCATCTCGCTTACAGTTGTAGCACAGCAGCGAGAAGAGCGACATCACGTAGTCCATCAGCACCATCTCGTCCGTGTGCACCTGCAGGGCGATGGGCAGCGGCTCGGCGGCTGACTCCGATTCGAGCGGAACCGAGTGGATGAAGCAGGGCTGGAAGAGAGCCTCGTAGAGGAAGCGGAGGAGCTCGGTGACTTCCTTTTGGTTCTCCTCGATGCGGTGGACAGTGTCCTGGACGAAGATGCGCAGCAAGTAAACGAAACACAATTCCACGATGTGGAAGTAATCGCTGTAGGAGTGCGATTCCTGGATAAACGAATTGATGCAGTTCATGACGGGCGTGAAGCCGATCGTGCGGATGAGTTCGTTGTGGTAGGTCTCTACGCGTGATGCGAATGCGCGACGCGTCACCGTTGGCCGCAATTTGGTTCAGAATCACGACGAAGTAGCGACACATCATCACGGAACACTCCCTGTCCTGGAATATGTACGACAGTTTCAAAACGAGCCCGTTCTCCAAAAACCACTTCATGTGGTCGGCTACACGTGAACGCATCCAAGGACAACGAACACAACTGGAGGAGCTCGGCGACAAGAGAAAGGGTGAGAGCGAGCACATCCGTGGTGTACTGATCCGGCTGTGAAAGGATGTAGGAGCAAATCTGGCAGAGACCCGTCAAGATCGGCTTCGGGAAGTGGATTACTGAGAATGAGCGGGAACAGCCGAACTTACTATCGCTGTGCAGATTATCGAGCACGAGGAGAATGGTCGTGCAAACAGAATTGCTTTCCCGCTGACTGCTGAGCAGGCTGATCAGCGAGGCAACCAATTCTTCCAGCGTTTTGCTGTTCGCGAGTAGCGTAGAGAGCCGGTTCTTCTTATGAAGGCAGTAGATGGTTTGCGACAGAACCAGGGAACACTCCGACAGCACGCGCTTGTCGCACGACATGTTCTTCGAGGTTTGAATAATATACTGTATGGTATCCGAAAAGAGAGTCAGAGTGGACTCTGTCACGAGGAGCTCGGAATCGCTCATGTAACAATTCCGAAGCAGCTTGAACGCGGGAATGAGATACTGAGCATTCGATGCGTCCGTTGATTTCAGACAATAGTGGATGTGATCGAGAATGGCATCCAACTCCTTCTGCATAGCGGCAATCCTTTCTACACAACGAGCGTTACAGAATCCAAGGACAATTCACGCGGGAGGAAGATAACAGTGTCACAACCCAATCTCCCAAAAGGAGTCATCTCCTCACTCCTGCTTCTGCTGCGCGCACCACAGCATCTCCATTGAGAGGAATGGACATCGCTGGAAAGACTTGTCTTATTTGCTCTCTCTCCACTTCTACAGATCTGAAATCGAGATTGCGCTCCAAATTAGCCCCGTTCAGCGCTCCGTTGCGGAGGCGAGTTGAATGAAACGGCGCTGAAACGCCCGCTCTCTCTAGGTTCCACTCAATATCGTTGTGAATTGCGTCTTCACAAGCACATTCAAAATGGCTTTCAGTACGTATTGCGTCCCGTGATGAGATCGCGTCCCCCTTCTGGTCCGTTCTGATTTTTGCTCTAGATGATAATGGTCGTGGAAGAGGTGGCTTCTCCGGAGGTCGCGGAGGCAGAGGCGGTGGTCGCGGCGGCGATCGCGGTGGCAGAGGCGGTGGTCGTGGTGGTGCGCGTGGCGGCCGTGGTGGCGCTCGTGGAGGTCGCGGTGGTCGCGGAGGTGCGCGTGGAGGTCGCGGAGGCGCTCGCGGAGGCTCGAAGGTGACCGTGGAGCCACATAAGTGATCATTGGAGCTGGGGAGTGAGCGGTAGGTTCAAGGGAGTGTACATTGCGCGCTCGGCCAAGGAGGACGTGCTGTGCACGCGCAACTTTGCTCCCGGCTGTACTGTCTACGGAGAGAAGAAGATTTCGGTGGACGCTCCTGTTTGCTTTGTTCGACGCGCGTGACGACTAGGGTGCTACCGGAGAGAAGATCGAATATAGACAATGGAATCCGTTCCGTTCAAAGCTGGGCGCTGCCATTCTCGTAGGGCCTCCTTCTGGGAGTCACGCGTAGGGCGGTATTCGCAACATCTTCATGGAGCCTGGAAGCAAGGTGCTGTACCTCGGCGCGGCTTCTGGAACCACCGTCTCTCACGTGTCCGATATTGTCGGCTCCGTACGCCCTTTCGCTTTGGCTCACGAGTAGGAGGGCGCTGTGTACGCCGTGGAGTTCTCCCACCGCCCGGGTCGCGACCTGCTGAACGTGGCGAAGACGCGCACGAACATCGTGCCGATCATCGAGGATGCGCGCCATCCTCTGAAGTACAGAATCATCGTGCCCATGGTGGACACGATCTTCGCGGATGTGGCGCAGCCGGACCAGGCGCGTATCGTGGGCATCAACGCCAAGTACTTCT
>ENA-UEQW01003070-UEQW01003070.1-human-gut-metagenome-genome-assembly--contig:-NODE-3070-length-11815-cov-25.028966_pt1 | contig 11815 bp, 10 predicted proteins | sample MGYA00242947_ERZ507947 | MGnify/ENA primary metagenome ERZ507947 (study PRJEB26167, sample SAMN06115421) | human gut metagenome | host: Homo sapiens | place: China:Guizhou | collected 2015-03-17... | reverse complement strand
CGTGTAAGTTAATCGCCATAAATTACACGCCGCAAGCAGAAACCGCGAACGTCAGCTATTTATCATACCATCTCCTTACACCATACTATACACGTTGATGCCGGAAATTGCAACTCAGAAAATTTATCAGCAACAGGCAGGGGAACTCAAGTTGCAGAGACAGGGTAGGGGATCCGTTTTTTTTCGTCGACAAAGTTCGTTTTACAAACTCTTCCGGGCAACTCGCAGGATCCATTCGCATGGCTGGCTGGTCGCGCGGCCTGAAAGCGTATTTCGGGATCGGGGCTCTCTCTGATCTGGCGATTACCGAAGGTGCGGCACAACCGGAATTGCGTAAGTTCATGGACATTGTCGCTGAAGGGTTCCGCAAGCTCTCCACGGCGGAAAAGGCTTTGCTTCGAAATTATGCCGCCATGAACGATTACGACCGGGCTTCCGCGTTACTCTCCAAGCTGTCGATTGAGTTCTTCAAGGATGCAGGAGTAATCTCTTAGCGCCTGCATCCAGCCGGAGCAAAAAGCGCCGAAAAAAGACTTGCATGTCTCTTCGGCCTTTTGCCCGGCGGTGCTGGCGCGCCGTATGATCGGCATCTCTCGAAACTCCGCCGAACGTCATAGAGGCCCGGTTAATGATCCGGCAGGGTGATTGTACCCGTCGGAATTTTCGGGCCTTTCTCGTGGCTTTGCGGTATATTTCTAACGTCGCATAATGTATGTTATGTTAAGAATCAAGTCGATACAACGGGTGAGGGGATCTTGTTTAATCTCTTTTCTATAAAATGGATATGAATTCCAAACAAGGCGCTTGTTAATAACTTGATCATAAAATTGTCGATAAATAATGATTTTTTATTGAGAGTATCTTTTTAAACCGATTTGATAAAACGTGCGGAATGTTTTATTTTAATAAGATGTCATTCTGCCATAGCAAGGAAATTTGTCAACCACGATGAAACAGTACGATGTTGTTGTTATCGGAGCCGGACACGCCGGCTGCGAAGCGGCATTTGCGGCAGCCCGGCTTGGAGCTGAAACACTGCTGATTACCCTGAATCTGGACCACATTGCCCAGATGAGTTGCAACCCGGCGATCGGCGGTATCGCCAAAGGACAGGTGGTTCGGGAAATCGACGCAATGGGCGGCGCGATGGGAGTCGTCACCGATGCGGCGTCGATTCAGTTTCGTATGTTGAACCGCACCAAAGGGCCGGCGGTCTGGTCACCCCGTTCCCAATGCGATAAGGTTTGCTATCAGCGCGGCATGAAATATCTGCTCGAACAGACACCCGGTATCGATATTCTGCAGTCGGAAGTCACAGGTTTTCTTGTCGAAAAAGAGCGGATTGTCGGCGTCGAAAACCAGTTTGGCGATCAGATCCGCTGCGGCGCGGTTGTCATCACCACCGGAACATTTCTGCGGGGTACGCTTCACTATGGGTTGCGCCATTTTCCGGGAGGACGGGCCGGCGATTTTCCGGCGGCGTCTCTTTCCGGAGCTCTTGAAGGAACACTGGGGCTTCGACTTGGCCGTTTGAAGACCGGCACCCCTCCCCGCATCCTTGCCAAAACCATCGATTTCTCCGGCATGCAGCTTCAGCCAAGCGAAAAGACGGAGGAGCGGTTCAGCCACTGGAGCCGGGAACTCTCCCCTTCCCTCCCGGAGGCAATTCGGCATGATCTGCCCTGCTATCAGGTCTACTCCACCGGACGAACAGCGGAAATCGTCCGGGAGAATTTACAGTATTCTCCAATGTATCAAGGGATTATCAAAGGGATCGGCACACGTTACTGCCCCTCGTTTGAAGATAAAGTGGTTCGTTTTCCGCAGCATCCGCGTCACCTGCTCTATCTGGAGCCGGAAGGTGCCCAGACGAAAGAGTTCTATATTAATGGAATCTCCACCAGCCTGCCTCCCGAGGTGCAGCGGCAGATGATCCGTTCGGTGCCGGGGCTGGAACAGGCGGTGATCTCCCGTTACGCCTATGCGATTGAATACGACTTCCTCTATCCGGACCAGCTGGAACGAACCCTCCGGGTCAAACGGTACGACAACCTCTTCACCGCCGGGCAGATCAACGGTACCAGCGGCTACGAAGAGGCCGCCGGCCAGGGGCTGGTGGCGGGAATGAATGCAGCAAAAGCGGTCGCCGGCCATGCTCTGGCCGAGCTGGGGCGCGACCGCAGTTATATCGGCGTGATGATCGACGATCTCACCACCAAAGAGATTGTGGAACCCTACCGTCTTTTCACCAGCCGGGCGGAATATCGCCTGTCGCTGCGACAGGACAATGCCGATCTCCGGTTGACGGAGTTCGCCAGAGAGAACGGGCTTCTTCCGGAGTCGAAATACCGGGAATTTTTGAAATTCAAAGAGCTGCTCGACGCTTCATTGACCCGTTGCCGGAACGAAAAATTTTCCGGGCGGCCGCTGTTGAAGCATCTGGCCGAACTGGGGCCGGATGCGCCCTTCCCGGCAGAACGGGGAAACACGGCTCCCCTGCCCTTCCCCGCGCGGCTCCTGCCGGAACTGCCGGATACCCCGATGGGCAGACGTGTCTGGCGCGAACTGCTGGTTGAAGCCAAATACGACGGATATCTGCAGCGGGAAGCGGCGGAAATCGTTCGACTTCATCGGCTGGAACATCTGGCGATACCGGCGGATTTTGACTACAATGCCGTACGCGGTTTGAGCAACGAATCCCGGGCAAAACTTCTGAAAGTCTGCCCGACCACGCTGGCGCAGGCCGGGCGTATCGACGGAGTTACTCCGGCGGATATCGCTCTGCTCCAGGTCAAACTGCATGCACTTGCGGAGACGCGGGGATGACGGCGCCGCGAATTACCGCCTGGCGACTGCTTCTGCGGATGCCGTCCGCAGTTCTGTCACTTGCCGCAGTGCTCTTCTATCTGCTGCTGGCGGCGGGGACGGAAGGGTATTCCATATACTGCGAACAACGGGGTATTATACCGGTTTATCAGCGTACGGATGATACGGCGCGCTACGCCCCCCCTTCCCGCGAACACTGGATGGGAACCGATTACCAGGGGCGTGACGTTCTTCTGCGGGCTGCCGCCGGCAGTGCCACCGCGGTAAAGGTCGGCGTGATCGCCAGTTTTATCGCAGTCTTCATCGGAGTCACCCTCGGCGCAATCGCCGGATTTTACGGCGGGAAATTCGATGACTGGGTGGTCTGGGCGTACAGCACCTTTGCCTCCATGCCGACGTTGCTTTTCATCCTGGCCTTTGCTCTTCTTGTTTCCCGGAACTTTCTATCCGACAGCATGATGGATTTTGCCGGCGTGCTCGGAACGATTTTGCGGGCGGAGCCGGGAATGCTGGCCGTCTATCTCGCCATCGGCATGACCGGCTGGGTCACCCTCTGCCGGGTAGTGCGCGGCGAGACGATGCGACTGCGCGCCCTGCCCTATGTCGCGGCGGCGAAAGTTGCCGGCGTCAGTTCTCCGGTGATCATCCTGCGACACATTCTGCCGAATGTGTTCCATCTGGTCATCATCTACTTCACTCTCTCCTTTGCGGGAGCAGTCATGCTGGAAGTGATCGTGAGCTACCTCGGGTTCGGTGTGCAGAGCGCTCCGAGCTGGGGCGTGATGATCTCCGACGGGCAGGACCGGCTCTGGCGCGGCATATGGTGGGAAATCGCCGCCGCTACCGGATTCATGTTCGTGCTGGTGCTGGCGTTGAATGTACTGGGAGACGCACTGCGTGACGCTCTCGATCCCCGGCATCGACAGTAGCTTCTCCGGCCCCCCTGCCCTCTTTCGGTTTCATTCCATTCAAGCACCGGCACGGAAAAAGCCGCTCCCAGTTTTCTGAGAGCGGCTTTTTGACAGAACTTAATCTGTTATACGACAATTACTTGTCGTACGCATGACCGGCGGAGCCGAGCACCTCGATGTTCTTGCGCTTGTAGAGCTCTTTGAGAGCGGTACGGGCCGGGCCGAGGTACTTGCGCGGGTCGAACTCTTCGGGCTTCTCGTCGAAAACCTTGCGGATCGCCGCGGTCATCGCCAGACGGCCGTCGGAGTCGATGTTGATCTTGCAGACCGCGGAACGGGCCGCGGCACGGAGCTGATCTTCGCCGATGCCGATCGCATCCTTGAGTTTGCCGCCATGTTCGTTGATGATCTTGACCAGATCCTGCGGAACGCTGGAGGAGCCGTGCAGCACGATCGGGAATCCCGGGATGCGCTTTTCAATCTCGGCAAGGATGTCGAGACGGATGCGCGGATTCTCGCCCGGCTTGAACTTGTAGGCGCCGTGGGAGGTGCCGATGGCGATCGCCAGAGAGTCGACGCCGGTGCGCTTGACGAAATCCTCCACCTCTTCCGGACGGGTGTAGGTGTGAGCTGTCGCCTTGACATCATCTTCGACGCCGGCGAGAACGCCGAGTTCGCCTTCGACGGTGACGTCGAACTTGTGCGCGTATTCGACGACCTTGCGGGTCTCCTTGATGTTCTCTTCATAGGGGAGATGGGATCCGTCGATCATGACCGAGGAGAAACCGTTGTCGATGCAGCTCTTGCAGGTTTCGAAATCCGGACCGTGGTCGAGGTGGAGAACGATCGGAATGCCCTTGCCGCCGGAGATCTCCTTGGCATACTCGACCGCGCCCTGAGCCATATAGCGGAGCAGGGTCTGGTTGGCATACTCACGGGCACCCTTCGAGACCTGAAGGATGACCGGGGATTCGGTTTCGACACAGGCCTGAATGATCGCCTGCATCTGTTCCATGTTGTTGAAATTGTACGCGGGGATCGCGTATCCGCCCTTGATTGCCTTCTTGAACAGCTCACGGGTGTTCACAAGGCCGAGATCTTTGTAGCTGATCGCCATGAGAAAGACTCCTTGTTGAAGTTTTAGGGTAATGGAAATACTCCATCATGCTTTTAAAGTAGTGCCGACTGGGAAAAAATCAAGCCGAAAATCATTTTTTCTGATTGCATAATCAGGAAAATGAGGTTATAATAGGGTAAATTGCAATTTCCCCAACCAACAATCGAAAGGGTAGAGTATGCGGAACATCGTATTGCCGGTGGCAACGCTGGCACTGGCGTTTCTGCTGGGTGCCTGCGCAATGTTCTCTTCTCCGGAAATGGCGGAGAAATTCACCGTGCACAAAGTGTATGGAGACCACATGGTGCTTCAGCGCGGCGTGCCCATCCGGATCGGAGGAACTGCAGCCCCCGGCAAATCGGTCAAAGTGACCATCGGAGAAAACTCCACATATGCCGAAGCCGATGAGCACGGCAAATGGATGACCGATCTGCCGGCGATGGAAGCGGGCGGCCCCTACACCGTTCTGGTGGAAGGCGGCAAGACGTCGCAGCCGGTGCGCTTCGACGATGTTCTGATCGGCGAAGTCTGGCTCTGCAGCGGCCAGAGCAACATGGAGATGCCGGTCTGGAGCGGGCGGCAGTTCTGGAACAGCCTGAACGGCGACCGGGAGGCGGCACGGGCGAACAACTCGAAAATCCGCCTTTTCAACACCAATCTGCGCCGTTCGGTCTCGCCGGGCATTGAGCAGGAAGAGATCGCCGGTCCCGGCTGGACTCCTGCGACACCGGAAGCGGTCAAACCGTTCAGCGCGCTCGGGTACTATTTCGGGCGGCGACTTCAGCAGGATCTGGATGTGCCGATCGGGCTCATCAATTCGAGCTGGGGCGGCACGCCGATCGAGAGCTGGATCAGTGCCGACGGCTATCGTTCCGCCGGCCGCACCCGCGAACTGGAGCGAATCTCCGCCGTCGGTATGAGCAAAGAGGAGATCGAGAAAAAACTTCAGGAGCTGTGGAAGAAAAACGCGCTGGAGTTCTCCAAATGGGAGAAACGGTTCTATGACTACGGCGCCAAACAGACTGCGGAAGCGGCGCTCTGGAAGGCGCCCGCCTTTGACGATTCCAGCTGGAGCGACTGCTCCATTCCGGCCACATTCCCGGCGGATACCGACGGTGTGATCTGGTTCCGCCGCACGGTGGATATTCCCGCCGCCTGGGCTGGAAAGGATCTGCAGCTTTTCCTCGGAGCCATTGACGATTGCGATGAAACCTACTTCAACGGCGTGAAAGTCGGTGCAATCGGCACGGAAACGCCGGAGTACTGGTCGAAAGAGCGCAAATATACCATCCCGGGAAAACTGGTCCGGGTCGGCCGGAACGTCATCGCCGTGCGTGCCTCCGATATGTTCGGTGACGGCGGGCTGCTGGGGCCGTCCAACACGGTTTATCTGCGGCTTGCCTCCACGCCGGAGGGCAAGATCAGTCTTGCGAACGGCTGGAAGAGCAAGATGGAGTTCAAGGCGGACCTCGCCAAAATCGGGGCCAGGCCGGAACCGCCGATGCTTTCCACTACGGCCGGCCGCGCCTCCCATTTCCCTGCGACCCTCTACAACTCGATGATCGCCCCCTGGACCATCTATCCGATTCGCGGCGTCATCTGGTATCAGGGAGAATCCAATGCCGGACGCTATGAGGATTACATGGTTCTGCATCCGCTGCTGATCCAGGACTGGCGGAAGAAATGGAACAATCCGGAGATGCCGTTCCTCTTCGTGCAGCTTGCCGCGTTTGAACGTCACTCGCCGAAGAATCCCGGTCCGGCGGATTTCTGGGTCAACCGGCAGCCGGCTGACAACAACTGGTCGAAACTGCGCGAAGTGCAGACGGCGACCCTGGCGATTCCCAACACCGGAATGGCGGTGGCGATCGACATCGGCGATCCCTTTGACATTCATCCGTCGGACAAGCAGACGCTGGCCTACCGCATGGCACGAGAGGCGGAGCGCATTGCCTACGGCAGCAAGACCGTTTCCGCCGGGCCGCTCTACAAGTCGATGGAGATCAAGGACGGCAAAGTCTATCTCTCCTTTGACAACGTCGGCAGCGGGCTGGTGGCAAACGGCGGAGAGCTCGCCTCCTTTGCAATCGCCGGGAAGGATGGAAAATTCGTCTGGGCGAAAGCGAAGATCGACGGCGACGAGGTCGTTGTCTGGTCGGATGCGGTCAAGGAGCCCGTGGCGGTGCGCTACGCCTGGTCGAGCTATCCGGGCAATGCGAATCTCTACAACAAGGAGGGATTCCCCGCGTCGCCGTTCCGGACGGATCAGCCGGATTATCTGCTCAAAAAGTAACGAAGGAAACCAACTCAAAAAGAGCGGCGGAATGTTTCCGCCGTTCTTTTGCTGTATCAATAGAGGAAAGGATTGTATCATGTTAGTCGATATGCCGTTGGATCAGCTCAAAGTCTATCAGGGCAGCAGCCCGCGCCCGGCTGATTTTGACCGCTACTGGGAGGAGTCGCTGGAAGAATTGAACGCCGTTGACCCGCAGATGGAGTTGATTCCTGCGGAGTTCCAGGCGCCGAATGCAGAATGTTTCGACCTGTACTTCCGCGGAGTCGGCGGGGCGCGCATCTATGCCAAACTGGCGCGCCCGAAAAATGCGACGAAGCCGCATCCGGCGGTGGTGCAGTTTCACGGGTACTCCGGCCACTCCGGTGACTGGAGCGGAATGTTGAATTATGTGCAGTCGGGGTTCACCGTGGCGGCGCTCGACTGCCGCGGACAGGGCGGGAAATCGCAGGATGTCTCCCGGGTTGAGGGGATGACTTTGCGCGGCCACATCGTTCGTGGCGCGGCCGATCCGGACCCGAAGAAACTGCTTTTCCGGAGCAATTACCTCGACACCGCTGAACTGGTTCGACTGGTGATGGCGATGGACGATGTCGATGCGACCCGGGTCGGCGTGATGGGCGGAAGTCAGGGCGGCGGTCTCACCCTTGCCTGTGCGGCGCTGGTGCCTGAAGTCAACCGGGCGGCGGCCTCCTGTCCGTTCCTCTGCGATTACCGGAGAGTGTGGAATATGGATCTGGCCAAAGCGGCGTACGAAGATATCCAGTACTATTTCCGGCAGGTGGATCCCACTCACGCGCATGAAGATGCATTCTTCGAGCGGCTCGGGTACATCGACGTGCAGAATCTGGCCCCCCGGATTCGCTGCCGGGTGCGGATGGCGACCGGACTGATGGATACCGTCTGCCCGCCGTCGAGCCAGTTTGCCGCATTCAACAAGATCACCTCCCCGAAAGAGGTGGTGCTCTATCCGGACTTCGGGCATGAATTTCTGCCGGGAGACGGAGACAAGGTCTATCGCTTCATGCTTGGAATGCTGGAGTAAGTGCCCGGTGGAAGATGCGATTGCAAGACTGATCCACGGATTCCGGAGTTTCCGGAACATCTATTTTTCCGGCGATGCGGAACTGTTTGATCAGCTGAAACATGGCCAGAATCCCCGGATTCTGGTGATCGCCTGTTCCGACTCCCGGGTGGACCCGGCGCTGCTCATGCAGAGTGCGCCGGGGGATCTTTTTGTCATCCGCAACGTCGCCAATCTGGTTCCGCCCTGCGAACCGGATACGTGTCACCATGGCGTCAGTGCCGCGCTGGAATACGCGGTGAACGCTCTGGAAGTGGAACATATCATCGTGCTCGGGCACTCGGACTGCGGCGGAATCCACGCGCTGATGAAACGGACGCCGGAGACGCCGGCGGGGGAATTTCTGGAGCGATGGCTCGATCTGGCGGAACCGGCGCGGCGCGCGGTGCTGGAAAAACTTCCGGATGCGGACGAAATGACCCGCCGGCACGCCTGTGAAGAGGCGTCGCTGGTTCTGGCACTGGAAAATCTGCTCACCTTCCCCTGGGTCCGTCGGCGGGTGGAGGCCGGAAAACTTGCATTGCATGCGTGGTATTTTGTGATTGCCACCGGGCATCTCTTCGGGTATGACCGGGAACATTGCGAATTTCGAACCATCGACCCGAATCTTTCTCTGAAAATGAACAAACGGAGCTGAATCTATCATGCCGGACGATACTACCCCGATTCCCCCGGAAGAGCTGGACGCCATGCCGTTCGAGCAGGCGCTGGAGCGCCTGGAAACCCTGGTTGCCAAAATGGAGACCGGCCGTCTGCCGCTGAAAGAACTGATGAAAGACTTTGAGACCGGCAGCCGGCTGGTGAACGCCTGCCGCGGCAAACTCGACGCCCTGGAGCGGAAGATTGAACTGCTGACCCGCGATGACGGGAAAGAGGGGGAGTGGAGTGACTTCGAAGCGGATGTCCCCTCCCCGACGCGAAACGCCCCTCCCCCGGAGGAGCCGCCGTTTTAGTCTGCCGGCGCTTTCCCGGCGGAAAAAACGCAAACAGCATTGATATCCGGGGAAATCCGTGATATTTTATGGGGAAGTATGCAGATAACAACCCAATCGAAACCGGATTGAAGAAAACGATGAATCCACTCAAGGAGAAACTTGCCGAGTCGCTGGTGATTTTCGACGGTGCAATCGGCACGGAAATTTACCGTCGGAACTTTTTTATCAACGCCTCGTTCGAACAGTTGTCCATCACCAACCCGGATGTGATTCTCGATATCCACAACGAATACCTGAAAGCCGGGGCGGAGGTGTTGACCACCAACACTTTCAACGCGAATGCGCGAAGGCTCTCCCACTTCGGCCTTGCCGATCAGACTGTGGCGATCAACCGCGCCGGTGTGGAATTGGCGCGCCGCGCCGCCGACGGCCGGGCCCTGGTGGCCGGTTCGGTCGGTCCGGTCGGGGAACCGGAATCTCCCGCTGATACAGCAAGCCGTGTCGAGTTGCTCATCGAGCAGATCGGCGCGCTTTCCGAAGCGGATTTCATCATCTTTGAATCATTGCGCACCACCATTGATCTGGGAGGAGCGCTGGAAGCGATGAAATCGTTCCGGGGGCGGCCCTATGTGCTCAGCTTCGCCATCGATCCTCAGTCGCGCTGCCACGGAAACAGTCTGGATGAATTTCTGAAACTGCTCGCCTGTTACCCCGGAGACGCGCCGACGGCGATCGGGTTGAACTGCGGCGGCGGCCCGGAAAGCACGCTGATTGAACTGGAGGAACTGGTCGGCAAGACCAATCTGCCGATTATTGTACAGCCCAACGCCGGAGTTCCGAAGGGGATCGACGGGCGGATGATCTACATGACCAGTGCGGAATATTTCAGCACGTACGCCAAGCGCTACGCTTCGCTGGGGGCAGCTGCCATCGGCGGTTGCTGCGGCATAACCCCTGCTCACATCGAAGAGCTGGCGAGGACGATTAAACCGTTGATGCGGGCGGAAAAACGGCGGATTCCCACGGTTGAAGCGGTGAAGGAGGATCTGGCGGAGCCGGTTCCCCTGAAAGAGCGTTCCGCTCTCGGCGCAAAACTGGCGGCCGGCGAGTGGATCAAGCTGGTGGAAATCACTCCGCCGCGCGGCTTTGATCTGTCGAAGACGATCGCCGGAGCACGACGCTGCCGCGAAGCGGGGATTGATGCGGTCAATCTGCCGGATGGTCCACGGGCGAGTGCCCGCATCTCTCCGCTGGTGACGGCGATTACCCTGCAACGCGAAACCGGTATCGAAACGGTGCTGCACTGCTGCTGTCGCGACCGCAGTCTGATCGGCCTCCAGGCGGAACTGCTCGGCTGCGCCGGAGCCGGAATCAACAATGTGCTTTTCATCACGGGCGATCCGCCGAAACTGGGGGATTATCCGTTCAGTTCCGGCGTGTTTGACGTTGATTCGATCGGTCTGGTGAAGATTCAGGCACGGATGAACCGCGGCGTGGATCTGGGCGGTCAGGCGCTGAATGCCGTTACCCGTTGCGTAATCGGCGTCGGTGCAGATCCCAATGCGATCGATTTGGAGCGTGAGTATCGCCGCACCTGCGAAAAGGTGGAGGCCGGTGCTGATTTTATCATTACGCAGCCGGTCTTCGCCGAAGTGTCGCTCTTCTCGTTTCTGGACCGGATTGCCCATCTGAATGTTCCGGTAATCGCCGGAATCTGGCCGCTGACCAGTCTGCGCAATGCGGAATTTATGCGCACGGAAGTGCCCGGTGTGGTTGTTCCGGATTCGATCATGGAACGCATGGCGGCCGCGGAAACCCGTGAAGCGCAGCGAGAAACCGGTATCGCCATTGCCCGGGAAAGTGCAGCGGCGGTGCGTGACCGAGTGGCGGGAATTCAGGTCAGTGCTCCCTTCGGCAACGTGGAGACGGCGTTGCGGGTTCACGCGTGACGTCATCGCAGCTCGTGGGAGAGAGGCGGGGGGCGTGTCCGCCGCCCCCCGTACCCCCTGCGTCCGGCATGGTGCCGGTGCCAGGTTGGGTCGTCGGTTGGGCAGAGCTCGACGGCGGGTGCGGGCCGGTGGGAGTAGAGCCGCGGAAATACGAAGGTTCTTCCCGCTTTTTTGCGGAAAGAACCCGTCGCATTTCCGCTCCCCTTCGCCGGTGTCGAGCCAGTACGAGTTCGCGCGGGCATGTTTGACTGCGGAAGTGTTCCATGGCTCGGCGGTACGGGGAGAGACGCGACACCAAGTGCCGCTTTCTCTCCCCCGATCCCCTCTCTTTCCTGAGTGGTCTGCTGAACTCACGAGCGGAATTTCCACTGCGTCCTGGCTTTCTCACGGGCACAAGCGCGGTCAGGTATTTCCCTGCACCCCTTGCCTTCTCACAGACGCAAGCACGGTCAGGTATTTCCCCGCAATCCTGCTTTCTCACGGGAACAAGCGCGGCTTGTATTTTCCCCGCAACCCTGCCTTCTCACGGGCACAAGTGCAGTCAGGTATTTCCCTGCACCCCTGCTTTCTCACGGGCACAAGCGCGGTCAGGTATTTCCCTGCACCCCTGCCTTCTCACGGGAACAAGCGCGGTCAGCGCCGCGAGCGCATGTGAGAGAACTGCTTTGCGAAACGCAAAGCAGCAAGGAGCAATTGCGAC
>ENA-UEQW01003069-UEQW01003069.1-human-gut-metagenome-genome-assembly--contig:-NODE-3069-length-11818-cov-6.072651_pt1 | contig 11818 bp, 10 predicted proteins | sample MGYA00242947_ERZ507947 | MGnify/ENA primary metagenome ERZ507947 (study PRJEB26167, sample SAMN06115421) | human gut metagenome | host: Homo sapiens | place: China:Guizhou | collected 2015-03-17... | reverse complement strand
TGACAGATTTAGAAATCGTGGACAGAGTGGGAAAACAGGGGAATAGTTACCTGTATAAAGTCTGTGAGATATAAGAAAAAGGGGATCTGGATTTTAATAGTTACTCACGATCAGTCTGCGCCGGAACACGGAATCCATATGATCGAGTGTATGTCTTGCCTGGGAATAGCGGTTGCGGTTGGTATGGATGACATAAAACTGGTGTGCACCCCGGTATTTTTCGCGCAGAAAAAATGGTATCTTAATAAAACTCCGCGTAAATGGAATCTGATTTTCAATCAATAACTGTGCCGCCTGATCACTGATCCGCTCATTGGTTGTGCGGCATAACTCTATATCTTTGTCGAGATGTTTTGTATCTTTTCCTAATATAAGTGCTTTTCCCATAGTTTCTTCCCCTTTTTCAAAAAACTATCATATACGATAACTTTTGTCAAACATACTTTTATTTTTGCAGAAATTGTGGTATGTTATTAAAGTTAGACGGAAAAGCTTGTCTTAAAGGATTAGAAAGGTAATTATAATTATGAAGAAAAAAGTAGTAGTATTAATGCTTTGTACGATGATGGCAGTCACTGCACTCGGATGCGGCGGGAAGAAGAATGATACCGCAGAGGGGACAGAGGCTGCAGAATCAGTAAACGGCACGGAAACAGCAGAAGGAACAGAAACAGTGGAATATGAGAGTCCTTCTTATGATCTGGATCCTTCCGATTATGTGACACTCTGTGATTACAGCAAGGTTCCGGTTACGATCACAGGCGATTATGATGTGGATGACCAGGATGCAAAAGATTATTTTGAGCAGATGTTTTCTTATTACGGACCGTTCTACGTTGCAGATGATACCAAAACAACCGTTGGAGATGGTGATATCGTAAACGTGGACTATGTTGGAAAATTAGACGGAGTGGCATTTGATAATGGAAGTGCCGAGGATCAGAATATCGATGTGGACAATAACTGTTCCGCAGGAAGCCAGTCAAGCTCCTTTATCGACGGCTTTACAGATGATCTGAAAGGTGCATCTGTCGGTGATGTTATTGACAGCGATGTGACATTCCCGGATAACTATGGCAATGCAGACCTTGCCGGAAAACAGGTTGTATTCACATTTACCGTCAACTCAATCCAGAAAGAGATGACACTCGATGATGTGGATGACGATTTTGCGCAGAAACAGTTTCAGGCTGACACAGTAGATGATATGTATGCACAGATTAAATCATTCCTTGAAAATCAGGCCAGCAGCAATAAGGACAGTGACACTTACACAGCAGTGCAGGAGTACCTGTTAGAAAACTGTAAAGTGGATATCCCGGAAGATTATCTGACAGCCCGTGTCAATGATTATGAGAAACAGTATGTACAGAATTACTGTAATGGGGATGCATCCAAACTTGAGGATTACGTCAGCAGCCAGTACAACATGACACTTGATGAGGTGCGTCAGGAGTGGAAATCAGGCATGGAGAAAAATATTTCCATGGAGTTTATCACAGGTGCGATCGCAGCAAAAGAGGGCACCGAGCTTGACGAGGACGGATTTTCTTCTTATGTGCAGACTCTGATGAGCAATAACAGTCTGTCATCTGAAGACGATTTATATAAGAACTATGGCTACGGTGATGCAGCTTATGGTGAAAAATATTTAAGACAGGTCTATGTTGATAATCTTGCATTACAGTCTGTCAAAGATAATGCGGATGTAACTGTGGAAGCTCCGGCGGAGACAGAGAGTACTGAGGGCACAGAGAGTGCAGAACCGCAGGAAGCTGTCGACGCTGCCGAGACAGAAACAGCAAATTAATCAAATAAATATCCCAAAAGAAGACCAAAGAGATGGGGATTGGAGGATTCAATTATGGATATGGTAAATGTAAGGGATTTATTCCGGAAACAGGAAGAATATGTGGATCAGACCGTGACGATCGGCGGATGGGTGCGAAGCATCCGTAACTCCAAAAATTTTGGATTTATCGTGGTGAACGACGGAACATTTTTCGAACCGGTTCAGGTCGTATATTCCAATGTTTTAGAGAACTTTGATGATGTTGAAAAGTTAAATGTCGGTGCAGCGATCATCGTGACAGGTAAGCTTGTTGCAACACCTGGAACCAAGCAGCCGTTTGAGATCCAGGCAGAGAAAATCGAGATCGAGGGTGTTTCCACACCGGATTATCCGCTGCAGAAAAAGAAACACAGTTTTGAGTATTTAAGAACGATCTCCCATTTAAGACCAAGAACAAATACATTTGAGGCAGTTTTCCGTGTACGTTCCCTGATTGCATATGCAATTCACAAATTTTTCCAGGAGAGAGATTTTGTATATGTACACACACCACTGATTACAGGAAGCGACTGTGAGGGTGCCGGAGAGATGTTCCAGGTAACAACACTGGATATGAACAATCTTCCGAAAAATCCGGACGGAACCGTGGATTATTCCAAAGATTTCTTTAATAAGCCGACCAACCTTACCGTAAGCGGACAGTTAAACGGTGAGACTTATGCGATGGCATTTAAGAACATCTACACATTTGGACCGACGTTCCGTGCAGAAAATTCCAACACGACCAGACATGCAGCAGAGTTCTGGATGATCGAGCCGGAGATCGCATTTGCAGATCTGGAAGATGACATGATCTTAGCCGAGAGCATGTTAAAATACATCATCAACTATGTACTGGAGAATGCACCGGAAGAGATGGCATTTTTCAACAACTTCATTGACAAAGGACTCTTAGAGCGCTTGCAGCATGTGGCAAATTCCGATTTTGCCCGCGTGACATACACAGAGGCAGTTGAGATCTTAGAGAAACACAATGACAAGTTTGAATATAAAGTTTCCTGGGGAACTGATCTTCAGACGGAGCATGAGCGTTATCTGACCGAGGAGATCTTCAAACGTCCGGTATTCGTAACCGATTACCCGAAGGAGATCAAGGCATTCTACATGAAGATGAATGATGACGGAAAGACCGTAGCAGCCGTTGACTGTCTGGTACCTGGTATCGGTGAGATCATCGGAGGAAGCCAGAGAGAGGATGATTACGATAAACTTCTTGCAAGAATCAATGAACTCGGCTTAAAAGAAGAAGATTATCAGTTTTATCTGGATCTCCGCAAATATGGTTCTGCAAGACATGCGGGATTCGGACTCGGTTTCGAGCGCTGCGTTATGTACTTGACAGGAATGTCTAACATCCGTGATGTTATTCCGTTCCCAAGAACCGTAAATAACTGCGAATTATAAAAAAGAATAGAGTTACAGAGGACTGCCGCCCGGATGAATAAGATTCTGCGGGCGGCAGTTTTTTGATATCCGAATCTTCATAGGAAAATGCGTTCTGCAAATTTGTGTAAACCTCCCAAAAACCTGCAAAAATTGAGAAAAAATGTAGCATAAATATAATTGACATAATGTATAATAAGTAGTAGTATCAAAATACAAAAGATATAGTAACAAATACTACATGTAAAAATAATAAATACTATTTTGCTAAAAGGAGGTCATATTATGTTACAGATAGGGATTCGTGAACCGGGAAGCGCCATTACACATTTTATAGCTATGATGATGGCAATATTTGCCACATCACCGTTGTTAGTCAAGGCTGCGCTGAATGGAAATCATACAACGATTCTGGCAATGGCAGTGTTTATGGGAAGCATGGTGCTGCTTTATGGTGCAAGTACGGTGTACCATTCGCTTGTTGTCCGGGATAAAATTTTAAAGATATTCCGCAAACTCGACCATATGATGATATTTGTCCTGATTGCCGGATCTTATACGCCGGTATGTCTGATCGTACTTGGCGGGAAGTCGGGTTATACGCTGCTTGCGGCAGTGTGGGGCATTGCGGCGGCAGGAATGTTGATAAAAGTGCTCTGGATCAACTGCCCGAAGTGGTTTTCATCCGTGATCTATATCGCAATGGGATGGGTGTGTCTGTTTGTATTCCGGGAACTGTTAGCCACTCTTTCCCAGGCAGCATTTTTGTGGCTGCTTGCAGGCGGTCTGATCTATACTGTCGGCGGTGTGATCTATGCATTAAAACTGCCGGTGTTCAACGCGAAGCACAGTCAGTTTGGCTCCCATGAAGTATTTCATCTGTTTGTCATGGCTGGAAGCATCTGCCATTTTGTATTCATGTATCAGTATGTAGCGTGAAAAATAAAACGATTGCCGGATAGATTTTATGGAAAAGTTAGGTTATAATGTAACAGCAATGAAAAATGAGCAGTGACAGGCAGATGAGAAATGAAATGCCTGTATGAAGAGGAGACAGATATGAGATATACGTTGGAAAATGAAAATTTAAAAGTGGAGATTGACTCATTTGGAGCAGAGATCAAATCTGTAAAAAGAAAATCAGATAACTTTGAATATATGTGGTGTGGTGATAAAAAGTACTGGGGCAGAACATCCCCTGTATTATTTCCGTTTGTCGGTGCGCCGAAAAACAAAGAATACCGTTATGACGGAAAAACTTATACGATGGGACAGCACGGATTTGCAAGAGATATGGAGTTTACATTAGAGGCACAGACGGAAGAGAACATCTCATTTGTACTGACCGATACTGCGGAAACCTGTGAAAAATATCCATTTCATTTTGCGCTGCACATTGGTTATGAATTGTGCAAAAACGAGGTGAAAGTAAACTGGACTGTGGAAAACACCGACACAAAAGAATTATATTTTTCCATCGGTGCACATCCGGCATTCAACTGCCCGGTTCACGGAGAGGAAAATAAAACCGGATATGGTCTCAAATTTGGCGGCCTGGCAGATACTATTCATCATCATGGAAACACACCGGACGGTATGGCGGTGATGGAGGATAAAGTCCTGGCACTGAAAGATGGCTGTGTGACATTTACGGAAGGATTCTTTGATGAGTGCACTTACATGGTCGAAGGAAAACAGACCGGAGAGGTTTCCCTGCTTGACCGTGAAGGCATCCCGTATGTAACCGTAAAATTTGACACCCCGCTGTTTGCAGTATGGTCACCGGAAGGAAAAAATGCACCTTTCGTCTGCATTGAACCATGGTACGGAAGATGCGATGCCACAGATTTTACCGGCACATTGCAGCAGCGCGACTACGAAAACATGCTGCCGCAGGGCGGAACATTCAAGGCAGCTTATAGTATTGCATATCTGTAAGATAGAGTCAGCAAAAGGTGGATCATAAAAATAAAAAACGCAAAAGCATGTAAAAAGAGCATAGCTTTTGCGTTTTTTTCATATAGTGAAACAGAATCGAAAACCTGTGGAGTGGTCAATGAATATACAGTCAAAAATGAAAACAAGAGATGCAAAAAACAATCCGGTCACTGCGGTATTGGTGTCCGTGCTGGTCATGTTCCTTTTAAGCTGCCTGTTCCTGTTACTGTTGGCTGCACTGTTATATAAGTTTGATCTGAGTGAATCGGCAGTAAAGGTGGGAATCGTTGTCATTTATATCGTCTCCGGAGTGATCGGTGGATTTTTCATGGGAAAGATCATGAAAACACAGAAATTTTTATGGGGATTTGCAGCGGGAGCCATTTATTTTTGCATTTTATTCCTGATATCAGTGCTGGTTAAACAGGGAGTCTCCATGGAACTGCCGAAAGTGGCGACAACATTTATTCTATGTGCGGCATCCGGGATGGCAGGCGGAATGATAAGTTAGTGGTTACTGTCAGGGTGCCAATTAGCATATAGACAGGACTTGCGCAGAATATCAGCGGCGTGCTATACTCAAAGAAAATGTGCATGAATGAAAAAAATTATCAATGTTTCATGCAGAAAAAGATACGCACGAGGAGGAAGACATGGAAAGACAGAAGAGACAGGGAGCAGAGTACGAGTTTTACGGAAAACTCCCGCTGAAAAAGGCAATCCCGCTGGGATTACAGCATGTGCTGGCAATGTTTGTGGGAAACCTGACACCGATACTGATCATCTCAGGGGCATGTGGTATTGCAGGTGAGGAGTTCGGCAGTCTGCAGGTCGATCTGCTGCAGAATGCGATGCTGATCGCCGGGATCGTAACACTGATCCAGTTATTTGCGATCGGACCGGTTGGTGGAAAGGTACCGATCATCATGGGAACGAGTTCCGGATTTATCGGTGTGTTTAACAGTGTGGTTCAGGTAATGGGAGGAGGAATCCTTGCATATGGAGCCATTATGTGTGCATCCGTCATTGGTGGTCTGTTTGAGGGAATCCTTGGATTTCTGTTAAAGCCGCTCCGCAGATTTTTCCCTGCGGTTGTAACGGGAACCGTTGTACTGTCGATCGGATTGTCACTGATCGCGGTCGGCGTCAATTCTTTTGGCGGCGGCAATACGGCAAACGACTTTGGTTCAGTAGAAAATTTACTGCTCGGAGCAGCTGTTTTACTGATCATTGTAGCAGTGAAACACTGGATGAAAGGTATGGCGAGTGCATCATCGATCCTGATCGGTATTGTGGCAGGCTATATCATTGCTGCGATCATGGGACTGGTACTGCCGACAACAGCAGTCAATGCGGATGGTGTGGAATACACAAAAGCCTGGGTGTTAAACTGGGATAAGGTTGCAAATGCAGCCTGGTTTTCCGTTCCGAAATTAATGCCGGTCAAACTGGTATTTGACTGGAGAGCAATCATTCCGGTTCTGATCATGTTTGTTGTTACCGCGGTTGAAACAGTCGGAGATATCTCCGGTGTTATGGAAGGTGGAATGGGCAGAGAAGCTACCGACAAAGAACTTTCCGGCGGTGTCATCTGTGATGGAATTGGTTCTTCGCTTGCAGCACTTTTTGGTGTTCTGCCGAATACTTCTTTCAGTCAGAATGTAGGACTTGTCACAATGACGAAAATCGTAAACCGTATGGCGCTTGCATCCGGAGCCGTATTCCTGATTTTATGTGGTTTATTCCCGAAACTTGCAGCACTGATTTCAATCATGCCGCAGAGTGTACTTGGAGGAGCTGCCGTTATGATGTTTTCATCCATCGTGATCAGCGGAATCCAGCTTATTACCAAAGAACCGATGACGATGCGCAATATCACGATCGTCTCCGTCGCATTGGGACTTGGCTATGGAATCGGATCCAGCAGCGGCATCCTTGCACATCTGCCGCAGGGCATCCAGCTGATCTTTGGCGGTTCCGGTATTGTTCCGGCAGCCATTGTGGCGATCATCTTTAATATTATCCTGCCGAAGGATGCGGAATAAAAAAAACTTCCCATATGAAAAAAGTTATGTTATACTGTATAAGTTAACAGAACTCCGCGCGAAAGCGAATAAATACATAGTATTACGGGGAGCGGGCAAATGGCGTATCCCATGTGTGCGGAAATTACAAAAAAGGAGAGAAGCATCATGAAACATGTAAAGACATTAAATACCAAGAGATTACAGAACACAATCAAAAAAGGCGGCTGCGGCGAGTGCCAGACATCCTGCCAGTCTGCATGCAAAACATCCTGTACAGTAGGAAACCAGAGCTGCGAGCACAAATAAGATTTGAGCTGGTACAGCCGGGCATGCATAGCATGGTAAAAATTGTGCATATGAGTGCCGGATATGCCATCATGGCATCATACAAAATGACTGTGTGATACAACGATGAAAATCATACGGTCGTATATAAGTGAAATCTGCAAACGACCGTTCGCATAGCGTGCGGTCATTTGTACGTTTTATCGGCAACATTAAAATGCCGTAATACTTGAAAAAAATATATTGATTTGCAGAAAACTTTAAATGTTTTGCTGTAAAATCAGATAGAAAGAGAGGAAATATTATAGTGGTTCATCAGTATAAGAACAACGGCTATGATATTGTTTTAGATGTAAACAGCGGAGCGATTCATGTGGTGGATGACGTGACTTATGATGTCATTGAGATGATCGATCAGAGCCAGCCGGAATCGTATGCAAGGGATGAGATCGTATCTGCACTGTCCGGAAAATACGGCAAAGAGGAAGTGGAGGAAGCAATCGATGAAGTCCAGACATTGATCGATGAGGAGTCACTTTTTACAAAGGACACTTACGAAAACTATATCATGGATTTCAAAAAACGCCCGACGGTTGTCAAGGCACTCTGCCTGCATATAGCACATGACTGCAACCTGGCATGTCAGTACTGCTTTGCTGAGGAGGGAGAGTACCATGGAAGAAGGGCACTGATGTCCTTTGAAGTTGGAAAGAAAGCACTGGATTTCTTAATTGCCAATTCAGGTAACAGACGAAATCTTGAGGTGGATTTCTTTGGCGGCGAGCCGCTTATGAACTGGCAGGTCGTAAAAGACTTAGTTGCCTATGGAAGAGAGCAGGAAAAGCTGCATGACAAGAATTTCCGTTTTACACTGACCACAAATGGTGTGCTTTTAAATGATGAGATCATGGAATTCTGTAATAAAGAGATGGCAAATGTGGTCTTAAGTATCGATGGAAGAAAGGAAGTTCATGATAAGATGCGTCCGTTCCGCAAAGGGGCAGGAAGTTATGATCTGATCGTTCCAAAGTTCCAGAAATTTGCAGAGAGCAGACATCAGGACAAATATTATGTGCGTGGTACATTCACACACTACAATCCTGATTTTGCAGCAGATGTACTTCATCTTGCGGATCTTGGTTTCAAACAGATCTCCGTGGAGCCGGTAGTTGCAGAACCGAGTGAACCGTATGCGATCACAGAGGAAGATCTTCCACAGCTGTTTGAGGAATATGACAAACTTGCAGCGGAGATGGTAAGACGTCACAAAGAGGGAGATGATTTTAATTTCTTCCATTTTATGATCGATCTTGAGGGCGGTCCATGTGTGGCAAAACGTCTGTCCGGCTGTGGTTCAGGAACCGAGTACCTTGCAGTGACACCATGGGGAGATTTTTATCCATGTCACCAGTTTGTCGGCAATGAAAAGTTTTTACTTGGCAATGTGGATGAAGGTATAAAAAATACAGAGATCCGTGATGAGTTTAAGTGCTGTAATGTCTATGCAAAAGAAAAATGCAGAAAATGTTTCGCAAGATTCTACTGCAGCGGCGGATGTGCAGCAAATGCGTATAATTTCAGCGGTGATATCTGTGGGGCATATGATATCGGATGTGAATTGCAGAAAAAACGTATTGAGTGCGCGATCATGATTAAGGCTGCCGAAGCCGATTGTGAATAAAAAAGAAACAGGAAGGAAAAAGAAAATGAAAAAGAGTAAAGCAGCAGTCATATTAGTTGCGATTCTCGCTGCATTTGCGGGACTTGCCTATTATGCATCTATTATTCTTTCATCGACCGGTATTGGGGAAGAAATGAGTATTCCGCTTGGACTTGATCTGTCCGGTGGTGTATCGATCACCTATCAGGTCATGGATGAAAATCCGAGCGCAGAGGATATGAGTGATACGATTTACAAACTCCAGAAGCGTGTGGAAAGTTACAGTACAGAGGCATCCGTATATCAGGTTGGAGATGATCGTATCGCCGTTGAGATCCCGGGTGTTACGGACGCAAGCAAGATTTTGGAAGAACTTGGTAATCCGGGTTCCTTAGAGTTCCAGCTTTCAGATGGTACCGTATTTATGACGGGTGACCAGGTGGCAGATGCACAGGCTGCAACAACCACAGATCAGTATGGAAACAAGCAGTATGTGGTACAGCTTACACTGACAGATGAGGGAGCAAAGACTTTCGGAGAAGTTACTTCTGAAAACGTCGGAAAAGCACTTCCAATCGTATACGATGGAGAAGTTATCAGTTATCCGACTGTTCAGGAGGCAATTACCGGAGGTACTGCACAGATTTCCGGTCAGAGCACCTTTGAAGAGGCACAGACTTTAGCAACACAGATCAGAATCGGTTCTCTTTCCCTGCAGTTATCAGAGTTAGAGTCCAGTGTGGTAGGAGCACAGCTTGGAAGCCAGGCAATCTCCTCCAGTTTAAAAGCGGCAGCAATTGGTCTTGTGATCGTAATGGTATTTATGATCATTGTATATGCAGTTCCGGGTGTCGCAGCAGCTTTAGCACTTGCAATTTATACAGCACTTGTGATTGCAACTTTATACTTATTCGAGATCACATTAACATTACCTGGTATTGCCGGTATTATCTTAAGTATTGGTATGGCAGTGGATGCGAACGTTATCATCTTTGCACGTATCCGTGAAGAAATTGCATCAGGAAAATCCGTGATTACTGCAATGAAGAATGGTTTCCACAAAGCGATGTCTGCAATCTTAGATGGTAATATCACAACATTGATTGCAGCGATTGTTCTTATGGGATTAGGTTCCGGTACTGTAAAAGGATTTGCATATACACTGATGATCGGTATTATCCTTTCCATGTTTACAGCACTTGTTGTCACAAGATGGATCCTTTATTCTTTCTACTGGTTAGGAATGAGAGATGAAAAATTCTACGGACGTGCAAAAGAGAGAAAGACGATCAATTTCCTGCAGAAGAGATATGTATTCTTTGCAATTTCTATTGCAGTTATAGCTGCCGGATTTATCGGTATGGGAGTACATAAGGCATCTGGTCAGAACTCCCTGAATTATGGACTTGACTTCATGGGAGGAACTTCCACTACTGCTGATTTCGGCAAAGAATATACGATCGAAGATATTGAAAATGATATTATCCCGGTTGTAAAAGAAGTAACTGGAGACAGCAATATTCAGGCAAACAAAGTAGAGGGAACAACTCAGATTACGATCAAGACACGTACTTTATCCAAAGAAGAGCGTGATGATCTGAATAATAAGCTGGCAGACAGTTTTGATGTAGATGAATCCACCATTACATTCCAGAGTATCAGTTCCACGATCAGTGGTGAGATGCGTGCGGATGCAGTCAAGGCGGTTATTATCTCAACAATCTGTATGCTGATCTATATCTGGTTCCGTTTTAAAGATATCCGTTTCGGTGCCAGTGCGATCATTGCCCTGATCCACGACGTACTGGTTGTACTTACCGTATATGCGCTGATGCGTATTTCAGTCGGCAATACATTTATCGCATGTATGCTGACGATCATTGGTTATTCTGTCAACGATACGATCGTTATCTTTGACCGTATCCGTGAGAACCTTGCATTAAAGCATGGTAAACAGACAAGGGAACATCTGATGGAAGTAGCAAACCGAAGCCTGACACAGACCTTATCACGAAGCATCAACACATCCATAACAACATTTATTATGGTATTTATGCTGTTCCTTCTTGGTGTAGCAAGTATTCGTGAATTTGCGCTGCCGCTGATGGCAGGTATGATCTGCGGTGCATATTCATCTATCTGCATTGCAACCGAGTTGTGGTATGTGATGAAAGTTCATCTTGGTAAAAATAAAATAACAGAATAAGATCTGTTGAAGAAAAGTGAAAGTCCTGGCAGTTATTTGCCGGGACTTTTAAGATTCATAGGAAATTACGTCCTATGAATCTTAAAGCCCTCCGGGCGGGATCACACTGCGTCGGAGATGAATTATGTCGCGGAGGCGACACCGCCGCAGGCGGTGAATCCTGTAGGACAGGATTCTTTTATTTTAGAAAAAAGGAGAAACATATGGATACGATCGCAGCTTATCTGATCTTTTTAAATCTGGTGGGCTTCCTTATTATGGGAGAGGATAAAAGAAGGGCGAAAATGCATCGATGGCGGATCTCAGAAAGAATGCTTTTTTTAGTCAGCATTTTAGGCGGCAGTATCGGAACGTGGGCGGGAATGTATGTGTTCCGCCACAAGACGAGACAAGATCGGAAGAGCGTCGTGTAGGGAAAGAGTGTTCAGAGCCGTGTAGATCTCGGTGGTCGCCGTATCATTAAAAAA
>ENA-UEQW01003067-UEQW01003067.1-human-gut-metagenome-genome-assembly--contig:-NODE-3067-length-11819-cov-7.010731_pt1 | contig 11819 bp, 8 predicted proteins | sample MGYA00242947_ERZ507947 | MGnify/ENA primary metagenome ERZ507947 (study PRJEB26167, sample SAMN06115421) | human gut metagenome | host: Homo sapiens | place: China:Guizhou | collected 2015-03-17... | reverse complement strand
AATTAGGATTATATTTGATAACAACAATCCGGAAGCTCTGGAAAGCACATTGATATTAACCAAGAATATACCATATTATATATAGTAACCTTAGAAAAACAATGAATGCCTATGATTTACCCGAAAGCCCCAAGACACTATTAGTGTCATCTTCTATTCAACCTATTTATTTTGAGATCCATTAGCTTAAACAAAAAACATCTATTATGAATGAAAATCGTAAACGAGGAACATCGAACAACAAAATCCTCACAGCAATTGCCATCGCCTCCCTATTTATAGGAAGCAGCAAAATCATGGCAATAGAGACCTACTCGGAAAATTCATTCGGAGTGACAGAACAGATGCAGGCACAAACAGCCCGCGGTATTGTTGTCGACCAGAATGGAGAGCCTATCATCGGAGCAAGTATCTTGGAAAAAGGTACTACCAATGGAGTTACCACCGACTTATACGGTAAATTCTCGCTAAACGTAAAAAGAGGTGCCACCCTGGTCATTTCCTACATCGGTTATAAGACGCAGGAAGCCAAAGCAGATGCCAACATGAAAATCACCCTTACAGAAGATTCCGAACTACTGGATGAAGTAGTTGTTGTCGGTTACGGTGTACAGAAAAAGAAACTTGTCACCGGCGCCACTGTACAAGTGAAAGGAGAAGACATAGCCAAGCTGAACACTGTGGATGCCCTGGGCGCTTTGCAGAGCCAGTCACCGGGTGTCAACATCACGCAAAACAACGGCTTCCTGGGTTCGGGCTTTAAGGTGAATATCCGCGGTATCGGTACTACCGGAACCTTCTCCCCGCTTTATGTGGTAGATGGAGTTGCCAACGGTAGCATCGACGGGCTGAACCCGAGTGACATTGAATCTTTGGACGTCTTGAAGGATGCCGCTTCCGCCGCCATCTATGGTGCGCGTGCTGCCAACGGCGTTATCCTGATTACCACCAAACGAGGTAAAACCGGCGTTGCCGAAGTCAGTTACGACGGCTATGTCGGCGTGCAGAACCTCTACAAAATCCCTACTATCCTCAATGCCCAAGAGTACATGATGATGCAGGATGAAGGCCGTGTAATGGACGGATTGAGTCCGTACAACTGGGCGACCTATATTCCGGAAAGGGATTTGCAGGCCATACAGAACGGAACATGGAAAGGGACAAACTGGCTGAAGGAAGTGCTGAATGAAGATGCATTGGTACAGAACCACGCAGTCAACATCACCGGAGGAACAGACCGTTCCAGATATGCCATAGGTATTTCATACACCAACCAAGAAGCCACCATGGGAGTTCCCGGCGAATTTCCTGAAATGAACCGCTACAACTTCCGCGTCAACTCGGACCACGTAGTTATGAAAAAAGGCAATCTTGACTTCCTGAAAGTGGGCGAAACCATCAACTACAAATATTCGCAAACACAAGGTTCATTCGGAACCGGCGGCATTTATTGGAACGGAGTGCACAATATGCTCATCATGAGCCCGTTGATGCACCCTTACAATTCAGACGGAGACTACTACCTCTACGCAGACCAGGAAAAGGACAACTACAAATGGGATATCTCCAACGGAGCCAATAAAAACCCGATAGCTTATCTGGACTACTATATGAACCAGAACCTAAGCAAGTCCCATTACATGCAGAGCAGCTTCTATGCAGAACTGCAACCCATCAAGAACCTGCGTATCAAGAGCCAGTTCGGTTACATCATGGGAGCCTCCAGTTATCGTTCCTATTTGCCGAGATTCGATTATCTGAGTGCGTCACTCAACAACGCAGAAGACAAGGTTACCCAATCCATGTCTATGTATAACCGTTGGTCATGGGACAATACAGCCAACTACATCTTCAATATCGATGACCATAACATCGACGTCCTGGTAGGTCAGAGTATTGAAAAATGGGGTATGGGAGAAGAAATGAGCGGTTCAGCCATAGGCTCAAACTTCTATGACTTCAAGCACGCTTATTTGTCCAATGTTCCATTGACCGCCAACAGTGTGTCCTCCTTGACTGGCAAGCCTAACGGGGAAGGTTCCATCGCCTCCTTCTTCGGACGTGTCAACTACAACTATCAGGAGAAATACATGGCTTCTGTCATCATGCGTGCGGACGGTTCCTCCACTTTTGCCCGCGGACACCGCTGGGGATACTTCCCTTCAGTATCCGCAGGATGGGTTATCAGCAACGAGTCCTTCATGTCAGGAATCAAATGGCTGGACTTCTTAAAGCTACGCGCTTCCTGGGGGCAAAACGGTAACTGTAATGTATCTACTTTCCAATATCTTTCACTGATAACTTCCAACAACGGATATGGCGGTTATACGTTCGGCGACTCCATGGACCTCATCAGTACCGGTTCATACGCCTACCGACTGACCAACCCGGACCTTACCTGGGAAACACAGGAGCAATTGAATTTCGGTATCGATGCACGCTTCTTGAACAACCGCCTGGGCTTTGAATTCGACTGGTATAACAAAAATACCAGAGACTGGCTGGTTACGGCTCCGGTACTCTCTTCCTTCGGTGCCAATGCAGTGTCCGTCAATGGCGGTAATGTAAAAAACACGGGTATTGAAGTAGGACTCCACTGGAACGACAACATCGGAAAGGATTTCCAATATGGAGCCAACCTGACCCTTGCTCACAACAAGAATGAAGTGACCAAGATTGCCAACAAAGACGGAATCATCCACGGTAGCGGCAGCGTTCTGTGGGAAGGAGCCGAAGAGTGCTTCCGTGCTGAAGTAGGCAAACCCATCGGCTACTTCTACGGCTACAAGAGTAACGGCATATTCCAGAACCAGGAACAGATAGACAACTACAAAGGTCCGAAACTGAACGGCGACAAGACACAGCCGGGTGACGTAATCTGGGCAGACACCGACAATAGCGGTACGCTCGATGCCAATGACCGTACTATGATAGGTAACCCGAATCCCGACCTGACAATGGGACTTTCCCTGAATGCCAGCTGGAAGGCCATTGACTTCTCAATCACTACTTACGGCGCATTCGGCCAGCAGATTCTGAAGTGTTATCGTGACTTCTCCTCCTCACCCTTGAATAACTATACAGCAGAGATATTCCAACGCTGGCACGGCGAAGGTACGTCCAACAAGTTCCCGAGACTGTCCAGCGCTTCCAGCTCCAACTGGAACAGAGTATCAGACATTTACATCGAAGATGGAGACTATCTCAAGATAAAGAACATCACTGTGGGATTCGACTTCAAGAAAGCATTCAAGAAGTTACCGGTACAACAGCTGCGCCTGTATCTGACCGCACAGAACCTCTTTACCTTCACCGGCTATTCCGGTATGGACCCGGAAATCGGTTACGGTGGCGACGATTATGGTTGGGCATCAGGCATCGACCTGGGCTACTACCCCAGTGCACGTACCTATATGATAGGCTTAAATGTAAAATTCTAATTAACCGAAGAAATTATGAAAAAGATATTATTCATAGCATCAGCAATACTGATTCTTCTTTCAGGATGCGAAAACTTCCTCGATTCGGAACTTTTGACCGAAAAGACAACCGCCAACTTCCCGGAGACAGAAAAGGATGCCCAAGAGATGGTGACGGCCATATACGCCCATCTGTTGTTTGAAAGTCCTGAAACCTCTTCCCAGTATTACATTGCCCAGTTGGCAGGTGACGACTGTCTGGGAGGCAACCTCTCCTACTCCAACAACTGTGCCACCAACTTCCTTATGTACAGTGGCAATCTGAATACATTTGCCGGTATCTGGGACCGTTGCTACACCCTTATCAACCGTGCCAACAATGCCATCAACACAATGGAGAATGTGAAATCATGGTCCAGCGAGAGCGAACGTAACCGACTTTTCGGTGAGTCCTACTTCCTACGTGCCATGGCTTATTATGAGCTGGCACAAGTCTTTGGCGGAGTTCCTTTACGCACCACACTGGAAAGTACCAACCTGCCGCGTGCATCCGTAGACGAAATCTACACCCAGATTGCAGCCGACTTGAAAAACGCTATCGAAATGATGCCGGCAAAGATTTATCCGAAAGGCTCAGACATGACCGGACACGCTACAAAATATGCTGCCGAAGCCATGATGGCACGTGTATTCCTTTTCTATACCGGACGCTACGAAAAAAACGAGCTCCCCAACGGAACTACCAAAGAGGAGGTCATCTCTTGGATAGATGACTGTGTAAACAACTCCGGTCATAAACTGGTGTCCGACCAACGCAACATCTGGGCCTACACCAACGATGCTACCGAAGACAATACCGGAGGGTTCCGTTACCAATACGTTATCAACCATAACCTGAAATGGGAAGGAAACAGTTCCGACGAAACTTTATTCGCCAACAAGCATAACCTGAAATCCGACTGGACCTATACCTGGTTCTCCAACACATGCGCGCAATTCTATTCACCGTCTGCCGACAACTATTCCAACAAAGACAGTTATCCCTTCGGCACCGGTTGGGGAGCTGGCCCTGTATCTCCGGCTATGGTCAACGAATGGAAAGACTGGGCCGCCAAGCAGACCTATACGGACGGTTACAAGGAGGATCCCCGTCTGACCGGTTCCATATGGTCGTACAAAGCACTTGATCCGAATGTTGCCGGCAATGTACTGATGGACTGCACCATGGACGAGGGTGAACCGGAATATACCGTATCCTATCGTTACTATGAACAAACCGGCTATTTCCAGAAAAAATACATCAATATCAATTCCTACAATGAAGGCAAAATCGAACCTTTCGGCAAGCAGATGTTCCCCGGAATATCTTCGCAGACATCCCAACAGCTACTCCAAATAGCCGACTTGATTCATATCCGTTTTGCCGACGTCCTGCTCATGCAGTCCGAGCTGAAACAAGACGCTACGGGTCTGAACAAGGTACGTGCCCGCTCCCACTTGGCTCCGGTGGCCTACTCCCTGGAAGCCATCAAGCAGGAACGCCGCTGGGAACTTGCATTCGAGTCCATCCGCTGGTGGGATATCCTTCGCTGGTCGGGTCCTTCGCTTGAGGAAGCCGGTGACATACTCAACAAACAGACCGGGTTCAATATAATAAATGCCGCTACGGTGGTACCGATGGTAAAATTCGACTATAAGAAACGCCTACAAGCAACCCAAGGCTACTGGCCCATTCCGCAAGACGAAATCGACATCTCCAATGGAGTCCTTGAGCAGAATCCAGGCTGGGATGCATCTGCCCAGTTCTCGGATTGGAACAATATGTAAGAGTATTAACCTATAAATAAAGACAATATGAAAGTAACAAAAATATTGATAGCAATGCTTGCTTCAGCCTTCATCGTTACTGCATGCGATCCTATCGAAGACGAAGACTTGCGAGACAAATATGTGACTGATGCCGGTACACCCATAACCAAAGAGGCATTACAAGCCGCCATATCCATTACCCAACCCTTCCCCAACCAAGACGGAGTAGTGGAAGGCGACCAGTATATAGCCCTGAAAAACTCCCGCCCGGACATTGGCGGTTCATGGCACATAGAATGGGGGGGCGAAGGAAGTAAACAAAGTAAGACTCTGGTCACGGACAACGCTACGGTCATCATGGAGTCCAATGCGGACTATTCCATCTACTATATGGGCATTTCCGCCAATCAGATTATCAAGACAGATCCGGTTGTAGTGACTGTGACCAATGTATTCGACGATTGGTCCACTTACTTCACCGGTGCAACCGACAAGAGTGACAAATCTGCCAAGAAGACCTGGAAATTCCGTGAAGTCAGCTGGGGTTCCGTCTGCAATATGGGGGCTCATGGAGGCTGGAAATATACCAGTGCAGGCTATACTCCCGAATCAAATTTTGCCTGGTGGGCCAATGTCACTGCCGCCGAAGCGGGAGACCAGTCCATGGTATTCGAATTCGACGGAAACAAGATGAAAACCTATGATGCCAGCGGAAACCTGAAGGCAGAAGGTACTTTCTCCTTCACACACGAAAAACCGGAAGACGGAGTACTGGGTGAACTGATAACAAGTATCCCCACCATCGGAGGAAATTATGACGACAACGGACAAAGCGTAGGCAGCAACAAATTTTGGCTGCTGACACTGGATGAGAACTATATCACAATCTATCATCCCGGCAAGTATAGCGGTGGTGTGGATTGGGACGACAGCGGCTGGTATGCTTATTTCAAGACTGAAGCAGAAACCGATTCTGAATAATATGCACTCTCTATGAAAAGGAAACTGCTATTTATAATAGCTACTGTCTTTCTAGTAGCCGCATGTCACAATGACGACTACATGCCCGGACTGCCAGCTCCGGGAAATGAAGACAACGAGACCGAAATGGCCGAGCAGGTTGCAGGCCGGGTTGCATTGGGCTACGTCACTTATTATGGCACATCCATACCCGATGCCAAATACCTGACCCACATAAACTACGCTTTTGCAGAATTATATGTTAAAAACGGAATTTATGAAAAGTTTGGCCTGCAAGGTGATAAATCCCGTTTTGATAAGGTAAAGAAAATAAAGAGCCAGTATCCACATGTGAAGATATTACTCTCTTTTACCAATAGCGTTTCCAATACTGACAATTCCCAGGACGGAGGTTTCTCCGCCCTGGCGAAGAGTCCGGAAATGCGCAAGCAATTCGCACAAGACTGCAAAGCCTTTGTTTCGAGTGAGGGCATAGACGGTATTGACATTGACTGGGAATTTCCCGGTATGACCTTCGGCAGCAATGCCTATGACGAGTTGGTAGATGTGGAAAACTTCACCCTATTGATGAAAGACCTGCGTGCAGCGTTGGGGCAGTCCACCCTATTGACCTATGCAGGTTATTGCATGGACAAGCGTCCCCAAGGCGAAGGCTATAAATATATTGATGTAAAGGCCGTAGACCCGTATGTAGATTTCGTCAATATCATGGCCTATGATCTGGTTGATGCCCCCCAGCATCAATCAGCATTGAACAAGCCAAGTAATTACTGGGACTGCCAGCGTTCCGTAGACGAATACCTGAATGCAGGGGTATCTGCCGACAAATTAGTGTTGGGAATTCCGTTCTACGGAAGAGCCGATTTCAATGCCGGCGGCAGCATCAATTATCGGGATATTCTCAACCTGAGTAAGGATGACGGCTATGTCATCGAAAATTGGGATACAGAAGGCAATGTCCCCTATGTCACCAAAAACGGCAGTTTCTACTGTGGTTACGACAATCCCCGCAGTATTGCCGCAAAAGGTGAATGGATATTAAAAAATGGCATGAAAGGCATGATGTTCTGGGATTATGAAGGTGACGACACCATGGGAACCCTACGCAAAGCGCTATGGAATGCCGTCATGAAAAAATAAGTAACTTAACACACATTCTCAGGAGGTTATTCCGGAAATTAGGGTAAGGGTAATTTTGCATATGATCTTCATTCAAGGCAAGAATACTGACGGAATAACCTCCTTTCCTCCTCCAAGACTACAAAACCTTTTTTCATTTAAGTTGTTGAAAGCACATTCATCAAAACCTAACTTAAATGAAAACAATCTTAAAAACAATGTTTCTGTTGTGCGTAGCCGGACTTCCCTTGTCCACTATCCATGCACAAAAAAAAGAGATCATCGATGACGAAGCCCCCAACGGCATTGTCATAGTTACTATCGACAAAGCGGGCGACGAGATTATCCGCATCATGAATGAGTCACAATTGCCTTACATCCATGACCCGAAAGCTCCCCGCTTCCTATTGATGGACAAACAAGGCAAATTCGCCCTGGGTATCGGAGGGTATGTCCGTGCCACCGGCGAGTATGATTTTGGAGGTATTGTGGATGATATTGACTTTGTTCCTGCCAACATTCCAAGCAGTAGTAAAATCAAAAATCAATTTCAAATGGATGCCAGTACGGCCACTATCTTTCTGAAATTAGTCGGACACACCCGGCTATTGGGTGACTTCACAGTCTATACAGCCGGAAATTTCCGAGGAGGAAACAAAACATTCCAGCTACGGAATGCTTATATGTCATTCCGAAATATAACGGTGGGATATACTTACGGCGGTTTCATGGACTTAGGCGCCCTCCCCTCCACCATTGACTTCCAGGGGCCCAACGGTGCCACGTTCTACCGCGCTACACAATTGTCATATACTTATAAGGGGCTGAAAGACTTTCGTTTCCAAGCTTCCATCGAGGCGCCTGCCGTTGACGGCACAACAAGCAGCCAATTCGAAATTGCCCAGCAACGCATGCCGGACTTCACAGCTTCGGCACAATACAGTTGGAACAGCAGCAGTCATCTGCGTGTAGGAGGTATCATCCGCAGCATGACATATACCAGCACGGAAAGGGACAAGGCTTCCAGCGTCACCGGATACGGTGTACAAGCCTCAACGACCTTTAACCTCGGTAAAAAATGGCAGGCATTCGGACAAATCAACTATGGTAAAGGTATCGGGCAATACCTGAATGACATCAGTAATCTGAACGTCGATATTGTCCCCAATCCCGAAAAGGAAGGCAAAATGCAGGCATTGCCCATGCTGGGCTGGTATGCAGGTCTACAATATAACATTTCTCCAAAGGTATTCCTTTCAAGCACTTACAGCATGTCCCGCCTTTACTCTGAAGACGGTTATCCCAACGACCTGCCAAGTACCTACCGCTACGGACAGTATTTCGTAGCCAACGTATTCTGGAACGTAACCCCGAACATGCAGGTAGGCGCTGAATATCTGCGTGGCTGGCGCACCAACTTCGACAATTCCACCAACCATGCCAACCGTATGAACCTGCTTGTACAGTATTCTTTCTAATCCAATATAAAATAAGAAAGAAGCCGCCTCAAATCGATATTTGAGACGGCTTCTTAATATATAAAGGTAGGATTGTGAAATCAGAACTTATAGTCAACACCAAGACCAAACACTTTATTAGTACGGCTATAAACATTCTTGGTGGTTTCACTTATCTTCTTTGTATAATCATCATAGTTTGTCCAAAAATAGGCTATATTCATAGTCAAATGCTTTGTCATTTTGATGGCAGCACCAAACCCCAGTGAATAAGAGTCACATGAAAAACTTATATCACTCTGAAAATCATCAGCCAAGCCATAATCTGTACGCTGATAACCACCACTGATGGTCAGCTGTTTAGCTATATCCCATTCTGCACCAATCAAAATTTCATGTGTGCCATGCTTCAACGCTTTCTGCTTATCATTGGCCATCCCTGCCGCTTTATCAAAAAAATGGTGATATTCCAGCGTTGCACGAAGCGTAGGAAGGAATTCATAACCAACAGCTGCAGTCAATAATGCAGGGATATCACTCGGAGTATTCACACCATCCTTATAGTCAGCCAAAGGATTCCCTTCATCTCCCATAGCAGTTCCCATTGCACGCACTTCAGCTTTTTTGGTTTTATTTTCGAGATTAAGACTTGTCATAAACTCGTACTTCAACCCAATATTCCATTTGCCCAACTTCACATCAGCTCCCAAGATAGGGGTCAATCCCCAGCCGGTCTGGTCGCAGTCTAAATCGATACCAACCAATTCCATGCCACCATAAGTAGGAATATTACTGTGTGCTGTTGCAGTCAGAAATCCTTCATACCCACCGGTAAAATAATTCATACGTCCACCGGCAAACACACCTAACCAATCATTAACTTGATACGACAACCCCAATTGCACACCATAAATAAACTGGCTTCCATCCATTGCACTATTGATAGAATACATATTGGGAGTGATTTGACCACCCGAAATAGTATGGACTTGTCCCATCACCATTGAATCGAACATACCCAAACCATCATCAAACGATGCCTTACCGCCACCACCTACAACAGCAAAGCTACCGGAAATAGTCCAGTCTCCTTTTTTATATGCACCTTGAAAACTAGGAATGAAAGGAGCAGAAGCTTTTCCTTTATAATAACGTGTATTCCCATCTTCAATAAACAAGGGAAATGTCGCTTTTATGTTACGGGTCTGATAAGCACTTTGTCCATTCAAAGACAAATAGAGACCATCTTCCGGCAAAAAGGCCAAACCGGCCGGATTAGAATAGACACCGTCAATATCAATGGAAGCACCACGCGCTAACATTCTAAGAAAAGATACATGCTGATTTGTATTTGTCAGGATACCACCCGCAAAAGTTGGAATTGAAACGATTAACATCGCAATGCTAATCAACGAAATTTTTCTCATCTAAATCTTTTTTAATTGTTTTCGGGCGCAAAGGTACAATAATATTGCACATGAAAAACTGTTTTGTGCATTTAATTTATAACAAGTAAAGAAATTAATTGAAAAAATCAATAGTTTCTATTGAAACATTTAAGCAAATACTCAATATAGGGTGAGATACTCCTTGATTTATCACTGCCATAATTCAGCGAACAGCGTTTCCATAATGAAAGGAAAAGACCGCTAATCTTAAATCATTCCACCACGGGGTAAATTTCGTTCCATCATGGTGGAACGAAACTTTCTCCATGGTGGAATAAAACTTACCCCATGCCGGAACGATATAAGTAAGGCATGCTAAATCATTAATCTCCCGAAAGGGAAAAGAAGTGTTTACAACCGATTATTAATCAATGATGTGTAAGCACATCGTATTCATTATCTGTTTATTTCTAATTCTTTTTCGATTTCTTCAATCGTAGGCAGGCTGCCTCGGAAGTCTTTCGGCAAGGCTTGTCCCAACTCATAGTCGGAAATTCCGATTGGCTTTTGGATATCACGCAAGGCATATTCAGCCTTGATACGGTCTTTGCTCTTGCAAAGCAGCAGTCCGATAGTCCGGTTATCTCCCTCACGGCAAAGAATATCATCCACAGCGGAACAGTAGAAATTCAATTTGCCGATATACTCCGGTATGAACTCGGTATCTTTTAATTCAATCACCAAATATCTGTGCAGAAACGCATTATACATCAATATGTCGATATAATAATCATCACCCGACACCTCTATGTGATACTGCCGACCCATAAAGGCAAAACCGGCTCCCATTTCCACGAGGAATTTCTCTACATGCTTCACCAAACCGATTTCCACATCACGCTCATTGTAGTGGTCGGTGAAAGTCAGCATATCGAATATATATGGGTCTTTGAGCATAGATTTTACATCGTCCGCTTCCGGTGCAGGCAGGGTTTCAGTGAAATTGTTTGCCAACGCACCATGCTTGCCATAGTCATCACGTCTGATGGCTTCTTGCAGATAGCGTGTCGTCCAATGATTGGTAATGCTTTGCACCATATACCAATACCGTGCGCGAATATCCTTGACCTGCTTTATCAGAACAAGATTATGCGTCCAATCCAGATACTTGATGGGAAGAGTAAAATTATATTCGTCTAATTGCGAAATCACTGATTTCGTAATTGGAGAAGCAGTTCCTTTCACCATCGTAAGTTCTTGATTATATTCGTTGAAGAACTGCACCATATATTGCATATTGCGCACAGTAAATCCTTTTATTTCGGAATAATCGTTCTTCAAATCCACAGACAACCGCTGCAAAGTTTTCTTACCCCAACCTTCATCATCTTGACTTTGCTGTAACATTTCACCAACGTCCCACTACATCCGAAGCATTTCCTCATTGGCTGCATAAATCACCCGTTGCTGTGCAATCAGTACCCTTTGCTTGATTTTGCGAAGCAATGCCGCATAACCACGAAAGTTATCCGCCAAGTTATCATTCCCTTTCATTTCTGTATTTTCAGCCATAGTCTTCTTTTGTTTATTTGCAAAGTTACTCTTTTGATTTAACTGTACATCAAAACCTTACGGTTATTTGAATG